>ENA-ORUM01001024-ORUM01001024.1-human-gut-metagenome-genome-assembly--contig:-NODE-1024-length-25927-cov-6.849412_pt1 | contig 25927 bp, 31 predicted proteins | sample MGYA00242083_ERZ509217 | MGnify/ENA primary metagenome ERZ509217 (study PRJEB26280, sample SAMEA2338831) | human gut metagenome | biome: human gut; feature: human-associated habitat; material: faeces...
CGCTCCTAGTGGAAATCCAATCACTGTACAAGCACGAACATCACTTTCTTTAAGATATTCAGCACAGTATGATACCCATACTGGATTCACACAAACAGATGCAAAGTCATATTGCATTGCCTCATCACATAACTTTGTAATATCATTTTTTGAAGCATTTGCTTTTAATAATGTGTGATCAATAAATTTGTTCCATTTCTTTTCCATCATCTTCTTCTCCTTTAAAGATTTTATGAATTGCCTCTAAAGCAACATATTTATCTCCAGGATAAGGATCATTTCCAATTGCAGAAGCCATAAATTGTTCATGTCCTTTCCCTAGAATCAAAATAATATCATCACGATTTGCAATTTCAATTGCCTGTTCAATAGCAATGCGACGATCTTCAATAATAACACTTACAGGTTTTTCAATATATTTTTGAATATCTAAGCAGATATCCTGAATATCTTCATCTCGATTATCTTCAGCCGTCAAAATAACCTGATCACAGTATTGATTCGCTAATTTCCCTATTTTTTGCCTTTTATTATAATTCTTCTTTCCTGGTGCTCCAAAAACAGCAATAATTCTTCCGTTTTTCTTCACTTGTTGAGCAAACTGAAATACTTTTTCATAACTTTTCGCATGTTGACAATAGTCCACAATAACATGGAAAGGATATGGATGACTTAATAATTCCATACGTCCATCAACACCTTGAATATGTTCAATCATATCAATAATTTGCATAATTGGCATTTCTAGCGCTAATAAAGATGTTACAACAGCCAGAATATTCGATATATTAAAACGAGCTAAAACAGGAACTGAGACATGATGTAATTCATCATGAACCTGTAAATCAAATTCACTATGATCAATAAATAACTCTATATTTCTAGCCATGACGTCTGCTCTATGTTCAATACCATAAGTCAGAACATGACTTTTGATAGAGTCTTTGACAAGAGTGTAAAAGCGAACTTCATCTGTATTTAAAATAGCATAACCTTTTTCATCTAACAAGGAAAAAAGCTTAGCTTTAGAAGCCATCAGATTTTCCATCGTCCCATGAAAATCCAAATGTTCTTCATAAACATTTGTAAAAACAGCAATATCAAAATGAACACTATCAACTCTTTTCAAAGCCAAACCATGACTTGATACTTCTAATGTTACACCTTTAACATCTTTTTTCACCATATCATTTAAATGTCTTTGTAAAAAAATAGTTTCTGGTGTTGTATATGGGCATTGTTCAATAATACCTGCATATTCAATATTATTTGTCCCAATATATCCCATTTTTAAAAATTGTGATAAAGCGGCGTTTACAAAAGCATTTACTCTAAAATGGATAGAGTTGATAAATCAATATGAAAAAAATAAAGGAAGGGCAACTCCTGCCAGATGATAGACAAACTATCCTACAAGATGTTATAATAACATTATGTAGAGATAGTTTGTTTCGTCTTCTCAAAAAGGAGAACGAAGCATGATAGAATCAAAATCAAGAGTTGCTATTTATTGCCGCTTATCAGAGGAAGATAGAAACAAACAATCAGAAACAGACGACAGTAACAGTATTCAGAATCAAAAGTCAATGTTACTTCAATACTCATTAGAGCATGGTTGGGAAGTCTACAACATATACAGTGATGATGATTACACTGGTTCTGACAGACGACGACCAGAATTTAACAGGTTGTTGGAGGACGCAAAGAATCGTAAATTTGATATTGTCCTTTGTAAGACACAATCCAGATTTACCAGAGAACTAGAATTAGTGGAAAAATATATACACGGTCTTTTTCCTATTTGGGGTATTCGCTTCATCAGCATTGTTGATAATGCAGATACCGCTAATAAAGGAAATAAGAAATCAAGACAGATTAACGGTCTGGTGAATGAGTGGTACTTGGAGGATATGTCAGAGAACATTAAAAGCGTTCTCACTGACAGAAGAAAGAACGGACACCATATCGGTGCTTTTGCTCTGTATGGTTACAAAAAAGACCCTGACGTAAAAGGGCATTTGATTATTGATGAAGAAGCTGCGGAAGTTGTCAGAGAAGTTTTTACACTGTTTTCACAGGGATATGGAAAGACCGCCATTGCCCGTATGCTGAATGACAGAGGAATACCAAACCCTACGGAATACAAACGACTTCATGGTTTGCGTTACAAGCAGCCTAAAACGAAAAACAGTACCCTATGGAAATATTTTGCCATATCAGATATGTTGGTGAATGAAATCTATATCGGGAATATGGTTCAAGGGAAATATGGCAGCGTTTCTTATAAGACAAAGCAAAACAAACCCAGACCCAAAGACGAGTGGTACAGAGTTGAGGGTACACATGAGCCGATTATTGACCGTGAGTTATGGGATAGGGTTCAAGCATTGGTAGCTCAAAAGGCAAAACCTTTCACAGTTGGCACAATCGGTTTATTTGCCAGAAAAGCTCGCTGTATGAATTGTGGTTATACAATGCGTTCGTCAAAGAATCATGGTAAGCATTATTTACAATGCTCTAACCGCCATGTAGCAAAGGACGCTTGTATAGGTTCTTTCATTTCAGTAGACAAATTAGAAAAAGCTGTGATTGATGAACTTAATAAGTTATCCGCAGAATATCTTGACAAAGATGAGCTTGAACAAAATGTGCAATTCAACAATGACTTGCGAGGTCAAAAAGAAGCTCTGGAAACGGAGATTGCTGCTTATCAAAAAAAGATTGCGGAATATACAAAAGGAATCCGAGAATTATATTTAGATAAGGTAAAGGGTATTCTTTCCGAACTTGATTACTTGGATTTATCCAAAGACTTCTCAACACAAAAAGAAAGGCTCGAAAAACTGATGATTGATACGCAGAAACAGCTTGATGTTATTGAAAGAAAAATGCTGATTGGCGACAACAGACGACAGTTAATCGAGCAATATACAAATCTTGAACACTTAGACAGGGAAACGGTTGAAAAGCTGATTGATTATGTATTGGTTGGCAAAAAAGACCCTGTAACTAAGGAAGTACCTATTGAAATACATTGGAATTTCTAGGGTTCTCATATCTGGCAGCTAGTATGCCAGATTATCGGGAACTTTCTTTTAAAACCTCAATGTTGTCTTTATACAATCGCACCCTCTGCAGCGAGGTCTTCATGAAGATCTGTAATCGGATCACCTTTTGACTGAAAATAGGTTGCAGTCCACGGTGCTCCGCTTGCAGCCTGTGGCCACAATGCCAGAGTATGATCTACATAGTATGGAGCAAACCCGGATCTCTCAATTTCTTCCGGAGAAAGATTTTTCGTCAGCTGATGCACAATGGCACAAATCATTTCCATATGGGCCAGTTCTTTCGCACATCCAAGATGCAACTAATCCACATTAAATAAGTAGTAACTTTTTTGACAAAAATAAGATTGATACAATATTCAGGACGGCAACTCCATCCGTCCAACACTCATATACGCCGCCCATAAAAAGGCGTGCATCATTTCGGTTGTCAGGACCATTCCTTCTGGCAACCGGAATTTGAATGCATTTCCCGGGATTTCTAAAAACTCTTGGTATAGTAAAAACGTATCGTAAGATTCGTAGATCTGATATTCCATTATTATCCCCCCTCGCATTGGCTACATATATTATAGCACAGAGGGGTTTGAATTGAATTTATTAAAAATACATTTTGATGGAAAATAATATTGATCCCCTCAGAGATCAGCTCTCCGAGGGGATTTTATTAGATAGATGTAGATGGTTTTCTGTTCAGAACCGCAAGCAATCTTGCGTGCCACGGCGCTTTTTTTGTCCAATGGTAAGACGGCATATCTCTCCCATTGTTTGCTTTATAAATATCCATCAGAATCTTCATTTCGTCTGGATGTCCCAAAGCCGTAATTTTATCATCATGATACCAATATACACATCCTTTTCCCTCTACTGTAAACATACACTGCATAGTCTCTTCTCCTTCCTTATCTCCTGTATTCTGATTATTTCCCTGTCCGCTTCCTGTTGATGCTTTGCTGTCGATTGCCTTTGCGATCAACTCTGCAATCCCTCTCGCTCCTAAGCTCCGATATCTGCTTACATCATCTGTTCCGGTGCAAAATAATGTCTCCACGATCATAGCCGGCATATTTGATGCGTTCAGATCATGATAGCCCGAACTGTATTTCACTCCGCGATTCACAAAGCCTTTTTCTGCAAAATTCTTACAGATGTTACTTGCGATCGTGTTCATAGTCGGATTGGATGCATCATATAACCACACCTCTGTACCGCCCGCTGACGCCGCCCCTGCCGCATTCATGTGCAAGGTGATATAGATATTGCACCCTGCACTATTCGCTTTATTTGTGCCATCAGACAGCTCACCAGACACATTGGATGAGTTGGAGTTACAATCGATCACAGTGTGACCGACAGCCTGTAACATTGGTGCGAGCTCATTGTAGATCTTCCGCACTTCTTCCTGCTCATCGATCAGACCTATTGCACCTTTACAATTTGGGGAGTGACCTCCCCTTAAGCCAATTTTCATTCTTTCTCTTCCTCCTGCTCTTCTGCTTCAAATACTTTTTCCAGTTCTTCCGCTGTTGTTCTTCCGAATTCGTTCTGTTCGCTCATGTTCTCACCTCTTTGCATAATAAAAGAGAGCCTGTTCCCAAGCTCTCCTGAATCTATTTATATGTAAGTGCCCTCTCCGAATCTCCTGTTCCCGGTGTTGTTGGGTCTACCACTACACCGAGGATCGCCAGCACTGCAAAGAGCGCATTGATTACGGTTAACAGCTTATCCCCAAGGTCTCCAAGGTCGATGGTAAGCCCAAACACTGCCGCGATAGCCTGTACCAACAGCAACAGTGCCGGGATCAGTGCAACCCAGAATGCCTTGTTTTTAATTCTTACAATCCAGTTAATTTTTTTCATGCTGCATTCTCCTTTATCCTTTTATTGGCAGTTCTTTTACTTCTGCTAATAGTTGCGTTGCCATTCCATTCCCGCCGAGTTTATGGTATGCATCATACATTTCGATAAAATTCTCAATTCCATGCTTCGTAACATACCCTCTTTTTGTCCATTTTTCGTGGTACTCGATAAGTTGGACGCGCAAAAGTAGCATTGTCCCTGCACTATTTGCGTCCCTGTCCTTCTTCTGATTTTTGAGTAGCCACACAATGTATCCCATAAATGCTGTGAGTACTATCGGCAACGCAAGTTTATAGGTTTCTGTCAATATTTCTGTCATGTCTTTCCTCCGGTTTTTTTAAGTATAAAAATAAGACCATTACGGTCTTGCCCTAATCTCCATATCCGCTCCTTTAGTCTTCCGTAATCCATGTAAATGTCTTTATGCGCTCACAGTAGTCTGTCTTGCCAGTTACAATGGATATTCCTCCGTCTTTTGAGATATAATATCTGCCAGTCCCGATAACTGACGGACCAACCAATTCGCTGTACGTCTCTACTATGTCTACGGCTGGTCGATATCCTATAGGGATCCTTAATTCGTCAAACGGTCCGTGCGATCCTGTATTCGGGAACTGTATAAGCGCTGTGATTTTACATGTAACCACGCACCCTCTCCTTATTAGCTCCGCCTGTATATAGTTGGATGAGTTTGTGCTGGCGAATGGTCCTTTTATTTTTCCGGAGTCATAATTTGTTGCTTTAGATATGTTTATTTCGTATGATCCGGAGCTTTTAACAAATATACCGTCCCGTTTAAAAATAACAAGGTTGGAAATGGTGGCTCCGTCAAAATACTGCGCAATCTGCGTTGGGAATATAGACAAGCTTGTGTGTCTGCCGCTGTTCATCCCATTCGCTACAAATACGCCCTTGCTTATCGCAGAGCTGTTTATCCCGTTTTCATCCTCGGAGTAGATCTCTCCGGTATTTACTTGGATAAAAAAGTGTCCGTCCAGACTCTTTATAAGTCCAGCGGTTACAGTTCCGAGGTTTGCGGCAATCGCACTTAGCGTCTCTACATTCAGATTTTCTACCGAAATGTAATAGATCACCCACTTACTGCCGTCCCATCTTTTAATCGGCTCTCCGCTTGCTGTCTGCCAGAGCTGTCCTACTTTTGGATTTTCCGGGGGTGTGGGAGACACGATGATGCCGGATGTTCCGTCACTCCCGTTTTGCCCGTGTACTCCAATGATCACAGGTGTTGTGTTTACTGTTTTTCCGTTGGTGTAGTATATCTTGTCATAACTCCACAGGTATTTTTTAGTCTCCGTCATGGTCTGCATTGTAGTTGTCCACCCGGAAGAGGATGTTGTAATTCCGGTGTTTTTTTCGGATGCAAGGTAGTATTTTGTAATAGATTTAATCCCAACACCGTCCTGACCGTCTGCTCCATCCTGACCATCCTGTCCGTTTTCCCCTTTAATCTTCGCCCACTTATAAGATCTAACACTTGCAGGATCGGACTGATTGTAATCTACACAAGTACCGATATACGTTCCCACATCTTCTCCGCTGTTTCCGGTAAACGTTTTACCTCCATCGTTGGAATATTTAATGTGCAGATAACTTGTCTTGCCGTTTGTGCCGTTCGTTCCAGGTATGCCCTGCGTTCCCTGTGGCCCTTGGAGTCCTTGGAAGCGTGACCAGGTATATTTCTTTGGATCCGTGCTATCCGCTTGAGCAGAATCTACGTAAGTACCAATGTATGTAGACGGCGTTTCCGTCATCTGGCTACTTAATGTAGGATTCGCAACTGAGGAATACTTGATATGGAAATAGGTGGACTGTCCGGCTGGTCCCTGCGGTCCAGTAGCACCTGTATTTCCTTGAGGTCCCGGGATTCCCTGATCCCCTTTTGGACCCTGTATACCATCCAATCCCGGAGCGCCTTGTGGACCCGGAGGTCCCTGTTCGCCTTGCTCTCCTTTCTCACCTTGCGAACCATGTTCTCCATCCATTACATCTGCGATCGTAACCTCGTAATATCCACGCCGGATTCCATTTTCAGTTGCTACGAAAGAATACACCGCCTTGGCGTCTACATCTTCTGCATTAACCGTCACGCTACGGCCTGCGTAAAACTCCTGTCCATCTTTGCTCCAACGGAACTGCAGGTTGCTTGACACGTCTACTCCGTTGTTGTAGGCATAGGCTGTCAAGGTTGTACTGCCAACTCCGTTTTTGAAGATAACACCATTGTTTGTAGAGATGGAACAGGTGTATACTTTATTTTTTGAGATCAAGTCCTCCATCCTCTTGATGAGATCGTCGGATATTTCGGAGGTCAGCTCCTTGTAGTTGCTAAACACTGTCTTGGCAGTCTTTGGATTGGTAAGGCTTCGTACCTGCTCCGACACCCTCGCCTGTAGATAGAGGATTGGTGTCCACTCCTGATCCTGCATCCTCACGGTGTCCCCGATGTTGGTGTCAAAATATCCATCAACCTCGTAAGTCACCACCGGTTCAGATGCTGTTTTAAGATCAGACAGAGCCATGCTATAGAGCTTGTCCTTGCTGTCTGTATCGTACTCTTTACGCATCAGGATATAAGCATCAGCCTTATTTACGATGTTGGATGGAAACCGGTCTCTTGCCTGTGGTGCGCGGATGAGTGCACCGTCTGTAAAGTACTCGATATTGCCGTTTTCATCGTATTCTTTTTTGTCCAGCCCATTGATCGTCAACCCATCTTTTCCAGTCGGTTGGATGCAGGTGTACAAACTCTCAACATCTGTGGTTTTTCTGACCCCAGTAATTCCCTTCCCATATCGCAGGACGATATCATTTCTGTATTCTCCGATTCCGCTGTCCGCTCCGGAGTGTTCTCGATAGACATTCAGGACGATCTCTTTTAAGGAGTAGTCCTTGTTTAAGACTGTCTCAAATTCAATTTCGGCAGAAAATACGTTTGCCAAAGAAAACAGCCTTTTTAGTATGGAAGTTGTGCCCGTCCACTCGTTGGTAATCCGCTTATCTGATACCTCGTTGAGTCCTAATTTTAGCGTTCTCTCAGCATCAAAAACGGCAAGGTACTCTCCAAAGCTCATTGCTTTTTCGGCTTTATATTCGCCAGCATCCTCGTTGATTAACTCAAACGACAGCGACCATGCTGTGGCAGTAATTGTCTTCTCTGTCTGGTCGGTATTTACAATATTTAAGTAGTAAGATTTACCCTTGTGTGTAAATGCCACCTTGTTTCCAACTGTAACATGTTCTGCGTCTGGATGTTTGGCGTTTACCGTAAAAGTATAGGTATTCGCTGCTCCCTGTAAGTATTCGTGTAACTCATCATCCCAGTAGTGCATGGACTTTTTGTGTGCATTATCCATAAACGCTACAGGCGTGTTATTTGCACTTAAAATCGCAATTCTAATGCTGTCCATTACAAGTATACCTCCCGTATTTTTGCTTTAATCTGTGGCGGCGGAGAGGAGAAAGAAGAGTAGCAGAACTGAACTTCCGTTGTTCCGGGTGGAACTTTCGGATAATTGGATCCATTAATCTCATCTCCTTTTGCCGGCATCCCATTTACATAGACCTTTGTGCTCTCTCCGTCTATAGACACCACATCCCCGGCGCGATACCGGTTCGGCACATCCTTATACTTATCGACATTGTCTTTCCGGAACCAGATACTTTTTAAATAATTGTGCGTGACATACTGGTTTGTGAGATTTCTGTCTCCCCACTGACCAATCCAAATCTGGATTTTTTCACATTCCATGTCTTTGATCTCCGGTATATTTCGCTCCATGTAGGTCCCATACCAAAAAATCCGCAGCTTTTCTCCCTCTTTTAAAAAGTCGTTGTGGCATCCCATTTTAAGATTAAACGGATTGCCCTCGTAGGCTGTCGGTTGGAACTCTTCTCGTCTGATTAAGGTGTTTCCGGGAGCAAACCACTCGACACGAGCTGTGTTTCCAACCGTATCACTTTTGTTAATAGACATGGCGCAAATCACCTTATTATCTCCTGTCAGAAATGCAATGGTCTGCGCTCCTGTCTGTCCCATTAAGCCAGTCTCAAACCAGTGTTGGGTGTAGCAATAAAAGTTCTTCGCCCCACGCCTACCCTCGCTGTCCACAGGGATAGTAAGTGTTCTCATTCCACCGTTCCAGTATCCGGATGTTGCTTGTCCACCTTTTAATGCCATCACGTTGTATCCGGCAACATTCCTTACTTCAAGCGTCCCCTGTGTGGTATTCTCTGGATTTTGGTAAGACGTTCCATGATCGTCTTGAAACAGGTTGTATCCATCAAACAGGTTTTCAGACGCTTTGTAATTCTCTCCGTCTGCTTCTTCCTCTTTCCCTAGCTGGATCACTCCGTACTGGCTCACAAGTCCGATAAATCCGTTTTCGTGTTGGTGCGTGATCTCGTAGTCCACGTCTGCCCATTCGGTGCCGTTGTTTTGGATGGTAATGGTCTGGTATCCGTCTTGCTGTACACCGGGAAACTGCTTTTCAGCGGAAGAATACTTGCATGGGTCGCAACAATAAAAAGTAAATTCCCCTTTCACATTCATTCTTCCCGGTTCCACATCGTCAACACTCGATTTTGTTCCGATAAAATATTTATCCGGCTCATCTGCAAAAATCAGCTTAACTTGCTCCTTACTTAAAATACTGGAAAGCTTATTAAACTTATCACGAAACTCCCTTGTGGTCTTGCAAAGCAATTGATATCCAACCGTAATGTTTCTTGTAACGTTGCGGCTTTCCAGATATTCAGACCCGCTAATTCCATCGATTTCCCTATCTGTAATTTCAGACTCCAAAAGTTCACGTCCACTCACATACAGAGTTCTATACCCATCAATTAGATTTTCGATGTATTCTCCATCAATCTGCAGGGCCTCACTTGGCAGGGAGTTTTCACTCCCAACCTCGCCCGTGTCTACAAAATCATACATGACTTCGTTCTCCTTTCAGTCTCATCCTCATACTCTCTCGACTCTCCAGCTCTTTCTGCGTAAATTCTGCCGTAACTCGTGCTGCTTCTCTTCCGTTGTACTCAACTGGAACAACGATTGTGTATGTAGTATTCCGGTTATAAGAATAATCACCGGAAAGTTCAGAATCCAAAGCACCTGAAGCTCGCATTCTCATGTCTGTGGATAATGTTGGGATCTCCACAATGTTCTGCGTAGCTTCTGCAACCTTTCTGGACATCGACTCAATTCCAAGTGCAAATCCCTCTCCTACATAGGCGCCCAGCCCCGCAAATACTCTTGACGGACTGTGGATTTTTGCTTTTGCCCTGACTGCAGCATCTGCAGCCGCAGCCATTTGCGCCGCAACTGATCTGATATATCCTAAGGTTGCCGACATACCATTCGCAAAGCCTAACCCTATGTTGTATCCGCTACTGTATGCGCCGCTTGCACCGGAAGCCAGGGATGATAATACTGCAGATACAGTTTTGGTTGCGACTGCCTGTGTCGGCTGTAGTCCGTTCTGTACGCCCTCTTTTGCACTGTCCCCAAGTTTCCGTCCAGAGTTTCTCGCTTTTCCTGCGCCGTTGTCAAATGCGCTTACAATAGATTTCACCGCACTTTTCGCCTTATTACCAAGCGCATCTAGCCCATCATTTACAATGCTTACAGAATCTTTCATGCTGGTAATGGATTTCTGCGCTGTCTTTGCATTCTTAGCAATGGACTTCATACTGGAATTTACCGCCAATAGCGCCGCAGCCATTGCAAGTACACCAACACACGCTGCTACCATTGCGACGCCGAATGCTACCACTCCGACTGTGACACCAAGTACTGCAACACCTACCGCAAGCAATCCAACCGCGAGAACCGTGCATCCAACTCCTGCCACAATCGTACCAGCTCCAAATACCGTCATTGCAGCACCTAACGCCCCGATAGCTACAGATGCCTGCAATCCATACTCAGCAACAATCGGAAGTACACTTGCCACGATCGCAAGGCCTGCGCTCGCAAGCAATACTGCCGCTCCAACAAGTGCCGCAGCCACACCGAATGCAATCAAACCAACAGCTCCTGCTGTAAGGACGGGAGCCACTGCAGCCGCTACGACCATCAATCCACCAATTGCTACGATCAGGCCGAACATCACTGCGATTGCAAGCGGTCCTGCATTCGCCAAGGAAATTGCGGACATAGTTAATACGGCGATTCCGGCCGCTGCCAAAACAACAGCTGCGCCGAATGCAACAAATCCGGCTGCGCCAGAAGATAATGTCGGAGCTACCATTTTTGCAACAATCAAAAGACCTGCAATCGCTGCCACCATTCCAACTAAAACTGCAACCGCTAAAGGACCCGAGTCCGCTACTGCCTTTGCCCCCTGGGAAAGCAGGAAAAACCCTGCACTAATCAGAGCGACACCTGCACCGAGCATCATAAACGCTTTCGCTGATTCCATAGTGCTTTTCACACTTTCTTTGCTCGACACGCCGACTTCTTTCTGCCCTTTGGAAATCCCAAATAATTTTCCGGCAATTTTGCTGATTCCTTTACCGGCAAGACCGGCAATTGCACTGGTAAATGCACCTACAAATGGAGCAACGCTTTTTGCAATCTTAAAGCCTTTATATGCAACGATTAGTTTTGGGAGTTCAGTGATCACTCTCGCAATGATATCTGCATGCTCTTCCAAGAATCCTGCAAACGCTTGGAGCGCATCCCCAGCTCCTTGAATCGCATCGCGGAACCCGTTCACGCTCTCTGTAGAGCCAAATGCCGGAATAAGTTTTCCAAGTTCTTTTCGGATTGCTCCAAATGCATCCCCAAAAGCCCCAGAAACTTGAGAAGCCTCTCTTTTTAAGATTTTCCAATAGGATCCCAAGCGAATCATTGTTGCTGGAATCCAAGTCTGCAATCTGGAAAACACGCTTTCTACTTTTCCGTTAAATTGATTGATCGCATCCACAGCCTTACCTTTAACAAAAGAATCGTAAATGGACTGCATTCCGCTTGTCACCGTTGCTTCAAGGTTTCCCATTGCTCCTTCGAATGTCGTAACTGATTGCGCGGCTTCTCTTGCCATATCTGTCATCCCTATATTGTTCATCGCCTGCCCCAGAAGATCGGCTGTGATAGCTCCATCTTCCATTGCCTGTTTAAAATCCTCTCCTAAAATCGGATTCAATTTAATCAATTCTTTTCTTAATCCACCGGCAAGCTGCGGACTCGCATTGACGATCTGGTTCCAATCCTGCGCATGTAAAGCGCCAGATGCCATCGCCTGTGAAAATGCGAGTGCAACACTACTAAACTCCTGTGCGCCACCACCGAATACAGCAACTGCATTTCCGACGGATTCCGTTAATTTCTCTGCGTCTTTAACCCCATTTGCAGACAGAGATCCAAAGGTTGACATTACATCCTGCAAAGAAAAGACTGTTTTATCAGCATAGGTCTTTAACGTTCCTGTTGCACCTGCGATTCTCTGTATTTCATCCTCAGCGTATCCGCTAAACCTCATAGCCTGTTGGAGTTTCTGCATTGCATCCGATGTGTTGATCGTTTCTTTGGTTAACCCAGAAAGGCTTCCGGACACGACAGATACAGCTTTTTGTCCAATTGCCATCATTGCTCCAAAGCCAATCCCACCCATAAGTGTACTTTTTAACTCTTTGGCTGACTTTGTGGCTGCTCCGAAAACAGATTTGAACCCCTTATCCTGCGCAGATAATATTGCCTTCACGGAAAAACTTTCTGCCATGCCATCACTCTCCTTTCATCATTCTGCCGATTATGTCCAATCTTTCGTTTTTCTTCTTGCGATTCTTCACACGATCTACTTCTTTTTCGTAATCAAAAAACTTTCTGAATCTCTGATAAACTGGTTTAGTCTTATTCTTTCCGACCTTTTTCTCTGCTTTCACAGCAAAATTTAGGAACGCTTGCAGATGATTTCGATAGTCCCTGTCTACTTCTCTTAGCTGCACAGCCTCCATGAGCAGGGTGTATTCTGGAATTGTCAACCTATCCACTTCTTCAAAGCTCTTAAAGCCAAGATATCGGAAACAATTCAACGCCATCTCTCTGTAGGATTCTTCAAAATCTACATCATCAGCTCTCTCTTCTTCGCTTCTTCCTCTTCCATTCTCTGTTTCTCTTTCTCCACAGCGTCCACGATCTCGTCCGTAGCTTTTTTCGTAGCATTGGCACTCTTCAAGAAACCCATTACTGTTTCTGTAAGTTCATCAATATCTGTGTCCTCATCGTCGATATACTCATCTAAAAGGCCTCTTGTCACTCTCGGATTCTGCCCTTTATTCGCAACATCAAGAATGTTTACCAGCGCATCCGGATCACCATTCACTAAGTTCATAAGCGCATATCGGAATCCTACGTCTTTTTTTACTCCCGGCAATCCATCCACAGGCATATTCGTCTGCTTGTTGATCTCTCTTAAAAATCCCATTCCGAATTTAAACTGGTACACCTGTCCGTTAATTGTTAATTCCATCATATTTTTTACCTCCATTAAAAGAGAGCGGTCTCGCCGCCCTCTATGTACATGATCTATTCTTTTCCTACTTTTGCCTTTCCTACTTTACCTCTGCCGATTAAGGCTACATCGTCAGAGGGCATTATTCCCCCTCTTTCACGCTGTCCTTAAACACATAAGCTGCTACTTCCTGCTGCTGTGCAGTTACAGTAACATCCCCTCGTTTTCCAGAGCCGTTAACACCAAAAGTAAGAGACACCTCTACATTTTCATCTGCCGAGGATATGATCTCAAATTCCGTGAGATATCCCTGGAAATACATGCCCTTAAACTTATTCGGACCAGGTTCTGCCGGATCCTCAAGGTTTGCTTCCCAGATTTCAAGCAACTCATCCGAATCCATCGCGTCCTCTAACTCGGAGATTAACTTATCTTTCTTCGCAAGGATAGCAGTGGCCGTGATTTCTGTTTCCGCAGCCCCAGGTGTACGAATCGTTCCATCCTTCGTTGCTGTAGAGTCTGCATCCTTGCTTTTTGTTCTTCCATTTTCTGTCGTAAACGCAAGATTTTTCGCAGCCTCTTCTTTGGCTTTTCCTGCAAGTCGGTACAAATAGACAATTTTCTTGCCAGATACCGCCTCTGCAAATAACTGTAAACCTGTCTTAAACATGCTTTTTCTCCTCTCTAACTAAAACTAAATTCTATTTCCAGCAACCCGTGTAAAAGAGGCTGCTTTGTTGTTGCATCCGGAAGAATCCTCTGATTTACATTCCGGACATCCCATGCAAAATTTTCGGTATGATCCAGTTTTCTGCATGTGGTTTTGATCGCCAACAGCATTTTTGATACCGTTCCTCTCTGTCTTGGATTGTTGTGCCAAACATGGATTGTCTGATGGACACTGCCAAACACAGCGGTCTTATTCGCATCATCGATCAATTGGCTGTCTGCGAGATAAACAAAAGGATACGGCGTACCATCCGGCGGTAAGAAGCCGTCATATACGTCATATCCTGATTTTTTTATCTCTGTAAGTAATTTTGTAAATAATTCTTGCTGTGGATCCATATCTCACCTCACAAGCTTTTGCAAATCTTTTTCAAACTGTTTCTTTTGCTCCTCAAATGCGGGTTTTAAATAGGGTTGGGCTTCCATGAATCGGGTTCCGAGTTCTACATAAGGCGCATACTCAGCTGTTGGTTCGACAGTGGCGGTCATCCCACCATCAGAGATGTCAATACCGATACTTCTTTTCAGTGTTCCAGTATCGACTGGAGCATTCCTCTGCGCTTTTCTTTGCATATCAGATCCATTCTTTTTCACGACCGTCTTGACCGCGCTCATGTCCATCCGCTTCTTCAAACCCTTATTCAGCTTTGCGATTCCTTCGATTTTTAACGTAGCCATCACTGCACCTCCGATACTACAAACACATGCTTTGTTCGCAGTTTCCGCTCAAAATCCACTCTGTATAAGGCGTTGCCTATTCGGATACGGTCAAACGGCTTTTTGTAATGCATCTGTAACCGCACCGTCTTGCTTCCCTGCTTTATGGATCCGTATACAAGGTTCATCGTATCCGTGCCGGTATCCGTCACACTGGCATGTCTTTTCTCTTCCCGTACAGTATCTTCTTTGTAGTCACCAGTAGCTTTGTCATACTCCCCAGGTGTGATCGACTGGAAGAAAACTTCTGTATCACATCTCAAATAAATCTCACCCTTCCTCGTTTTGATTCTTTTTGTGAGTCAAGAAAAGCCTGTATTTCATCCATAAATCCATCAAAATCATTGTCGTTGTAAGACATGCTTTCGCCCTCAACATTGTGTGATGACATACCCTCGGAACCCAACCGATTGAACCGGATCACTGCCACTTCCACGACAATGTGATTCATTTCCTCCGGTACTTCAATTCCTCCGAGCAGGAGCTTTAGGCGCCCTTGCACAGATCTGAGTATCAACTCCAGTTTCTGATCAAGAGAATCATCTTCGATTCCAAGAAGTTTTTTTAAATCATCCAGCATTCAATTTCAACTCCTTACGAATTCGCCATGATACCCTGTTTTTTCATTTCAGCAAGAATTGCATTGATTTTATTTTTTAAATCAGTCCCTGTTTCTGTGGACAAATCTGCAATCAAAGCCATCTGTTTTACGCCACCAAGCGTTGTTTTATTCGCCGCCAGAAGAGTGTAGCTTGGTCCCGCAGGTCCCTGTGCGCCTGGATCTCCCTTGTCTCCTTTCGGTCCTGCTACTCCTGGATCGCCCTTGTCTCCTTTCGGTCCTGCCGGTCCTACTGCTCCTGCTGGTCCTGCCGGTCCTACTGCTCCTGCTGGTCCTGCCGGTCCAACCTGCTCATTCTTCACGCCCTGCTCTAACTTATTCAGTTTCTCTGCTGTAATAACGTCATCATTATTCCATGTCGTTGGTGTATATGCCATAACTCATACCTCCTATTTTGCTTTACCTACTTTTGCCTTTCCAATCTTCCCCCTGCCTACCAAGGCGAGGTCTTCAGGGGGTGCTATTCCCCCACCGACACTTTAACTACAGCTTTCTTGTTGTCATTCGGAATAAATTCTCCAGCCTTACCAGCTCCCTGCAGAGCTACTCCGTCAAAGTCTTCCGATTCAATCGTTCTCGCTGTGTTAATTCCGGTAAATGCTTTTGCAACTCCGGCAATATATGCATAGGCGCATTCTTTAGACTGGAATAATTCATCCGGAATCTCCTCTACAAGGAATCCCTTGAACTTCACAACTTCATTGCCATCAATGTTTACAGTAGAGTTTTTAGCAGTTGTATTCAAAGGATGATCCGAAACGGCATTGTACAGATCGGAGCAAACCTTAATTTTTTTCGTTCCAACTGCTTCGATGTTGTTAAAATACTTAGACAGCTCATTAAACAGCTTTAATACATTGTCTTCTGTATAATCAGTAACACTTAAAGTTTTTCCGGCAGATGTGGAAATAAATTTTCCGTGCTGCTTGTTAAACTGCTTTGTCTTAGCCCTCGCCTGCAGTTCCAAGCGATCTGCTACCGCAACGTCAAAATCATTGTTTACCGTGTGTCGGTCAATTCCCTCGTGGTAATTCCATCCCCAAGAGTAATTAACCGGCGTGTTCGCGTAGATAATCTCTTTTCTCTCCCCGAAACGGCTAGAGTTCCCTGTTCCCGTTCCAAACGCTTTCGTAGCTGTTTTATCGTACCCAGTTCCAACCACAACCGGAATGTCTGATGTTTTTACATAAAAGGCTGTTTCATTTTCTCTGACTCCATCCAGTACCTCAAGTTCGCCGACGAAAAAATCCGCGAAATAAGACATCTTTTTAAATACTACCTCCAAAAGGCTTTTAAACTCAAGCTGGTAGCTTCTTACCGGCATATCATTGTTGTCTCCTGCCGCAAATAACTGTAACATCATAAATTCTTTATTCTTCATCTTCACATTCTCCTTTATTTATACTTTGCAAGTCTCTTTTCGAATTCAGACATTGGACTTCCTGAGTTCGTCATGGTTTTTGGTGTAGATCCGGTTGCTCTGGCGATCTCGGCTTTCTTAAGCTGGGATTCCACGATTTTCATCAGAGTGTCAATTCTTGCATTAGTATCTGCTTCATCAACTCCAACAACAAAATCAAGAACATCCTGCGTTGCTTCGATACCTTTCTCCACAAGCACTCCTGCCGCATTTCTGGAAAGCTGATTCCTTACAGATTCTGCCTGCAATCTCTCATTTTCTTTTTTCAGCTTATCCATCTCATACTGCTGTTTCTGCTCTGCATTCATTTTTGCAACTTTAGCTGCTTCTTCCGCTTTCTGATCAGCATCTTCCTGCCATTTCACTTTTGCATTTCCAAGCGCCGTTTCGATTGCTTTATTGACCCGTCTGTCAAATTCTGCTTGGTTCTTCCCATCCTTTAAAAAGTCCTCAAACGTATTACCGGAAGTTCCCTGATCTCCCTCATTGCCCTGTGTTTCTTCGCCATTTACGCCGGATCCATTGCTTTCTGCCCCAGTTCCTTCGTCTTCGGCAAATATCTGTAATGCCATAAATTCTCTAAATTTCATATCTTTTCCTTTCTGCCCCAGTCCATCCACTGTCCAGACCGTTGCTTTAAAATATTTTTCCGGTTCTTTACCGCCTACCGGAAAAAGGCATAAAAATAACACATATCTCTATGTGCTAATGTCCTACTTATTCAATTTTTACTCCTAAAGTAACGCCTGTACCTGTTCTTTTAAGCTCTCCGGTACATCATCGATTGTCAAGTGTCCGCCTTTGATTCGGTTTGCTAAAAACTGTGCCATCATTTCACCTCCGCTTCCATCGTTGCTAAAATCAGTTCCTGTACCGCCTGATCTGTGACTTCCTGTGCTGCCTGTGTTGCTTTCAGGTCATTCTGCAATTTCCCATAGGCGCTCATTCCGTCATCGACAGCTTCATATTCTTTGATTATGTTTTCTTCTGTCTCTGTGTAGCCAACAAAGACAAGGTTGCTAAATCCCTCTGGTTTCTCTTCTTTGAGTGGTTTGTAGCCCTCTTTCTTGATGGAGCTGATTCTCACAGTTCCGTTTTCCATGATTTTTGCGTAGTTCATATCATATCTCCTTTCGGTATGTTACTTTGATATCTGGGTCAAGTTCCCCGCCATCCGCTGTGATGACTGTGGTAGGGTAGTAGGTTTTTAAGGCTCGGATTGCGTTCTGCTCGGATTGTGGGAGTGGGATGAATTCGGTTTCTAGTGTTTCATACGCTAAACCTAATGGATTTTCTATAAGCCACGCTTTAAATTCTTCTAAATTTGTAACTTTTTCATTTGGTGCAGAAAAAAATTTAACACCATTATTCCAGTTGCAACAGATTCCGTATTCTGCTTTGGTATATGATAATTGGACAGCCCTATATTTATCCACAAAAATATCTGAATTTCCGTTTCCATTCGCCACATTCTCGAATCGAATTGAAAAGTTTTGAACATTTCCCTGTTTATTTGCAATACTTATTTTGTTAGATTGTCCGTCAAATCTGTCAATGGCAACCCCTGCATACAACCACCCAATCTCTCCACCCTGTTCTACCAGTCTGTCCCACTTTGTGAGTGGGCGGTCGGATGTGAGGGTGATGGTTTGTTCTTTGCTCCAATTCTGTTCGGCGTTGGTAATTTTCACATCCACTTCATACTTCTGCGTTTTCTCATTCCACTTTCCAACATTTTTGATTTCCTGCTGATACTCTTGACTTGGGGATGGTTTACCGCCTGTGTAGGGTTCGTAATTCTTATATTCCTCTCCTTCATATAGCATCACGTCATTTATTATTCCATTAATATTGTCGACAGTGCCACCAATAAGGAAATACGCATAGTCAACATTTTCTGTTGTGGTACATTTAAAAGATTTTGTACCTTTTGAAAACACGGTTCGTTCCAGGAAAACATTTTCTTTGCTGAACTGCGAGAATGAAAATGTGCATGATGCCGATAGAATGTTCACTTGGTAAACGGTGTTTGGCTTTACATTCAGCCTGAATATACAGTTACGACCAACTGTCGCTATGATTCCTGTTGAGTCAACCCATTTATTAAGTTCTGCATTTTTCGCTTCAAACAACTGCGCTCCAGTAGTCGTTACCTGCGCTGTCTTCCCACCAAGTTCCAACCTCTCAAGCGGCGCATCCAAGCTGTTCGGAAGTACCAGCATCCCTGCCCCCTCTAGCTCCACCCTGTCGTAATTCGGTGGCTGTGGAGTGGAGATTCCTAAAGGGCAGATCATATCCACTCCTATGTTTCCTGTTCCATCTACCATTTTAAGCATTGCACTTCTACTCCTTTTTCGCTTGTTGCTGTGGGGATGATTTGGACTAGGTTGCTCCCTGCGTAGTAGTTTTTATTCCGAATCACGGTTTGCGCTGTCTGCGCTGGAATCAATGCACTTTCTTCCTTTGTCGCGCTTTCTTTCAGTGCAACATACACATCACCGTCTGTAAAATTCTTCACAAGATACTCTTTCCCCTCATGCGCAAATTCCAAAACCAGTGGCTGTTCACTTGTTGTGGCCGCTCTGATAAAAGTCTCTGTTTTACTCATATTTTCACCTCACTTTCACGTGTTCCGGAAATTCCTCTGCAATTAAGCAGATGCCAACGAAAAAGGAATCCACCAGAGTTTTTGATTTCTCTGACAGATTCCTGTATTCTATCTCAGCCTTTCCGGGAGATATTCTGTATTCTATTTCATCATCTGTTAAATTTTCAATCGACTGAATCAGCGTCTGTGTAAGTGCCGTAACACCAGCACAAACAATGTCTTTTCCATATTCAGCGTACCCGGCGTGTCCAGAGATTTCAATTCGCTCTGGACGGATTCTCACCTCAATCAAATTACATCACCTCCAAAATGCGCATAAAAATACCATCAGCCCGCTCGACCGATGGTATTACATTGCTTCAATTTCTACTTCTTTTACTAGATCGTTTAACGACTTTCCACTATAAAATTTATCATTCATAACTTTATCCACATTATCATACTCTTTCACGTCATCGCCATGCCACACTTGATATGTCGGAACATAATTATGAACTTCAACTGTCACTCCAGATGACAATCCTCTGTAAGAGAAAGAAATATCATTGCAACACTCAGATAAAATTTGTCTTAATTCATCTTTATTCATAATATATCCCCATTCTCCTTTCTTTCCTCTTCGCTTAATTCGCGAGTTGTCTTATCCTTCAGTCTGCCGTCTTCTCCCCATGTATAGTCATGCGCGTGTTCCCCATGATTTCCATAAGGATGCTGCTTAGGATTCCCGTGTGCGGTTGTGTGGATATCTTTATATTTTAATTTTGACTCTCCGTAAAAAGCTCTTGCATCTACTTTCCCATCTTTTCCAATATGGTCTATTACCGCTCCTGCCTCTGCCATTTTAGGCGTTCCAGAATGTCCGCTGACTATTTTATCTGCCTTTATTATATCAAACGTAGATTTCTTTTCAACCCTGTTCTTCCAAGTTTCAAAATCCATCCCGTGCTCAGAATACCCGTCCAGCCATTCATCATATTCTTTGTCATCCATATATGCTGCTGTACTGCACCGACAGCGCGGATGCATTGGATGTGCATTTTCTCCAGGCATCATTTTTGATACCTTAAAATGCTTTCCATCTAAAGCCCGGCAGATCAGGCAGGCTGTCGGCTCCGCGATAAACTCATACTCATCAAATCCATTGCGGATATAAGACTGTTTCTGCGCTTCTGCCTGCACCCTTGACAGTTCCGTTATCATCAGTCGCTCTGCATTTTCCCGGCTTACTCCAAACAGTTTGGTAAGGTGTCTTGCCAGTGTTCTCGGATTCTTACCCTGTATCAAACCAGTCTGCAACAGTTTGGACAATTCAGCTTTCAACATGTCCTGATACATCCAAATACGGTCCGAATACTTTGCATTGTGGAAAGAAGCGTTCACGATCGAATGTGCCATCTTCGCATTGTTCCGAATAGTTTTTCCGAGGATTCCTGCCTGCCGTTCAAATTCTTCCAGTGTTTTCTCAGTCAGAATCTGCTCAAAATACTTTTGCAACTCATCAAATCCGCCGACAAGATGCATGCCGATATTTGCTTTTAGCATTTCCAATCGGTTAATCTTCATAGCTGCATTGTAAAGTCTCATTTCTTCATTGGCCTCTTTCGAAAAATTCTTATCCTTAACATATTGTGCTGCTTTCCGGCTGTATGCATCAATATCCATTTTAGATACCCGCTTTTTTGCCTCTGCGATTGTGATTCCTTCTGCTTTTGCATATCGCGCATAAAATCCATTGATTTCTTTCTGGATTTCATCCATCATATTCGCGTAGATCTTCTCGATCTCTTTCGCGTATTCCGCTTCGTCCTTGATATTCTTCTTTCGCTGTTCTTCTTCCCTATTCTTCCAGTACGTCCTGCTACTCATCCGCCGCACCTCCGAACATCCGCTTCTCTACGATTGTTTCCTGCTTCTTTTTGTCCTCTTTCTCCATTCGATCGATCTCCTCCGAAACATCCTTGACAACAGATAGCACCTGCAGCTGCGTTTCCTTGGACACGATGCTTTCAAGCGCCTGTGCTGTCTGCGCTTCCTCAAGCAAATTCTTCGGGATGTTCCGGCTTGTCGTGAAATCGATGTCTTTCCATGCATCACGGTTCGGAACATTTGTCGCAAGAGAGCAGAATAGCTTATACCGCTTTCTCATGGATTTTTCAAACTTGCGGTCAAATGTAAGCGCAAGATTACTCATGGACTGTAATTTATAAGCAAGAGAGGTTCCAGAAGCGTTTCCAAACGATTCATCTGAGATATTCGCTACCATGCTTGTCTGATAAATCAAATTTTCCAATCGGTTCAACAGATTTTCCTGCGTTCCATCTGCTGTGGGCTTGCCGAGAAACTGTACGATAATATCTTTTGCGTTATCTGTACCATAAAGGTTTATAATCCGGTTGTCGCGAATTTTATAAACGCCTTCCTCGTCCAATTCTGCGCCAAGCACTGCAAGATACGCTTCTGCGAAAGAATCTACATCGTTCGCCTTTTCTCCGATCACTCGGTTGTATGTTTCTACCATACCGGCCACCTCTTCATACAGACCGATTCTCTCATCGTTCAGTACATATTCAACACAGTTGATGCGACCATATGGGTTCGGCATTCCCTCCTGCATCTTTTCTCCGTCAAATGGGATAATTTCTGTCCTTGTAAGTATCTCGCCATACCTTGTGACATTATCGTCTTTTTTCCCATATCTGACAGCAAATAGAGCGCGGCTCTTTACGGTATCATCGTAGACAACAAACAGTTCTTTTGGATTGCAGACAACTGTCTTTGTTTTTGCTTCTTCATCCTGGTAAAAATACTCGAATGCATGTCCGTAGATACAGCACTTCTTCGCCAACTCATATTCCTGGTCAGAGATATCATTATCCCGGTCAAATTCAAGGATCGCATCTTTTATTTTTTCGTCTGGATGTGATTTTTTAACTGGAATCCCATAGGCATATCCCAAAAAGGTCTCTGTGATATACCTTGGGAAATTCACTGCCAGCCGGTTATCTGGCTTCCAAGATTCCTTTTCCGGAAGACGGAATACATCGTGAAATCCTTTGTATAGATTCTCAAGGTATCTGTACCTTGGCATTCGTTCTTCATGTTTTCTGATGTATTCGTCTATCAATGCCATATTGATTTCTTTATCAGCGGAACATAAAAGCGGTTCCGGCAATCTGTATGGTCTTTTCCCATTCATTTTATATTCCTCCTCTAAAGGTCTTTAACTTCACTTTACCTTTTCTCTCCTGCTCAATAGAATATCTGAGCATTGCCATTGCATCATCAAAGAAATTCACCGGTTCATCCGTGAATGTGTTCGTTTTCTCATCCTTTTTCCATTTCCACTGCTGGATCTCCTTAGTCGTGTTTACGCAGGACGGATGAATGTGGATCGTGTGCTGCTTCAGATAATCAATCTGCGCTTTTACACTGTTTGGTTCTTTCTTGACCGGACATGCTCTGTATCCTGCTTTCTGCCACATCTTAATCCTGTCTGGCTCGGCAGAATCGCAATACATAGTGATTCGTTTTTGGAATTTTCCCTCAGCCAACTGTATGATCTCTGATGTATCTTTTTCAAATACATACAATTCCCGGCATAAGTAGATATCTCCATCTTTGAATCCAACCTCCCCGATACAGTTCGCATGGTTGAATCCAAAGTCCTGTGAATTTACCATGTAATCGAATCTTTCTGGGGATGTATCGAATTCCTCAATCACATAATTTGTAAGAATCAGACCTCCGGTCTCTCCCCATTCACCAAGTCCGTAAATCCGATATCCGTCCGGATCCCGTTCTTTACGCATCATCATGCGCCGGTGATACGCTTCATCTATGAACCGGTTCTGCAGGTACGTAGACTGGTGTGTGTATACATCATCACTTTTTATGTCGAAATATTTTGCTTTTAACCAGTGCGTTGCTGACACCGGATTGAAGCTGAACGTGATCTGATAATACAAAAATGGATTGAATGACAAGTCACCTCTGAGTCGGTCATCGAGAATATCGACATCCGCTTCATATAGCTCCGTTGCTTCTTCAATCCATATCCATGTTAATTTTCCGACATCAAATGTGATAGACTTTACTTTTTCTCGCTGTCCATCATCTTTCATTCCTCGGAAAATCACTTTATTTCCTGTCACTTTCGAGATCAGCTCCATTGGATTACTTCTGATCTGCCAGAATAATCCTGCTTTATCCCCGTATATTTTATATATTGCACTCTTCAATTCTGCATAGGTGCTATCCTTGTTTGTTGTGTCTACTTTCCGGACGCACAAGAGATTTGCACCTTTATACTTTGGATCGCCAAGTTTGATGATAAAATTCTGTGCAATGTTTACCGACTTTCCGGATCCGGCAGAGCCTTTTGCCAGTCGATATCGTTTCTTACACTCATTGAATTCTTTAAAATTTCTGTTAAATCCAACATTAACTTCCTTCATCTTCATCACCATAGTCTACTACAATCTTCATGTCCATATCTCCTGCTACGTCCAGCTTGTCATTCCACATACCTAAATGTCTGCCGAGAAGTTCAAGAGCTTTTTCTTTATCATTCAATTTGATTTCAATTCCGTATACCCCTTCTTTAATTCCCGCGATCGCACGTACCTGTTCTTCTGACAGTTCCATGGTTGGTTTTATTACAACAAAACTATTTGTACCATTACTCCTGATCTCAACATAATCCGTTGCCCTTGCAAATGCGATTGAAGCAAGTTCTTGTACAACTCGATCCTGGGTAATTTCCGTTCGTTTCTGCCGTTCTTCCATTCGCTCGGAAATATATGCGGCAACCTTGACATTTCTCAACATCCTACTTCCTGCTTGTGCTGCTGTTTGTTCTTTCTTTACACTCGGATACGCCGCGCGGTAAGCCCGTGTGGCATTTAGATCAATCAAGTACTCATCTGCAAATATTTTCTGTTTTTCTGTCATAGGACTCACCACCTTTCAGTCTGTTCTATTTTACATGAAAATAACTATATGCCTTAATCCGTAGACATATAGTTATCGTCAATTCGTGTCGTTATAATGTTATCTTCATCATTCCACAATAATCTTCAAATGGGAATTTTATATTATACTCCTTGGCAATTTCCATTGCTCTTCGGATAATATTTTCCTTCTCCTTATTCGAATATCCATTTAGCTTAACCACTTCATTTAGATACATTGCCGTCATAAGTACGGCAAATGCGTCTGCGTCTATCTCCGCTATCTGCGACCTATATTCTTCTAAGCTCACTGTTCCAACTTCTTTATACCCCGAATAATAAAAATCCAAATCCGTTACCCATTGCCATTTATGTCTGACTTCATGAACTATGTCGTAATACGCGTCTCTAGTTCTTGCTTCCGCACCTATATAAACAGTGTCAGTTTCAGGATCGTACCTTGAACTCCCATAACCTCCGTGTTCTTTGTACCTTATACTTGGAGCAGTAATGTGTAAGAAATTCGAAACTTCTCTTGCGAATTCTACTAATTTCTCAACCTGTTCTTTTTCTTCCATGCGTTTTTCCTCCTCATCCTGCACCTAACAATTACCACGCATATATCTTACAATACCTTTTATTCTCTTTCAAGCAAAAGCACCCATCAACTGGATGCTAAGAATTTAGGACTACTGCACAATGAAAGAATTATAACAGCAACAAAAACCAAAATAACCAAAAACACAATCAAAATTTATAAGAAAAAAGGAGGAAACTTTGCAGTAGTCCACAACGGGTATAGCAGGATTCGAACCTGCGACACATCGGTTAACAGCCGATCGCTCTACCAACTGAGCTATACACCCGTAGGATGCCTTTTATTGACACCCTTTACCCTATCCGCACTCGGGTACTGACACTAAATATAGATTGCTGAATCTATTTGTTTGTTTTGCAGATCTGCGGATATCTGCGTTTTGGTACCATTTGCAATATAAGTCCGGTGTGCACTCCCGGCGCAGACCTCAGCTGTGCAGCCTGCATCTTACATCACAAAGCGGAGCACTTGGAATCGAACCAAGGACACAGGGCGCGACCCTGCGCATCTACCATTGATGCTATACTCCGCATAAAAACACCGCCAGACGAGAAAGGGCAGAAGTCCGGCGGTGTTCCGAATGTTTAGAAAGATTGTTCCAGAACAATATATAATCGTTCTAGAATAATTATAGCATACTATTTTTGTGAAAAGTGTGAAAGTTTGAGATAATCACTTATTTTTTTCGACACGTAACTTCTGTCAATATTTACTATCTCCGCAACTTCATCCTGTTTCTTGCCCTCAATAAACGATAACTCAAATATCTCCTTAATCTCCGGATCATCAATCCCATTTATGTAGTCCTCTACTTCTTTTTGCTCTTTCAGAATCCGCAGTCTGTCTGATTCTTTTCTCCTGATCTGCCGTCTTATATTCTCTTCTT
>ENA-ORUM01001030-ORUM01001030.1-human-gut-metagenome-genome-assembly--contig:-NODE-1030-length-25850-cov-9.805040_pt1 | contig 25850 bp, 26 predicted proteins | sample MGYA00242083_ERZ509217 | MGnify/ENA primary metagenome ERZ509217 (study PRJEB26280, sample SAMEA2338831) | human gut metagenome | biome: human gut; feature: human-associated habitat; material: faeces...
TGGCTGGACTAGGACATGTGTTCTATCGAGACACACTTTTTGTCCTATAAGCCGATATCGACGAGTTGGCGCAGCAGGTGAGGCGAGCGCCCGCATTCGCGCGGGTGCTCGCGCAGGACGGCAAGATCATCCCTTTGAGTGCAGACGAGGAGCGGTGGCTCCAAGCGCTCGCGGGCGCGGGGGAGGGCCATGTGGTGGAGCCATCGTATGGCTTCATCGAGGGCGACCAGGTGGTGATCACCGAGGGCCCGCTTGTTGGCTTCGAGGCGCAGATCAAGAAGCTTGACCGCCACAAACGCCTTGCCTACGTGGAGGTGCACCTTATGGGGCGCACCAAGCTCATCAAGGTGGGGGCTGAAATTGTTAGGAAACAGCAGCGATAATACGATGTCGTGGCTAAGACAACAGGGTGTGCGCAGCAAGGTTCCGTTTGCCCAGGCAGTTGGACTCGCGAGCTTCGATTTTATTTCGACCTTCGTATCCTACGTGGTTGCTGCGTGGGGAACGACCGAATGGACGCTGACGGTAAGCCATATTGGTACCTTTGCCGCTATTGGCGTTCTCGCGCTCATTACTGTTTGCGTCTATGCTGCGTGTGGCATGTACTCATGTCTCTGGCGGTATGCGAGCATTTTTGAATGCCTGCGCATTGCGTTGGCCTCGATTGCGGCAGCGCTGGTTGCGGACGTTGTGTTTGCCGTGCTGCTCCAGGCGCAGCTTTCGCTTAGGACGTATGTTCTTGCGTGGGCAATTCTGTTGATTCTTTCTGCCGGCGTGCGCCTTTCTATCCGTGCGCTCTCGGGCTCCCAGGCTTGGCGCTTTTCAAATGGGCGCGGCGCCCTGCAGCCGCGAACCCTGGTAATCGGTGCTGGCGAGGCTGGATCCCTTGCAGTGAAGCGCATGCAATCTGGAGACCCGGATATGCCGGGGTACCCGGTTGCCGTGGTGGATGACGCCCGTGCCAAACAGGGCATGCGCCTGCATGGCGTGAAGATCGCTGGAGCGTGCGAGGACATTCCCCGTGTGGCGGAGGTTTGCGCTGCCCAGCAGATTGTGCTGGCGATTCCCTCTGCCACGCGCGAACAGCGCCAGCGTATCTTCGAGCAGTGCGTCCAGACGGGGCTGAAGGTTTATACGCTCCCGCCCCTGCAGGATATTTCCAAGACCGGACGTGTACCGCTGCACGATGTAGACATCGCGGACCTGCTTTCGCGTGAAGAGGTCGAGCTTGATGTGTCGCTTGCTTCCGGCTATGTGGAGGGTCGGACTGTCTTGGTGACGGGTGGCGGTGGCTCCATCGGATCTGAGCTGGTGAGGCAGCTCCTCCCAGCGCATCCGGCACGCGTGGTGCTCTTCGACATCTACGAGAATACGGTGTACGAGCTCTACCATGAGCTGGCTGCAAAGGCCAAGGCTCAGGGCACGGAGCTGCTGTGCGAGATCGGCTCCATCACACATCTGCCTGCGCTCGAGCGGGTGTTTGATCTTTACCAGCCGCAGGTGGTTTTCCACGCCGCGGCGCACAAGCACGTGCCGCTCATGGAGGCCGACCCTCGCGAGGCGGTGGAGAATAACGTCTTCGGCACCCTGAATGTGGTGCGCCTGGCCGACCAGCGCAATTGCGAGCGCTTCGTGCTCATTAGCACGGACAAGGCTGTGAATCCCACCAACGTGATGGGTGCCACCAAGCGCATGTGCGAGATGATCGTGCAGAACTACGCCAAGCGCTCGAGTTGCGTGTATGCGGCGGTGCGCTTTGGCAACGTGCTCGGTAGCCATGGTAGCGTGATTCCGCTGTTCAAGCGACAGATTGCCGCGGGCGGCCCCGTGACGCTTACGCATCGCGATATTACGCGCTACTTCATGACCATTCCCGAGGCTTCTCGCTTGGTGATCACCGCGGGGGCCCTTGCCAAGGGTGGCGAGATCTTCGTGCTCGATATGGGGGAGCCGGTAAAGATCTACGACCTTGCTATTAACCTCATTCGCCTGTCTGGCCTTGAGCCCGGGCGCGACATCGAGATCGTGGAAACGGGTCTGCGTCCAGGCGAAAAGATGTACGAAGAGCTGCGCATGGATGGCGAGCGGGTGGAGCCCACCGCCGATGGCCGCATCAACGTGACCGTGGGCCGTGCTCCCGGCGTGGATGAGGTGCGCGGCAACCTGGATATGCTGCGCGATAGCCTTGGCTCCAGCAACGATGACATCAAGCGCGCACTTGCTGCTGCGGTGCCGACGTATGCTGCGGAGGTGGGGAAGTGACGGTTCCGAATATCGATCTGACGCAGATCGAGGATGCCTCTGCCGCCGGTCTGACCATCGATGCCGCGCCACAGGCGTATGCACTCACGGCGGTACCTGAAGAGCTCCGCCGTGAGCTTGCACTCTCTGGCAGGTACGGCTATCGCTTTGTGAAGCGCGCCTTTGATATCGCGGCAAGTGCGTGCGGCATGCTGGTCCTTTCTCCTGTAATTCTGGGTACGGCAATTGCGGTGAAGGCAACGAGCCCCGGCCCGGTGCTGTTCAAGCAGCAGCGCGTGGGACGCGGCAAAAAGCTCTTCAACATCTATAAGTTCCGCACCATGAGGACGGATACGCCTAATCTACCCAGCCATATGATCAACGCCAATGATTGGTTTACCCCGATCGGCGCCACGCTGCGTAGGTTTAGTTTGGATGAATTGCCTCAGTTATGGAACATATTCTGCGGGGACATGAGCGTAGTGGGCCCGCGTCCAGCGCTGTGGAGCCAGTTCAACCTGGTCGCAGCACGCGATGCGGTTGGTGCCAATGATGTGCGTCCCGGCCTTACGGGATGGGCGCAGATCAACGGCCGCGACGAGATTTCAATCCAGGAGAAGGTCGCACTTGATGGCGAGTATGTGCGCCGCCGCGGCGTGATGTTCGACATCAAATGCTTTTTCGGGACGTTCTCCAAGCTTTCTGGTAGCGAGGTTGTAGAGGCCGAGGTGCCGGAAGACCATGATGAGGAAGCTCGGGAGGTGGCTGCCGAGTGAAGCGCGTACTGATTACCGGTGCCGGAAGCTATGTTGGCGGCTGGGTGCGCAGGCGCCTGGAGCAGGAGCCTGAGAGATTCTATGTAGAAGAGCTCGATGTCCAGGACGATGCGTGGAAGTCGTTCGACTTCTCCAGCTTTGACTCCGTCTTCCATGTTGCGGGTATCGCGCATGTGTCTACGGATCCCTCGATGGAAGCGCTCTACTATCAGGTCAACCGTGACCTGGCTGTTGAGCTAGGGGAGCGCGCCAAAGCCGCGGGAGTCCGTCAGCTTGTATTCATGAGCTCAAGTATCGTGTATGGAGATAGCTCGAGCCGTGACGAGGGTCCTATTACTCGCGAAACGCCTGCGAATCCGGCCAACTTCTATGGGCGGAGCAAGCTTGAGGCCGAGGAAGGGCTTCAGCGGCTCGCCGATGACCAGTTTAACGTAGCTATCCTGCGATGCCCCATGATTTACGGTCCGGGATGTAAAGGCAATTTCCCTACGCTCGCGAAAATTGCTCGCAAGCTTCCGATTTTTCCCGAGGTGCGCAACAAGAGGTCCGTCCTTTACGTCGAGAACCTAGCTGAGTTTGTTGCTCAGGTTGTAGATCGAGAACTCTCTGGCATGTTCTGGCCTCAGAATGCCGAGTACATGTCCACCTCTGAGGCGGTGCGCCTGCTTGGAGAGGCGCAGGGCAGTTCTGTTCATGTGACCCGTGTGCTGTCCCCATTTGCTTCGCTTTCCTTGTGTTTTACCGAAGCCGGCCGCAAGGCGTTTGGCAGCCTGTATTACGACATGGCGATGAGCGACTACGGCTTCGACTACCGCGTATATGGGTTTGAGGAGTCGATTGCTAGGTATGTTAACGGGTCGGGTGATGTTGCGTGAAGGTAATGTTCATTACGGCGGCGACATTTACCATCCCGTGGTTTCGCGAGGACATGCTTCGTGATTTCTCCGGTCGTGTTGATGACGTAGTTGTGCTTGGAAATGAGACGGACTCAAAATGGATTCCGTATTTCGAGGAGCTTGGAGTTCGTTATCGGACGTATCCAGTTTCCAGGAATGGGCTCAATCCAATTAGCGACCTTGAGACATATCGCACTCTCAAAAGGATTATTGCCGAAGAGCGCCCTGATAAGGTGCTTACCAACTTCGTAAAGGCAAATGTATACGGTTGCATCGCTGCGCATAGCCTCGGGATTAAAGACATCTTTGTCATGATGGGTGGCCTCGGGTCCGTTTTCCATGGCGATGATCGAAAATCTCGTTTGGCCCGTCTGTTTGTAACAACGGAGTATCGAGCTTCTTTGAGGCATGCAAAGAAGATTTTTTTCCAGAACGATGAGGATTCCAAGCTTCTCTGCGATTTGGGTGCGGTAAAAAGTGAGCAAGTGGTCCGAATTTACGGGTCAGGCGTTAACACGGAACACTTCAAACTTGAGCCTCTACCCGAGCAGATGTCGTTCGTCTTTATCGGTCGTCTTGTTCGCGGCAAGGGCGTCCTCGATTATCTAGATGCCGCTCGAATCGTGAAGCGCGAATATCCAGATGTTAGGTTCGACTTAGTTGGTCCATACGATACCAATCCGTCAGGTCTCAAACCTGAGGATATCGAGCCATATATCGAGGACGGAACGGTTGTTTACCATGGCGAGCAAAAGGACGTGCGTCCTTATTTGAAGAACGCCTCCTGCTTTGTTCTGCCGAGCTATTACGGGGAAGGCACACCGAAGAGCGCACTTGAGGCGCTTGCTACTGGCCGGCCACTTATTGTTGCAGATGCAGTCGGATGCAGGGAAGTGGTTGAAGATGGCGTTAACGGCTTTCTTGTGCCTCCTCGGGACCCTTCTTCTATCGCATCGGCTATGTTGCGGTTGATAGACGACCCCAATCAACTTAAAGAAATGGCTGAAGCGAGTCGTGAATATGCAGTTGGGCGATTTGATGTCCGTCGTGTGAATAAGGTTATTAATAAAACCGTGCTGAAACACAACTGCTTTTGAGAAGAAATACGGGATGAGCATCATGAAAATACTGCTTTTTACATCAAGAAATATTTCCTCAACATGTGGCGAGCTAAGGCTTATCGAGAATCGGGCAATTTCCCTATTTGATAGGTGGGGAATAGACACTGAAGTTGTTGGCGTTCAAAACATGTCAAGAAAAGCGGTTCAGGCCAACACATTGTTTGCCTCTAAGTCAGTCTATTGGGCCAATCCGCTTAATCCAATGAGTATCACAATTGCTTATAGAAGGGCTTATAAGAAGGTCATTAATCTGTTATCGCTAAATAGGAAAGAGTATTGTTGCGTCTTGCTTTCTGGATTAGGTACGTTACGTTATTTACCAAAGATTAAACGTCTTTTCCCAGATTTAGATGTCTATGTTGATGTGCATGGCTCAAGCGAAGACATAAAGATGTGTTCTCAAGCTGCCTCAAGTTATGTTAGAAAGATTCTGTTCCAGATTGAGTATTACCTTGGAAAGCGTGAAGAGAAAAGGTATTTGAAATACTTTGACGGGACTCTTGTTGTATCGAATGCGTTGAAGAACTTACTTCATTATCGGTATGGATGTAGCCTAGATAGTACTTATGTTATTCCGTGTGCAACGAAGTCAACCAGTGTTAAGTCGCTAGAGGAAAAAAAGAGATCTCGGATTAAGGTTAACTCGAAATACTCTCTTGATCCTAAAGAAATCCTATTCGTGTATTCCGGCGGCGCTTCGCCATGGCAATGTATTAAGGAAACTGTTGACCTTTTTCAACGGATCAATAGATGGATCCCTTCAAAGCTTTTGGTTCTTTCGCATAGCATCAATGCCATTCGCGAACAAATTGGCGAAAGGGAAGGGGTAATTTTCGACTCTCTACAGCCGAATCAGGTGGCAGATATTGTTTGCGCCGCCGATTACGGAATTATGCTTAGAAGTGATTGCGAAACAAACAATGTCGCTTTTCCGAATAAGTTTCTAGAGTATGTTTCTTGCGGTGTGAGCGTCATTGCAACTCCTTATGTTGAAGATGTCGCCAAACTAATAGTAAGTCAAGGTATTGGCATTATTGTTGACGATGATTTTGATTCATTCTTGACCGAGTTGAGTCGGTTTAACCGGCCAGATATCAAACATTTCGAGGCAGTGCTCGAAGAATGCTCATTTCAAAGCACATTAACTCCTTGGGTTAATCATCTGCTTTCAGCTGAGAGAGCCTGAGCATACGCATGCTCAGTTGCATAGACGTTTAGCTGCCCGTTTAGTACGTCAAATACTGTATTAATGACACGCGATTGTTCGTTTTGCCAAAGGATTGATTAATGGTTGGGGAACTCATCCCATATTTTGTTATCCTGCTTATTTCTTTTTTTCTAGCTGATTATGCGGAAAAGAAAGATAGTTCGATTTTTTGCGCTCTCGTTATTCTTTCACTATCCGTATTTGTCGGATTAAGATCAGAAGAAGTTGGTATTGACACGGCGCAGTATCTCTATCGATATTCTAGCTGCGTAACAAATGGTATTGAGCCGCTTTTTGCGTTAATGATCCTTGTGCTATACCCATTTAAATCGCCTTCGTTTTTTCTTTTTGTATGCGCTCTGATACCTTATTCCCTTATTATCGCTCGAGTCTGGAAAATGAGAGAGATTCTTTCATTTAGATATGCGGTGATGGTTTTAGTAACGGCATTTCTACCTTTCTCGATGAATTTAATGAGGCAATTTATTGCCATAGGTTTTGTATTTTATGGAAGTGTTTTCTTGTTTAAGAGAAAGACCGTTTTTTACCTATCTCTTGTTCTCTTGGGCTCGTTATTCCACTTAACGGCATTGTTCGCTCTGCCGCTGGTGTACTTGGAGCATTTTCAAAAAGAGCGATCTTCATGGTTTGATGAAACCCTCTTATCATTGTTTACGCTATTTGCGCCTTTTATTGCTTTGGGAGTTGTTGGAGTTGTCTGGTCTTCAGGAAGAATGGCCCGATACCTATCGTACTTAAGCTTTGCTTCGAATATTGGGTTTACTCACTTTTTCCGACTGGTCATTTATGCAGCTGTTGGTACAGTTTATTTTGGCTTATTGAAGAAAGGGTTGAACCATAGTAGCAATTCGGAGGCTTTGGTTACACTCTTTGGGGAGTGTTTTGCCATTTCTGAATTTGGTGTTTTATTAAGAACTCTTGGCTATGTATTCAGCTATGTTGGCCGTATTGCCGCTCAATTTGAGTTATATTCCCTTTGTTTTTTGAGCATCAAAATTGATGGAAAATACGAGAAGCAGGTTGTGATGATACGTATTCTCGTAGCTGCGGTTCTCATTGCGCTTTACTTTCAAGAGTTAATATCTAACGGCAATGGGGTTATACCATATGAGCTTATGTAATGACTCTGTGAAGGTCTCAATCATTATGCCGCTATATAATGTCGCGGACTATTTAACAGAATCACTCGACTCGATTCGAAATCAGTCATTTCAAAATTTCGAAGTGATTATGATTGATGACGGAAGCACTGATCAAACTTTTCCGATTTGCAAGCAATTTGAGGCCGTTGACTCTCGGTTTATTTGCTGCAGGCAAGATAATACGGGTGCTGGTGCGGCGCGAAACCGAGGAATTGAGCTTGCCAAGGGAGAATACCTAATCTTTCTTGATGGAGATGATGTTTTTCGTCCAGATATGATTGAAATCATGAGTATGTCTCTTGACTCAAGTGGCGCAGATGTATGCCTGGTCGGATCGACGTACTTTGATTCCGATTCTGGTAAAAGGCTCAGGAAGAAGACCTATCCAGAGGGCCTTCTTGGAAAAGTTGAAGTTGACACTATTTCGAATGAGCTATTTCAGATTGTTAACGGGCAGCCTTGGGATAAGATGTTTACAAAGAGGCTGTTAGACTCTTGTCAAGTCAGATTCCAAAATCTCCCTAATAGTAATGATAATTACTTCGTTTACACAATGATTGCCCGCGCTAAATCACTTTTTTTCTCTAACGAGCAAGTGGTTTATTATCGATGCAATACAGGGAAAAGCTTGCAGGACTCAAAGGCTAAACATCCAGAATGTGCATTAGAATCAGCACGAGCTATATTTATTTCCCTTTTTGATTATGGCTTGTACGATGCGTTTAAATTAAGTTTTGACTCATGGCTACTTGGCATCTTCGTAAGATCGTATTCATCTGCGGCTAGATGTTCACGTGATGCAGCGGATTTGGTCTTCTCTGTTTATCGAGGGCTAATTAAAGAGCTTTATGAACTAAATAATGACCATCCGATGGTTATCGGGTCTAAATTAAGGGTTGCATTGTTTTGTTTAAATCGAGTTACGAGTAATGGACTCTATTGGGCATTTGGGCGAGAACGGACTAATCTCTTTCCGGAAAAACGATATAGCGCAAGATATGGAAATTATTGCAGCTATCTTCGTCTTTTAATTGCTGGAGTGTTCCACTTGTGATGTTGCCGATAACAACAAGAGGTTTTTCAATGAAGAAGAGTTTGCTAGTTACCGGGGCCGCCGGTTTCATCGGCGCGTTTTTGTCCGCGCGGCTCGTTCGCGAGGGGTGGGACGTTACCGGCCTTGATAACGTTAACGCGTATTACGATCCGGGTATCAAGGAAGATCGTATTCGCATGGTAGAGACCGCTGCCGCGGAGGGGCCTGGCTCCTTCAGCCTCGTTCGCGGTGACCTCGCCGACGCCGCTCTTATCGAGCGACTGTTTGCGGAGGGGGAGTTCGATGTCGTCGTGAATCTCGCCGCCCAGGCGGGTGTTCGCTACTCCATCGATAACCCTAAGGCGTATATCGATTCCAACCTTATCGGGTTCTACAACGTGCTTGAAGCATGTCGTCACCATCCGGTGAAGCATCTTGTGTATGCAAGCTCCAGCTCTGTCTACGGTGGTAACGAGAAAGTTCCGTTCTCTGAGGCAGATCAGGTAGACCATCCCGTTTCACTGTATGCGGCTACTAAGAAATCCAACGAGCTCATGGCGCATGCGTATTCGAAGCTCTATGACATTCCGAGCACCGGCTTGCGGTTCTTTACGGTGTATGGTCCCATGGGCAGGCCCGATATGGCGTATTTCAAGTTTGCCAACATCTTGCGTGCTGACGGCACGATCAAGATCTTCAACATGGGCGACTGCCAGCGCGACTTTACCTATGTTGATGACATCGTTGAAGGCGTCGTGCGCGTGATTAACCGTACGCCGATGGACTGCGGCACTGGGGCTAAGTACAAGGTTTACAACATCGGCAACTCGGAGCCGGTGCAGCTGCTCGAATTCGTGAGTACGCTGCAGCGCGTGCTGGTGGAAGAGGGTGTGCTTCCCGTTGACTACGACTTTGAGGCGCATCGTGAGCTCGTTCCCATGCAGCCAGGGGACGTGGTGGCTACCTATGCCGATACTACCGAGCTTCAGCGCGATTTTGGGTATTGTCCCAACACCAGGCTGGAGGACGGCCTGCGTGCCTTCGCGAAGTGGTACAAGGGGTATTACGGGTGTTAGAAAGCAAAGGGGTATACGCTGCGGCTCCCCAAAGCTTATGTAAACGTGAATTCTTTTCTATTCGAGTGGCTGGGCTCGAAGTCGTATTTTGAAACGCAGTAGCCATCCATCGATAGGGCACATGGCTTGCTTTGGACATTTTATCGAGATTGATCCAAAGGTCAATTAAGTTTTCGAACCTTGACAACAAGATAGGAGACTAGCAATGAAAATCGCTGTTGCCGGGGCAGGTTATGTGGGCCTGTCCGTTGCCCTGCTGCTCGCGCAGCATAACGAGGTAACCATCGTTGATGTGGCGCCCGAGAAGGTCGATTTGCTCAACAGGGGGGAGAGTCCCATCCGCGACGAGGAGATCGAGCGCTTCCTGCGCGACCGGGATGAGATGGGGCTTCAGTTTAGGGCGACGTTCGATGCGCACGATGCCTACGAGGGCGCGGAGTATGTAGTTGTTGCCACGCCCACCAACTACGATCCCAACTTGAACTACTTCGACACCTCTGCCGTCGAGGCGGCGATGGACGCGGTGCGTGCCGTCAACGCGGACGCCTGGATCGTCGTGAAGTCAACGGTGCCGGTGGGCTACACCGAGCGCGTCCGCCGGGAGCGCGGGGACGCCCGCATCATCTTCAGCCCCGAGTTCCTGCGCGAGGGGCACGCGCTCTACGACAACCTGCACCCGAGCCGCATCGTGGTCGGCGCGCCCAAGGACGACGGCGGGGCGGTCGCGGCGGCGGAGGCGTTCGCCCGCCTGCTGGCGCAGGGCGCGGATGAGGCGGAGCGCGGCCGCGCCAACACGGACGGAACGACCGGCATCCCCGAGCTCGTGCTCGGACCCACCGAGGCCGAGGCGGTCAAGCTCTTCGCCAACACCTACCTCGCCCTGCGCGTTGCGTACTTCAACGAGCTCGACACCTACTGCGAGGTGCGCGGCCTCGACACGGCCGACGTGATCCGCGGCGTCTGCCTGGAGCCGCGCATCGGCTCGCACTACAACAACCCGTCGTTCGGCTACGGCGGCTACTGCCTGCCCAAGGACACCAAGCAGCTCCTGGCCAACTACAAGGACGTTCCGCAGAACCTCATCGAGGCGATCGTCGAGTCCAACCGCACCCGCAAGGACTTCGTGGCCGACGAGGTGCTGAAGCGCGTGAACGAGCTCGTCTACTCCGGCGTGGCAAAGCCGCTGGTCGGCGTGTTCCGCCTCACCATGAAGTCCGGGTCCGACAACTTCCGCGCCTCCTCGATTCAGGGCATCATGAAGCGCGTGAAGGCCAAGGGCGTGCCCGTACTGGTGTACGAGCCGACGTACCGTGGCGAAGACTTCTTCGGCTCCGAGGTCACGGGCGACCTCGACGCCTTCAAGGAGCGCTGCGACGTCATTATCGCCAATCGCTGGAGCGAGGACCTCGCCGATGTAGCCGAGAAGGTCTACACGCGCGACCTGTTCCGGAGGGACTGACCTTTATGAGGCGCAAATATAGTGGGGTGTTAAGCCACATGACGCAAGAAGACTGTGGGATAGTTCGCCTCTCGGTGGTTGTAACGAGTTATAACCACGAGCGTTATATCAGAGATGCCCTTGATGGAATCGTTGCCCAAAATACTTCCTTTAAATATGAGGTTATTGTTCATGATGATGCTTCGATTGACGGAAGCCAAAAGATTATCGGAGATTATGCAGAACGGTATTCTGTAATCAAGCCAATATTTCAGAAGACAAATCAATATGGTAAAGGAGAACATGTTTTCTATAAATATATTCTCCCGGAAATAAAAGGTGAGTATATCGCTTTCTGCGAGGGCGATGACTATTGGATAAGGAACAATAAACTGCAAGAGGCGGTTGACTACCTTGATAGCCATCAGGATTGTGGCGCTGTTTATCATAATTGCGTCATTGTTGATTCTGCTAATAGGCAGAGCGCGGATTTAGCGCAGCTAAAAAGCTGCTATCGGATATTTGAAGAAAAAGACTACTCGCTTTTGGAATTTGCGGCATCGGGTGTTTTTCCTGGTCAACTAGCTGGTATGACAATTAGGAAATCTGCATTTGGAGCGGTGTGCGGCGGACCATCCGAGTATCTTGGCGTTTTTCACCATAGTAACGGAGATGGGCAAAACCTCATTTTGGCTTACGCTATCGGACGCGTTCATATTTTGCCTGCCGTTGCAGTTGCTCATCGCGTCGTAGTCGATAGTGGGGGTAGCTGGAGCGCCATCAATCACAGTAAGAACAATCTTGGGGAGTTGTGCGCCGCGCAGTTGGAGCTTCGCAAGCTTGCAAAGAAAAGTGGAGCAAGGTTCTTTTGGAACTATTGGTCGATTGGGCGATTGGGGCTCAGGGCTTTGGTTAAGTCTCGCATTAGTCCAACGATGGAAAATACTCGCCAAGCCGATATAGTCTTCTCCCTCTTTGACAATAGAGTGAGTTGCATCTTATCTTTAGCCAAGGATCTGATGCTTGGTTTCCCGATTCGCATGTTTTTCAGAATAAAGTTGATTTTATTTAGGGGGACTTCTGGTTCGTTGTGCTTCGATGAATCCGTTCCTGTTGATTTGCCAACGTTGTTGCGTAATCGATTTTAGAGGCGGTGAAAGATGAGTAGTAACGAGCTGAAGAGTTCGATGGTTTCATCAGTGCTATGGAAAATGCTGGAACGTGGTGGGAACAGCATTGTGTCGCTTGTGGTTCAGATTGTTATGGCACGGCTGCTTGCCCCAGAGCAGTTTGGCATGCTTTCCATCATGCTTGTATTTGTGAATATGGGGAATGTCATTGTTCAATCGGGCATGAATACCGCTATCATTCAGGCAAAGCGCATCGATCGCATTGACTGCTCTACGGTGTTCTGGATGAGCTTTGCCATTTCGCTGGGGCTCTATGTCGTGATATTCGTTGCATCCCCAATGATTGCCTCATTTTATGCGTCACCAGAGCTCGTATGGCCCCTACGGATGCTTGCGCTTATTCTCGTGGTTAACGCCTACAACGCTATTCAAGTGGCCCTCATTACACGCGAGCTCGATATGCGTAAGGTATTTCGTGCAACCGTTGTATCATCGCTTGCTTCGGCATTTCTCGGTATCGGTTTTGCCATCGCGGGGGCAGGCATTTGGGCGCTTGTTGTTCAGCAGCTTTCTTACCAGCTTGTTAATTGTGCCGCGCACGCGTTGCAGCTTGACTGGAGACCGCATTTGGAGTTTTCAAGTAAAAGTGCCAGAAACCTATTTGGATTTGGGTCTAGACTTCTAGCGTCAAGTCTGCTCGACCAAGCCTACCAAAGTCTTTCCGATTTAATTATTGGCAGGCAGTTTTCCACCAGTGAACTTGGACTTGTTTCACAGGGAAAGCGGTATCCTCAGGCGGTGGGAAACGTGCTTGATGGCGCTATCCGGCCAGTGATGCTTTCTGCTGTTTCGCGCGTGCAGTCTGATCGACTTCAGGTGAAGCGTCTCGTCCGTCGTGCTCTTAAGACATCTACTTTTATCGTCATTCCATCAATGTCGCTTTTTGCCCTCGTTGCCCCGTCACTTGTTCCAACACTTCTCGGTCCCCAATGGGTTCCCAGTGTTCCCTTTCTGCAAATATATTGCATTGTTTATGCGATGTTACCCATCCATACCACGAATCTTCAGGCGCTCAATGGCATGGGGAGAAGCGACCTATTCTTTAAGCTTGAGCTTATTAAAAAGGCTTATGGGGTAGCGTGGATTGCTTTCGCTTCTCTCGTTGTTGGAGACGTCTACTTCATGATAGCCGGCTACGTTGTTACAGGCCTTATTTCAACGGTGGTAAACGCTTGGCCTAACCGTCGAATCATCAGTTATTCCTATAGGGAACAGGTGCGCGACCTTGCTCCTTCGCTGGGGCTAACCGCCATTTCGCTTGCGACGGCGACACTGCCTTCTCTCATTCTAGAAGAGGGTATTTTTCTGATGGTTCTTCAAGTCTTTGTTTTCTGTTTGACTTATATTGCGGGCGCGAGGTTGTTCAAGGTCGAGGAGTTTGATTATCTGATTGAAACGTTGAAGGGCCTTGTTCCGTCCTGCTAACGCTCGGCTGTTTTACCATGCGCTTGCCCCATGATTGGAAGGGAACCTTGAAAAATGAATAAGCGGATCTTGGTGACCAGGTCATCAATGCCTTCACTCGAAGAATATGTAGAGGAGATACGTCCTTTATGGGAGAGCCATTGGCTTACTAACATGGGGGCAGAACATCAAAAGCTCGAAAAAACCCTCAAAGAGCGACTGGGTGTTCAAAATGTGGTTCTTTTCACAAACGGTCATTCCGCGTTGGAATGCGTTTTGGAAGCGCTCGACCTTCGTGGGGAGGTTATTACCACGCCCTTTACGTTTGCTTCAACGGTGAATGCGATATCTCGAAAAGGGCTTACTCCAGTTTTCGCTGATGTTAAGCCTGATGACTACACCATTGATCCTGCGTCGATCGAACGGCTTATTACACCTCGCACAAGCGCGATCGTACCCGTTCACGTGTATGGCAATCTCTGTGACGTCGATGCTATCCAAGATATCGCCGATAGGCATGGGCTAAAGGTTATCTACGATGCCGCACACGCATTTGGAGTGAAGCGCGACGGTGCGTCAGCGGCTGTTTTTGGCGATGCCAGCATGTTCTCCTTCCACGCCACGAAAGTGTTTAACACCATCGAAGGTGGCGCTGTCTGCTTCAAAGACTCGTCGCTCTATCCGCTTCTAAATCAGTGGAAGAACTTTGGAATCACCGGACCCGAAGACGTTGAGTACGTTGGCGGGAACGCAAAAATGAATGAGTTTTGCGCTGCGATGGGCGTTTGCAACTTGCGCCATCTGGACGATGAGATTGCAAAGAGGGCGAAGGTTGACGAGCTCTATCGTGAGCGACTTGGAGGGATACCCGGCATCAAGCTTATTGACCATCAGGCTGGCGTTTCACCAAATTATGCCTATATGCCCGTTGTTTTTGATGAGCAACGTTTTGGTGCAACGCGCGAGGATGTGTTCGATGCCCTTGAGAAAGAGGGGATTGGCGCAAGGAAGTATTTCTATCCGTTGGCGAGCGACTACGCCTGCTATCGCAGCGTCTATTCAAGTACGGCCACCCCTGTAGCGAAGTGGGTGTCAGAACGCGTGCTCACGCTGCCCATGTATGCGGATCTTGATCTTGCGGATGTGGAACGGATCTGTGAAATCGTAATCTCAGCGGGAAGGGAATAGATATGTCCAAGACGCTTTTGCTACTTGGCGGGGCACGCTATGCTTTGCCGGTTATTGAGGCTGCCCACGAACTTGGCGCCAGGGTTGTTACATGCGACTATCTTCCGGATAACTATGCTCATCGTTTCTCTGATGAATATGTAAATGCCAGCATTATTGATAAGGATGCCGTCCTGGATGCTGCAAAAAAGGTTGGTGCGGACGGTATCATGTCGTTTGCTGCCGACCCCGGTGTTACCTCTGCAGCTTGGGCGGCGGAGAAGCTCGGCCTTCCATTCCAGGGATCTTACGAATCGGTTTCGATTCTTCAAGATAAGCAGCGCTTCCGCTCTTTCTTGAGGGACAACGGCTTTAACTGTCCTGAACAAAGAGTGTTTTCTTCCGCAGGCGAGGCTGCTGCCGTCGCTGAGGAAATCCAATACCCCGTCATTGCCAAACCGGTCGACTCTGCTGGCTCTAAGGGGTGTACGCGTGTGGATTCTCCTAAGGATCTCCGCGGGGCAGTCGAAACCGCGCTCGCTTTCTCTCGCGATGGGCGGTGCATCGTTGAACAGTTCCTTGAGAAAATGGGGAATTCCTCTGACGCGGATGCTTTCTGCTCTGGAGGCAGGATGTCTTGCGTGTCGTTTACCTCGCAGCTGTTCGACGATTCGTGTCCTAACCCTTACACGCCGGCATCCTATGCTATGCCATCCACTATGCCTGAGTGGGCGCAAGCCGAACTTGTTTCCGAGTTGCAGAGGCTTGCCGATCTCTTGGGCCTTCGAGATGGTGTGTTCAATATCGAGACACGCGTCGCCACTGACGGGAAACCTTACATTATGGAAGTCGCTCCGCGCGGTGGTGGCAACCGTCTTTGCGAAATGCTTCGCTTCGCGACGGGTGGCAATACTGATCTCGTGACCGCTGCCGTGCAGGCGGCGCTCGGTATGTCAGTGGGCGAGCTTACTATGCCGCGATATGACGGCCTCTGGTACCAGGAGATGCTGCACTCTGGCAATGCGGGAACCTTTTTGGGGGTCGAGTACGCCCCTGGCTTTCTCGATGCCCATGTGGCTGAGGAGCAGCTGTGGGTCGAGCCAGGCGAGCGGGTAGAGGCGTTTACTGCCGCGAACCACGCATTCGGGTCGGTTTTCCTGAAATTCGACGACAAGGACGAGTTCGCCACCTTTCTCTCTGACCCCCATAAGTTCATGCGCGTGAGGGTGAGGTAGGATGGTCGAGCGGGAAATCGGCGGGTATCTAGAGTTGGAACGCTTCCAGGGTGAGGCGCTCCACGGAGATCTCATTGCGCTCGGTAGTGGCCGAGCATGCCTCACATACCTCATTGAATTGAGGGGCATCCGCTCTATCTGGCTTCCTGACTACATGTGTGACTCGGTTCGCAGGACATGTGAGGGCCTGTCTGTTGGGGTGAGGACGTATAGCGTCGGCCCGTCCCTCAGTCCCGTTTACGATTTTGAACCCGCTGAGGGTGACTGGCTGTACCTCAGCGATTACTTCGGGTTTTTGTCCGCTGATCAGGTTGAGTTCGCGCTTGATTTCTCCGGCGGGCGGCTCATCGTCGATGAGGTACAGGGCTTCTTCCGAGAACCGTGGTCCGGAGTAGATACGCTCTACTCGTGTCGCAAATGGTTTGGCGTGCCTGATGGGGGTTATCTTGCGACGAGCAAAGGAGAGGTCCTAGGGCGGAGTCTGCCTGCCGCACGTTCCGCTGGCAGGATGGTACATCTCCTTGGTCGTTTTGAGGGATCTGCCTCGGATTATTTCAAGCTGTATCACGAGGCTGAGGAGTCCCTTGAGGGGGAATCCCTTGAGACGATGTCCCTTCTCACCGCAAACCTCCTACGCGCGGTGGATTACGATCGCGTGCGGGAGGCTCGTAGGTTGAATTGGGCTGTTCTCGACTCGGTGTTGGGGGACGAAAACTTGCTGTGGGAAGAACTCAATCGCCACATGCCTGAAGTTCCGTTTATGTACCCGCTCCGTGTTGATAATCCGGTTGGCTTGCGGGAACGTCTTGCTGAGATGGGCGTCTATATTCCAACGCTCTGGCCAAATGTTCTCTGTGACAGTACCGCAGGGTTTGTTGCCCGCAGCAATACGGCGGGCATCCTTCCCCTTCCAATCGATCAGAGATACGGAGAGGAAGACATGCATATGCTAATAAATCGAATCCGCGCTTTGGTTTAGAGGAGGGATTAAGTGAATAATTTGATAATAGTTGGGTCGAGGGACTATGCAATCGAAATGGCGGAAACCGTTAATGAAATCAATGCAGCAAAACCGACCTGGAATTTACTCGGCTTTCTCGATGATGAGCGTAAAGTGGGCACGGAAGTCGCTTTTGGCAAGAAGGTGCTAGGCCCAATTTGTGGCGCCGATGTTCGGGATGATGTCTTCTACGGCCTGGGAATTTCGTCGCCACAGGGGAAGCTTTCTGTTTCGGAGCGGCTCTTGGCGTGTGGAGCAAAATTCGCGACTGTGGTGTCACCGAGAGCCTATATTTCACCTACAGCAAAGTTGGGAGCGGGCTGTTTCGTGATGAGGATGAGCAGCGTGAACCATGATACGTTGCTTGATGACTTTGTAACTGTCGGCTGTTCGATGATCGGGGGCAGTGCATATATTGGGAAATACTCGACTACCACAAGCTTTGTCAACGTAACGAATTGCATTATCGGCGAGAGGGTTTTTATCGGAAGTCATTCCGTCATCTTAAATAAGAGGCGAGTGGGTGACGGTGCGTACATTTGCGCAGGGAGCATTGTCATGGGCAACGTCAAATCTGGATCGAAGGTCATGGGCTGCCCGGCACGGCCCATTTAGCGGGGGGGGGTGCTGAGATGGCAAACAGGTTTCTCGAGTTGAAGAGGCGCGCGAAGGCGCCCGTTCCAGCGGGTGGTATTTCCTGCAGGATTGCCGTGTTGGGTGATTTTGCGACGCAGCATCTTTCTGTTGCAATAAGGGGCGTCGCGGCGGAGAGGGGCGTCGGCGTCGAACTTCTTGATGTCGACTATGATCAGATTGAGCAACAGACCGTTGATCCGAGTTCTGAGCTGTTCGAGTTCCACCCCGATTTCGTGGTGGTAGCGAGATGCGTCGAGAAGCTGCATGCCGAGTACGCATCCATGGAAATTGAGGCTCGTGCCGGGCTGGCGGAGTGTCGGTATGCTGAGGTTGAGGAAACTTGGAAACGCATCCTTTCGTCATCAGCAGCCACGGTGCTCGAGCTGAATTATGCCGTTGTCGATGACCGAATTTTCGGGGATTATGCCAATTCAGTCATAGGGTCATTTCTGTCACAGGGCAGACGGCTAAACACCCTCCTCATGGAGGGTGCGGCGCAGAATCCCGGGGTGCTAATTATCGATGTCGAGCAGATTCAGGCTCGCATGGGCAGGGAGACATTTTCCGAACCAAAGCTCTACCTTTCGTCGAGGATCCCCTTCTCTCTCGACGGGATCTGCGAGGTAGCTTCGTCGGTCGTTTCATCCGTACAGGCAAGGTTGGGCGCAATCAAGAAATGTATAGTCTGTGACCTTGACAACACTCTCTGGGGCGGCGTTGTTAGCGAGGATGGAGTCGCTGGCATACAGATCGGAGAGCTCGGTGCTGGCCCAGCATTCACGGAGCTTCAGATATGGCTGAAGCTGTTGCGGGAGCGCGGTGTTCTTCTTGCTGTATGTAGCAAGAACGACGATTCAATAGCTAGAGAGCCATTCGAAAGGAATCCGGAAATGGTTCTTAGCTTGGATGATTTTGCCATGTTTGTTGCCAATTGGGAAGATAAGGCGTCCAACATCCGCGTAATCCAGCAGACCTTGAACATCGGGATGGACAGCATCGTATTCATCGACGACAATCCCTTCGAACGCAATCTTGTTCGGGAGATGCTGCCCGAGGTGACGGTGCCCGAGCTTCCCGATGACCCATCACTCTACCTGCCGTTCCTGCAGGAGCTGAATCTTTTTGCTACGGCTGCCTACTCTCGAGAGGATGCGAACAGGACCAGTCAGTACATCGCTGAGGGAAGGCGCCGAGAGAGCGAGTCTTCCTTTGCGGACTATGGCGAGTACCTCGATAGCTTGGATATGGTTGCTGGATGTCTTCCTTTCGATGACTTTCATGCGCCCAGAATCGCGCAGCTAACCCAGAGGTCGAATCAGTTCAACTTACGTACGGTGAGATATGGCGAAGATGAGGTGCGCGCGCTGTCCACTGACCCGGATGCTATCACTAGATACTTCACCTTGAGGGACCGTTTTGGTGACAGCGGGCTCGTGTCGGTCGTTATTCTGCGGCACCGAGGCGAAAAGTCCCTCTTCATTGATTCCTGGCTCATGAGCTGTCGTGTTCTGAAGCGCGGACTAGAGGATTTCGTTATGAATGAGATTGTTTCGGCTGCCCGCGAGGCGGGGGCGGAGAGGGTTATCGGCGAGTACAGGCCCACTCTAAAGAACGCGATGGTGAAGCCCCTATATGAAAAAATGGGGTTCTCCAGGGTGGGCAAGGATGTAGACTCCGAGCTCTGGGAGCTCGAGGTTGATAAATATTCGGAGCGAGCAACCTATATCGAAAGGGGCTAAAAATGAACGAGAAGGATATCTATCAGAGACTCGATGGGGTTTTCCAAGACGTGTTCGATAACGAAGAGATTCACGTGGGACCTGAGACATCTGCGGTTGATATAGAGGACTGGGACAGTCTTGCACAGATTACCCTGACCCTTGCTGTGGAGGAGGAGTTTGGAATTCGTTTCGACATGGCGGAAATAACGGGGTTTGAAAACGTTGGACAGATGGTTGAGTCCATTGCACGGAAGGGCGCTGCATGATGGATGAGGGGCGAGTCTTTGAGCTCGAGAATGCTGCTGCTGAGGTGAGGAAGGGGGTGTTGCGAGGAGCCGTCGCGCGTGGGGCTGCGCATATCGCTTCGTCCCTCTCTGTGGTGGAGATTCTCTGCTCCTTGTATTTCGGCGGGCTCGCGCGCGTCGATTCGTCCAACAAGGAGTCGGTGGACAGGGACCGTGTCATTCTGAGCAAGGGGCATGGCTCCCTTGCACTCTACTCAACGCTTGCGCATGCAGGATATTTCGATAAAAAAGAGCTTGATACATTCGCTCGCGTGAATACATTCCTCGGGGGTGAGCCGCGTCTTGGGGAATGCCCGGGTGTCGAGGCAAGCACCGGGTCGCTCGGACATGGCGTTTCGATAGGCGCGGGCATTGCTCTTGCGATGAAAGCCGACCACATTCCGGCTCATGTGTTCGTTATCGTTGGGGACGGGGAATGTCAGGAGGGCAGCATTTGGGAGGCAGCGGAGCTGGCTCCCAAGCTGGGACTGGACAACCTTACAGTCATTGTCGATGACAACGGGCTTCAGAAATCATGCAGGACCGATGAGGTTGTCGGATTCGATCGCCTTGCTCGCATCTGGGAGTCATTCGGCTGGTATGTTATCGAGGCTGATGGCCATAGCTTTGCTTCGCTCGAGAGGGCTATAGCTGAGGCTAAAGGCGCTGGCTTGCCTGGCGCGGTGATCGCGCACACGGTGAAGGGCAAGGGCATTTCGATCATGGAGGGAAATCCTGCTTGGCATTACCGCGTTCCGCGCCGTCGAGAGCTTGACGCCGCGATGCGTGATTTGGGAGTGGAGGTGGCTCCGTGCTAAGGGCGGCACTGAATGAGCTTTACAGGATTGCGAGCGAGGATGACCGAGTTTTCTTGTTAAGTGCGGACAATGGATCCGACTACGACTTTCTTTTCGACCGCGCATTCCCTGGCAGGTATCTTAACGTGGGCATCGCCGAGGGGAACATGGTTGGTATGGCGTCGGGGCTTTCGATTATGGGAAAGCGTCCGTTTGTGATGTCGGCGGGGCCTTTTCTAGCGTACAGGGCGCACGAGTTTATTCGCAACGACATGTGTTTACAGTGTCAGCCAGTCGTTGTGCTTGCGCACGGAAGCGGGATTTCGGTCGGTCAGCTCGGTCCTACGCACCATGCGACCGAGGATATCGCTGCGCTTCGGTCTATTCCCGGACTCCTCGTCCTTTCGCCGTCTTGTCCGAGTGAGGCAATGGGATGCGTCCGTTACGCCTACGAGCAAGGGGTCCCGGCATATATCCGGCTTGGCATGAATGGGGAGAAGGAGCTTTATGCCGAAGGCGCTGTCCCTCCCGATATGCGGAACCCTGTTTTTCTGAAGGATGGGTCGGATGTTTCGATTGTTTGCACCGGGAGTGTTTGTTCCGAGGCTTTGGTAGCGGCAGAGGAGCTTGCTGACTCCGGGTTCGATGCGGCTGTAGTTAACGTGCGGTGTCTGAGCGAGCTGCCGCGTGAAGAGTTCACTGGGCTCGGCGAGCGCTTGTTTGTTGTCGAGGAGCATCAGGCTGTGGCGGGTCTGTTTGGCCTCGTGAGCGAATGCGCTGCGCTGTACGGAACGGCGGATGTTGTGGGGAGGATTGGGCTGGATGGAGAGTTTGCGGAGAGCTACGGCACCGAGGGAGAGATGCGTGTGCTCAACGGGTTCGACTCGGGTGCCATCGTCCGCGGGGTGATGTCCTGCTTGGAGGAGGCCTCATGAGATCAGTTGCTTTTGAGGACATTGCGATGGGAGATAAATGGTCATTCGATGTTGAGGTCACCGAGGCGTCGCTCGACCTCTTTCGCGAAATCTCGGGTGATAACAACCCCCTCCATTGCGATGCTGATTATGCCCGCGAGCGTGGATTTAAGGGACGCGTCGCATACGGGATGCTCACCGCTTCGTTCTATTCCCAGCTTGTCGGGGTATGGCTCCCTGGGGAGCTGTGCCTCTTAAATGAGGTTGATGCTCAGTTTCGTCGACCCGTCTATCCCGGTGACTTGCTCACGGTGTCGGGCGAGGTTGCTCTCGTGCGCGCAGAGCTTCGGCTCGTTCGTGTCCGCGCACGAATTGTTAACCAGTGCGGGGAGGTTGTTTCGACGGCGAAGATTCAGCTGACGGTAAGGGAGAGATAGATGCCTCATGCTGCTTATGTGTTAGGTGCCCGCGGGGGCATCGGGATCGCGGTAACGGAGCGCTTGATGCGCTCGGGAGACGACGTTTATGCCTGTTGGCGCTCCAGCGACCCGGAGCTTGTTTCGCACTATTCTGCGCTTGCGCGGGATTGCGGCGTTCGTGCCCTCTGTGAGGAATTCGATGCATCGAAAATCGATGAATTGGAATTCCGCTTTCAACGTGCTGAGAGTGATTTTGCACCCTGCCAGAAGTTGGTCGTGACTGTTGGATCGTTGAGCCCCGCGCTTCTGTTGACCGAGGACGAGGACGGTCTGGAGCGAGCGTGGAGGCTCAACTTTCTCGTTCCCGTAATGGCCGCCCGAGCGGTTGCTCGAACGATGATGCGATCTCGGAAAGGCTCAATTGTATTCATGTCGTCTATCCGTGCGACCCATCCAGAGCGGGGCACGCTCGCTTATGGTAGCAGTAAGGCCGCTCTTGAGGCGGCGGTGCGGATTCTTGCACAGGAGCTGACTCCTTTCGGGATCACAGTGAACGCTGTTGCTCTAGGGCCCGTTGCGTCGGGGATGCTCGCAGAGGCGTCAGAGGTCTCTGTGAGGGAAATGCTGGAGGGGTGTCCAGCGGGCAGGTTTTGCACTCCGGACGAGGCTGCCTCTGCAGTTCACTTTCTGCTGTCGGATGAATCCACTCATATTTCAGGCAGTGTCCTAAGCGTTGACGGAGGGTCGAGATGGTAGAAAACGGTGCTTTAGGAATATGCTGCAACGAGGGGGACGAGTCGTACGTATCCCACGATGCCTCTGTAGCGGATTCAAGGCTTCTCTCGGGTTCTTGCGTCTACAGAAGAGCTATGGTTACTGCCTCAGTCATTGGTGACTATTCGACGGTTGGTGACGATTCCGTGGTGCAAAGGTGCAGGATGGGCGACCGTGTCTCGATCAACCGGAGGAATTACATTCACGATTCCGAGTTTGACGGGATGACATATACCGGAAGGAATGTGACCGTTCACTGTGCGCGGATTGGCAAGTGCGTCTCCATAGCCAGCAACGTAGAAATTGGGGCTGCTGGTCATGATATGTCGCACGTGTCCCTTATGCCAGCGATGATGTTCGAATACGCGAAGACCGGAAGATACAGTGCGTCGTACGATGCCGACCTCAAGATAAAGACCGAGGTCGGAGGGGATGTGTGGATTGGATCTGGTGCGATTATCCTTGGCGGTGTGCGGATTGGCGATGGCGCGGTCATAGGTGCGGGTGCGGTTGTCACCCATGACGTCGAGCCGTTTTCTGTCGTTGCGGGCGTTCCTGCCCGCGTCCTGCGTTACAGGTTTCCACCGGAGCTGGCCGAGAGGCTGCGGGATGTGGCTTGGTGGACATGGGACACACGGGATATCGCTCGGCACTCGGACGCTCTATCGGCTGATCTAGACGAGTCCGTTCTCGACGTGCTTGAGGAGGCGGCGAGGCGAATCCGTTCGTCGACCTAGGGGTCACGGCGTTCGTCTTTGAGTCGTGTATTGAATAATAGATGCAGCAGGATGCTTCATCCAGCTGAGCTGGTACCTTGAAAGGTGAATAGCGTGAAGGGCATCATTCTTGCCGGAGGTTCGGGTACCCGGCTTTATCCCATCACGAGGGCGGTCAGCAAGCAGTTGCTGCCTATCTATGACAAACCCCTCATCTATTACCCACTGTCCGTGCTGATGTTGGCGGGCATTCGTGAGGTGCTGATCATCTCTACTCCGCGCGATCTGTCGTTCTACCAAGAGCTCTTGGGCGACGGTTCTCGTCTGGGGATGCGTTTTGAGTATGCGGAGCAGGCGAAGCCCCGTGGTCTTGCAGAAGCGTTTACCATTGGGCGCGACTTTATCGCCGGTGAGCCCTGCGCACTCGTACTGGGGGACAACATGTTCCATGGCCAGGATCTTTCGCGTGTTCTATGGCGAGCCCGGGAGAGCGTGGAGAACGAGGGCGGTGCCGTGGTCTTCGGCTACCCCGTCCGCGATCCTCGTGCCTTCGGCGTAGTAGAGTTCGGCGATGGAGGGCGCGTCCTCTCGATCGAGGAGAAGCCGGAGCATCCCAAGAGCTCCTACGCGGTGCCGGGACTTTATTTCTACGATGCTAAGGTTTCCGATATCGCTTCTCAGGTTAAACCGAGCGACAGGGGAGAGCTGGAGATTACCAGCGTGAACAATGCATATCTCGCGGAGGGCCAGCTTTCAGTTCAGCTCATGGGGCGAGGAATGGCCTGGCTCGACACGGGTACGCCCGAAGGCATGCTCAAGGCCGCTGAGTACGTGGAGGCCGTGCAGTCCCGCCAGGGCTACTACGTCGCTTGCATCGAGGAAGTTGCCTTCCGCCGGGGGTTCATCGGCGCCGACGAGCTTCGCTCGCTGGGCGAGGAGATGTCGAAGACGGATTACGGCCGGTATCTCATTTCCATCGCCGACGAGGCCGAGCGCGCTTAGGGCGGAGCTGGTTGACAGGACGGGTCGCTTGCTCGCGCGATTATCCCTTGACCTGCCCTGGCGTACATTGAAAAACGGATAGGAAGTTTCTCATGGCAAAAAAGAAGGTCATGCTCGTCTTCGGCACCCGGCCGGAGGCCATCAAGATGTGCCCGCTGGCGCTCGAGCTCAAGTCGAGGCCGGAGGAGTTCGAGACGGTCGTCTGTGTCACCGGCCAGCACCGCGAGATGCTCGACCAGGTGCTCTCCGTGTTCGGCGTGGCCCCCGACCACGACCTCGCCGTCATGAGGCCCGGCCAGACGCTCTTCGACATCACGTCCGACGTGCTTCTCAAGATTAAAGCTGTCCTTGAGGAGGAGCGCCCCGACGTCGTGCTCGTGCACGGCGACACCACGACGTCCTTCGCGGCTGCTCTCGCGGCGTTCTACCTCCAGGTCCCGGTGGGGCATGTCGAGGCGGGCCTCAGGACCCGGAACCTCTACAGCCCCTGGCCCGAGGAGTTCAATCGCCAGGCGGTGGACGTCGTGTCGCGTTGGTACTTCGCCCCCACGGAGACCTCCCGGCGGAACCTCCTCGACGAGGCGAAGACCGACGAGCGCATCTTCGTCACCGGCAACACCGGCATCGACGCCCTGCGCCACACGGTGAGGGAGGGCTACTCCCACCCCGCGCTCGACTGGGCTGCGGACAGCAGGCTCATCCTCATAACCGCTCACCGCAGGGAGAACCTGGGTGAGCCCATGCACCGCATGTTCCGCGCGATACGCCGCGTGATGGAGGAGAGGCCGGACACGAAGGCGGTCTACCCGATACACATGAACCCCCAGGTCCGCAAGGCCGCGCACGAGGAGCTGGACGGCTTCGACCGGCTGCGCATCATCGACCCGCTGGAGGTCGTGGACTTCCACAACTTCATGGCGCGCTCTTATCTGATCCTCACCGACTCCGGCGGCATCCAGGAGGAGGCGCCCTCGCTCGGCAAGCCCGTGCTCGTCATGCGCGACACCACCGAGCGCCCCGAGGGCGTGGAGGCCGGGACGCTCCGCCTCGTCGGCACCGAGGAGGGGGTCATCTACCGCGAGTTCTCGCGCCTGTTGGACGACCCGGCTGCCTACGCCGAGATGTCGCGCGCCTCCAACCCGTACGGCGATGGGCATGCCAGTGAGCGAATATCCGAAATACTCGCTCACTCTCTATAGTTCTGCATAGCGATGAATAGGCGAAACGGTGAGTACATCCAAAGACCCCATTGAAATCGAATCGGTTAGCGATCTCGTCGGTCTTCACCAAGCGCTCGGCCTCGGAGAGCCGGTATGGTTCCGCGGGCAAGCGGACTATGCATTCAGTCTGAACCCCTCTTTGTTCAGAAACGAAGGCCATGCTGATCATGAGCGCGAGATGTTGGATGAGTTTAAACATGATGCCTTGCTCTGGTCAGAGTATAGCCCTGTGGGAGAGTGGGCATGGATGGTTCTCGCGCAGCACTATGGCTTACCGACGCGATTGCTGGATTGGAGTCAAAGCCCGCTTCAGGCGCTCTATTTCGCAGTGGTCGACCACCCTGACGAAGACGGGGCGCTATTCGGGTAACGTACAATTTTTTGCGCACTTTGACAGCAGGATAGCGTCCAGATAGGAAG
>ENA-ORUM01001038-ORUM01001038.1-human-gut-metagenome-genome-assembly--contig:-NODE-1038-length-25690-cov-3.540784_pt1 | contig 25690 bp, 17 predicted proteins | sample MGYA00242083_ERZ509217 | MGnify/ENA primary metagenome ERZ509217 (study PRJEB26280, sample SAMEA2338831) | human gut metagenome | biome: human gut; feature: human-associated habitat; material: faeces...
CCATGATTTTATGGAACGGATGAGCGCTCTTGTACATCGGTTCCCGGGCCGGGTGCTGCTGGACTATACCGGTTCCTGGTATCCGCTGTATTATCAGGTAGGAGCTAATTGGGCAAGTGAACAGTATGAAAGTACGGAATTCCCATGGTGTGATGCCGGGAAGCTTGCACAGACAGGGTATGCGGAACTCACAGACCGTATTTTGTCAGGTTTCTACTACAGCGATATCTGGATGTCAGAGGCGAAAGAGAAAAATCTGCCGGCGTACTGGTACAGTGTGGAAGGCTCCTATGAGATTGCGGCGAAAGCTACTGAGCATAAAGAGGGACTGGTAGGAAGTCTGTTCATTGAGCAGTACAGGGAACACCCGGAGCGCCTGCAGGAGGCAATGTCTGTATGTTTTGCAAAGACTGGCGGATGTATGATTTTTGATCTTTCCTATATTATTAACTACGATTGGTGGGATTATATGAAAAGAGTAAGTTTAAAACCACTGGAAGTTTCGGATGCCGGAGAAGTGTATGAATTATGCAGGGGAACTTTTCGGGAAGAATATCATATTACGGAAGAACGTATTTTGGAAAGCTTATTTGAAGATCCTGATTTTTCCGCAGAGGAAAGCAAAAAAATTGTAGATGAAAAAAACGGAAGGATGATCGGTTTTATTGGAGTGAAGGTTTCCCATAACGAACAGTTATATCCTGCGTCTGCATGGATCAGTATTTTTGCCGTAAAAAAAGAAGAACAGGGAAAAGGGTATGGCACGATGGTCTTAAATCAGGTGTGCCAGTCACTTCATAAAAACGGAATCAACAAAATTTATGTAGGACAGGATTTTAACAATTTCTTTTCCGGAATACCGGATCCGGACGAAGGAAAAGAAATATTTTTCAAAAAAAATGGTTTTACCTTAAACAGGGACAGACATTTTGACCTGGAAGCAGATATTACAGATAATAGGCTGATAGACAGCTTTGATACAAGTTCTTTTGATAAAGAATTTACTGTGGCATCGTATAAAGACAACAAAAAGGAACTGCTCGGATTTTTAGAAAGAGAATTTCCGGGGAGATGGGTATTTGAGGCAGAGGAAGCTATCGCAGAAGGAAAGGATCCGGAGAGTATTGTCATTCTCTGGAATCAGGATAAGACGGAGATCGTCGGGTACTGCATGCTTTCTGTTGATGATAAGGGCTATGGTGGATTAGGTCCGATAGGAATTGCAAAAAAAATCAGGGGAAAACATGTTGGAGATTATATTTTAAATCAGTCGCTTCAACAGCTGCGAAAAATAGGTGCAGTCCGCGTGAATATTGACTGGACAATACTAAAGGATTTTTACGGACAGTTCGGATTCAAAGCAGAAAGGCTATATCTGGCAGCTTATAAAGAATTTGATAAATAAAGGGGATAGAAAGTTGAAGACGAAAATTGTATTATTGCCACTGGATGAAAGACCCTGCAATTATGAATTTCCGATGAAGTTATTCAGTCATGATAAGGTAGAAATCGTCAGACCGAAAAAACTCGGAAATAAAAAAACACCTGCTTCTTTTGAGACGATCGTTGAGTTTTTAAGAGAAGAGTGCAAAGACGCCAGCGGTCTTGTCGTGTCGATGGATATGCTTTTATATGGAGGGCTGATCCCATCAAGGCTTCACCACGAAGAGAAAGAAACTCTGTTAGAGAGAATTAAAATTTTAAAAGAGATCAGGGAAAGTAATAAAAACCTTATCATTTATGCATTTCAGGTCATTATGAGATGCCCGGATTATTCCAGTGATGATGAGGAGCCGGATTATTACCGCATTTACGGAAAAGAGATCAATGAGCTCGGAGTAGCGGTACACAAGAGCAGACTTGGAATCGAGAGTGATGTTCCGGTCAAAACGGCAATGGAGAAAGTAGATCCGAAGTGTCTGGATGATTATATCTCAAGGAGAGAGATCAATCGCTATATGAATGTGGAAACACTTCAAATGGCGAGGGATGGGTTGATCGATGCACTGGTCATTCCACAGGACGATTCCTCCAAATACGGATATGCGGCAATCGATCAAAAAGAGATCCGGGAGAAAATCAGTGAGTATAATATGGAAGATAAAGTACTCATGTATCCGGGTGCGGATGAGGTTGAACTGACATTGCTGGCAAGAATGCTCAATGTGCTTGCTGGCAGGCAGCCGAAAGTGTATGTGAAGTATACATCCGAGATGGCAAAGAATATTATTCCGTTATATGAGGGCTGCACACTTGCTAATACAGTAAAATATCATATATTATCGGCAGGATGCCTTGCGACAGAAAGCTATGAATCAGCAGATATCGTACTTTTTATGACGGCACCTGCAGGAGGAATGGAAGAGGCGATGGAACAGCCGTCCGAGAAGCTGGAGTATTGTGTGGAGCGTAACATTGCAGAAATGTTTGAACTTTTAAAATACTGTATCAGCCAGAAGAAAATCGTTACCATTGCTGACAATGCGTATGCAAATGGTGGGGATCTTGGAATTGTTAAGATTTTAAACAACAATCACCTTCTGATGAAAGTGGATGGTTATGCAGGATGGAATACATCAGCGAATACACTTGGAACAGCCATTGCAGAGGGAGTGGACAGCTATCTTAACAAGGTAACAGAAGAACATCAGAGATTTCTGGCAGAGCGTTATGTGGAGGATGCAGGATATTGTTCTGTCGTGAGAAAATCAGTTACAGAAAAGCTTCCGGAATCCATGAATTATTTTGATGTAAGAGAGCCAGATGGAATGGTTGCCTCTATGGTAAAAGAAGAATTGCAAAAATTTATGGAGGAAAGTCTGTCATCAATTTCAGACAGTGTAACGATAAAGAAGGTTTCTATGCCATGGAGCCGGATGTTTGAGGTAAATCTGGAGGTTGAATACGTCAATGATTAAATTTTTCCCGGAACATACAAACTGGTATAAGGGAAATCTTCACAGTCACACTACAAACTCGGACGGAGCATGGACTCCGGATGAGGCTGTGGAGCATTATAAAGCCAATGGGTATGCTTTTTTATGCTTAAGCGATCACAATTTGTATACAGATTACCGTTATAAATATAACAGTGATTTATTTTTGATTCTTCCGGGAACTGAGATTGCAGCAGTTCTTTTTGATGAAAAGGACGGATATTTAAAAATGCACCATTTGAATGGCATTTTGGGTACAAAGGCAATGCAGGAACAGGCAAAATCCGGGTTATTCCAACATATGGAGAGAATCGAACCAATTGTTGCATATGGTGACTGGGATGGAAGAAAAGTTACAGAAGCAATGGCGGAAAATCTCAGAGATCATGGATGTTTTATTACATATAATCATCCAGTCTGGTCGCGCGTCGAACCTCACGAGTTTGAGATAGGTGGAATTTACAATTCACTCGAAATCTATAATTACAATACGGTAAATGAGAGTGGAACAGGATTTAATACCACATACTGGGATGAAATGTTACGAAAAGGCATGCATGTGAATGCGGATGCAGCGGATGATAATCATAATGGCAATTTCCCAGACAATTTTGGTGGCTATGTAATGGTGGCAGCGGAAAGTCTGACGCATGATAATATTTTGAATGCACTGATGGAAGGAAGGTATTATTCTGTTGGTGGAGTGGATGGACCACGGATAGATCAGATTATCATCGATGGAAGGAATGTAACGGTATCCTGCAGTCCGGTAGAACGTGTGAATATAATAGCCGGTGGCTATGTAGGAGCAGGAACTACAATAATGGCTCCAAAGGGAGAAAAGATTACAGAGGCGAGCATGAGATTGAGCGGTACTGAGACATACATCCGTGTGGAATGTGTGGATGAATATGGAAGAACAGCATGGTCAAATCCATATTATCTATAAGATAAAAAATGTACTAATCGGGGGAGCGAGCCGTTAAGGCAGCTTCCCTTATTTCAGCAAATCCATATAAAATGATGACAATATTGTGAAACGTGAATATTTCTTATATGGTCAAAGAAAGGTAACTTTTGCAGTTTATGTAAAAAAAACAACCATTTATGCCATTTTTCATTTTATAAATAAAATCCATGCTACCATTATGCTAACAAAAAATAATAGCAGCATGGGTTTTATTTTTTATTGTTGCGATTCAAATAACACACATTTTTGTATCAATAACACAACAAATAAAATCCGTGAGCACCAAAAGAACAGGAGAACGAAAAATGAGCTTAAAATATGGGGAAATCATAAAACAGATGTCTCTGGAAGAAAAAGCACTGATGATGTCCGGTAAAAATACATGGGAGACCGTAGATTTTGAGAAGTACGGAATCCCATCCATGGCAATGTCCGACGGACCTCATGGGTTAAGACGTCAGGCCGGTGCAGGAGACCACCTTGGATTAAATGCCAGCCTTCCGGCAACCTGTTTCCCGACCGCAGCTACGATCGCAAACAGCTGGGATGAAAAATTAGGGGAGGAGATCGGTACTGCCCTTGCAGAGGAAGCGGTGACCATGGATGTCAATGTCATCTTAGGACCGGGACTTAACATTAAGAGAAGCCCGCTTTGTGGACGTAACTTTGAGTATTTTTCCGAAGATCCGTATCATGCAGGAAAAATGGCAGCCGCTTATGTAAAAGGTATCCAGAGCAAGGGAATCTCAGCATGTCCAAAGCATTTTGCGGCAAACAGCCAGGAACTCCGTCGTATGGCGAGCGACTCTGTTGTCGATGAGCGCACATTCCGGGAAATTTATACCACCGGATTTGAAATCGCAGTCAAAGAGGGAAAATCCAAATCCATCATGTCTTCTTATAATGAAGTAAACGGTGTCTATGCAAATGAGAATCGTCACATGTTACAGGAAATCTTAGTCGATGAGTGGGGATTTGACGGCTATGTTGTATCTGACTGGGGCGGAAGCAATGACCATGCACTTGGCGTTATGAACGGAAGCCATCTTGAGATGCCGGGAACCGGAAAATCTGGTATGCGTGATATTGTCCGCGCGGTAAAAGACGGCACATTACCGGAAGAAGTATTAGATCAGCGTCTGGATGAACTGTTAAATGTTGTTTTTGCAACCCATCAGGCAACAGTTGATGGAAAAGGCAAAAAATTTGATGTTGAAGGACACCATGCATTAGCAAGAAAAGCAGCCGAAGAAAGTGTTGTTTTACTGAAAAACAGTAATAATATCCTGCCATTAAAACCGGGAACAAAAGTAGCCGTCATCGGTGATTTTGCAAAGACTCCGCGTTATCAGGGCGCAGGTTCTTCCCTTGTAAATCCGACCAGACAGCCGGAATCCATCTTAGATGTAATCTCAGACAGCGGACTTGTAATGACCGCTTACGAGCAGGGATATATCCGCAACCGCAAACCGAATGCAGCACTTGCAAAATCAGCAGTGGAAGCAGCAAAGAATGCAGACGTTGTTCTTGTTTTTGCAGGATTGGATGAGATCAGCGAGTCCGAGGGACTTGACCGTACCCATATGCATATGCCGCAGGCACAGAATGAACTGATTGATGCGGTCACAGCCGTGAATACCAATGTGGTTGTTGTTCTTTCAGCAGGATCTTCTATTGAGATGCCGTGGTTTGACTATGTAAAAGGTATCGTTCACGGATATTTAGGTGGTCAGGCAGGCGCATCTGCAATGATGAATGTCCTCACCGGAAAGGTATGCCCATCCGGAAAATTAAATGAGACTTATCCACTTCACTATGAAGATACTCCTGCATTCCACTACTATCCAAGTAAGGAGCGCAGCAGCGAGTACCGCGAGGCTCTCTATGTGGGATATCGTTATTATACAACGGTCGGCAAAAAAGTCCGTTTCCCATTTGGTTATGGATTGAGTTATACAACTTTTGCATACAGCAATTTCTCCGTTGACAAAGACGGTGTGACCTTCACGATCAAAAACACCGGAGATGTGGAAGGAACAGAAATTGCGCAGCTTTATGTCGGAAAACAGTCCGAGACAATTTTCCGTCCGGTCCGTGAGTTAAAAGGTTTTGCGAGAGTGACATTAGCTCCGGGAGAGGAAAAGTCCGTACATATCGCATTTGAGGACAAGACCTTCCGTTTCTATGACACAAGAACCAATACATGGGAAGTAGAATCCGGTAATTATCAGATCATGGTAGGAACGGATGCAGATACCATGGTATTAGAAGGCAGCTTGGAAATTGCCGGAACTGTGGCAGACGGTGGTTACAGCAAAGAGATTTTACCGGAATATTTCAGCGGTAAGATTGAGAACGTGGATGACATCGAGTACAGAGAACTTTACGGAAGAGAAATCCCGGATGGAAGCTGGAGCGGTGAGATCCAGATGAACGATGCAGTATGCCAGCTTTATTACGGAAAAGGTATCTTTGGCAAACTGTTCTACGGAGTGCTCCGCATTTTGTTAAAAATCAGCGAGTGGCAGGGTAAACCGAACTTAAATGTTCTGTTCAACTACAATATGCCAATCCGTGGATATGCAAAAATGGCAGGTGGTTTTGTCACAATGGAGATGGCGAGAGCCTTAACAGAGATGGCAAATGGACACCGGATCAAAGGAACGGCACATCTGATCAAAGCGGCAGTGAAGAGAGATTAATGTAGAGGAACAAAAAATAAATTTTACACAAAACACACGTAAGGTGGCTATGGATTTTACATAGCTGCCTTATTTTTTTATGTATGGAAACAAATAAGATAAAAGTAAAATTGGAAGCGCCGATGGTGCAGGCGCGGTATCAGTATGCAATTGATGTGATGTTAACAAGACTTCGCATGATTGATGCAGATCTGACCGAGAAAAATGAACGCCCATTAATCAGAAATTTGTGTAGCAGAATTAAAACTGCCGAGAGTATTGTGAAAAAGTTGGAAAGAAAGGAACGTGAAGTCACTTTCGAAACAGCAGTCAATACTTTAAATGATATTGCCGGAGTCCGTGTGGTGTGTTATTTTGCGGACGATATTTATCAGATTGCGGACGCAGTGCGCAGACAGAAAGACTTTACCATTGTCAAAGAAAAAAATTATATCAGGAAGCCGAAAAAAAGCGGCTATCAAAGCCTTCATCTGATTGTGGAAGTGCCGGTAACTTATCTGGATAAGACAACCGCAGTGAGAGTTGAGATACAGATCCGTTCAGTCGCCATGGACTACTGGGCAGAATTAGATTCCCAGATGTGTTACAAAAAGGACGCCGGGCAGTTAGAAGCGGTAGAGAAGGCAACAAAGCAGTACGCAGACGTCATTGCGGGTGTGGATAAGAAGATGCTGGAACTTCGTAAGAAGATACAGAAAATGTGAAAGCATCCGGTAATCCCAAACGGCAGACATACATAAAATGAAACGATATCAGCAAAGCAGATCAGAAAAGAGGAGTAAAAAATGGATCAGGAAAAGACAAAGGTATGGGCACACCGCGGAGCCAGCGGTTATGCTCCGGAAAATACATTAGATGCATTCCGGAAAGCAGTTGAGATGGGAGCAGATGGAATCGAACTTGACGTGCAGATGACAAAAGATGGAGAACTCGTCGTTATCCATGATGAGACGATCAATCGTGTCAGCAATGGAAAAGGCTGGGTAAAAGATTACACCTATGAAGAACTGAAAAAATTTAATTTTAACAAAACACATCAGGAATATACAAAGGAAGAGATACCAACACTTGAGCAGGTATATCTGTTGATAAAACCGACAAATCTTACCATTAATGTGGAAATCAAAACAGGAATTGTTTTCTATCCGGGGATTGAAGAGCGGGTACTGGAGCTTACAGAGCGTCTTGGAATGAAGGAGCGTGTCATTTATTCTTCGTTTAATCATTATACGATCCGGAAAATCAAAGAGTTAGACCCGCAGGCTAAGACGGGCATGCTCTATGAAGATGGAATCATTGATGCAGTGGATTATGCATGTGATGTTGTAAAGGCAGACGCACTTCACCCGGCCGGATATAACGTTTTTTATCCGGGATTTTTAGAGCGTTGTAGAGAGCGGAAAAGACTGCTTCATGTATGGACGATCAATGAAGAAAAACATATGAGAATGCTGTGTGAGGCAGGCGTGGATGCGTTGATCACAAACTACCCGGATATAGCAAAGAAAATCAGGGACGAATACCGTTTTGGAGAACTGCAGCCTGAATTGGTTCAAAGAATCCTTCAGAGTTGAGACAGTGAGAGATACCTATGATAGAAAAAAGAGCAGAGAACATCATGATACCAGAAGAAGCGAATTATCAGCGAACCATGAAGCGTGATGTGGAACCATATCTGAGAAGCTATGAAAAAGACGGTTACATAGAAAGCTATGACAGCACAGCAATTTATTACCGCACATACCGGATTCCACAGGCGAAAGCCGGAATTGTCATCAGCCACGGATTCTGTGAGTTTGCAGAGAAATATAAGGAAGTCATCTATTATTTCCTGAAAAACGGATATTCCGTTTACGTCCCGGAACACAGGGGACACGGATATTCTGACCGGATTGTTGTGGATGGCGAAAAAGTTCATATCGAGGATTATGAGCAATATGTGCAGGATCTGCATTGCTTTGTGAAAAATGTGGTAGAACTCACAGAAAAACGAAAAATCTTATTCTGTCATTCCATGGGTGGAGCCATTGGAGTGCGGTATCTCGAAGAGTTCCCACTGACTTTTGACGCAGCAATCCTGTCAGCACCGATGCTTGGGATGAACACTGGAAAGTATCCGAAGTGGCTTGCGAAAGTTACCGCAGATTTTTTCTGCGCGATCGGAAAGGGAACGAAATATGCTGCCGGACAGAGTGGTTTTTCAGAAAAACCATCCTTTGAAACAAGCAGCTGCGTTTCCAGAGAACGATACATGTATATCTACAATATGCGCCTGCGGAATATCAATTACCAGACTTACGGTGGAACCTATGCCTGGGTAAAAGCAGGATTTAAAGTAATCCGCAAGCTGCGGAAAAGAAAAAACATTAACAGTATAAAAATTCCGCTTATAATCTTTGAAGCGGAAAAAGACGACATGGTTGACAATTGTGGCATTGAAAAATTTGCTAAAAAAGCCAAGACCGCACAGCTGGTAAGAATGAAGGATTCCAAACATGAAATCTTTAACGCAGGCGAGGCGGTGCGTGACAGTTACTATAGACAAATATTTTTATTTTTAAATCATGTGTATACGGCACAGGAAAGAATGAATGAGGAAAACGAATATGAAACAAAAACTGACGAAACTCGAAAAATACTGGGTACTGTATGATGTGGGAAACTCTGCATTTACGCTGTTAGTGTCCACGATCATTCCGATTTATTTTAAAAACATGGCACAGAATATGGGCGTTTCCGCATCGGATTCTACTGCATATCTCAGCTATGCGATCTCAATCTCTACGATCATTGTTGCAATTTTAGGACCGATCCTCGGCGCAGTCGCAGACAACAAAAACCATAAAAAGCCGTTATTTACATTTTTCATGATGATCGGTGTTCTAGGATGTGCAGCGTTGTCCATTCCGAAGACATGGCTGATGTTCTTGATTATTTTTGTAATCGCAAAAGTAGGATTTTCCGGCAGCCTGATTTTTTATGATTCCATGATGGTAGATGTAACCACTGACGAACGCATGGATGAGGTATCGTCCCATGGGTATGCGTGGGGCTATATCGGAAGCTGTGTACCGTTTGTCATCAGTTTAATGCTGGTATTAGGCGGTGATAAAGTTGGCATCAGCACACCGGCAGCCATGACAGCCGCATTTTTCTTAAATGCAGCATGGTGGGGACTTGTGACAATCCCACTTCTGAAAAATTACGAACAGAAATATTATGTGGAAAATCAAGGCTCCGTGGTAAAGGAGTCTTTTGCCAGACTTGGAAGAAGTGTGGCGGAATTGAAAGATAACAAAAAAGTTGCCCTCTTTCTGCTCGCATTTTTCTTCTATATAGACGGTGTATACACGATTATCGAGATGGCAACTTCTTACGGAAAAGACGTTGGGATCAGTGACGCTAATCTGCTGCTGGCATTGCTTCTGACGCAGGTTGTGGCATTCCCATGTGCGATTCTTTTCGGAAAAATGACACAGAAATTTGAGACAGGAAAACTAATTTCGGTCTGCATCATTGCATATTTTGCAGTCGCAGTTTATGCCCTGCAGTTAGACGCAGCATGGAAGTTCTGGATGATGGCAACTTTTGTAGGCGTATTTCAGGGTGCGATCCAGGCGCTGTCCCGTTCCTACTATGCAAAGATCATCCCGAAGGAAAAATCGTCTGAGTATTTCGGAATCTTCGATATATTCGGAAAAGGTGCATCTTTTATAGGAACTATGTTAATGGGAATCAGCACACAGATTTTTGATACATCCAAAGCAGGAGTGGTAGTGATTGCAGCCATGTTTGTGGTCGGATTCGTTTTCTTTCAGGTGCAGCGCAGGACAGAGGAGGATCAAAATGGTTTACCATCATTTTACAGACGTTTTACAAAGGGAGATATTTAGATTTTACACGCTGGCTTTAAAGTAGTCATTGTCAATGAGACAGAGACAAAAAAACAAAGATGGGAAACGCAAGATCCCATAAAGATTTGGAGGAAAATCAAAATGAAAAAGAAAGTAATCAGTTTATTCGTAACAGGAATGTTAGCAGTCAGCATGATCGCAGGATGTGGTTCTGATAATACAGCAGACACCAGTACATCCGCAGATACCACAGCAGATGCTTCTACAGATGCAGCAGCAGATACCACAGCAGAGGAAGCACCGGCAGCTACAACAGACTTTGATGCAAGTGAATATGTCAATGTATTATCCCGCGAGGATGGATCCGGTACAAGAGGTGCATTCATCGAATTATTCGGAATCGAAGAAAAAGACGCAGACGGAAATAAAGTGGACAACACAACAGAGGAAGCAATCATTACAAACAGTACATCCGTAATGCTTACATCTGTAGCAAGTGATGAGTATGCGATTGGTTATGTTTCCCTTGGTTCTTTAGATGACACTGTAAAAGCAGTCAGCATTGACGGAGCAGAAGCAACAGTAGAGAACATCAAAAATGGTACATACACGATTGCAAGACCATTTAACATTGCAACAAAAGGTGAAGTAAGCGACATCGCACAGGATTTCATCAACTACATTATGAGTGCAGAAGGTCAGGCAGTCATCACAGAGAACGGATATATCGGTTCTGATGATGCGGCAGCATTCGAATCCAACGGAGCAACTGGTAAAGTGACAGTCAGCGGTTCTTCTTCTGTAACACCGGTCATGGAAAAATTAAAAGAAGCTTACACAGCCGTAAACTCCGGTGCAGAGATCGAGATTCAGGAGAGTGACTCCACAACAGGTATGACAGATGCAGCAGCAGGTACAAGTGACATCGGTATGGCTTCCCGTGAATTAAAAGATTCTGAGACAGAGCAGGGACTTACCGCAACAACAATCGCTATGGATGGTATCGCAGTGGTCGTAAATCTTGACAACCCAACAGCAAACCTTACATCCGATCAGGTAAAAGGTGTCTATGTTGGCGACATCACATCCTGGGATGAACTTGCAGAATAAGTAATCAATGAAAATATCTGGTATGAAATAAAAAAACATCAGAGATAAGAAATTAAAAAATTACTGACAGAAGGGTCGGATGGAAAACTCCTCCGGCCTTTTTCGGAAATCAGGATATTTACAATTTGTAAAGCATTACATAATGATATTAAGCCTGCACTGTCAGGCATTCCTCAGATTTTGGAGAACATAAATATATGAATATCAATAAATTAAAAGAAATTGTAATGAAATATGTATTTCTGTTTACCGCCATTATTTCCATTGTAGCAGTTGTACTGATCTGCGTGTTCCTGTTCGCAAACGGAGTTCCGGCAATGAAAGAGATTGGATTTGCCAACTTCCTCGGAGGAACAAAATGGAAACCCGGCAACGGCTTATATGGTATCTTCCCGATGATCCTGGGAAGTATCTATGTAACAGGCGGAGCCTTGATCATCGGAGTACCGATCGGAATTCTGATGTCTATCTTCATGGCACGTTTCTGTCCGGACAGATTACACAAGGTATTAAAACCGATCGTTGATCTGCTGGCTGGAATCCCTTCTATTGTTTATGGATTCTTCGGACTGGTCGTTATGGTTCCGTTTGTCAGGGAGCATTTCAAAGGCAATGGACAGAGCATTTTGACAGCAGCCTTGTTACTTGGAATCATGATATTACCTACAATTATCAGCGTGTCCGAGTCATCCATCCGTGCAGTGGAGGAGAGCTATTATGAGGGAGCGCTCGCACTGGGAGCCACACATGAGAGAAGTGTGTTTACCGTTGTTGTTCCTGCAGCAAAATCAGGTGTGTTTGCGGCAGTTGTGCTCGGCGTAGGACGTGCGCTCGGTGAGACAATGGCAGTCATGATGGTAGTCGGTAATCAGGCGAGAGTGCCGGACAGTATTTTCAAAGGTGTGCGTACACTCACAACGAATATCGTACTTGAGATGGGATATGCCACGGATCTTCACAGGGAGGCACTGATTGCCACAGGCGTAGTTCTGTTTGTTTTTATTCTTATTATTAATATATCGTTTTCTATTTTGAAACGTAGAGGAAAGGAGTAGAGGCAGTATGGAAAAAAATATCACTCCGATCAATCAACTGTCGTGGAAAGACAGATTGAAATCTTACAAAAAACACCCGGGTTCTTTTATTTTACTGCTTCTGGTGGGAACTTCGGCAGTGATCACCGTGACAGTGCTTGTTTATCTGGTGGGCTATATTTTGATCCACGGAGTTCCATATTTAAGACCAAGCCTGTTTTCACTGACTTACAATTCCGATAACGTGTCAATGATGCCGGCGATCATCAACACCATCACAATGGTATTGCTCGCACTGCTTTTTTCTGTTCCGTTTGGAATCGGAGCAGCAATTTATCTTGTGGAATATGCAAAAAAAGGAAATAAACTCGTTGAGCTGGTGCGTATTACGGCAGAGACATTGACCGGTATCCCATCCATTATCTATGGACTGTTCGGTATGTTGTTTTTCGTGACAGCGTTGCATTGGGGATATTCCATGTTAGCTGGCGCGGCAACACTTGCGATCATGGTTCTCCCGGTCATTATGAGAACGACGGAGGAAGCGCTTTTGTGTGTGCCGGATATGTACCGTGAGGGAAGCTTCGGACTTGGCGCAGGAAAGCTCCGAACCATTTTTAAAATCGTACTTCCAACGGCGATTCCGGGTATTTTGTCTGGTATCATCCTTGCAATCGGACGTATCGTAGGAGAGACAGCGGCACTGATCTATACGGCAGGAACCGTTGCGGAGGCAGCAGGTGTCATGGATTCCGGACGAACCCTTGCGATTCATATGTATTCGCTGTCGAGAGAGGGACTTCACACAAATGAAGCATACGCAACAGCAGTCGTTCTTCTGATCGTGGTGCTTCTCATCAACGGATTATCGTCCCTGATCGCAAGGAAACTGGAAGCAGCAACAAAGTAAATCCGAAAAAACATTCAGATAAAAATCTGAATATGGATCATTATAAAATAAAACGTCTGTGAACAGACAGATAAAGCAAAGGAAACAATATGAGTGAAAAATTTAAAATTTCAAACCTTGATTTATATTATGGTGATTTTCATGCGTTGAAAGATATCAATATGAGCATCCATGCAAACGAGATCACAGCTTTTATCGGACCATCCGGCTGTGGAAAATCCACCTTTTTAAAAAGTCTGAACAGAATGAATGACCTGGTGGAAGGATGTAAGATCACAGGAAATGTCCTGTTAGATGGCGAGGATATCTATAAGGGGATGGATGTCAATCTTTTACGAAAAAGAGTCGGCATGGTATTCCAGAAGCCAAATCCGTTCCCAATGAGTATTTACGACAATATAGCTTATGGACCGAGAACCCACGGTATCCGCTCCAAAGCAAAATTAGATGAGATCGTGGAAAAATCCCTGCGTGATGCGGCAATCTGGGACGAAGTGAAAGACCGTCTGAAAAAAAGCGCACTCGGCATGTCCGGTGGACAGCAGCAGAGATTATGTATCGCAAGGGCACTGGCAGTGGAACCGGAAGTCATCCTAATGGACGAACCGACTTCCGCGCTTGATCCGATCTCCACATCCAAGATCGAGGATCTTGTCATTGAACTGAAAAAACAGTACACCATCGTCATGGTCACACACAATATGCAGCAGGCTGTACGTGTTTCGGATAAAACCGTATTCTTCTTATTAGGAGAGGTGATCGAGGCTGGCGAGACAGAAAAATTATTCTCAATTCCACAGGATAAACGTACCGAGGACTATATCACAGGACGTTTTGGTTGACATAAATAAAAAGGAGAGAATGATATGAGAAATCGATTTGACAGACAGTTATTAGAATTAAATAATGAATTGATCCAGATGGGAAGCTTGATCGAGCAGGCGATTGAGATGGGGATATCAGCACTGGTAAAACAGGATGTAGAAAAAGCAGAGGAGGCGATCAAATTTGACGTGGAAGTAGATGAGCAGGAGAAAACGATCGAAGCTCTCTGCATGAAACTACTGCTGCAACAGCAGCCGGTAGCAAAAGACTTAAGATTAATTTCTGCAGCGTTAAAAATGATCACGGACATGGAGCGTATCGGGGATCATGCAGCGGATATTTCGGAGATGACCATTTTAATGGCAGATTCCGATTATGAAAAAAGCGCCATTAATATGGAAGTGATCAAAGAGATGGCAAAAGAGACAACCGATATGGTCATCAAGAGTGTGGATGCTTTTGTCAACAAAGATCTCGAACTGGCACGCTGGGTCATCAACCGTGATGATGTGGTGGACGATCTTTTTGACAGTTTCCGGAAAGAACTCATCCAAAAAATCAATGAGAATGTAAAAAATGGTGAGATGGCAACGGATATGCTGATGGTCGCAAAATATTTTGAGCGTATCGGGGATCATGCAACCAACATTGCAGAATGGGTGATCTATTCTATCACCGGAAAACACGAAGACGAATAAATTTTAAGAAAACTTTTCCCTTACAGACATAAAAAAGGTATGCTAAAAGACTCCTGATTGCAATTTTACATAGATTTTACATAAAACCGACATAAGATTTACATGTAGTTTATAATATGGAATCGAAATGTAAACAATAACCTAGTATATGTCTATGTAAGGGAGAGATTATGAATATTTTTGGAATTCTGACAATGATCGGCGGTCTGGCAATGTTCCTGTACGGAATGAGTGTTATGGGTGGCGGTCTTGAAAAAATGTCCGGCGGAAAATTGGAGCGTATCCTAGAGAGCCTGACCTCGAATCCGTTTAAAGCGGTATTGCTCGGAGCTGGCGTGACAGCTGTGATCCAGTCATCCTCAGCTACAACGGTCATGGTTGTCGGTTTCGTAAATTCAGGCATCATGAAACTGTCGCAGGCGATCGGAATCATCATGGGTGCAAACATTGGAACGACAGTTACCTCATGGCTTTTGAGCCTGACCGGGATCGAGAGTTCCAATTTCCTGATCAGCATGTTAAAACCGTCCTCTTTTTCACCGGTTCTCGCACTGATCGGTATTATTATGTATATGTCCGGCAAGGACAAAAAGAAAGATATCGGTGAAATCTTACTTGGATTTGCAATCTTAATGTTTGGTATGGAGACAATGAGCGATGCTGTAAAGCCGCTTGCGGATGTGCCGGAGTTTACCGATATTCTGACGATGTTCAACAATCCGGTATTTGGCGTGTTAGCAGGAGCGCTGCTCACCGCAGTCATTCAGAGTTCTTCGGCTTCTGTTGGTATCCTGCAGGCATTGTCTGTCACAGGAGCATTTACTTATGGTTCGGTTATTCCGATTATCTTAGGACAGAATATCGGAACCTGTGTCACAGCGATGATCTCAGCAATCGGTGCAAACCGGGGCGCAAAGAGAACCGCATTCGTGCATTTATATTTCAACATTATCGGAACCTTATTATTCCTTACAGTATTTTATATTGGAAATGCAATCTTTCGTTTTGAATTTGTCGGGGAGACGGTAGGAGTTGCAGGGATCGCACTGATCCACAGTATTTTTAATGTATTTACAACTGTAGTGCTATTTCCGTTTATCCGTGGACTCGAGAAGCTGGCTTATCTTACGATCCCGGAATCTGACGAGGAAAAATCTGCCAAAGAAGATGTGTTTGCCATTTTAGATGAGCGTTTTGTGAGCAGTCCTGCATTTGCGATCGAGCAATGTAAAACTTTAGTAAACCAGATGGCAGAGATCACAAAAAACAGTTTTATCGAGGCAATGGAATGTATCAAAGAGCCTTCAGATCAGAAATTTGCGGAAGTGATCGCAAAAGAAAACCGCGTAGATGTGTATGATGATAAGATCAGCGCCTATCTGACGAAATTAAACAGCGGGGATCTTTCGTATACGGACAGTCTGCGGGTGACTTCACTTTTACACTGTCTGACGGATTTCGAGAGAATTTCCGATCATGCGGTAAATGTGGTAGAATGTGTGCAGCAGATGCAGAAAGAGGATGCAAAGTTTTCTAAGAAAGCGGAGGAGGAGATGAACATTTACTCCAAAGCCGTGCGGGATATCTTAGAGAGAACGACCGGAGCGTTTATCAATACCGATATTCCACTTGCGCGTTCCGTGGAACCGTTAGAGGAAGTCATTGACGGTCTGAACAAAACGGTAAAAAAACATCATATGAAGCGTCTGCGCAAGGGAAAATGCACGATCGGACTTGGACTGGTACTCTCGGATCTTGCCATGAACTACGAGCGTGTTGCCGATCACTGCTCCAATATCGCAGTATATATGATGCAGTTGAATGATACCGGTCTGGAGGAACACAGTTTTACAGAGCAGATGGATGAAAAAGAGAGTGCAGAATTTACAAAACTGGAAAATGAATTTGAACAAAAATATGAGATAGATTAAATCCGGGAAGAAATTCGCAGCACAATTATTGTGTTGCGAATTTTTTGTGAATCAGGGAAAGACTTATAGAAAAAACAAAGCAGGCTGTATTATAATCTATTTATAGAGCGAACAGTGGGAGGAAATGATTATGGCAACAATCTATATTGTAGAAGATGATGTAAATATCCGCGAGATCGAGCGCTATGCGCTAAAAAACAGCGGATATCAGGTAGAGGAATTTGAGTGCGGTGCAGATCTTTTTAAAAGGTTAGAGAGCAAAGTTCCGGCCCTGATTTTATTAGATATCATGCTTCCGAATGAGGATGGACTTGATATTCTGACCAAGATCCGTGCAGATAAAAACACAGCGAAGGTGCCGATCATTATGGTGACAGCAAAAACATCCGAGCTTGACAAAGTAAAAGGTTTGGATCTTGGAGCGGACGATTACATTTCCAAGCCGTTTGGTGTCATGGAGCTGATCTCCCGCGTCAAGGCATTATTGCGCAGAACCACGAATGCGCAGGAAGAATCACAGATCTCCTACGGAAATATTCTGGTGGATAACGATAAACACGCCGTTTACGTGGATGGAAACCTGTGTGAGCTCACCTACAAAGAATTTGAACTTTTCAAATACCTTGTCATCAACAAGGGAATCGTGCTGTCGAGGGATAAGATCATGAACCAGGTGTGGGGCTTTGACTATGAGGGTGAGAGCCGGACAGTCGATATGCACATCAAGACGCTGAGACAGAAACTTGGAGAGGCGGGAAGCCATATCAAGACAGTGCGCAATGTCGGTTACATGGTGGAGTGACGTCCGTTAAGGAGCAGGGAAAAGGCAGGACAGACGTAAGACGGTGATGGGATGAAAAAGAAAATCAACAGCAAATTTATGCTGATCTCAGCGATTGCAATTATTGTCATGGCAATCTGTGCCATGGTGCTTTTTTATGATATATTGAAAAAACAGATTTTTGACGATCTGAAGGCAAACGCCCATGTGATCTCCATGATGAACCCGGAGGATCTGCCGGATGAGATCAACTATAATCTGAATAAAGATGGGCTGCGTATCACGCTGATCAATGAGGATGGAACCGTCATCTATGACAGCATGGAAGACGAGTCGAAGATGGAAAATCACAGGGAACGACCGGAGATCGCTTCTGCATTGGCAGCCGGAGAGGGGCGTGCGATGCGGAAATCGACTACGTCCGCAAAACATACTTTTTATTATGCAATGAGAACAGATGACGGAAAAGTTCTGCGTATTGGAAAAGACAGTAACAGCATCTACAGTCTGATCATCAAGATGGTATATCTCACGTTGTCTGTGGGATTCTGCGTATTTGTACTGTGCACAGTCCTTGCACACAGGCTTACCAGGCGTCTTGTGGCACCAATCGAAAAGATGGCGGACAATATTGTACTGCTGGAAGAAAATGATGTTTATGACGAGATGAAGCCATTTGTTGCGACTATCAAGCAGCAGCATGTGGATATTTTAAAACATTCCCAGATGCGTCAGGAATTTACTGCAAATGTTTCACACGAATTAAAGACACCGCTCACTGCGATTTCCGGTTATGCAGAACTCATTGCAAGTGGAATGACAAGCGGGGAGGACACCATTCATTTTGCCACGGAAATCCATAAGAGCGCAGAACGTCTGCAATATCTGATCAATGATATCATCAAGCTTTCCGAGTTAGACAGCGACGACACAAAGATCGAGTTTGAGACGTTAGACCTCCATGAGATGGCGTTAAACTGTCAGGCAATGATGGAGATCCCGGCGGAAAAGAACGAGGTGACGGTGGAAGTACAGGGAGATTCCGCTGAGATCAGGGGAAACAGAAACCTGATCGACGAACTGATCTACAATCTGTGCAGCAATGCGGTGCGTTACAATAAAAAGGGTGGGAAAGTGACGATCATGACGGGCACGGAGAATGGACACCCGATGCTGACCGTGAAAGACACAGGGATCGGTATCCCAAAAGAAGCGCAGAAGAGAGTCTTTGAACGTTTCTACCGCGTGGACAAGAGCCGTTCAAAATCGACCGGCGGCACAGGACTGGGGCTTGCCATCGTAAAGCATATCGTAGCGCAGCATGAGGCGCAGATCTTTCTGGAAAGTGAAGAGGGCGTTGGTACGGAGATTAAGGTGACGTTTTTAAAATAATTAGAAAAGATGAGCTTCTGATTTTATATCGGAGGCTTATTTTATATAAAAACGTGAAAAAATATGTGATTTAGCTGTGAAAAACGTGATAAAAACATATAAAAAGATCAAAAAAACGTGAAAATTAAAATTCAAAGAAAAAACTATAGCAGTCTTTTCCATTTTTGTGTTATTATAGAAAGACAGTCATAACGACAGTACGAATGAAAATGAAAGGACAGAGTAAGTAATTATATGTTTTCCGTATCAGACATTAAAGAGACAGTGTATCCGGCGGCGTACCGGAGAGGGAAAGAGCTGTATGAGACGGCGGGGGTTTTTGATTTTTCCTATGAGTTGTATTTAGTGGATGAGCTGCCAGTGGCAGATGTCAGGGCAAAAGTTCGTGGAATCAATCAGGAGTATTATGAAGTGACAGCCACTATCGACGAGGAGTTCGGAGACGTAACGAACTGCAACTGCGGATGTGAGGCTTTTTATAATTATGAGGGGATGTGCAAGCATTGTGTGGCAATGCTTTTGAATTATGTAAACAAGAGGACTCCGATGGAGATTCTCAGGTTAAAACGGGGACAGGGCACGGAGACACCGGAAGCAGGGGAACGTCCGGTGGGGAAGATGGAGACGGCAGCGCCGTTGAAAAATCTGCTGAGCCAGTATTCCATGCGTGCAACATCCAAATATATGTTACCGGAAACCATTTACGGAAAAGTAGAGTTAGAACCTTACTTTGAGATGGATTACGGCTATGCAAGACTGGAATTTAAGATCGGAATGGAAACAAAGTATGTGTTAAAAAATATTTCTGCGTTTTTGCATTCCGTTCAGGTCAACGAGAAAGTGCATTACGGCAAAAAACTTGATTTTTATCATCACATGGAAGCTTTTTCGGAGGAGGCAAAGCGCCTGATCCGGTTTATGCAGCAGCAGGATGATGATAAAAAGCGCCAGAGTAAGTTCCATGCCTATTATGCCTACACCGGTGGCTATGAGCGTACCATGGAGCTTGATGGTGTGGGGATCGACCGGTTTTTGGAAGCGGTGAAAGGAACTCCTTTTCATGCAACGATCGGTTATGATATGAATGAAAGCTACATCTATAATGGAACAAAACGCAAACCAAAACTGACGCTGAAAGGTGGAAGTGCGGGAGCGTTTCTCTGCATGGAAGATCTGCCGATGATCGAGGGTGACAAGTATTATTACTTTTATGAGGATGGGGAGATTTTCCTCGGAGAGCCATTGTTAAAAGGAAAAGTATCAGACTTCTTCCAGTTTTTACACCGTCAGGTAGGGGGAGACTGCTATATTGCAGCGGACGAACTCGCAATGTTCTGCCGGGATCTTCTGCCGATGGTGAGGGAAAGCTTCGATGTAATCCCGGAAGGATTTGACGAGGCGCTTTACGTTCCGCCGAAGCCGGAATTTGAGTTATATCTGGATCGTCAGGCAATGGATGTTGTCGGTGCGAAGCTGGTCGCAGTCTATGGGGACAATAAATACAACGTGCTTGCCAAAGTAGAACCGGGCGAGGTGCGTGATCTGTCTGAGGAGCTGCGCATCAAGAGCCTTGTGGAGCCGTATTTCAATGAGTATGACCATTCGAAGACATTTTTTGTCATTGCAAAAGACGAAGATCTGCTCTATCAGCTCGTGGCGGGTGGATTGCAGCGTTTAAGCCATTTTATGGCAATTTACACGTCGGACAAGTTCCGCAATATGAAAGTGGTCAATGCGCCGAGCGTAACCGTGGGTGTCTCCTTAAAGAGTGACCTTCTGGAATTAAAGGTACACTCCGATGAGATGTCCTCCGAGGAGCTGGCATATCTGCTTTCCAAGTACGACAGAAAGAAAAAGTATATCCGTCTGAAAAACGGGGATTTCTTAGATATCAAAGAGGATGGGATCAGTGCGCTTGCAGAAGTCAGTGAGGACTTACAGCTTACCGAGGCAAGCCTGAAAAAAGGAACGGTTGTGATCCCAAAATACCGCGCTATGTATCTGGATGCAGCACTGAAAAATAACCAGCTGCTGTCTATCGAGAAAAACAGGGAATTCAAAGGCATGGTGCGGAACATGAAAACCATCGAGGACAGCGATTATGAGGTGGTGGATTCCCTGAAAAATGTTATGAGAAACTACCAGAAAAACGGTTTTCTCTGGCTGAAAACGCTGCGGGAGAACGGTTTTGGCGGAATCCTTGCGGACGATATGGGACTTGGAAAAACGCTTCAAGTAATAAGCCTTCTTCTGGCAGAGCGTCAGGATTATGATGCCGGGGAAAAGGAGCGCCGCAGATCACTTATTGTATGTCCGGCATCTTTAGTTTATAACTGGCAGAAAGAGATTGAGCGTTTTGCACCGGAACTTGAGACTGTGACAATCACAGGAAGTGCACCGGAACGGAAAGATATCATCCGGCACACCACGGATGGACAGATCCTCATCACATCCTATGATCTGTTAAAACGTGATGTGGAGTATTACAAAAACATTGTGTTTGCAGTTCAGGTCATTGATGAAGCTCAATATATTAAAAATGCCGGAACGCAGGCAGCAAAAGGCGTCAAGAAGATCACGGCAGCCTTTAAGCTGGCGCTGACCGGTACACCGATCGAGAACCGCTTAAGCGAGCTTTGGAGTATCTTTGATTACCTGATGCCGGGATTTTTGTATACATATCAGAAGTTCCGTGAGGAGATCGAGACACCGATCGTTGTGAACAAAGATGAGAACAAGATGGAACGTTTACAGCGCATGATCCGTCCGTTTATCCTGCGCCGGTTAAAAGGTGATGTATTAAAAGATCTTCCGGAAAAACTCGAAGAGAATGTTTATGCGAAGATGGAGGGCGAACAGCTGGCTCTTTATGATGCGCATGTGCAGCAGATGAAGCAGATGTTAGATGGCAAGAGCGAGGCGGAATTTAAGTCCAACAAAATCCAGATCCTTGCAGAACTTACAAAACTGCGTCAGCTCTGTTGTGATCCGGCACTTTTATTCGAAGATTACAAGGGCGAATCCGCAAAAGTCCAGATGTGTATGGATCTGATCGGGAACGCAGTGCACGGTGGACACAAGGTGCTGTTATTCTCTCAGTTCACGACCATGTTAGACCGTCTGGCGGAACAGCTGAAAAAGCTGGGCATTGATTACTATATGCTCACCGGCTCCGTCAATAAGGAAAAACGTATGCAGATGGTAGACAGCTTCAACAAAGATGATGTCCCGGTGTTCTGTATCTCCTTAAAAGCAGGAGGAACCGGATTGAACCTCACCGCAGCGGACATTGTCATCCACTACGATCCATGGTGGAACGTTGCCGTGCAGAATCAGGCAACCGACCGTGCACACCGTATCGGGCAGAAGAATGTCGTGACGGTTTACAAACTCGTCTCCCAGGGTACGATCGAGGAGAAGATCATTGATATCCAGGAGAAAAAGAAAAAGCTTGCCGAGCAGGTGCTGGAGGGCGAGGGAATGGATTCCGTAGTATTCACAAAAGAGGAGATCATGGAACTTCTCGGCTGATCATAATAAAAAAACACAAGTCATTGAATTACAATTATTACAAATGTAATTCAATGACTTTTTTGTATCAAAATCACATGATTATTAAGTTCAAATAGAAATTACTCGACTGTTCCTGTTTGATGTGTTAGTATATAAAAAATTAGTGGATTTACTATAAAAAGTAATGTGTGAAGCTTGATTATACCTGTGAGAAGGTCGAATAGATACAAACATTTCATTAAAATGGGGAAAAGAAAAATGAGAAAAAGACATACTTTAAAGAACGAGCTGACAGTATTTATGTTGCTCGCATCAGTAGTTACATTAATGCTGGTTGCCATAGCAGTTTGTTATGTCTTTTTCTCATTTTTTTTCAAAAATACGCAGGAAGATATAGAATATGTGCTTAATAATACTACTCAACAATATCAATCTCATATGCAGTTTATAGAAGATGGGGCAATTTCTATAAGGCATAACAGTTTATTGGGGGATTTTTTTCGAACAGATTCATATGATGCAGATATCGCAAAAGAACAATTAATGTATAGTATGGAGTTGTTTGCAGACAGAAATCAAGTGAATCAACAACTGCCATTTGTTACGAGTGTGTATTTATTCAATAACTGGGATCAGTGTATCAAGGAATATTACTATGCAATTACGTTAGCTTCTGAGAAGCAACAGGAAAAATCTTATAAAAATATGCAGCAATGGTTCAAGAAAGATAGAAATCAATATGCATGTGTAACGGATAGTAAAAATCTTAATATTCTTTTTCGCATTTATGACGATAATATGAAAGAAAAGGGCATTGGAATAGCACAAATTAATCTTGAAGCAATAAAGGGAATATTTGAAGATATAGAAAATTATCAGGATTATTCATGGAGTATATTGTCACACAATAATTTAATGTTAGTGTCAGGGGGAGATGCAACACAAAATGATCTATTGAAAGAAAAAGTTGTATCCTGGAGTGGAAATAAGAATGTGGAGGGAAGAAAAGTAATTGTAAGTGCTGATGCGAGTGGTTTTGGATTAAGAACGATTATCGCAGTGGGACAGAATAATATCCTGGCAATCTTACGTCCGACATTAATTATCTTTTTGATAGGATTGGTAATTGTATTAATATTGACTTTTTTGGTATCGTATGGAATTAGTTATCGTTTTACAAAACCTGCAGCTAGAATGATTGCCAATATCCGTGCATTTGGAAGAAAGGAATTAAACGTAAGAATGGAGGATTCTTCTATACAGGAATTCCATGATATCGGACAGGTGTTCAATGAAATGGCAGATAGAATCGAATACTTGATCACGGAAGTATATGAAAAACAGTTATTGGCAACGCAATCACAGGTAAAATATTTACAGTCTCAGCTTAATCCTCATTTTCAGTTTAATATTCTTGCAATGCTGAGTTTAAAGGCAAAAATGGCTGGAAATGAGGAGCTATATGAAAGCTTGAATGCTTTTTCTAAACTAATGCAGGGAAAGATTTTCCGTGAAAAAGAAATAAAAATAAAAGTGAGAGAAGAACTGGAAATTGTTCAATTCTATTTATTTTTACAAAAGGAACGATATCAGGATAAATTGACTTATGAAATCAATATAGAAGACGAACAAATAAAAGAGAATATGATTCCAAGACTTTTAATTGAACCGCTTGTGGAGAATGCTGTGTCGCATGGTTTGGAACCCAAAAAGGAAAGTGGAATAATAAAGGTATGCATGTATGAGGAAAATTTCATTGAAGAGAATGATGAAATAAAAAAACAAAAGAAAAATTCCAAAATACTTCATATTATTGTTGAGGATAATGGTGTTGGAATTGATTATGAAAAAATGAATGAGAAACCGAAAGAAGAAGCTCCACAGCCTGAGAAGATAGATCACACTCATACAGGCTTTGAAAATACTCGGAAAATGTTACAAATTTTGTATGGTGAGAATTATAAATTTAACATTTGGAGTGAAAAAGGAAAAGGAACAAAAATTGAAATAATTCTTCCGGCAGAAAGGGGGGAGTGCCATGTGGAAAGTAGTGGCGGCAGATGATGAAGGGTATATAAGGGAAGCATTAAAAAAGTTGATAAATTGGGAGAAAATGAATTGCGATCTGGTGTCAGTTCTTGAGGACGGACAAGAACTTATCCAATGTATAGAGAATGAATCTCCGGATATAGTGATCACAGATATTCAGATGCCAGGGGTAAATGGTTTAGAAGTGTGTAAATATTTGTATGAAACTAGACCGGAAACACAGATAATAATATTAACAGCATATTCAGATTTTGATTATGCTAAATTTGCGATCAAGTATAATGTATGTGAATACGTTTTGAAGATATCAATTATGGATGAACTTCCAGAAGCTTTAGAAAAAGCAACGGGAAAATTAACTCAACTAAAGAAAGAAATTGAGAAAGAGGAGGCTGCTGTATCAGAACAAAGAACGCTCCTTCAGCAGATCGATCAGTATGTAGAACAAAATTTTAAAAATAAAATATCATTGGATGAGATTGCAGATGAATTACATGTAAATAGGAGTTATTTAAGTAGATTTTATAAAAATAAAACAGGAATAAATCTGTTTGATACAATATTGAATCTTCGAATAGAAGCGGCAAAGGAATATCTTTTAAATACAGATATGAAAACTTATGAAATTTCGGAAGCGATTGGAGTTGACGATGCAGGATATTTTTCGAAGATGTTTAAAAAAATTACTGGGGTTTCACCTAAAGAATTTAGGAAGCAGGGGAAAGATGAAAAAACTACTAAGCAGCTAATGACCCTGATGCTAATTTTAGGAGTTGGTTGTATTTTAGAAGGGTGCGGAAAAGAGAGCAATCACAGTGTTACTATCACGTTGATCCATGCCTGGGGAGGCACAGAAGAAGACCATGTTGCAATGAGAGAGATTTATGAAGAATTTCAGGAAGAAAACCCAGATATTAATTTACAGATGATTTCTATGCCAACAAGAGAAGACATGATGAGAAAAGTAGAAGATATGATAATGGTC
>ENA-ORUM01001074-ORUM01001074.1-human-gut-metagenome-genome-assembly--contig:-NODE-1074-length-24988-cov-2.568363_pt1 | contig 24988 bp, 30 predicted proteins | sample MGYA00242083_ERZ509217 | MGnify/ENA primary metagenome ERZ509217 (study PRJEB26280, sample SAMEA2338831) | human gut metagenome | biome: human gut; feature: human-associated habitat; material: faeces...
GGCCTGAGACTTCGAGACTTTGAACCGCTCCGATATCGCCCTGATTGCCTTGTCGGGAGCCGTGCCGCGCATAATCATCTGCGTCAGCTCGGTATTGACCTTATTGACAAGGGCCGCTTTGCTTGACCAGATGCGATCGCTGAATGTTTGGCCGTCCAGCGTCCAGGGGCGGGAAAGTACCTTGCGAATGGCTTCGTCAGTCAAGCCGTGAAGCGACCAGCCGACGCCTATGCCCCGTTGCAGTTCAAAAGCGGTATGATAGTAGCCGTCCGAGTAAATGCGCCCGATCAGCCCGTCCAGGTCGTCGAGCTGGTTCCCATACAGGACCTCGGCCTGCTGCTGTAACTGGAGCTTCAAACTGTCCAGCCTGGATATATGAACCCTAGCCGATGCGTTTTCAAGCTGCTTCATCCACGCCTGAGAAACCGCGTTCTGCCGGCCGCGTTTTATGTATTCTTCAACAGTCCATTTAAACTCTCTGAGTTCTCCGGCGGTGAGGAGCTTTCGCGCCTCGGCAAGCGTTATACCGTTATTTGCGGCGAACCGCTGATACCAGACGGCCGTCTGCTCCTCGATCGCCCGAATCGCAATATCGAATTGACGTTCGAGGTTTTGTACGTATTCATAGCCGGTATCAAGCAGGGATTCCTCAAGAATCCGCATGCGGTTAACCCAATACTGTTCATTCGTCATTTACAGGCTCACCGCCTTCGGAGTTTCGTGCCTGTTCAAAGGCCGTGCGGTAAGGGTCATCCTCCTCTTTCTGCTTTTTCAGGCGTTCAAGTTCGGCGGCCAGGTCGTCAGCCCAGGGGTGCATAGCTGCGATAGTTTCATCAGAAATAATACCGATGGACTTTATACAGTTGTCGATTGCCTCGGATTCGTTAATGAGGATATCGCGGTTGAAGATAACGGAAATCTCCTCGCCGCTGTAGTCGCCTTCGCCGATACTTGCGAGATAGGTATTAACAAACCAGAGCAAATCTTCAAAAGCGGCCTGCAATTCGGTCTCCATCGCGTTAGCATCGAGGTCAATGTCGCAGTACATACTCTGAATTGTCATCTGGTTAGGACTTCCACCGAGGCGTTCCTCTTTGGCGTCGTAGCTGCGCAAATTTTCAATGAGGGCCTTTTTCAGAAGCTCAAGGACCGTCTTATAGGTTTCGGCGTTAACCTCGATCTGCAGCGAATCCACGCCGCCGTCCTTGCCCTCAAAGCTGCGCACCTTGATAGCGCGGTAGGTCGCGAGGTTTTTGCGAAACTCGCCGAGGTCCTGCCCGTCGTAATTGCGCAGGACAAGCACCGTATTGCCCGCGTCCGATTCCATGGCGTTCACAAAATCGGACTGCAAAAGGTTGATAGCGTCCTGCAGGCCGCGGCCGCGCCTGATAAGCGGAATCTCTTTGGCGTTATACTTGACAGGGATAAGGGGAAATCTTTCCCAGTTAAGGGGCTTGCCGTCAGCGGTGACATAGCTCTGCTTCTCCGCGGCGTCGGGGTCAGGCGATAGCGCGCCGTTTTCAAAGATATAAGTGCGAACGCCTTCAAGGGTGAAAATATCCGCCTTCATGACGATTTTCTTTTCAGGCCCCGCGTATACCTCTACAGGATAGAGACGAACCGCGGAATCAAGCTCGGTATGCGCGGCGTCAGACCAGAACGGGAGAATCTCATGTCCGGGGAAAAGCCGGAAAGCCAGCTCGCCGTTTTTGTTGTAGTAGGGGTAAAGCCAGGAGATACCGGCGTTAAAGCATTCAACCCCAGCGTTTTTCAGCACGCGCATAAATTGCTTGCCGAGAATCTTTTTGATCTTCTGCGCATACCCGGTATTCTCGCAGTCAAAGGTAATCGGACGGCCAAGCAAATAGTTGGCCTTCTGGTCTACATGCTTCGCATACTGATTGTCCACGATTCTGTTATTCGGCAGGTTCGGAACAGGGACTAGCTTTCCATCCGGGCCAATGGCAGTGCGCCGGCGCTTCAAGATATCGTGCTCCCCCATATAGTACCGGTCGCCGTCGAGCATTTCCTTCCGGGCGGCGGAGGTTTCCCACTCGGCCAGTTCCTTTGCGTAGAACTGGAGTTCGGTAAGAGGGCGGCCGGCTCTCAGCTTCATATTAAAGAGCGCGCTCTCTATAGGCCGTACAAACAAAGGCATGTAACCATCTCCTTAGAAGCTGAATCTCGAGGGCGCAAACGCAGCGCGGACAAAATAACGGACGTCGTCCATGGCGTGGTCGTTTGTTTTCAACGGCCGGTCTTCGGCGGCTTTTTCGTCCCAGCGATATGCCCCCAGCTCGTTCCGCAGCCCTTCACACTGCGCATGGATCTGAATTTGACCACGGCTCATGAGGGTGGATGTTTTTCTGATACCGTCCAGCACATCATTTTTTGCACTTATCACAAAAATCCCTCTGCTTTTCAGTTCTGCGATGAAGGAAGCGGCAGAGGGGTCTACCAATACTGCACAGCCGCCTGTACCCATGAATATTTCCAGATCGTCCGCATATTCCTTATCTGTTTTCTGTCGATGTTCTTCTCGGCTGTCCCAACGATATTCCCGATCGATACGAACCGTTTCCTGGTCGTCATATATATCCAGAAAGACACAAGGATTCGTGGTACCATAGTCAATGGCAATCGTTCTTGTGGACCGCCAGACCATATCCACAGGGGCTTCTGCCGTGCTGTAAACATTCTTTTCTGCAGAGAACATGTCATAAATCAGACCTTCGGGAGAGCGGCGCAAGCCCAAAATATCGCGGGCATACCAGATACTTTTCCGGTCATAGGTAGATAGGGTCTTACGCAGGTTATCGTCAGATACAGAAAGGTTATCAGCAATGGTGAAATGCCCATAGTTAAACCCATAATCTGGATTTTTCTTTTGCTTTTTGGCGTGGAAGTCCAGCACTGTTTTATAGTACCAATGCCCATCCCCTTTCGGGTTCAGGTCGTGAAAAACTGCTCTCTCCGGACTGGTCAGCGTTCTGTCAAAAACCTCCTGGATAAAGTCTGCCGTACATTCATTGGCTTCTGTCACATACGCCATGCCGTAGGTATTCCCTTTGATAAGCTTTTCATCGCCGCTTTTTCCGCCGCCGGAAATCAAGACGATTTTTTCACCAATGGGTGTCTGCACATACAGGCAGTCACGTTTTTTGAATTCGCCTTCTCTGCAGCGTCCCTCAAAAAAGTTTTTCATGCCAAAGCCATCACAGTCCAGCACATTCAACTTTGCCGTTGCTGTGGATACCCCAGCGACCAGATGCAACCTGCTTTGATGACGTTCCAGTCTAGTGCAGAATGCCAATGTGTTGACTACGTTCTTTCCACCGCGCTTTCCTCCCTCGGCTACGTTCAGCCAATGGGTAAAAGTACGGTCAAAATAATCTTTCTGATTCTGTGAAAATGGAGCCGGAATGTTCATGCCTCGTCATCCCCTTCAAAGTCGTGGATGTTCCGATTTTTTCCGGGATGCGTAAGGATTTCGGCTAGTGCCACCATATTGCTGCCGATATCTTGTCCCTGCTCTGGCTTTTCGCCCCAGCCGCGGAAATTATTGATCAGGCTGAATTTTGCACCGTTGACGCCATCGCGGTCAAACAGTCTGGCTTCCGCATATTCTTCAATTCTGGATTTCGCGCGTATAATCGTGTCAGCAAATTCTTTTTTGCCTTGGTATTCCATGAGGGATTGTCTGGACGCAAATCCAAGAGCAAGTGCCAGACCTGTCACTGTTGGTGGCTTTGGCTGTTTGGTATAAACCAATCCTATTTTGGGAATATACACAGGATTCCCATTATCATCCAGCAACAATTCCCCTTCACATTCTTTGAAATACGCGTCTATCTTTTCCTGTATTTCTTCTTTCGTTCGAAATTTCGGCGGTCTGCCGACATACTTATTTTTCGAAACAGTCACAGCTTCCACCGTCCTTTCTGCCTCCAAAGAAAAAGGACGCCCCGTAAGGCGTCCCAAAAGAAAGGAGGTGCATTTATGTCTTTTTCCACGATGACATTTTACCACACTTTCATGTGTCTTTATGTGTCCTTTTCAAACAACTTCAAAATGCAGCAGTGCTTTTCCATGAAGTTTTAACACGTACCGGTAATCATAGTTCATTTCCACAGAAATTTTCTCCCATCTCTGTTCCAGCAGATAGCGTCTGGACAGGATTTCCTGTTCTGTTGGATCCGGGACCATGCTGATCTGCTGACGGATTTCCCGGTAAGTCACCATCTGCATTTCTTTTTCTGCTTCCAGTTCCCTTACCAGTTCGTCCCATCTTGCCGCATATCCAGACAGGTCAGATGTACCACTGCCATGTGGCAACCCATCCCCTAATCCCACAGGACTGGTTTCACTGGAACGCAGCGCATCAATTTCTTCCTGTATCCTCTTCGCCCTTTTCTTTGCTTCCTGGTATCGGCGCAGGTATTGCTTCTTTTCTTCGTTGTTCATCGGTATTCCCTCCCCGTAGGTTTATGACGGATTTGGATTCTCTCGATAAGTTCAAAATCACAGATACGCAATAAACCTTTGATTAGTCTGATGATACGGTTGGCATTCTCATCGGCTTCCATTTCCCGTTTCTGTATGGCATGTAAAACCGGTGATGCGGTCGGGTCTGTGTATCCGCTGCCATTGCGGCTGAGTTCGTCCATGGTCACTCCTCCTTATCGTGAATGTTTCCAAAGTCAACTATCATTTCTTATTGCTTGATACGTAACATCTACCAACGAATATCCCTCTTTTTCTCTGGTGTGTCCGTTTCTTTTGAGACTATTTTTCTTTTTTATAAATTCTCTCTGCATTTCGAAAAATTCTTCTCCATTTTTGGCGTTTTTCACAATTTCAAGTCTCAACGAATCAAGTTCAAACATTGTTTTGCAATTCTTAATCTTTTTCAATGTTTCCTTCATTCCGTACCACTCCTATCTAATAACCCAAACAGGGAACCTTCTAGCAGATGATCCGGTATAGTCAATATCCAGCCACCAGCAGTTATGTTTCTCTCCATCTTCGTCAACACCAAAGCCGAAGTATACCGTTCCTGTAATGATTTCGTGAACAATTCCGCAGGTTTCTTCCAAAAACAATTCAACGGCTTGTTCTTTCGTGTATTTGTCTTTGTTTACTGCAAAAAATCCGTCAGAAAAACTTTCATATTCAAATTTACTTTTTTTCCCGTCCATAACTTGTACCCTCCTATTTCCTCACAGCGGTTCACCCGTTACAAAATAATACACAAGCTGGATAAACGGCGTAAAAACTAAGAAGATTGATAAAGCGACAACCAGTAAAGTGCCTGCTACGGTTTGCAAACGCGACTCTGTTCCGGATTTAAGTGCAAAGTATATCAGCACAAAAGCCAGAAACATAATAACCAGTTTATCTAACACATAAAATACAACTTCAAAAAATGTCTGGATATTCATATCTGCCACCTCGCTCCTAAAAGGTTCTCTCTGACAGTTTCTGATTCGCTTCTTTATAATTCAATCTGACAGGAAGCAAAAGCATTCTTTTGTCCTCTCTTACTTCGGCCTTTCCTATGCTAGGAACAAAGGAGTCAATAAAGATAGGCTCTTTCTCAGTCCCAAACCGCAGGACAACAGCTTCCTTTTTATCGCAAAATCCCTTTAATGCTCGCATAAGAAGTTTTGGATTTACAGCGATTTCGTACTTTTGCTGATCGCGTTCAAAGCTTCTGTTCACCAAACTTACATCCATGTATAATCCAGGTGGTACTGCTCTCTGAGTATACTTAACCCCATTTGAAAATGAGATATCCATCATGCCATTCAAAATCTGGATAGATACCTGTTCCGCACTTTTGGGAATCTGGACAACAGGAAGCAAACAAACAAACTTCTCTTTTTCCTGTATCTGGGTCTTTGTTTGCACTGCAGCGTATCCATCTGATGCAAACGCATGTAAGACACCATTTTTCGCTTCAAGATGGATGTACCGCAGTGGCTCCTTTTCGTTCTTGGGATCCAAAGCTGCACCACATACTCTATATATTTCCTTTAACTGAGATACACTCAATTCAATCTTCATGAACATTACCTCCCATACTTCACTTTCAAGGACTCCATCAAATCGTCCTGTACCTCTGTTTTTCCTTGTAAGCTTGCAAGTACCTGCTGGTCGACAGTACCATCTGTAATCAAATGATGAATGATCACACTTTCTGTCTGACCTTGTCTATACAATCTGGCATTTGCCTGCTGATATAGCTCCAAACTCCATGTCAAACCAAACCAGACTATGATGTGTCCACCTGCCTGCAGGTTTAACCCATGCCCAGCACCAGCCGGATGGGCAAGCAGCATAGATATTTCTCCATTGTTCCAATCTGAGATATCTTGGCTGCTTTCTAATTTCCTTGCATTCGGAAACCGTTCCTTGATCCGTTCTAAGTCATGCCGGAAACTATAGAAGCACAACACAGGCTTTCCATTTGCGGCTTCCACCAATTCCTCCAGCATATCCAGCTTTTTATCACTGGTTTTTACATAATCTCCATTACCCAGATACATTGCCCCGTTGCTAAACTGCAAAAGTTTTCCTGTCAGCGCTGCTGCAGTCGCTGCTGTAACTTCACCCTCTATAAACTGGATATACTGTTCTCTTTCAAATTTCTCATAGGCTGCCATTTCTTTTGGTGACAACGTTACCGTTTGAACACTATCTATCCTTTCCGGAAGTTCCAGCCAGTCTTCAGCTTTCATACTGATACAGATATCTGATATCTTTTGATTGATACTGTCCTCAGCTTCCGGCTTTGGTTTATAATTAAAAATTGTTGTCTGGTTTCTTTGGTTTGGTGTAAAATATCTTTCTCGGTACCCTGAAATGGTTTTTCCTAATCGCTCACCGCCATCCAGTAAATAGATCTGACTCCACAGGTCTATCAATCCATTTGGCGCTGGTGTCCCTGTCAACCCGATCACACGACTGCTGCGGGATATGTACTTACGAAGTGCCCGAAATCTTTGCGCCTTTGGGCTTTTGAAGCTAGAAAGCTCATCGATCACAACGGCATCAAACATCCAACCATCTCCTACTTGGGAAAGTTCATCACACAACCAAACTACATTTTCCCGATTGATAATATAGATGTCAGCCTCTCTGGCAAGCGCCCTCCGGCGTTGTGTCGGGGTTCCCAATATCTTTGATATGGTAAGCCCCTGCAGATGATCCCATTTTTCACTTTCCCTGCTCCATGTATCCTCTGCCACTCGCAAGGGGGCAATCACCAAAGCCTTTCCAATTTCAAACCGGTCATACATCAGGTTATACAACGCAGTCAATGTGACTACGGTTTTACCCAAGCCCATTTCCAAAAATAAGCCGCAGCGAGGATGTTCGTATATATGTTCCTCCGCCAATTCCTGATATTTATGCGGGCTGTATTTCATTTTGGTTCACCTACTTCCTCACTGATTTCATTTACATAGGCTTCGACTCCACTTTTGCTGTCTATCACGTATACGTGAAACCCTAAACCTGTCAAAATTCTATGTACAGCTGTCTGTAAAGGTCTGGGCTTCTTCCCCTCTGCCTTTAACTCCACAAAAGATACTTTTCCTCCCGGAAGTAAAACTATGCGGTCTGGCAACCCTGACATACTAGGGGATACAAACTTTAACGGAAGCCACCCTTTCTTTTTGCATTCCTTGATGAAAAATCTTTCAATTTTACTTTCTTTCATAAAAATCCTCTTTTTCCGTTTTAGAAAGTTACACGTAAAAACCTTGAAAATATCAGTAAAATTAAGTTTTTTGTAACTTTGTAACTATGTTTGCATAAAGGTCAACGAAATATAGAATTTATAGAGTGTATTTAGTTCTATAAATTCTTTAATTCAATATACTTACACATACAATAAAGTTACAAAGTTACAAACATATAGAAAAGGCTGATATTTCGGGAAAAACTTGTGTAACTTTCTATTTTTACAAGGTTACATTTTTCTAATAAAACCTTTCTGAACTCCGTAAATATCAGAAAACCGCAAACTTCTTTTCGCCCGAATCCACTCACCTGTTTTTTCGATGATGTCATTGATCTCTTTACTTTTCTGTCGTGACAGATCCTTTCGTTCACCGTTAAACAGCTCGCACCAAATTTCCAGGGCGCATACCTTATCCCGGTACACTTCCCCCTTGATATCCGAAACAAAAGATTCACCCCGGATAAAATCCCTTTTGGCACAGAGGTCTATTTCATCCCAGTTTTTTGGTATCTTTTTATCAAGGAATGCAAGCACAGCACCAGTCAAAGGACTTTCCTCCAAATGGCTATCCTGCACTTCTTCCGCCATGCGTTTTATATCCTCATCCCACAGATAGAACTTCTCTCCGTTCCGGAATAGGCTAACAGCTTCAGCCCAAATCTGATCCACGTTCTTTGCGTCTAGGTCATTCCATACATCCTTTACTGCCTTTTCCGGATGTACATCCACCAGCAAAAACCGACGGTTCCCAGTCATATCTTTCAGGAAATCATACGTATTGGTAGTCCCAAAAAATACGCATTGGCGCTTATGGGTTTCTACATGATGCCCATACGCAGCCCGATAGGAGTCTTCACTTTTGGAAGTAAATTGCTTTACCGTTTCCACCTCATACCGTTTCATGGCTGCCAGCTCGCCGATCTCGATGATCCAAAAGCCTTGAATCTGTTCATAAGCTTCTTTTCCCTGCATAGTCGTCAGGGTATCGGAAAACCAATCACGCCCAAGTTTTTTGAGAATCGTACTTTTCCCGCACCCCTGCGGACCGACTAAAACCACGACATTATCGTATTTAATACCGGGGGCGAATATCCTGGCCACCGCTGCGGTCAGCGCGATTCTGGAAACAGCTCGCGTATAGGCGTTATCCTCTGCACCCATAAATTCGATAAACAGAGTCTCCACGCGCGGAACGCCGTCCCACACTAGGCTTTCAAGATAGTCCCTTACTGGGTGGTATCTGTTTTCATTGGCTACCAGCCCCCACGCGTCTTCAATATTGGCTTTTCCATTGATCTGGTAAACCTTTTCTATGTAGTACCGAAGACCAGAATCGTCATTATCTTCCCAGTCACGTTCTCTCTCGTCCGTGTTCCACGGAAGGGCGCCAAAGACGCGGTATTTTTTGGTGAACTCATTTTTCCGGATTTTTCCTTTCAGAAGTGGGTCATGGCTCAGTATCATTTTTGCATTGTGGATCGTAGCCATATAGTTCCCTTTACCATCCACATCCATTTCTAATATCCAAGAGTCATCGTCTTCATCTTCCGCGATGGAAATACCAGCAAAATCCTTTTGTGAACCAGCAGTCCGCTCTTTGTGCAGTGTCATACGAACACCAGCGTCATTAGATGCTAAGTACCGCATTTCCAAATAAGATGGCAGCTTTACCGTTGGCGTTCCTTCCGCTGCTTCCTCGTCCAATTCGCGGAACTTATGGAGCCGGACAAGGTCAAAAGCATTACACAGTACCCCACCTGCAGGATCTGTGGCATGATTGGAGTAAATGAATTTTCCGTCATCGTATATGACAGCGCCAGCAGCAGTGCTACCGGCTGCGTAGGTATACCGGTCTTCCATAGCACAGGGCACATATACGCCCGGAAGAAATTTTTCCATAGCTTCTTCCACGTTATATGTTCTGCAGAAAGCACCGACAATCCCATTTTTAGAACACGGGTCTTCCTGTTTTTTCAGCAGTCTATCTTTCCGCTGCAGAGTTCGACCAGACACAGGCCATTCAGACACATCTGTCCAGTCCTTATATTGCTGCAGGATAGAATCTACAGACAGAAATTCACCTTTTCCAGTACGAAATACATACTCCCCATCCATGCTGGTACTTGGCCAGTACATCAATCTATGCGGCTGGTAAGTTGTATCATCAAACTGGTCTATGCCAATGTTATCCGCTATTTTCCTTGCTACCGCTTCGTATTCTTCAGCTGTTGCCGACCGATCCAAGGGAATCAAAAGTCGCAGCCTAGGTTTTTCCGGTGTATGCTTATGAGTAGAATACACACACCATGCGCAGGAAAGAAAAATGTCAAGCTGATCACAGAAATCTACAGCCGCAAAGTCAGCATCCAGCGTGATGATATCTCGGCTTTCCACATTTTCAGCTTTTCGACTTCCATTCTTCAGCTTTCCGGCAACGAAACCGCCGATATCCTTGATCTTATCCTGCTGTGACTTGGTCATGTTTTTATATTCACCTTGTGATTCAGGGGTTCTGGACGTGGTAGACAACCTTTCTACAAGCGCCTCCCATGTAAATGTGGTGTTCTTCCATATCTTCGTTGTTCGGCTGTTTCCCGTCGCAATTCTTAATGTCCGCACTATATCACCCCTTTAGTCATCTTTTTTATAATACCGGCACTCATAACCCGCTGCTGTCAATGGCAGCCCCGGCGCCCAGCTGATCGGTTTTCCCATCAAGCTGGTAACATCCTCAACAGATCCAGTTCCTTCCGGAACATCCAATACAGCTTCATCGTGTACATGAAAAACTGTTCTATACCCATTTTGTTCCAGACGCAGAATACTTTCCGCCAGACAATCCCTTGCTACGGCTTGTACGATGTTTTCCACCAGCTTGCCACCCCAAGTTTCTAATTTTGTCCATGTCCTCTTGGTCTGGTCAACACCCATGTACTGGATAGAAGGACTGCCAAAACGGTTTTCTCCAATTTCCGGTTTAACATAGGCTATCTTTCTGCCGCTAGGAAGACCAACGAAAAGTATACCAGCCTCTCTGACAAAGCTGATTCCATGACGGATTCTGGAGGGCTTTCCTTTGATTGCATCCATGGCAGCTCTCTCCACTGTTTTCCAAAATCTCGTGATGGCTGGATTAGACCCGCGCCACATATCGACCAACGGCTGCAGTTCTTCTTCTGGGATTCCCATTTCAAGTGCACCCATACTGGTAAGGGCTGATACACCCCCACCATAGCCTAATGCCAGCTCTGCGATTTTCCCTTTTTGTCGAAGATGACCATTGACTCCGTGCTTTACCACTGGTACATTGAACATTTGAGAAGCTGAGGCACAATAAATGTCACCGCCTTCGGCAAATACATTCAGCCGCCAAAGTTCGTCCGCAAGGAATGCAATCACGCGGGCTTCGATAGCAGAAAAGTCAGATACGATAAACCTGCAGTTTTCTGATGGAACCAGCATGGTACGGATCAGCTCCGATAGTGTTTGAGGGACAGAAAAAAGCGTCTGAAATAAATCATATTCTCCACTGCGAACAAGTTCTCTGGCAAGATCCAGATCCGCAAGATGATTTTGCGGAAGATTCTGTACTTGCAGAATACGTCCTGCCCATCTTCCCGTACGGTTGGCACCATAGAACTGCAGAATGCCGCGAACCCTTTTATCTCGGCACATAGATCTTTTGACAGCTTCATATTTTGCAATCGATGTTTTCGCCAATTCCTTTCTGAGCAGCAAGGCGGACTTCAGTACATTATCTTGTGATGTTTCAAGCAGATTTTTTACCGCTTTTTTATCCAAGCTTTTCACACTTTCCCCAGTACGGCTTTCCACCCATTTTTTCAGCTGTGCCACCGAATTTACGTTTTGCAGATTGGTGATGTTCTGCAGCTGTTCCATTCGATCTTCTTTATGGATTTGGTTAAAAAGGATCGCATTTTGTGTAAGCACCTCATCCACGCCAACACCACGATCAAGTATCCTCTGGTCTATTTCCCACAGTTTTTGTTCACTATCTTTTAAAGGGAATCTTGCCAGCTTTTCTTTGATTGCTCTTTCTACGACCACGTCCTGGATGTTATACTCCTTATAAGCTTTCCACTTTTCCATATCATGTTCTGGAAGGTTTCGGGTGCGTTCTCCATTTGATTTTGTTGGTTTGCAAGGCTTTGAAAAGTAGTTGATCAAGGCTTTACCTCTGGTATCCTTCTGTTCAGATAACCCAAAAGCGCTAGCAACCCCGGCAAGGTTCTGCGGAAGCCCTAACTCTGAAGAAGCAACAGCAGTACACCTCCACTGTTCCGGGGGGAGGAAATCAGTAAGCCCAAGATAAACAGAGATACAAACTCTTTCAAAATTTGCGTTATACGCAGTTTTCACAATATCTGGATCTGTCAAAGCCTCCACAATGGATTCTGGAAGTTTTTCTCCACAAGATAGATCTATCTGGTGCACCGTATCATCATCGTCAAAAGCGTAAGCAAACAGCAGGATTTCAAAATCAGGAGCCTCCGAATATCGGTAGACTCCTGTTTTCGTTAAATCCTCGCTGCTATACGTTTCAATGTCGATCGACATTTCACGCATAACAAACCACCCCTTTTTAGCTCAGATAATCTTCATCTTCTTCGATAAATCCAGCAAAGTCATCTTCTACACGGCTTCTACCACCCAGGGGTTCCCCATCTCGTGTCTTCATCAGATGATTCAGCCCGCAAGCGATACCCTTGTTTCCGTTGCTATTAAACGCGTAGAAATTGATAGATGCGTGGCCATAGCAGCCACTATAAAGATCTGTACTGTCAATGATTGGCTGACCGTTTTTATAAACCAGACCAGGCTGCTGGTTACAGTTGGCGTTTACGAAGTAGCAACCCGCATAAGTTTCATCGTCCGGTCTTTCATCGTCCCCATCTCTCAAAGGCAGTTTCAGAACTGCAGGGATTTTTCCGCCGAATTTTCCGATCCCAGCCTGCTTAGCTGCTTCAACCGCTTTGTTGATAGCGGCGATAGTCTTTTTATCTGATTTCGGGATCAGCAGGCTAACGCTGTATTTTTCGTCGCTGCCGTTGATACTACTTTTTTCAAATACATGCAGATATGAAAAACGTACTTCGCCTGTGATAACCTTTGTTGCCTGATTCATGTTTGTTGTGTTACTCATATGAAATTCCTCCTTCATTGTTCATTACATTTTCAAAATCTTTGGCTGCTGATTCTGACGAACCAAATGCTGGCCGGTTGTCGGTGATGGGAACCAGCGTAGGTTTTCCCTGCGGCTTCACAACAAATTCACCTAACAATTTTTCAAATTCTTTTTTCCCTAGATACTTTTCCAGAGCAGATACCGTTTTCAACTTACGCGGCCAGATATCATCTTCATTGAACCCTTTTGCAATCAACTGACCGGCAATCAACGTATCATCCAAATTAAAGACACGATTACTACGGCCTTCTACCACCTTGTATCCCGGGAATTCTGCGCCGTTGTTCACCACTTCGTCCAGAGCATAATCTTTGATCAAAGTAGCCCATTTCGACAAAGCTTCGGCTTCTTCCAGAATTTCTGAAATTTCTTCAGGTGATAATGTTGCGGGTTTGGCAAATTCATATTTGGTCATTTCCATTCTTTTTTCTGCGTAGGCACGACAAATAGGTCTAGCCTTGCAAAAACCGCTGTCGCAGTGTGGACCAGCGCAGAATTTTTCGGAACCTGCATACGCCTCTTGGGCTGTCAGTTTGATGGATTCTCCCCACTGATATAACACGCTGGTTTCCATCGTCTCCGTATCGATGATATCTTTTCTCGGCTGAAAAATCGTCATGGAAACCTCTTGGATGTCATAGAGAAAATCATAGGCGGATAATGCACCTAAGGCATACAAGCGCAGCTGTGGATTGTCCTGGGCGTATACGGCAACGCCTTTTCCATACTTCAAGTCGATGATATGTACTTTGCCATTACCGATGATGATGCAGTCACCAGTACCGAATCCAGCTGGTACCCAATCAGAAAAATCAAGTCTTTGTTCCAACAGAAGTACCGCGTCTGGTGTTTCTCTTTTCACTGCATTAAATTCCTCAATTACAAAATCCCGGTAGGCGTCTGTGTAGTCTTCCATATCTTCATCTATAGGAAGGTCTTTGATGGCTTTGTGGTACTTAGCTCGGGTGAACTCTTTTAATGCCAGACGGATCTTCGCTTCTCCCAATGCGTGGGCGGCTGTTCCTTCCGCGGCATATTCGCTCGGTTTTTCTCTGATCTGTTCTTCCAGCGTGACTGATCCTGGACAATTCATCCACTTTTTAGCACCAGACGCAGAAAGTTTCGCATGTGCTTCCGGCATATCACATCACCGCCTCGGCTGCAGCTACTGCCTTTGCGTAATTCTGGGGCGCCAAATCGGTTACGCGAGATACATTGAATTGTTGCAACAGTTCTTTCGCCTTTGCGGCTCCGTACTTTTTACCCAGTTTGGCGAATGCCGCTCTTACGTCTTCTACTGAATAAGATGGCTGCTCGTCGGCTTCAGGCTCTTTGATAATTTCTGTGCTCTGTGCATTCTCACAGGATTCCTCAATGGTTTCAGTTTTGACCTGTTCTTTCGCATCCATAACCGCATTTACCACACAATCTGTCACTGTCTGTTTGGTATCATTGGATTCTGTTTTTTCTGAAAGCTGGTGGCCGATTACTTTCAAAGTATCCATAATATCAGGATGTCTTACTAAATCTCTTTCGCTGATAGTGATTACAATTTCCATGGTTTTATCCTCCTTATATTGATTTTTGACTTTTGTTCTGGTATAGTGATGATGGTTTATTCTTTTCCTCCCACACTGCGCGCCAACGCAAGGGAGGATTTTTTCTGTCTAGATTTTTGGTTATACTCCTTCCATTTTTCTTTGTTTTCCTCGTAGTACTTCTTACGGTAAGCAGCTACCTTTTCTTTGTTTTCCTCGTAGTACTTCTTCCGGGCAGCTCTACGGGATTTCGAAGTGTTGTATTCCTTCGCCCCAGAAATTAACTCTAGCTCCTTTCCTTCCTGATAATCTTCGAGCCTCATTTCATCATTGATGCAGTCCTCATACGGGCAGTGAAAGCAATCATAGTCACATATTGGTTTCATTTTTCACCGACACCACCTCTAGACCTGATCTGTGCTGCTGCGTAATAACGGTTTTTCCAGTCACGCTTGTCCTGTTGCAGGGCTTTGATTTCTTCCAGCGCAATTCCCAGAAAAAGAACTAACACCCCGATTACCACCAACAGCGTAATGATGAGCTTGTCCATCTTTTTTCCTCCTCTCCATGCGACGCTTGTATGTACATTGCGGGCAAAGATAGCCGTGTCTGGTGTCCTGCTCTTTCGCAATGTTCCAGATTCGACCGCAGTCGCCGCAAACTACATATCTGTGACCTTCTCTCATAAGCCATCATCAGATGTATCTGCTTGTAAAGGTGTAATATGGTATGGATCAGACACATCATAGCCCTCATATTTTTCCAGAAAAGCAATTAAAGCTTCTCTGCGGCATTTCAGCTGACCAAGCTTCAGGAATGGCAGCAAGCCAGCTTTGTTCAAGTCATAAACTCTGTTAGGATTACACCGGAGTATTTTGGCTACCTCTGGCACTGTGTATAACAGTTGTTCTTTCATGCGCTCTATCTCCCTTCTGAACTATTTCAGTTGGTTTTTCTGCTTTTACTAAGCCATATAGCTGATTAAATTTTTCCTGTAACATTTCATGGACTTCGCCAGCTTCTCTTTCAATGATATTAGTGGTGGTTTTATAAACCTGGCTATTACTATCGAAACATGATCCTTCTACAAAAGAATCGTATTGTAATAGTGTAATCGCATGTAATTCTTCCGCTTTATTCACCACTTCTTCTAAATCTAGGATTGCGGCGATTATTTTTTTTTCGTCCATTTTGTCTTTTACCTCACTTTGCCATTCCACAATTTGCAAAGTTCCATTATTCAGGCAATGAATAGACCAATGTGTTGCTGATTCCTCCGGTTTTCCGCTTTCAAAAAATATAAATGATACTCCAATTTCTTCATCCTTTTCATTTACAATGGTTCCTGCAGAATGGAATTTCTTTCCTTTGACAAAGTCAACTATTTCACTGATTGTTGCCTGTCTTTGTATTTTCTTTCTCATGTTTTGCCTCCTTATGCTTCTTCTATCTGCTGCTCCACAATACATATAGTCGTATAGGCTGTAGAGAAACACCGCAATACCAATCAGTATTTCTGTTATTGCTAAGACCGGCACATTATGGACCTCCTTTAATCAGGACATTTCTCACCCAAATATCCGCAAACTGCTTAAACAGCTCAAAGGCTATCTCTGCATCTGAATAAGTTAAAATCAGATTTTTAACATTTGCAGGTCTGCCTGTTATGTGCGAATACAATTCTCTTGCAGCAGTATTACAGGCGGTCCCCATTCCCCAAAAATCACGGTTATGGAAATTTTCAACATTTTTCTGATATTCAGTACAAAGTGCTCTATAAACTGTGTATGGTGTCAAAGAGTAACTTGATGCGTCCTGAATATCAATCACAATCTTTATTTCTTTCTGTTCCATTTGTATCACCCCTTATTCTACTTCCCGGATTTCAATATTCGGCTCTGCCTGGATGATGATTTCAGAAACAATCTGCTTATATGGAAGCCCAGTCTGTGCACGAAGTCTGCGTAAAATCAATTCAGCCTCTGGTGTAAGCCATACGGCTCCAATGGAACGATCTGTAGAAAATTTTGTTTCCAGTACGATTGGGTTGTTGGATGTTTTCATTCATTTCCCTCCTTTATTTCGCACATATGCGACAATTAAGCAAAAAAAATTGCTACAGCTTCTTCTTTTGTAAGTTTCAGCTCCGTTGTGATAATATTTGCTTCTTTAATTGTAAAAGTCTCTCCTTTCCTTTCTAACCGTCTATACAGAGTGGATTTGTCTACACAAAGCTTTTCTGCTAAGTATTCCACGCTGACATTCTTTTCCACCATTTTTCCGCGAAGCTTTAGAGTGTCAACCATCTTAAATTCCTTCTTTCGTTTTTATTTTCGCTTATCTGCGACAACTGAATAATAACATTATTGTTTTTTAATGTCAATAGCATTTTCGCATTTGATGCGATTTTTTTTATTATTTCTAAAAATAAAAGTTGCAAATTTGCAAAAAACATTGTAAAATGAAAATCAAAGACATGCCCTTCTGTTGCTTTGAATCTAAAGGGACGTAGATATTAGTGAGTACTGAGATCGAAGTACAGGAAGTGAAGGAGAGTGGTAACAGCATGAACATTGGAAATAGAATAAAACAGAGGAGACTATCTCTTGGTATGAGCGTCGATGATCTCGCAATCGAAGTAAATAAAAATAGAGCAACTATATATCGATATGAAAAAGGAGAAATTGAAAACCTTCCAACTACAGTAATTGAACCTCTTGCAAAAGCATTAGAAACAACACCAGAGTATTTGATGGGATGGACTGATGACCCGAGAGATTATGAAAATGACCCTAGCATTCAGATTCCAAGAGAGGCGCTGAAAATGGGAATGACTCCTGAAAAGTGGGCGGTGGTTCAAAAAGCAATAGATGAAGACTCCCAACATTATTGTTCTCTGCCCCACCAAGATTTCAAACCAGTATCAAAAAGAAAATATAAATATCTAGGCGAGATTGCTTGTGGCGAACCTATTTTCGCTGATGAGCAGTATGAAACCTATATCGAACTAGATTCTGACATTCATGCTGACTTTGTACTGAGGGCCAAAGGAGATAGTATGATCAACGCCAGAATCCATGATGGGGATATTGTTTTTATCAAAGAACAGCCTGATGTAAATGATGGAGAAATAGCTGCTGTAATCATTGATGATGAAGCTACATTGAAACGAGTATATAAATACGATGACTATATCATGTTAAATGCCGAAAATCCGGCTTACAAGCCGATTCAAATTCAAAAAACTGATGCCAAAAATATACAAATCATCGGTAAAGCAATATCTGCTATGATTTATTTGTAAAATAAAAAAATCCCCCTTCCTGCGCCAACAGGAAAGAGGATTTCATATAAGCGGTCATACCGTGGTATAACGCCCTAGACAAGCAAATTATACCACAAGACCGCTTTATTTGCCATACCCAAAAATAAAAAGGAGGTATGCCTATGAAAGGCGGAACAAGAAAACGTGGTAAAACATGGTCATATTATTTTGATGCGGCTGCAATCGGCGGCAAGCGAAAAAAAATTGAGAAAGGAGGATTTCGTACCAAGAAAGATGCCGAAGCCGCTCTTGCAAAAGCCCTATCAGAATACAATAGAGCCGGAACAGTCTTTGAGCCATCAAATATCAGCGTTGGAGATTATCTGGATGAATGGATAGAGCAGTATGTTAAACCAAATCTGACAACAAATACACTTGATAACTACACACAGCTTATCCGTACACACGTCATTCCAGTTATTGGTGCTTATCGCCTGTCTACAATTCAAACGGCAACGATACAGAAACTGCTCAATTCTATGAAAGAGAAAGGGTATTCAAAATCGACTGTGTCGTCCATCAAATGCATCCTGTCTGGCGCGTTTGGTTATGCTGTGGAGCCATTACACTATATACAAATCAATCCCTGTAAAACGGCAAAAATCGGGAAATTTGCAGTCAAGAAACGAACACGTATTATCGTCCCAAAGGAGTCTTATGCAGAGATAATCAATCTGTTTCCTTTTGGGTCTTATGAACATATACTGCTTATGCTTGGTTGGAACTGCGGATTGCGTATTAGTGAGTGTTTGGCTCTAAGTTGGGACTGTGTCGATCTTGAATCAAAAACAATCCAGATCAAATACCAACGTGTCCAAGGTAGTAACGGATGGGTACTGAAATCACCAAAATACGACTCTGCAAGAACGTTACAGATCAGCGACTCCTTATGTGCTATGCTAAAGGCAGAAAAACACCGACAGATCGGAAACGAAATACTATACGGAGAATACTATACCGTTTACGAATCAGAACCGATAAATCAGAAAAATGAAATTCGTTTGCATGGTGTTAAAAAATCTGAACAAGAGCAGAACCGTATATCTTTCGTATGCATCCGTGATAATGGTGTTTGGGTTGGCAAGAATGATGTAAGTAGGATCTCCAAAAAAATCCGAGAAGCAATACTTCCAGAATTTGACTATCATTCATTGCGACATACACATGCCACAATGCTGGTTACCGCTGGCGTCAACATCAAAGCGGTGCAACAACGTCTTGGACATAGAGATATAGCTACTACTCTAAACACCTATGCGCATTGTACAGATAGCATGGAAAGGGAAGCAGTAGAAGCGTTTGAAAAACTGTGTGAAAAAATTTTGCCACCCATGTAATAAATGCGGTGGCAAATCGGTGGCAAATAAAAAAATCATAAATTTATAAGCTGTTAAAACCTTGTTTTTTCTGGAATGTAGAGGAATGTAATTCTTAAAAGAACATTAGGAAATTTCCACTGCTATCTAATATTATGCATCATTTTCGAAACAATCTATACAAAAACAGTATGCATTATATCATATCCTGACAGAACTCCTCAAATTCCACTGCTCCTGACGTAATTTCTTTCGGTATTTCAAAATCGGATATCTCATTGAAATTACTGCATGTCACCCGCAGCTTTGTTTTTACGATTGTCTGGAAGTTTTCTTCTGTGCCGCTGAGATTGTCCAGAGCTGCCTGCATCCTGTCTGTCATATCAAATTCATAACAAATCAAATAACCATCGGGACTGATCCAAAGACTGACAGGCAATTCCTCCATATCTTTCAGTTCAGTATACAATTCGTCTAAACTCCATCCCAAACCACCGAATATCAGATCAATACCCGAGGTTTCCAAAACTTTTTCCATAGCTTCTCCAGTCAATACACCGGAAATTTTTGTCGTTTGTATTCCATTGATTTCCTCTGTACCATCCACTACAAAAAAACTGAGATGATTCAGAAACAGATCCTTCTGCATCCAGATGTCGTACTGAGAAATATCTGCCATGGTTCCTGCTTCGTGAACCCATTTCCCTTCCATTTCCGAATAAGTATCTATATCTTCGCCGTTTTCCACAGCGTACGTGCCATATCTCTGTGCCACTTCACCATTGCGTATAACAACAACATCCACATTTGCTTTGAAAGGCTTCGCTATGGTATCTATTTCCGATTGTATGATAGTACTGGTGATTTCTCCATCAAAGGCAACATCCATCTGTCGTTCCGTCGTCACAGACATACTTTCTACCTGTGACATGGTTCCATTTGCCTTTTGCAGCAATGCCTCCGTGTCCGGCGTTGGCGTTCCACTTCCTGCTGCCATAACTGCCGCTGTCAAAATGCCCGTAATGATTTTTCCGCTGATTAGCACGAATTTTTCCTCCCCGTTTGTATCATAAATCGCACCTATATGCATCATATCACAAAAACATTTGTCTATCCAATGGATGTGGCATTTTTCTTCGCATATAAAAACAGAGCAATCCATTCCAGATTGCTCTGCCTAAAATCATTCCATTTTTATGCCGCATCCAGCACTTCTGCAGGGATTTCAAAATCCGGCACTGTATTGAAATCTCCATAGGTCATCTGTTCTACATACGCCCCATAAGACCAATCGTCCACAGGTTCTGCCTCAGGATCCGCACCTGAACGCATCCCATTCATCAGTGCCGTTGCATCTATTTCATGCCGCAGTACATAGCCATCTTCCGTAATCCAAAGTTTGATGGAAGCATCTACATCCACTTTGCCTTCCCGGATATCTGCCCATTCTTCACCGCTGTCCGCCATATCTTTGCCATCCAGAATGCCGGTCACCACTGTTGCAGAAACACCATTGATTTCCTCTGTACCAACGTTCTGTGCAGACTGAAGTTTTGTCAAATATAAATCCAAATCCGCAAGAGCCTGCTCTCCAATAAATTCCTCAGCCCCATAGGAATCCGCAAACACATCCCCCACTGTTATCATATAAGTATGAAACATGCCATCTCGTTCTTCCGCATATTGTTCTTCTGCGTCCACAACCTCTGAGCCTTCTCCCAGCATTACCTTTGTTTTGTAATGCATTTTAAAGGGATTCATGAAAATCTCCTGATTCTGCCAGATCATTGTTGTTTCTGTTTCAGAATCATTTTTCATGACAATTTTCGTTTCTGAATCTGCGGATAAACTTTCCAATTTCGACATAGTGCCCTGTGCTTTTTGCAAAATGGCAGTTGTATCATCCCCTTTTTCAGTGCCGCAACCAGCTGCTCCAACAGCCAGAATCAAACCCGCTGCCATTGCCATAATCTTTTTCCTGTACATAATTTCTTCCTCCCTTCAAACGAAGCCCCTGTTTTTTATCATCATATCACAAAAATGTGTTTCAAACAATCTAACGTCATAATTTATTTCTATAAATGCGTTATGTAATATGTAACAATCTTTTAGGACTTTTTCTTCTGCAACGCCTGACCGCCTGTGCAATAAGGGAACAGGAAACATTCCGCACACTTGGGTCTGCGAGCAATGCAGATTTTTCTGCCGTGGGCAATCATCTGAGTGTTAATATCAATCCATTTATCCTTCGGCACAATCTTCATCAGGTCAAATTCGATTTTCACAGGGTCTTGATTTTTGGTCAATCCCAGCAGATTAGATACCCGCTTCACATGAGTATCCACTACAATGCTGGGGATACCATACCAATTGCCCCGCACCACATTTGCTGTCTTTCTGCCAACGCCAGCCAGAGAAGTCAGTGCATCCAAATCAGAAGGCACTTCCCCGCCAAACTCTGTCAGAAGTTTCTGGCAGCAGGCAATGATATTCTTCGCCTTGTTATGATAAAAGCCAATGGAATGGATATCCTGTTCCAGCTCTGCCTGATTTGCTTCCGCAAAAGCCTGAATGGATGTATATTTCTGGAACAGGTCTTTTGTAACCAGATTCACTCTATCGTCTGTGCACTGGGCAGACAGGATGGTGGCAATGAGCAGCTGCCATGGATTTTCGTGATTCAGATAACATTTTGTCGGACCATAGTGCTCCCGCAGCAAATCTAATATGATAGTAACCTTTTCTTTTTTTGTCATAATCTTTTGCTCCTTCCCGAAAAAGAAATATTTCCCGCAAACAAGGAAGATTTCCCGAGAAATATTTCCCAAAGTCTTTTATTTTCATGGTTTCTGTCTTTTTGTCAGTAAAAAAGATGTTGGATTTTATTATACCATAGTTTTTCGATTCATGAAAACACGAATTATGCATACCGTATACACAAATAAAACATCGTGCATTTTCCGATTTTGCATTGACTTTGCATATTTTCTCAGTATAATGAAATTCATTCATATTAATTTATTTTTTATTTTTATTCATTAAAGAGGTGGTATTATGGCAACAAGCAACAAAGAATTCCGCACCTCTGGGGCACTGAAAATACTGCTTCCCGGCATTGTTTTACAGTCTGTCCTCATGGGCGGCGGATACGCTACAGGGCGTGAAATCATTGAATACGGCGGCAAGTTCGGCGCTTATGGCTGGGTATCAGGTTTATTTACATTTTTTACCTTTGCGGTTATCGCTGTTCTGACTTTTGAACTGGCGCGCATCTATCGTATTTATGATTATAAATCCATCTTGAAACAGATCATTGGCAAGGCATGGCCAATTTATGATATTTTATACGTTATCCTGCTGTTTTTGATCATCTCCATCATGGCTTCTGCCACCGGGGAAATTTTACAGCAAACCATCGGTTTAAACTACATGGTCGGCGTTGTTATCCTGATTTTGATCGTAGCATTCCTGAACTTCTTCGGCAGTGCTTTCATCGCAAAATTTGAAACATACGGCACCATTGCCCTTTATGCGGCATACATCATTTTCACCATTATGGTTATCACAGCAAACAAAGATAACATCGTCACAGTCATGGCAACACAGGACACCAGCTACGTGGAAAACGCAACACTGCCTATGGCAATGCTGACAGGGATCATTTATGCATCTTATAACCTTTCTGCAGTCCCTGCCGGTCTGTTCACACTGCGTGCTCAGACAAAACGGAGCGAATCCATCATTTCCGGTATCATCGGTGCATTGCTTATGACAATCCCCTGGTTCCTGACATACTTCGCAGTTATGGGTTACTATCCCGATGACACCATCATCGGTGCATCTGTTCCCTGGTTGGTAATGCTCCAATCTGTTTCCGACAGCAATATTCCTGTTTTGGTATTTGGTGTTGTTGCCGGCTGGACATTGATCGAAACAGCTACCGGCATGATTCACGCTTTGTTGGAACGTCTGGATCACAGCCTGGAAGAAAAAAATCAGGAGCCGCTTTCTCCTAAGAAACGTGGTCTCATTACAGCAGCAATTCTGATTGTAGCGATGCTGTTCTCTAAAATCGGTATCATCAATCTTATCAGCATGGGTTATTCCGCTCTTGCTTACGGCTTCATCCTGTTCTATCTGCTGCCTCTGGTGACAGTTGGTCTTTACAAAGTCATCAAGAACGGCAAAGTACCCAAAAAGGACTGATTTTGCTTCCAAAACACGACATTCTTCTGGATGTCGTGTTTTTCATAAAGTTTGATTATTCGGATATTTAACCATATTTAGGAGGTTTTTCATATGAATTTGAGAATCAATCGCAGCATTGCAGAGCAGACAAAAGTCAGCTACGCCATTGAATCTGCAGGTCCCTTGCCTTACGACATTGACTGCGGCGAAGGCATCAACACCGTTATGGTGCCCCCTGCTGCAAAACAGGCATTCAAAGAACTGGATTTCGAAATGATGCGTCCTTATCCTCATTCTGTTGACGTCAAAGACAGCATCATCCAGTACTGGAAGGACTATTGCCCTCTGAATTACAAACGAATCGTTCTTTGTGACGGTTCTGTAGGCGGATTATACCTGCTCAATCGTCTGTTCCTGGAAAGAGGCGATTCTGTATTGGGCATTGCTCCTCAGTTCTCTGAATATGTGACAGATGTGAGAATGTACGGCACCAATGTTACCGGTGTACCTCTGAAAAAAGAAAACAACTACCGTTTCTCTGTAGAAGATCTGTTGGCAGCCCTGACACCTGACCACAAGCTGATCTACATCGATAACCCCAACAACCCTACTGGGCAGGCAATTCCCCTTTCCGACATCGAAACCATTCTGGCAGCTGCCAATAAAAACGGTACTGCTGTCATCATCGATGAAGCTTACGGCGAATACATTCCCAAGAAAAACTCCGCCGTTTCTCTGTTGGATAAATACGAAAATCTCATTGTTGCAAGAACATTCTCCAAAGGCTTCGGTCTGGCAGGTCTGCGTGCCGGTTATCTGCTGATTCCCGAATGTCTGGCACCTTACATTGCCAACATCACAAACCCTTACTGCATGACAGAATTCGCCAGAAGCGTTGCATCTAAAACCATTCTGGATGAATCCTTCCTGGAAATTCTCCAGAGCAAAACAGCAGAAATGAAAAAACAGATGTACCGTCCTTGGAAAAACCTTTCCATTGCCCACACCTGCGACACCGTTTCCATCAGCATGATCACCCACCAGAACCCTGAAATCGATCTGGCGGCAGAATTCGCTAAACGCAGAATTCTGGTCATCTCCGGCAACGATTTCGAAAACATCGGACAAAACTCCGTTCGTCTGCGTGTTCCCGAAGAAAAAGACATGCCTGCTGTTTTGAAAGCCATGGAAGAAATTGACCAGCTGTAACAGCAAGTTTTTCCAACTCTGCGTTGACAAAGATTTTTTCCTATACTATGATGGACAGAGGAAAGGATTGGTGTATGGAAATGTCACAGAGCATATTAAAAAACGCAGATTTGAAATCCACAAAAAAGCGCTGTCTGCTGCTTTCGATTCTCCAGACAGAAGACCGCGCCATGACAGCTGAAGAACTATTGGAAAAAGCCACGCCCATTCTGCCCATGAACGCTTCTACGGTATATCGTACTTTGAATACACTGACAGAAAAAGGAGTCCTGAGCAAGAGCCTACGTAAAGACGGCAAATCCTATTTTTCATTGGAAAAACACGATCATCATCATCGTTTGGTCTGCACCGTCTGCCGCAAAGTCATTCCCGTTGACTCCTGTCCTCTGAAAGAGCTGGAAGAAGATCTGGAAGCAAAAACAGGCTTCCGCATCACTGGACATACCCTGGAATTCAGTG
>ENA-ORUM01001091-ORUM01001091.1-human-gut-metagenome-genome-assembly--contig:-NODE-1091-length-24625-cov-15.212617_pt1 | contig 24625 bp, 27 predicted proteins | sample MGYA00242083_ERZ509217 | MGnify/ENA primary metagenome ERZ509217 (study PRJEB26280, sample SAMEA2338831) | human gut metagenome | biome: human gut; feature: human-associated habitat; material: faeces...
ATGTCTTTTTAAAATTTTTGATTTTTTACTTGATTTCTAATAGTTAATCTCCTTAGTTAGTTATAGCTAACATAGTGTATCGAAAAAATAGAATGATGTCTAGTGAAATTATAGATTTTATAGATGATGAACTTTCATCTCTTTGATCGTTTAATCTTTAGAAAATAAAAAAAGGGATTTCTCCCTCATTGATAAACGGTTGGCAATTGTATCACATCGATGTTCTCATTTTCTATCTCGACAATACTGACAGAACAATTGGGAACCAATGCTTTGGTCAAATTTTTGGTAGCTGCGAGCTGTCGAAACGCTTCTGAATTCTCCTCTAAGAACTGTCGAATGATCGATCCATGACTGACAATTAAAACATCTCCGGTTTCTTTCTTTGAAATCTCTTTGCATGCACTCAAAAATCGTTGAGCAGCATCATGTCGATTCTCTCCGCCATGCTCGTAGAACACCTCCGGATTTACGACACCATCCGGGAAAATTGTTTTTGTATATTCTGCCTCGTAATCTCCAAAAAACACTTCTTTAAAGCGTTTATCCTTGTGAATAGGAATATTTCGATCATGAAGTATCAGCTCCAATGTATCCCCTGCTCTTTCACTTCCCGAATAATATCCAGCGGACAAGGAAACCGTATCAAAAAATAAGCGCAGTTTCTTTGCCTGCTCTCTTCCCTTTTCTGTTAAAGGAGAATCACACCATCCCTGAATACGACCGATTACATTAAACCAAGTTTGACCATGTCGAACAATATATAGCTTCATTCACTGCTCCCTCTCTAAAACATTAATAATTTCTTCTCTTTTCGTTTCTAAAACCATTTTATCTTTTATCGTATATTGATAACGAAAACCAAGCTTCTCCTGGACTCTTTGGCTTTGTTTGTTCTCTTTATAGTAACCACAGAAGATACGTGTAAGCCCTAATTGGGAAAAGCCATAAGTCAATAAAGAATTTGCCACTTCCGGCACGATTCCTTGTCCCCAATACGCTTTGCCAATCCAATATCCAAGTTCTGCCTCTTTATCATGCAGTTCCACATTTGCCTGTCCCTGAAACATCAACGAAATACATCCGATGATCTCATTAGTCTCTTTTAGAACAATGGCATAGGTTTCCGGAAAATTAAATACGTTTTTAATGATCTCTTTGGACTCTTCTACACTTTTATGAGGTAACCATCCCGCTCTCGGTCCGATATCCGGATCCTTTGCCAAATCGTATAATCGCAAAGCATCCTCAATCTTCCAGTGTCGTAATAAACATCTTTTTGTTTCCATGTGTTTATTGTACCACAAATTATATTAGTGGATACTAACTGTATGAAATTGCAGTTTTTGTTGGTCTTTGTTAGAATGGAACAGACGTAAGGGAGTAGTTATCTTACAAATAGGTAAGTGGGTAAATCAACATATTGATCGGTTGATCTGGTTTACTGTAAAAAACGAGACTTATGCGATTTTTTCGCATGGGTCTCGTTTCTTTTTGGGAGGAATTATGGATACTTTTACTTTACTTTTAACCGCTGTTTCTCTGGCCATGGATGCAAGTGCGGTCTCTTTAGCCAAAGGTATGGCATTATCAAAAAAGAGTCTTTTACAATATGCTTTTATTCTAGCTTTAGCCTTCGGTATTTTTCAAGGTATCATGCCTTGTATCGGCTACTTTGCCGGCAGTCAATTTTCCATATTTATATCCAAGATCGATCACTGGATTGCTTTTGTCTTATTAGGCATCATCGGTATCAATATGATCAAAGAAGGACATGAAGCAAAAGAAGAATGTGAAATTCTTCATTCCATTCCTTTTAAAACCGTTTTATTATTGGCGATTGCCACCAGCATTGATGCTTTGGCTGTCGGTGTAAGTTTTGCCTTTTTACAAGTCCCTATCCTATGGGCTGCTTTGTGGATTGGTGTCATCACTTTTATTTTATCTTTCTGTTGTGTCCTCATAGGAAAAAAAGTCGGTTCTGTTTTTCAAAAATACGCCGAATATCTTGGTGGATGCATGTTGATTTTCCTTGGCTTTAAAATTCTTATTGAACATTTATTCTTCTAAAAAAGACAGAGAGTCATAAAAGCTATGATTCTCTGTCTTTTTAGTTATAAAATACTGATTTAGAAATGATCACTCCCTTTCAAAAACGATAGATGGCAAAGTTCATTCTACGTACTTTCATCTATTCCGTACAGATTTTAAAATAGAGGGCCATAAAGATGATTCAACTTCTAATAAATCCATGGTTTCTTCTATATATGATTGCTGTCGTTTCCGGAGACACAGTAATATGGTAATAGCATAAAAACAGACAAAAATAACGGCATTACACCGCTACTTTTGTCTTATATTCATGTAAGATTTGTTTGAGATCCTCCATGGTCTGCATACCGGAACAAAGGTTTTTAAATTCTCTGGCATTGGGTAAACCCTTTAAATACCAGGAAGCCAATCCTCTCATCTCACGAATCGCAATAGACTCTCCTTTGGTATCTGCCAGTCCTTGTGCATGATCTAGACAAATTTGAATGCGATCTTCGATTGAAAACTCATGTTTTTGTCCGGTTAAAGAATCCACGCATTCTTGAATCAAGAATGGATTTCCGATAATGCCTCGTCCGATCATGACACCATCGCATCCCGTTTCATTCATCATGTGATGGAAATCTTCCACACTTCGTACATCCCCATTGCCGATGACAGGTATCGAAACCGCATCTTTTACCGCTTTGATATAAGACCAGTCGGCTTTTCCTTCATACATTTGAGAGCGTGTTCGACCATGTACCGCAATGGCTTGAACGCCGACTTCCTCCATGGCCCTGGCCAATTCTACACAATTGATATGATCTTTATCAAAACCAATACGCATCTTTACGGTCACCGGTTTTGATACGCTCTGTACAACTTTTGCCATCAATTCTTTTGCGTATTCAATATCTTTCATCAAATAACTTCCGGCTTTCGCTTTGATCACTTTATTGACCGGACAGCCCATATTAAAATCAATGATATCGCAATCTGTCTGCGTATCCATAAATTTTGCCGCATATACTACGGTATCCATATCATGACCAAAAAGCTGAAAACTGACAGGATGTTCATGGGAATCACACTGGCACATTTCAAAAGTTTTTTTCGAGGCATAATACAGAGCTTTGTCACTGACCATTTCATTACAGACAAGTCCTGCTCCGAATCGTTTTGATATTCTTCGAAACGCAATATTGCTGACACCGGCAAGCGGAGCAACCACGACCGGATTTTCAATGTGAACCTTTCCTATATCAAACATTTTTTTCATGTCTTTTATCCAAAATGCTCTGTAATTCCTGTTCGGTAAATTCATAACGCTCATTACAGAAATTACAGGTCACTTTTGCTCCATGATCTTCCTCTATCATTGCCTTTAAATCCTTTTCATGCAGTGTGGACAGCGCTCTTTCCATACGTTCTTTGGAACATGGGCAGGAAAAAGAAACCTCCTGCACTGATAAAACATGAGCATCTTCAAACATATCTTTGGCCAACTGTTCCAGGCAGGAATCATCGTATTCCTTCATCAATGTACTCATTGGTTTTAAGCCTTCCAAAACATGTTCGCAAATGGATATATCTGTATCTGTCGCATCCGGTAATACCTGCAAAATCAAAGCGCCGGCACTGACGACATTACCGCTTGGATCCACCAACACACCGACACTGACCGCCGTAGGCGTCTGCTCACTTTTCGTAAAATAATACGCAAAGTCTTCTCCGATTTCTCCGCTGACAAGTTCAACGGTTCCGGAAAAGTTTTCCTGCATGCTTAAGTCTTTTGTGACCGTTAATGTACCCTCTTTTCCGACAACTGCTCCAACGTCCAGCTTTCCACTTCCCTTTAATTCTGTATCTACATGTGGGTTGGAACAAAAACCACGTACACTTCCGTCATGATAAGCATCTACGATCAAGGAGCCAATCGGGCCGTGTCCATTGATCGAAATTGTCAGCATCTCTTTTTCATCCTTCAACATGCTTCCCATCAAAGAGCCTACGGATAAAACTCTTCCCAATGCGGCACATGCGCAGGGATACAAATCAAAACGATCTCTTGCCTCCTGCACCAAATCTGTACTTCTCACCATATAAAGGCGAATATGGTCCTGACAAACTAAAGCTTTGCATAAAGTATCTTTCATTTTCTTTCCTCCAAAAGAAAAGACGTTCAAAACGCCTTAACTTTTCTTTTTTGTCAATTCATTCAGGGCATCATCCAAATCCTTTTGTTCGACTCCCTGTTTTGGTAATGGCGGAACTTCTGGTCCGCTTGTTTCTTCCGGTGTTTCCGATGTTTCGGTTTTTGTTTCCGGATTATCCAGAGTACCATAATTCATCAAATTGTTGATTTCTTCATTCGTCAATGTTTCATGTTCAAACAAGTTTTTCGCAATCAAGTCTAAAAGATCACGATTTTCCGTTAAGATCTTTCGACACTGTGTATGACACTCATCAACGATGGCACGCACTTCTTTATCGATTTCATCAGCAACTCCATCCGAGTAAGAACTTCCCTGCGTATAATCACGTCCTAAGAAGACATTTCCCTGTGGATCGGCATACTGAATTGGTCCTAAAGAAGACATACCGTAAACACGAACCATGTTTTTCGCAATCTTTGTCAACTGCTCAATATCGTTTACAGCACCGGCGCTCACTTCGCCAAAGACTAGCTCTTCGGCCGTACGGCCCCCTAAAAGACCAGTAATACGCGCAATAAACTCACTTTTACGATGGAAGTATTTTTCCTCACGCGGTGTCATTAAGTTATATCCACCGGCTTCGCCACGTGGAATGATCGTAACTTTTTGTACCATATCGGCATCTTCCAGCTTCAAGCCGATTACCGCATGTCCGGCTTCATGATACGATACCAGCATCTTATCTTTTTCTGTATATTTCTTGCTCTTTTTGGCCGGCCCCATCATTACACGGTCAATCGCTTCATCCAAATCATTCATCGTGATTTGTTTTTCTTTTTTACGCACTGCCAGAATGGCACCTTCATTTAACACATTGGCAAGATCAGCCCCGGAAAATCCCGGTGTTCTTTTCGCCAGATTTTCCAATGAAACATCAGTAGAAAGTTTCTTGTTTCGGGCATGTACTTCTAAAATTTCCTTACGGCCTTTTACATCCGGTAAGTTAACGGTTACACGTCTATCAAAACGTCCGCTTCGCAACAAAGCCGGGTCAAGTACATCCGGACGGTTGGTTGCCGCAATCACGACGATACCGATATTATCGGTCATACCATCCATTTCTACCAACAATTGGTTCAATGTCTGTTCACGCTCATCATTTCCACCGCCCATACCGGCTCCACGCTGACGCCCTACGGCATCAATTTCATCGATAAACACGATACATGGTGCGCTCTTCTGCGCATTCTTAAACATATCACGGACACGGCTGGCACCCGTACCAACAAACATTTCGACAAAGTCAGATCCGGAAATCGAGAAGAATGGTACGTTAGCTTCACCGGCTACCGCTTTGGCAAGCAGCGTTTTTCCGGTTCCCGGCGGACCTACCATCAAGATTCCTTTCGGGATATGCGCTCCCATATCGGTAAACTTCTTCGGGTTTTTCAGATAATCTATAATTTCTTTTACTTCTTCTTTTTCTTCTTCACATCCTGCCACATCTTTAAAACGCGTCTTTACATTCGACTCCACACGGGCTTTGGATTTGGCAAACTCAAATGCTTTGTTGCTGCCGCCACCGCCCATTTTGGCAAACATGATATAGAAAAAGACTCCTATAATCACTAACGGTAGTATATTGGACAACAATGTGATCCAAATACTGGATTGGTTTGGATCTTCTACCGTAATTTCTCCACCATCATCCGTCAATGTTTCATTCAACCATTCCATATTGGATTCTGAATAAGGAATGATCACACTGTAAGATATTTTTTCATCATGACGAGAATAGGTTCCATTCACATGGATGATATTAGAGGAAATGGAAACACGGCTGTCACCAAAATCCGCATCTTCCGCTATTTTTTCAAATTGTGTATAATTCATTGTCCGTGTAGATCCTTGTGAACTGTAAAAGAACAGAGACAAGACGATCATGATCACAAACAACGTAGGCAAATAATTGATCCATTTTTTCATGGGCATCCTCCTTGGTTACTGGTAAACTTCAGGTTTCAGTATTCCTATGTAAGGTAAATTCCGATATTTCTGGTTGTAGTCTAAACCATAGCCCACTACGAATTCATTTGGTACAGGGAAGCCTGTATATTCTGCTTCGATATCCACAACTCTACGCTCCGGCTTATCTAACAGACTGACAACTTTAACATCCTTGGCCCCTTTTCGCAAAAGCAGCTTTTTGACCTCTTTTAAAGTTCGCCCTGTATCAACGATATCTTCTACGATCAAGACAGGACGTCCTTTACAAGAAAGGTCCATATCTTTGTCAATGCGCACATCTCCGATTGATTCAGTACCATCATAAGAGCTAACAGACATAAAGTCGATTTCACAGGCAAATGTGAATCGTTTGATCAACTCTGCCATAAATGGCACACTTCCTTTTAACAATCCAACGATGATCGGAATTTCTCCTTTCGCATTATAATCATTTTCAATTTTCTTTGCGAGTTCTTCGCAGCGTTCTTCAATTTGATCTTCACTAATCAAAACTTTTTGAATATCCTTACTGATCATAACATAATCTCCTTAAGATACGAATTTCATTGTATCATAAAAGCATTCGGTTTAACACTAAAATGTTGGACATCACAGCCTATTTTTGGTACAAAAATGATTCTTTTCTTACTGTTTTCTACAACCAGCCAATTTTTTCGTAAAATCCTTGGAATCTTTCTATCGATGAAGATGCGATGGATCTTTTTGGTTCCCCAGACCATTTCGATCTTATCGCCGGCCTGCACACTGCGAATGGTCAGGGGAAAGTCCTCTGGATAGAGTGTGATCCCTTCAATTTTCCTTCCCGTTTTTTCAATAGAAAAGCCTTCATATTGACCATATTTCAAAGAAGTCAATTGAATGAAAACCGGATTTTTTTTCTTTTGAAGATACAGCTTTTTATGATAGCTTTCCAGATCGTAATCACCCAGATCGATCAAAGTATCACTTTGCAGCTGCTTCATCAAATCCATACATTCCCTTTTGGAAAACCTTTTTTGTGTGCATCGAAAGAGCCATTCTTCCAAAAATAACCAATCCGGCAAAGAATCCACACTTTGATCCCAAGTATCCAAAAATAAAGAAATCTGTTCTCTTTTTTTATTCCATTCTCTATTTTCTTTTTCGATCGTATGAAGCCATTCCTCTTTTTGGTCTTCAGAGAGTGTATCTACCAAGGAATGACGAATTTGATTGCGGGTATAATCATCCTTTAAGTTCGATTCATCGATTCCAAAAGGAATCCCATGGTCCAAACAATACTGCATACATTCTTTTTTACTGAGGCCAAGCAAGGGACGGCAAATACGTATTCCTTTATACATACTTTCGACTTTCAAGCCATAAGTTTCACAAAGCATATGCCGTTGTTTCTGAAAGAAATAGGTTTCCAACAGATCATCTTTTTGATGCGCAACATAAATTGTATCAATGTGATATTTCAAAGCCAGATCGACAAAAAAATCATAACGCACCTGCCTTGCCCAAGATTGAAAGTTACCAGCTTTCTCTTGTTTGGGCGCATATACAAACAAAGGAAGATGATGTTGATCACAAAAATTGCGAACAATCTGTTCATCGCGATCTGCAGTATCTCTTTTATGGTAATTGACATGTGCCACAATGACTTTTTTATAACACAGCTTTGCCAACAAAGCCATGCTGTCAGGGCCGCCTGAACAAGCCACTATTCCTTGATATTGAACCATGCAATTATTTTATCATCCTTTTTGAAATGCTCCAATGCATTCGCATACGCATTTTAAAATTTGTTGAAACTGTTTACCCTTTGGATCGATATGTCCTTTGACATCAATAATGCGTGCGGTATTGATCCATTTGGAAAGATTTGTCAAGGACATAAACAAAATTTCTTTGACAAATTTATATCTTCTCTGTTTCTCTCTTGATTAGCTTTAGTATTTTATCCTTGTATGTTTCCCCTGTACCTTGCTTAAAATGTAGATTTACAGTATATTTTGTCTTTCCAATATCCATTATTAGCTGTTTATGTTGTAGTTTTTTTATATCTCTTTTTTCTTCTTCCATGTGTCCTCCTTTCCATTTTTAGACAAAGAAAAAACAGTAAACCTTTTATGATTTACTGTTTCGTAAGTTGATATGTTATAGATTGTATTTAGTTGCTTGAGTTAAACAAACTCAATTTTATTTATAGCCATCTTCATCATATCATCGCCTATCTTTGCAAGTAAGCGATGAGAGAAACGAATATTGGGGCTTTTCATGTCATAGTAGCCTAACATATAGCCTTTTGATGTAATTTTTATTTTGTCCGACCAGTTAAGCTCTTGCATTGGATTATTTGTATAGAATAATCCTTCTACATCGCTGATACCCATATTCTTTAGTGTCTTTGACATCATTAGCTTTAAACCAAGCTTGCCTACACTATCAAAAATCAAGCAGCCTCCTACATATCTTTTAGAAAGCTCTAAAACCAAATCCTTTACTTCGTTTCTCTTAAAATAATGAAATACCCCTGCCGCAAAGAAAACAACTCCATTTGAACCGTCTACTTCGTTCATCCATGAATAATCTTTTAAATCACAGGCAACATTTTTTTCTCTTTCATAATTTGAAATAAGCTGATTACGAACTTCTATAACATCGGGGAAATCTACATTGACTATCTTACAACTTCCATTATCACAAGCTTTTCCTGTTTCGTCTAAGCCGCAGCCAAGATTTACAACAGTTGCCTTCGGATAAGTCTTTAGATATTCTTTAATTTCCCACATAATATCTAACTGACGCATTGCTGCTTCAAGTGATCCAAACTCATATAAAAACGAATTATTTTTTCTCTCTAATTCTGAAAAATCATAATCCAAACTATCACATAAATTCTTTGCGAAAATGTCTGTATAAAGTTCAGGAAATTTTTCAGAACACATTTTTCTACCAAATAGTGGCACAAGCAATGTTTCCTGAACAGTATTCTTTTCTATCTTTACTTTTTGTATTTCAATGCACCTCCTTAAGTTAATTTGAATTTTATTTCACTCTATATTTATAATATTATACCATTTTTTAGCTCAGTTTTATAGACCTAACTCATTCTTCTTGACCTGTGTTAGTCCTCTCTTTTCTTGCAGTAATTTATCTATACAGCTTCTAACACTTTCAGCCTGTTCCACTTCTTTTCGTATATCTGTGATTTGAGAATATAGAGTATCTTTTTCTTTCCTCAAAGTGCCTATTTCAGATTTCCATTTGGATATATTTATGGTTTTGCTTTCTCCTAAATGCTCTTTTAGATATTTTCTTGCACTTTCAAATAAAATAATCTTTGCGGTATGTTCATTGTAGAAAGTATCTTGTTTGTTTTTCTTTAGCTTGGTATAGGCTTTATAGGTATCTTTATGCTTCAAATATTTCTCGGCTTGGTCGATAAGTTGTACTCTGTCATCTATTTTCTTTTCGGTATCTTTAATAGCTCTTGTGGTCTTGTAATTCTTATCTCTTAAAGTAACTATACTTTCTTTCAGTTCAGATAAGGAAATGATGTTTTTTTCTTTTAAGAATTGATAGCTTTCGATGTATTGTTCGAAATCTGTATTATGCTTATCTGCATTATTACGAATAAGATTTTCAAAAATTGATAACAAATTTTCTTTTGGTGGGAGGGTGGATTTGAGATTATTAGTTTCTGTTTTTTCTTCTTTTCCAATTCCTCTTATCCAATTTGGTAAGGCTTTTATTCGTCTTGAGATTTCTCTTAAAATCATATTTTGATGTTTGATTTCTCGGTTGATATTTCCTCTGTCGGTGGCTATGCCTTTCTTTTCCATTTGGGTAGCTGATACGCCTAAATGAATGGTCGGTATTTGTTCTATGCCTTGTCTTTGATAGGAACGGTGATCTACTTTTTCCTGTATACTATTTTTTTCAAGATATTTGTTTGTAATATCTGCCCATGCTTTTCGCCAATGTTCTGCTTTGTCTTGTTCGTTCCAATCCACTGTATTTATTTTCCTTGTTTTGTAATTGCCATTTTTGAGTTTTACTTTTTCTCCGTTTTCATCAAGGATATATTCCTTTTTTGATTTTGTTCCCCATGTTTTATCTTCGTTGAACGGTCGCATCGTAAGTAAGATATGACAATGTGGATTTCCGTCATTTTTATCGTGTAAGGCGATGTCGGCACACATACCGACATTTACAAAATTTTCTTTTACATATTCTCGTACAAGATTTATCTGTTTTTCTCTGCTTAATTCTTTAGGTAAAGCAATTTCGATTTCTCTTGCAAGCTGTGAGTTTTTACTTTTTTCTATTTTTTTCTACACTGTTCCATAATGTTCCTCTATCTGAAAATTCCTGTGGTGCATTTTGTGGTAATAGGATTTCTGTATGGGCTATTCCGCCTTTTCTTGTAAAGTCATGGACTATGCCGTCATATTCATTTTTTATCTTTTCGCCACTTCGATAGGCGGAAGCTGCTACCGCACTTTTGCCTTTTCCTCTTGAGATAATCTTTATGCAAAGATGGTATATCGCCATAAGAGAAAACCTCCTTTCGTTTTTCTGATACTTTGATGTGGCGATGGATAAGACTTCCTAAAAAAATCGGATAGCTTTTTATCCGATTTCTTTTGGGAAGTACACAAGAGGTAGGAAATGTATTTCCGTAGAGGAGTGTAGCTCCCCTGTATCAGCGTTAGCTGATATGCCCTCTGCTAAGAGCCTTCGGAGAACGCACACACCCTTTAGGGTGTATAAGTGCGCCCTTGTAAACAAGGGACTATTCTTCTGTGTCGATTTCTTCCTCTTGCTTTTCTGTATTTTGGTTTTCTCTTTCTTCTCGCTTCTCTATGATTTTTTGTATTTTTTAATTGACTGCTTCTTTAATGTTCGGGAATGTGATGAGCTGATAGAATTCATCTTTGGTGAAGTCCTTGCTTTCTGTAAAGATACTTTCAAAGACTGCTCCTTTCTCATAAAGCCGTCTATCTCTCTTTTTTCTTTCTTCTTGTTTCTGTTGACTGATGAGTTTTTTTCTTTTGTTTTGTAACTGCTTAATTTCTTCTTCTGCCATTAAAATTTTTTCATCTATATTTTTCATTTTCTGTTTTCCTTTCTTCGTAATTTTGAGCAAAGAAAAAACAGTAAACCATTTTTTTGATTTACTGTTTCGTAAGTTGATATATTATTACTTGTATTTAATTGTTTTACTTCGACAAACTGAGATTTATAGTACTATCTTCTTCCATTTTCTGATTTTTGTTCTAAAAGATCCAAAAGGTGCAACCGTATTTACATGAATAAATTTATATACCTCCCATACTGCTATTTTAGTCGCTTCATCAGCCCATTTTTTCATATGTGGTTTAAACAATTCTTCCTCACTTAACGAATCAATCATTACATAGATAGAATTAATATTTTCATTTAATTTGGATTTCAACTCTTGTAAGGATAAATGAGCGTAAGTATCCGTAAACCACTGATATAATTCACCAAGTTGATTCCATTTAAATTCGTCCGATGGTGTCTTTACTTTAAGTCCCTTTCTTTCATCTTTCTCCCATTTAAGAAGTAAGGTTGTCCATCCCACTTGATAAGCAAGGTTTTCTGCGGGAGTTCTATCAACTTCATCAACTCTCTTATCTTTTAAGGTTTCTGGTATATTATCAAATTCTGAAATATATTTTTTAAATTTTTTATTTATTTCAGTCTTGAGTTCTTCTTTATTTTCGTATGTTCGCAAAAAATTACCTCCACAACTTCTTATTTTTCTCTCTGAATAATTAATAATATTATACCATTTTTAAGCCAGTTTTTCTATCTCCTCTTTCTGTGGCACTTGACAGTTGCCTATAAAATTAAAGTAAACATCGACTTGTTGTTTTCTGTCTTTGCCTTTTCTTCCTCCTGTTGCTTCATGGACGACTACTTTTTCTATATACTCATTTATCATTGGTACTGTCAGTTCCTCAATATCGGTATATTTCTCTATCATTTTTAGGAATTTGTCGGTGTCAACTTTTCTCTGATGGTAGCTTTCTATTTCTTGTTCAAAATACTGTATTTGTTTTTCTAAGTCTTGTTGCTCCGTATCATAGATGTTAAATAATCTATCAAAGTGTTTTACAGGTATTTTTCCAAGAGCGTGGTCTTCATACAGCTTTGTAATGAGGGTTGTTAATTCTGCATTTCTTGATGACAGTTTTTCTAACTTTTCTTTATCTCCTTGATACTTTGCTTCTCTTTTTTCATCGGATAACTTGTTCATCACTTTTAGAAATTCTTGCTTTTCTTCTTTTGCAAAATCGGTTATTTCTTTGATTGATTTTAAGAGAATTTCATTCACTGTTTTTACTTTGATGTAGTGCATACTGCAAGTGCCTTTTCTGTGTCTGTAATGTTGGCATACAAAGCAATAATCACAATCATATTTCTTTTCTTTATGTTCTGCCGGCTCTCTGTAACTTAACTTTCCTCCACAGTCGGAACAGATTAAAAGTCCTGTAAATGGGTGTGAGGTTGTACCGTACTTTGGACTTCTTCTTACTGTTTTTCTTAACCTTTGAGCATTATTCCATGTTTCTTCATCTATGATAGCTTCATGGGTATTTTTGAATATAATCAGCTCATCTTCTTTTGCCTTTCTGCGTTTCTTAGTTTTGTAATCAAGACATATCGTTTTACCAAGTACGGTATGTCCCATGTATTCTCTTTTTTCTAAGATATAGCCTACTGTGGTCGGTGTCCAAAAATACGGGTCTTCTATTCCTCTTTTCTTGGAACTGTGGTTATTTTCTGGGTAATGTATTTCTGCATAAGCAGACGGAATAAGGACTTTATCTTTGGTTAATATATCTGCTATCTTTGTTACTCCATATCCCTCTATTACAAGTCTGTAAATGCGTTTTACGACCTTTGCGCTCTCTTTATCGACAAGTAGCTCCTGTTTGTTCTTAGGGTTTCTAAAATAGCCGTATGGAACGCTTGGAGATACTCTTTTCCCCTCTTCCATTCTTGCTCTAAAGATAGATTGTATTTTTCTTGATGTATCTCTTGCGTACCATTCGTTCATAATGTTTAGAAATGGGGTAAAGTCGCTTTCTGCCTGTTTTTCACTGTCTATTCCGTTATTGATGGCTATAAATCTTACTCCCTTTTCTTTGAAAAGTATTTCGGTGTAAAAGCCTACTTTGAGGTAATCTCTGCCAAACCTGCTCATATCTTTTACTATCACAGTAGATACTTTGTTTTCTTCTACTGCTTTTATCATCTTTTGAAATCCCTCTCTATCAAAGGTTGTTCCGCTTACTCCGTCATCGGTATAGTGATAGATATTTGCAAAGCCGTTTCTTTTTGCATAACTTTCAAGTAACTGCTTTTGATTGGTAATGGAATTACTCTCTCCTTGCATTTCATCATCTCGACTTAAACGCTCATAAAGGGCTGTTTGTCCTGTTCTTTTTGTATTTGACATGAGAATTACCTCCTTTCCAAGTTTTATTATTTTCTCTGTCCTTATAAGGTTAATCCTTTTGGCATCATTTAAAAAGAGACACGATTCTTTGTAAAGCCCCGGAATCTCTCCCAATGCGAAAAGATGGCTTTTCATTTTACGAATCGGTTTTCCTGTCATCGGCACTACAAGCGCTTTATGGTGTTTAAACGCAAGAATCAATCCAAAATGCTGATAGCCAATCTCCATTAGGTAGGCCTGTCCAAAATCAATAAAACAAATATCGCCTTTACGAATTTGTATCTGCGGTAATATTTCTTTATAGGTATATGCCTGTTTTCTTTGACAAAAATTCAACTTGGAAATCATATAATCATACACTTCATTCGGATTTAATGCCTTCAACATTTCCATTTCCTCTTTTTTTGCCTGATGAATCAATTGTTTCAGAGCATAAGCAGAGATGCCATATTCTTTTTGTTTAAGCCATTCTTTTGGTTCCATATACTCATTAAAACAAAAAGATGTGACCAAAAAATGACACATCTCTATTTTTTTCGCTTATTTTTTATACGCATCCCCTGTATCTGTATCCAATGCCCTACGCTTAAAATGGGATGATAATGGTTGGAGATCATTGATGATTTTTCAATAAAGAGTTCTACTCCAAACAGGATAGCAAGCATCACAAAGAAGCCAATCGTTCGATTGATCATGTAAACAAAGGCACTGACACCAAATAAAGAAGTCACCCCACATAGGATAATTACTGTATTACGATGGCCAAACTGTCGCATCAAAAGATGATGAAGATGGCTTTTATCAGCCTGCATAAATCGTTGTCCTTTTAAGGTTCTGCGCAAAATGGCAGACAATGTATCAATAATGGGAACCATCAAAATCAGTACCGGCAAGGCAAGTGTCATGATCGTACTGGATTTAAAGCCCATGATCGATATAGTGGAAACCATGAATCCCAAGAATAGCGAACCACAGTCGCCCATAAATATACTGGCCGGATGGCAGTTATATACAAGAAAGCCTAAAATGCTGCTGGCAAGAATGAATGCCAAAGACATGATATCAAAACGTCTTTCGATGATAGCCATACTGCCAATGATGATCAGCACAATAACACACAATCCACCGGCAAGGCCATCTAAACCATCAATCAAATTAACCGCATTTGTGATGCCGATGATCCAAATCAAGGTAAACAGAACAGAAAAGATACCGATATCGATCGTTATGCCAAATGGGAGTCGAATGATATCAACACGAACCCCAAAATATATCGCAACAATAGCGGCAATCAGTTCCAGAAAAAGCTTCATACGGGGTTTTAGATCGATCAGATCATCGACCAGTCCCGCAAAAAACATGATACTTCCGCCAAGAATCACACCATTGATCGTTGAATCCACCTCAATAAACAAAGAAGCAACCACGATAAAAGAAAGATAGATGGCTACCCCGCCGATTCGGGAAATCAAGCCATGATGTACTGTTCTTTCATTTTCCTTGGCATAGGCTTTAGCCAAAACGGAATATTTTTTTACAAGTGGGGTCAGGATCAAGCTACCCATAAACGCTAACAAGATCCACTGCAGATCAATCATCCCTTCAGCTCCTTCATCGTATTGATGATATCATATTCCGGCATGTTTGTATGCAGTATCGTACAACCAAACGCCTGTTCCAAAAGCTGTCTTAATCCAAAACAATGTGCCAGCCCTCCACTTAAAAGGAAGCCATTTTTCAACAGTGCTTCTTTCATCTGCAAAGGTTGTTCCTTAAAACACTGTTTGGCCCAAAGTACGATCTGCTGCTCTATCATTTCCATTCCTGGCCACAGATTCCAGGCACTGATGGAAATTCTTTGCATATGTTGATAACGATCCAGTGCTGTGCAGGAAAGACGCACATTTTGATTTTTCCAAAATGCATCGCTCGCCGCTTTTTTTAATGCCATCGCATCTTCATTGGAAATCAGACAGTTGGTTTTTGTCGCAACGATACGTTTGATCTGCTCATCCATACGACTGCCCGCAAAAAATATTTTCTTATACGATCGGCAGGTTCCGTTCACATAAATTCCCATTTCCGTACAAGAATGACCGGCATGAATTAAAAAACAAGCTTCTTTGGTCTGCAGTAAATCCATATTCGTGATGAACTTCACTTTTTTGATACCACTATCTAATAGAATGTGCTGCCATTTTGTGCGGTAGGCTTCATCATACCAATTTGGAACTGCCATCCAAATGCATGGCTTTAACAAAGATTGATCCGCCTGCAAGACATTCATACAGTTTTCAATCAGAGAATGAATCATGGAATCCACAGAGTCTTCCCAGATCGGATAACGTATCTGCATCAAAGGATCCTGGTAGATGCAGGAAATTGCCTCCTGTCCATAGAATAAAGGCTGATTATTTTTTACGGCAATGATCGTTCTTGTTTTGGCATCGGTATGTTTGGAACAATCATGCAAACGCAATTCATAAGCACCTGCATCTAATAAAAACCAGCGTTCAAACATATTTAAACACCCAATCCGTTATAGATCGTCAACGCTAATATGGCCTGTGTACAAAGATACGATAAGGCCAATGCGCATAAAAACATCAATAATGTCACTTTCGCAGGCTGTTTCACACGACAGAACTTATCGAACTGCACGGCACTGATCGCATAAAAACTCAACACAAAGCACACAATATATAAAATAATTTCTATGATTGAATTGGCCATACTTCCTCCTAACCGATCGTAACGATCTGACTGAAATAGCCTTGATTTGAAAAATATTTCTGTGTCTGTAATAAAAGTTCCTGATTGAATGAAAAGCCCATCAGACAGGAACCAGAACCGGTCATCATGACGCGATCCAAGCCAAACTTTTCCATCGATTCCTTTAATTCCTTTAAAGATGGCTGCAACATAAATGCCGGTGTTTCCAAAGCGTTCTGCATCGTCCTCATCAAAGAATTATAGTCTTTTTGTTCAATGCATTTCTGAATTTGTGATACATCTATAGAACATTGATCTCCACTCTCCCAAAGTTGGAAAGCCTGAGGGGTCGATATGCCAAACGATGGTTTGACTAAAAGGCAAGGCAATTTCCAATCAGTTGTGATGCATTCGATTTTTTCTCCGATTCCTTTGACTCTGGCGAATCGATTAACCATACAAAAAGGGACGTCAGCGCCAATACGAACCGCAAGTTTTAATTGTTCATCCAACTCCATGGAAAGTCCTTCCATGGCACAAACAGCCTTAAATACAGCAGCCGCATCAGCACTGCTGCCGGCTAGTCCAGCTTGATCGGGAATATGCTTGATCACATGAATCTGATAATGAGACAGATCCGGCTTTTTCTCTTTTAAGACCTGTAAGGTTCTGTGAATGGTTGAATTTTTTGGAAGAATCATGGTATCGCATGTAATCAAATCTTGTTGGGATGGATGGATTTCTATTTCATTATATAAGGAAACCGGTGCCATGATCATATCAAGTTCATGATATTCGTTTTCCAGGATTCCCACTACATCTAAAGCAAGATTCACTTTTGCCTGTGCCTTTATTTTCATGCCAACACCTCATACAACAAAATAAAATCGTCTAAACTTAATTGCTGTGCTCTTGTATTCAAAGGAATACTCGCCTTAGCAAGCACTTCCTCTGCTTTTTTCTTATCTTTTAACCACTGGCCTAAATTGTTATAAATGGTTTTTCTTCTCTGCTGAAAACAAGCTTTAACCATCTCAAAGAAGAAATCTTCATTTTCCACACGATATTTATGATGAAAGGTAAACTGTACGACCATCGAATCCACATTAGGCTTTGGCCAAAATACATGGCGCGAAACATCCATGATCTTCTTTACATCACAGCGATATTGAGTAATTACACTCAACGCATTGTATTCACTTTCACAATTGGTAGCCAAAAAACGTGCGCCCACTTCCTTTTGCATCATCACGGTAATCCGTTCAATCGGCTCTTTGGCTTCAAATAATTTAAAAAGAATAGGAGTCGTAATGTAATACGGCAAGTTGCTGGCAAAAACTACTTTTTGATGATCCTTACGTTTAGATGCGATCAATTCATCAATATCTATACTTAATACATCCTGTAAGATGATTTCCAGATTTCCATCAATTTCCCGTTTTAAGATTTCCGGCAGTCTTTCATCAATTTCCAAGGCGATGACACGATCGGCTCTTTGGCATAAAAACTGTGTCAAGGCTCCAATCCCCGGTCCGATCTCAAAGACTAGCTCCGAGGGATCTTCTATAGCTGCCTGTGCGATCTTTTCCACGACCTTAGGCTCTATGATAAAGTTTTGTCCATAGCTCTTTTTCGTAAAGATTTGATATCTTTCCTGAATCTCTTTTGTCCTTTTGATCGTCGCAATCGGCTGCATACTCATTCTTCCTCAATTTCTTCTCTTGTCACTTTCATCTGATTCAAGCGTTTAAAACACGTCTTCGCATTACAAGGCCCGATATGAAACTTCTGACAAATCTTCTCTCTTCTTTGCGCACTGTCAGCTAAGCCTGTCAAACCCAGATCGACAAAATCTTCCCAATTTAAGGTGTTGGCTCCCTGTTCAAAAGTCACTACATGGCACAAAGATTCCCATAAATCTTTTTGCGAAGCATGTTCTACTCCAACTTTCTTTGTCGTTCTTGCCTTGTATTTATCAATAAACGCATGTTTACAATTTGGTATATGCTCTTGTATCATTCTTCGAATGTGTTCTCCCGGATGATCGGGATCGGTAAAAATGATGACACCTCTTTTTTTCTGTGCCTCTTTGATTCTTTCAATCGTCTCCCTTTGAAGTTGATCTCCACCTGTTTCAATCGTATCACAATCGAAATAAGACTGAAGCCGATTTGTATCATTTTTCCCTTCCACAACGATGATTTCCTTGATTTTTTGTTTCATAGATAATAAAAAAGAGAAGGCAGCGTCATAATGGGGTTTGTTCGGGGTTTGAACAGGTGACGGCCGTTTCTCTTTTATTTACCCCCTTAATCGACAACCATTATAGCACGGTTTATAAAGAACTCAAATATTCCATCTTTTGTTACAGCGATAAATTCCGTATAATAAACATATAGACATGAAAAGAAAAGTATATGTTCTTTCCTATTATATAAGGAAAAGGATTATAAACCAAAATATTGACAATTCTTTTGTTTTCATGAATAATACTCAAGGTTTGAAAAAAAGGAAGTGTGTCGTATGTATGATGTAATCATTATTGGAGCAGGCCCCGGCGGTATTTTCTCAGCCTACGAACTGCTCAAAGAAAAACCGGAAGCTAAAATCGCAATCTTTGAAACCGGTGGACCATTAGAAAAAAGAAAATGTCCGATCGATGGAGAAAAGATCAAATCCTGCATCCACTGTAAGACTTGTGCCATTATGAATGGTTTTGGAGGGGCTGGTGCCTTCAGCGATGGAAAATACAACATCACCAATGAATTCGGCGGTGACTTGTTCAATTATGTCGGACATAAACAAGCCATCGAACTGATGGAATATGTCGATCAGATCAACTGTGAATATGGCGGTGCCCAGACAAAGCTGTATGTCAACACACATACAGAAATCGCCAAGAAGTGTCTGCAGCACAATCTGCATCTTTTAAAGGCAAACGTGCGCCATTTAGGTACGGATATTAACTATATTGTGCTGGGAAATCTGTACAATATCCTAAAAGAAAAAGTCGATTTCTATTTCTATACACCAGTTGATACCGTTGAAAAAACAGAAAGCGGCTATGAAGTCGTTTGTCAAAATCAGAAGCGATACCAGGGACAGCGCTGCATCATTTCGACCGGTCGTTCCGGAAGTAAATGGATGGAAAGTGTTTGTTCAAACCTTGGTATCAAGACCGAAAGTAATCGTGTCGATATCGGTGTCCGTGTTGAACTGGCCGCCGATACCTTTAGCGAGCTGACTGATTCTTTATATGAATCCAAGATTGTGTATCGATCCAAAAAGTACCAGGATTTGGTTCGTACTTTCTGTATGAATCCTCATGGTGTCGTGGTTAACGAAAACACTAACGGTATCGTCACCGTAAATGGACACAGCTATGAAGATCCGGCAAAATACACCAACAACACCAATTTTGCTCTGTTGGTTTCCAACCACTTTACTGAGCCGTTCTCCCAAAGCAACCAGTATGGTGAATCGATTGCCCGTCTTTCCAATATGTTAGGCGGCGGTGTCATCGTCCAGCGTTTTGGTGATCTAATCCGTGGTCAGCGTTCTACACCAAGTCGTATCGCATCCGGATTTGTAAAACCAACCTTAAAGGCAACACCGGGGGATCTGTCTCTGGTCATTCCAAAGCGCCAGTTGGATGATATCATCGAAATGATCTACGCATTGGATGAAGTCTGTCCGTCAACAGCCAGCGATGATACTTTGTTGTATGGTGTGGAAGTCAAATTCTACAATATGCAGGTACAGGTGGACAAACGCTTAGAAACATGTCATAAAGGATTGTTTGTAATCGGGGATTGTTCCGGTGTTACCCACTCCTTGAGCCATGCCAGTGCCAGTGGTGTTTACGTCGCAAGAGAAATTGCCAAAGAGCTTTAAGACTCGATAAAGTCAAGGATATCGCAAATCACGGTATCCTTTTTTTCTTCCTGTAAGATTTCGTGTCGCATATGCGGATATACTTTTTCTTCGATCGTATCGTATCCTTGTCTACGCATGTCATCTTCTGCCTGATGCAGTTGTTCTACAGAGCCAATGACAGGATCGTTTTCTCCTGCCAGAAACAAAATCGGAAGAGTGGGATTTTTAACTTTCCAGCCTTTTCCATCAAATGTTCTTTTCACCATCAAAAACAGATTTTTAAATCCATTCAACGTAAAGATAAAACCATCTTTTTCTTCTGCGTTATACACCATCACATTATGCATATTTTCCGATAACCAGCGATTCTCGTGAGTGCCTTCAAATTTCCGATCGTATCCACCAAAAGCCAGAGATTGAATAAAATGACTGCGGTGATGCTTACCAAAACATAATCTTAAAACTTTTGTCAAAAAAAGTGCCGCTGTAACAAGCTGATTTTTAACGACCGGGCCGGAAAGAATCAGCTTGTCAATTGTATCATCATACTTCTTACAATACAGACGCGCTACCAGTGTTCCCATGGAATGTGCAAATAAAATAACCGGAACTGATGGAAATACCTGTCTGACATGATCGATCACATCTTTGACATCTTCCACGATATAATCCGCATCCTCCTCATAGAAATAGCCATAGTCATCCTTTGAACATACGCTTTCTCCATGCCCTCTATGATCATAGATCAGTGCCGCATACCCGTCTTTCGCACACGCCTGCATAAAATCAATATAACGCTCTTTATGTTCGGCCATACCATGTAAAATCACGATGACTCCCTTTAACGCAGTATCTGGCTGGATCAACAAGGCCGACAAGGCAAGTTCATCACTTGAAGATGATATTATAAATTCTTTTGTATTCATGATAAACCTCTTTCTTGTTTCTATTGAAACACGTATTATTTACATTTACAACTGCAATTTTGCGATCATTTTCTACTATTTTTAGAAAACCACTAGGAATTTTGTGGAATTTCTTGGGATGTTTCTGATTTTGTGATATACTTCATATATGTATCAAAAAGTAGGGGGTGAGCGTATGAACGAAAACTACTTTGAAGAAAAATACGACGATATGGATGAAGATATCCAACAAAAAGAGGCTCTTGTGCTAGAGGCAGAGAAAATCGATGAAATAGAAGATGATCATGAAGCCAGCCAGAAAATCAATCAGTTACGACGCAGCTGGAGACAGATTCATTATTGGGAAAGCGAGTACGAAGAAGATCTAAAAAATCGCTTTGAGGCAGCCATCGATGCTTTCTATGCAAAGTTTAAAGAAGCCGAAAAAGAACACGAAGCAGCTAAACGCGCTCTGATCGAGAAAGCGAAAGAATTATCGCAAGCCAAAGATCTGAAACAGACGACAAAAGCGCAGCAGGAATTGTTTGAAGAATGGAAAAAAATCCCAAGTGCCGGACGTAATTTAGACGACGTTCTCTGGGAAGAATTCCAGAAAGCACGACAGGTATTCTATGACCGCAAACAGGAAGCCTGGGAAAACATGAATCAAAACTTTGATAAAGCCAAAGAAGCTAAAGAGGCTCTCATTGAAAAAGCCAAAGAGCTTGAAGATTCTGTTGAATGGAAAAAAACATCTGAAAAATTCCGTGATTTAATGACGCAATGGAGAGAAGCCGGATTTGCGGGAAAAGAAGATAACGACGCTTTGTGGGAAGCCTTTAACAGCGCCCGTCAAAAATTCTATACCCGCCGTAACGCTTTCTATGAAGAATTGCATAGTACACAAGCTGTCAATTTGAAAGAAAAACAAGAATTGATTGAAAAAGCTCGTGCTATTAAGGATAGCGAAGATTATTCTCGTGAAAATACAGAAACGATGAAGGATCTTGCGGTACAATGGAAAAAAATCGGTTCCTGCGGAAAGAATAAAGATGATAAGATCTGGAATGAATTCCGTGAAATCAACGATATCTATTTTGACGGTTTAGGAAAATCAAATGCCAAACGTCAGGCCGATCATCAGAATCGTATGAAAGATGCTCGTGCTCGTAAAGTTGATTTATTGAACAATCAAAAACGTCAGATTGAACGTCTTCAAGATTCTTTGTATGGCTTAGTTTCTGAGCAGGAAATGAAAGACATCGAAGCGCAGATTCAACAAAAAGAAGACTTCATCAAAGAACTGGAAGCACAAATCGAAGATATCGATTCTAAGATTGGTGAATAGTAGAAAAGCTCGTAAAAAAATCGAGCTTTTTTTAGTATTGTCTTATAATGATATTGGTGATATTTATGTCTATTACAATACATTCAGATTCAAAATATAAACAATATGAAAACTTATTACTCGAAAAGGATCAAATTCAAAAAGAGGCAAATCAATATCAGGGTTTGTATCTACATCATTTCGGTGAAAAAATTGTTACTCTTTACAGACTCAAAGTAGAATGCATTCGTCTTAAAAAGAAAATTTCCCTTTTTCAATTTCAAATCAATCAAAATCAAGGTATTGATATACATAAAATCAACTATATTCTTAAACATGAAATGACATCTTATAATAATTATCTTGAACAACTACTTAATGATGTCAAGAATTGTAAAAAGCTTAAATATTCCAGCGACTATGAAATCAAACGTTCTAAACAGCTTTATCGTCGACTTGCCAAACAAATTCATCCAGATGTCAATCCATTAACCGATAAAACACCTGAATTAATGGACTTATGGAATCAAATTACGATTGCATATCAAGCTAATGATACCAAAGAGTTAAGTGAATTAGATGTTTTAGTTCAAAGGATACTTCAAGACCTCCATTGTTATGCGCGTTCTATCGATATACCTAATATAGATGAAAAAATTCTACAGCTAAAAGAAGAAATTCAAGAATATATTCAAAATGAACCTTATACCTATAAATTTATTGTAATGGATGAAGACAAAATTTATCAAAAAGATATTGAATTAAAAAAAGAAATTCAATCTTATAAAGACTATCAAAATAAGCTTAATGATGTGATCAGTAAACTTTTAGAAGACCAGGAGGTGTTTCAAACATGTCAAATGAATTGATACAAAACCATTCCAATGAATTAGTAGAAACATTGAATCAAAATGGTGGTGTTGATAAGCTTTTAAAACCGTTAATTCGTGAAATTCATTTATTTGATACTTATATTGCAGGTACAACACATTTAAAAGATCCATCCATTTTACTACAACTGAACCCGCAAGAATCTTTAAAACTAGTACGTGAACAAAATCAATTTGATCCAAATGCCATAGTCGTCTTAGACTCTTCCAATAAAAAACTTGGTTATATCCCTGAAAAGGATAATATTGTATTTTCACGATTAATGGATGCAGGAAAGGCATTAAGTGCCAAAATCAAATCGATTCAAAAGAAAAAGAGCTTCATGGATGTTCGGATATCCATATATTTAGTAGATTTTTAGGTATACTTATGGAATTTAAATACGATCCACAAAACAGACGTTTGATCGAAGGATGGAACTTAATCTTCTATGATACAGAAGATACTATACATTTATCAATGGAAGAATATGAACAACTCGCATTTGATTTTAATTGGAATGGAATGATTGACTGCGCTTTTCGTACCTATCATCGTGGAATTGAGGCTGGCTATAAAGAATTAATCCCTTTACTAGGCGAGCTTTACGAACAAAATGACGACTTAGAAAATGCATATCGATGTTATTTAGAAGCTGCTCTGATCAATGATCTAAACGGCATAAAGAATCTTTCAAGAATGTATAAAAAAGGAATCTATGTCCAAAAAGATGAAAAAAAAGCCAAAAAGCTAAATATGTTATCAAAAAAACGGTAGAAAAAAAGTTTAGAATTATCAGGAAATGAAAGACATCAAAGCACAGATTCAACAAAAAGAAGACTTCATTGGGCTTTTTTTAAAGACAAAAAGCCAGACAACTCAAATCAAGACGCCTGGCTTTTAAACATAAATGAACTAACTTCCTGTGATCAATAAAACCATTCTTATCTGTTTTCTAAAATTCTTTCTATATCTGAACGCATTTTTTCATCTACAGACAACATATCCATTGCCTGTTCAATATTGGATGCGATATGATTTTTGACCAATTGTAGAACACTGTCAGCTTTTCCTTGAAGAATACCTTTGATCGTACCTTTGGTCTCACCTCTCAGCTCGCCTTTCTCGATCAATGCCTCGCTAAACGTACACATCTTCCTGACCTCCTCCTCTTCCTCTTTTTCTAATAGTGTATCATACTTTTTCTCTAGGATTTCCAGGATCTGCTCCGCCTTCCTGTTTGACAGAAAGATCAGCT
>ENA-ORUM01001105-ORUM01001105.1-human-gut-metagenome-genome-assembly--contig:-NODE-1105-length-24341-cov-8.255209_pt1 | contig 24341 bp, 15 predicted proteins | sample MGYA00242083_ERZ509217 | MGnify/ENA primary metagenome ERZ509217 (study PRJEB26280, sample SAMEA2338831) | human gut metagenome | biome: human gut; feature: human-associated habitat; material: faeces...
GTTACTTCTCCGGCGTGTATCATCTCCGGTGATGGGTATTCAGTTGTCGAGGTGCAGAGACGACCGAATTTTTCTCTTGACTTTATCGCCCATACAGGTTAGACTTATTTTTGAAATAAAGAATATTCGGTCTATGTACTTAGACTAACAGAAATGAAAAAATCTGTCAAGACTGATAAATGAACAGATTGTAAATAAGTCTAAAACGGGAGAGTGAAAATGATCTCTTTTCAATTCGAAACCTACATTGCGGATGGTGCGGAGCATTATAGCTATGGCGCGGACTACGGAAAGGGCATGGTGCAGACATCGAAGACCGTGTCGTTTCCCGAGAGCTTGCTGTCACTCGTTGACATGAACATCGACGAGATCGAGCCGGCGATCCGGCAGCTCAACGAGGTACTCTGGCAGCTTACAACAACACGGGAGAAACAGTATGTCGAGGAAGTAAACGCACTGTTGGATGAGCTCGAACTGCGGCACATCTATTTTCAGCAGCTTGCGCTGGACTGGAGGTATCGGCTGTCACGGGCGGTGATCTTCGAACAGTACACGGAGGATATGCTGCCACGCAAATATCTCTATGCGTTACCGGACACCTTGCGACGGATGCAGGGACAGATCGTGGAGCTGTTTGAAAATGTGCTGGATGCGGACAACAGCGACGAGCCGACCTCGAAGCGAATGGTCGACTATTATCAGCGCAGCGGCGAGACGGCATTTCGATTCTATCCGCAGCCGATTGGGTTTGAGTTGATCGGTGAAGTGTTTACCGAGGTTCTGACGCCAAATAACATCTACGATATCCTCGACTTCCAGCTCCGCGCCTGTGTGAAGCAGGAAATTAAGATGCGTCGCTGCAAAAACTGCGGCAGGTACTTTGCGGTGATGCGGCATGGCGCGACGGAGTACTGCGGTCGCGTGGCCGACGAGCGCGGGCGCACTTGTCGGGAGGTCGGGGCCATCAATACATGGACGCGCAGCAAGCGGGACGATGAGGTATTCAAGGTCTACCGCCGAGAGTACAAAAAGCGCTTTGCGTGGATCAAGGCCGGACGGATCACCGACCAGCAGTTTTACGATTGGAGTGAGCGGGCCAGAGCGGAGAAGGATAAATGTGAGCAGGGGCTGATCTCTCAGAAGGAACTGGAGGTCTGGCTGAAGGAATCCAAATGAAAAACCGTGTGCTGACCTTGCGGTCCGCACACGGTTTTCTTTGTCTATAGCGAGGCAGATTTTAACCCGCCCGCATTTAATCACGGTGTTGCTGTAAGCAGCTTATAGAGCCGTTCCATTAGTCGCAGCACGCATCCATTCGCAATGCTATCACTTATGAGACTGCCCTCACAGAAATGATCCCGGCGAAAATGATAAGCAAGACCAGCTGCCGCACCATACAGCGGTAGTGTATCTATCCATACTTTTTCTGCCTTAACAATCTGCCGCTCATTAAGATTTAGGCTTTTCATTATTTCATGGTAATTTCCAATCACCACGCCATTTTTATATGTTTCCTCTATAAACCGCTCAATGTCTCGCATCAGCCCATGCTTGTCCGCCTGTGGCGCATAGGCAGAATATTCTTTACACCAATCTCGCTTTTCCTCTGATGTTTCAATCTCCCGTAACAGTTCAATAGCTGGTTTCCAATATGTATTCATGAGCTGCGGATCGCTCCAAAATACCGGAAGCACTTTTGCCCAGTCATTCTTCTGCCGATTCAGCGAGAGTTTATCACCACTGCCCCGATTTCGATTGAGCGTCCCCATTACACCGCAGTGCGCCAAGGCAAACACATACACCGGCATTCCATTTGAGAGTTTTACCACCACGGGGTTCTTCTCACTTTCGATAACACGGTTGTAACTCATCTTGTGTGATATCGTGCTGTCAAAACAGCCGAGTACACTTTTCCATGTGTCCTTACCCAAGCACAAAAGGATGCGCGGACGGATGATCTTAACCAGTCGGCGGAAATATTCTGCATCTGCCGCCGCCCAACTTTTCTTAAAATTTCCGCTGGTTCCCTTGACTCGGTAGCCCATCACGAAGTTCGTAAAAAATAGGCGTGAATCGTCCGTTAGAATGTCGAATCCAATCGAGTGAAAGAGTTCAATGAGATTTCTATCTGTTGGGTTTTCATTTTCACGCATATAGCCGATGGATTGCCCACGATTCATGGCCTGCACATTCCGCATAACCTCCGCAGCCCCTGCATCCCATGGGCAACCCCAATCCTGACCCACCAGCATGATCCGGGCATCTAAATGTCCGCGTCCCTGCCAATAAGTCCACAGATTGATCTCTTGGCATTCATCGCACCACTTCAATTCACGCTGCGCAGATCGATAGGCTGTGCGAACATCAGCGATCAACTGCCTGTATTGATCGTTCTTGGACACGCTGCCATTCCTCCTTGCTATCCTGTAAATCGATTATAATGTTTTGACTAATGGCATCATTCTCTCATGCGCAGTTATCATTTATCCATATCCGCTGTATCTTCCAGCAGATTTGTCACCACTTCATTAAGCTGCGCAGCATTCTTGGAAGTAATGACAGGAACGCCGGTCTGCGTCTCAATGGCCTTCCGCGCGTCGCCAGCCACCTTGCCACCGGCACGGGCCACGTCGATGTTTTCCGAAAGGGTTGCCGGTGCTTTCTGTTTGGAAATTTCCGTGGTGGTGGCCTCCGCCAGCATATTCAACACCAGTTCCAGCGTGCTCATGTTGTCACGAAGGTTTTCCTTTTTCAAGCCTTTCAGGTTTTTGTACTGGCGGGTGGACATCCCCGACCACGCGCGGGAGATCTCATCGGTGAGGATGGCGTACTCCACGCCCTTCTGCACGCCGCGGGCGTCCCACTCGTCTGTCAGTTCCTTGCGAACCTGAATGGCTTGCAGCCGCTGGTTGATCCACTCACGGGTATAGCCCTTCTTGAGATAGGTTTCTAACGCACGTTCAATGGTCAGCTCCGGGTCGATGGTTTCTTCAATGCGCTCCCGACCGACCTGTGCCAACCAGAGTTTGAACGGTTCTGCCTTGGGTGACGGGATGGACTGGATGATGCGGAGGAGCTGCTCGGTATCAGCCACGTCGGTCAATCGTTTTTTACCATCATGAGCTGTCATTTTCAAACCGTGACAATTTGTCACGGTTTCATTGCCCTCGGCCTTCAACCGTTGTTTGAGTTTGCGCCAATACGCCGTGGGATCAACGCTGTCCGTCAGTACGCCAACCACATCGACAATGGAGAAGTACCATTCTTCCTTTTCTTCATCCCACGCCGTGCGGATGCGTTGGTTTTCAAAAAGCTGAATTTTAAGAGACATCCTATCACCCCAATTCCTAATCACCCAGGATCAAGTCAATGCGCCGTTGTCTTCCACCTTTTCCACTTCGGACAGTTCTTCCCAATCTCCAAGGTTTCCGCATCTGCGAAGGTAATCGTGGCCGCCGTCCACAGCGCAGGAGCCGCAGCTGCAAAAATTAAAATCATGGACGGTTTCGCTTTTCGATGACCAAGTTCGGTATTAATAGAAATTTTTTTAATTACCGCTCAGCCGTCATACCACTCATCCCACGCTTCATCCTCGTCCTCATACCAATCTTGGTTCTCTTCCCAGAGGTCTTCGGGATTGTCGTAGTCATTCCGGACGCTTGAACCGCCATTGTCACTTGAGTTGTCAGAAGTAGAATTATGTCCGAAGCTGCTTGAAATGGAATAGTCATAGTAGGAAAAGGAAATCAGCATATACTCTTCATAATGTTTCCCTTTGAAGCAATGGCCGGCAGCTTGGATTCTTCCTTCAGAGTCATACCAGTAGACAGTATAGGATCGCTTTTCTTCCACCAAATTATCAAAGCCGCGACATTTTTCCGTCTTATCCGGTGAGCCGAGCGAAGTATACTTCAAACAGCTCATGGGCATGCCTTCCACAGGCAACTTTCCAGAATACTGATCTTTCAGACTTTGTTCTTGCTTCGCGGCATTCTCGGCAGCGATGCGCTTGCGTTCAGTTTCCTCGGCGGCGTCTTTCTCCGCTTTATAGCTTTTAACGCGGGTTTCCAGCGCGTCAACATCCTGCTGCCAGCTCGTGTCATATTTCAGTGTGATGGTTGCTAACTCGCCTTGCCCGCCTGCGTAGTCCGTCCTGTCTTTGTACATATCGGCGTACTTACAGTAGACGGACAGCGATGCGGCATCCCGATAGCCGGAAAGTTCCGAGAAGTCCTGCTCGGCAGAAGTGAAATTGCCATTTGACAGTTCTTGAAGGGCCGCGTCATAAGCTGCCGCTCTCTGCTTATTGCGGCTTGATACGGAAATAGAGATACCAGCAATTACGGCTACTGCCAGAACTGCCGCGATGAGCTTTCCCAGCGGGAACGGCTTCTTTGGCGGCACAGGTTTCTTTTCATTTTTTTCTGAAACAACAGATTCGGTGACTTGAGGTTCTGTTTTCGCCTCTTCCGTCTTTGTTTCAGGCGCGGAAATCACGGGGACTTCTATTTTTTCAGCCTCTTTCTTAGGCTGCTCTACGCGCTTTGGGGATGTCGGCACAGCAACTTCAATGGTCGGCGCGTCTGCCGGAGCATCTATTATGCGAATGACGGTTTTCGTCTGCTCCGGAGGCCAGGGCGCGACCATGCGCGTACAGTCCATAACGGCTTTGACCTGCCCATGCCGCGGCACATCGTCTTTCCCAAACGGAAGCTCGACCCAATCTTCGACCTTTAGCGGCAAGCCGCCGGTCAGATACGCATACGGGCGGCGTGTTCCCTGCACCTGAACAGAGCAATAGTGATACACTGTGCCATCGTCAGGTTTTGTGTCTGCAATGGGCTTTGCGGTCGCATGAGAACGCGGCTTTGTTGATCCGGAAGGCAGTGTTGTGGTGAACACTCGTCTGAACCGCTTCTCCCAGTTTTCTTCAAGGTAGGGATTCTTCAGCGCAAGTTCAAGGCAATGCTGTCCCAATTTCTCTTGTCCGCAGTCACGACAGGCATTCAGAACATCATACTGTAATCTGCCGATGGATGCACTCTCGAAAAGCTGCGACGCGAACCGCTCATCATCCAGTGCGGTCAAAAGCAGCAGCACTTGATTATGGCTCGGAGAATCCAGCCAATCCCAGTCCGGGAGTAGTTTCTCAGCAGTTTCGGCGTCGGTCTTCAGAGACGGCTCCGCGATGTCCAAAAGCCGCCGCCACATCTGGATGCCCTTTGCCGTGTTGCTTGCGAATACATCATCCAGAATGTAATCCCAAGACAATTCATTGAAATCCTCGGCAGACTCATGCGGGACTTCCTCCGGATATTCGACCAGCAAAACCTCGCGGCAAATATCCTCGTAATCCGGAAATTTGCCCTGCGCCAAGAGCCGCTTCGCGCGTTCTACGTCCGGATGCAGCAGCACTTTGTTCTGCCAATGGGTGTTATAGGCTTCTTCCAGCGCATTTTGATAGTCCTGCGCTTCGCCCATTTCCTCATCCTTTTTCCCGCCGAAGTAGGCATAGGCAGAGGATAATTCAGAGAGAAGATCAAACAAGCCGTCCGGATCGACGCGGTTATAGTAGTCTTCTACCGGGCGCGTCGAGAGCAGTTCCGTCCAGAACGTGCCACAGTCCGTTTCGGAAAGGGCTGCTTCTTCACAGAACAGAACGCCGCGTTTTGCATCACACATGATCTCTTCTGCGTTTTCGCCCAGATTTAGGTCAGTGGTCGTAGTCAGAAAAGTCCGCAGTTCCTCCGCCTTCTTCTCGTCAGGCAAAGCTCCCACGTTCTGGATTCCGGTGGAAATGTTGTGCAGCAGCACTTTTCCGAGAAGCTGAAAAAGCAAGGTGTTCTTGGGCGCAAGCTGCCCCAGCGCCTTTTTCAGATCGTTCCACGTTTCGGGTAGATCGATGTGGTAGACGAGGGAAAGCGTCAATGTGACCTGTGCTGAGTGGTTTGCTGACGGTCTTCTTAATGTTCCGCTGTCGCCGCAATAATAGCATTCCCACCGATCCCCGTGCGTCGTTGCCGGATTTCCACACCAAGGACAGCGCATATTGCTCTCACTCCTTTTAGCAGTACATGGGCTGGACTGTGGTGTAGACGTCATATTTGGAGAACATGGCGTTATCCTCTCTTTTCGTACTTTGCCCGCAGTTCGGTCAAGACCTGCTGGTAGCTGGTCTGGCCGCTGGCGATGCGGTCAAGGTTGCCGCGGATGGATTTACTGATCGTCATGCCCTCGGCGGCAAAGGTTCCGCGGACGTTGTGGAGATTGCTTTTGTGCCGCGAAGCAGTATATTTCTTGGAAGTCAGTCTTCCCATATCATTGATTTCTCCTATAACTTGAACGCCGACCTTGCGTGTCAGGTCGCAAGTTGGTTCTAAGTTGGTTCCAAGATTGTACCAAGTTGGTACTAAATGATGTGCCATCATTTAGAAGCTCTTGGACAGTTTCTAAATATGGCATGGTGGCTCTCCTTCGTTTTTAACTAAGCCGCTCAAAAAGTACTCTTTTTTATCTTTTCCACGATCGCTTCTATCATCTGGAGCCTTGCCTGATCTGTTGTGTTTGCTTTTTCTTTCTCTAACACCCGCAGAATAAACTCGATATTTTCAAAAGTCAGTTTATTTGTCTTATCCATAATTAAGGACTCCTTTTCTATAGGTAAATTGAGAGGCGCGGTCATCAATATCCAGCCCAAAGAGATTGTTCGAAACGATCATCGCCGCAGTATCGCGCTCAGTATAGTCATGATCGAGTAACTATGACGGATGATTTGCTTATGGGTACCGCTTTGCCTCACCGATATCTTCTGTCAAATCAAACGCAAACACGTACAGCTCTTTTTTGTTCACTTTTTTGTCTACTCTTATACGGTTTGTTTTTCAGATTCTCCATATTCAAATAGCCCTATAGACTTAGCAACGTTGAGTACCATGTCAGAATACTCGTCTTTAACATCTTCGGGAGACTTAATTACAACTCTCCCTCCAAACCCGAATATCCAGCTATAAAAGGCGCTGCCAACAGAGATTTCGATTACGGTGCGGAAGGATTTCATATCGTTAGCCAGCACATGAACATCTTTGCCGAACTTATCTATGATTGCATCCATGACATCGTTGCTGCACACCAGTTCGATCTGCTTTCTCTGGCCGTTGTACATCCGGAACATTGAGTTCAGGTAGACATTCAGGTCAAAGTTCTTTGGAGGCTGCACAGCGTCATCATCAAGGATTTTGGGGCATCTGACAATGCGATCTACGCGAAAGCTACCGATCCCTTTATGCTTTTCAGAGAAGCCAACCACATAATAGTAATCGCCATTCCAAATCAGCTTATACGGACTAAACACATAGGCGTAGCCATCGTATTTCAGCTTTTGCTCCTTTCGGACATTGTAGGTGAAATACTGGAACGCTACTTTCTTGCTGGCATTGATCGCGTCGTTCAACGCCTCCATGATGTAGTAGATCTTCTCGTTGTCGGCTTTGAGGCGATTCTCTACATCGACATTGCGAACAATCTTCTCCGTATTATGCTGACTTGTGAGAGAGCCGAGTTTTTCAACCAGAGCGGCGCTCTTCTTCTTGGGTATGAATCTTGCAGCCTCTACAGCGTCAATCAATGTCTTGAGCTCCGGCAAATCGAATCTCCGGTCAATGAGCGAGAAACGCTTTTGCGTCGAAGGGACAACCTCAATTTCAACTCCGAGTTCCTGGAGAGCTTTTATATCATCACCCACGGTTCCGCGAGAAGTTGAAATACCATAGTCTTTTTCGAGCCGCTCCATAATCTGAGCTATCGTCAGATAATGATCCTCGTCTGTCTGCTCATAGAGCATTTTAGCCACATAGAAAGGGCGAAGTTTTGCTTTTAGATCCATATCAATTACCACTCACCACATGAGATTATTCAAAAAACAAGGCACATCTTATGTATATTGGCAGGAACTTCCTTCGCTTATTTTTACTCCATCAATACGGAAACAAGTGTTTCTCCTATTATTTTCGCTTCTTCAAGCGTGTTATCTTTTCCCAATGATATTCTGATTGTTCCTTTCGCATATGAATCTGGCACATTTATCGCTCTAATTACATGAGAGACCTGAGTTGAGTTACTATCACAAGCAGAACCAGTAGAAACCAAAATTCCTCTAAGATCAAGTCGATGAAGAATAGCTTCGCCATCCTTGTCATGGAATGATAGATTAAGTATTCCTTTTAATCTGTTACTATAGCCATTTCGGATGTAATCCACTTCAGCATCATTTAGAATTGAACAAATAAGCTCAATCATCTTCGCAGATTGGTTTTGAGACTTTTGCATCTGAGAACAATTCATACTTAATGCAGTTGCCATTCCGACAATCGAAGCAACATTCTCCGTCCCCGCTCTAAGAGAGTTTTCTTGTGCTCCACCGTTCAGCAGCGGTAAGATTGGAGTTCTCTCTCTGACATAAAGAAAACCTATGCCTTTAGGTCCGTTAAACTTATGTGCTGAAGCAGATAGGAGATCAACATTTAATTCATTCACATCAACGGGAATATGTCCCATCGCTTGTACTGCGTCTGTATGAAAGAAAGCACCATTCCTATGGGCAATCTCAGCAAGCTTATTGATTGGCTGAATAGTACCTATTTCATTATTAGCAGTTGCAACAGAGACAAGATTGGTAGTCCCTGCAATAACCTGTTCCAGCATCTCAACGGTAATTAGCCCGTTTGAGTTAGGGTTGATATAGGTCACAGGATAGCCAAGTCTTTCAATAAACTGACATGACCGCAAAACAGCATGATGTTCAATAGTCGAAGTAATTGTCGCACGTTTACTTTCATCTGCGAATGCACAGCCCTTTATTGCCCAGTTGTCACTTTCTGTTCCACCGGAGGTAAAGAAAATTTCACTTGGTTTAGCATTAATACATTTTGCTATTTCTTCCCTGGCGTTTTTAATTGCAGCTTTTGCTTTACGAGAGAAGGAATATGGTTGAGATGCATTCGCATACTCTTCTTTCGTAAATGGCGCCATTGCCTCCAACACTGCTGGATCAATTCTTGTTGTAGCTGCATTATCAGCGTAGATAATCCGTTTCATATCGACCTCACTTAAATAGAACACAGCCCTGTTCCTTGAATTCCTCTATTTTTATCTCAAGGTCTTCAACTTCACACCCAAAGGTATCTGCTAAACATGAAATACACAAAAACTCTTTTGCGTCAATGTCCAAGAGTTTCCTGTGAAGTGCAATCCAGTCTTTCCTTAGTTTTGTCCCGCATAACTTACACTTCTCGTTTTTCACGGTATTGCTCCTTAATTGTGATTTCAGGGATTGTCATTCCGCCAAATTCTCCCTCGTCAATAATACCAAGCTGAGTTTTGATGACTCTTCTCATCTCCATAGCTGGTGCAAAACAGTAGGTCTCAAATAAAGAAACATCCACTTTACTAACATCTGTTGCGTTTGGGAACAAGAGCTTCAAATAGCCGGTACAGATACGCTTAATCGCTTCAGTATCTCTTGTTGCTGAATTCTTCGGGAGCTGCAAAAGTTGGTCAACAACAGCGCGATATGCAAGTTCATCACGTAAGCAATGCATAATTTCGCCAAAGTATTCTGTATTAAGAGCCCATCCATTAGCTTTAAGGCTTTCCTTCATTTTAGGAATGTTCCAGCCTTTAATAAAACCATGGAATCTATCAAGTAGAGCTGATTCATGGAATATATCAGGAAGATCCTTAAACATATTCTGATTAACATCCATAAGTTCTGAATCTATATTTCCCAAGAGAATAAGTCCAGCGTCACCAACACCTCTTGAATCGCCTACGCGGTATTCACCGCTTTCAAGATAGCCTTTCAAGGCGCCTTGCATTTCCATTGCGTCTGTAAATTTAATGCTCTGGATTTCATCAAATGCGACATAGTCATAACGGGATACAAGTCCCTGGGTTCTCTTGCTAATGTCATAGAACATCTTTGCCCTTGAAATACTTCCACCGCTAACAAGCCATCCGTACTTACTTATCTGTGCAAATACATATGACTTACCGGTTTCTTTGGGTGCAAGCTCAATCAAGTTAATTCTCTTTTCGACAAACGGGAGCAGTCTGCTGAGCATAGCCAATTTCTGAGTCTTGCTTACATATCCCTTGGGGTTATAATCAATCGCACTTAGAAGGACATTTATCCATTCGTCAATAGTAAAATACTGTCTGGCCTCAATATAATAGTCCAAGTCTATCGTGTAAGGGCAGAACGGCTGGAAGTCAACAAGCTTAAAAACATTCCCTTTATGGCTTTCCTCAGTATCTATCTCGACAATTCCCCAAACTTCTGTCGGAGAAAGAAGATAGTCCCTATTGGCTTCGATTACATCCCAATCAACAATGGCTTCACCTTTTTTCTTGGGAACTTCAAAATCCGGCAATGAAAACAACGCTGTTTTTGTTTTAGCATCAAAGTCAATCTTAACTTTTGCCAAAAAACGAGCAGTCTGGTCGTTATGAAGCAAATCCACAAGATATTCGTTCCATTGCTCTTTCTTGGGAATCACCCGTTTTACATAGTCTGAAACTTCCTGCTTATTTATAACCCCTTCGCTATTGGAAAATCGCATTACCAGCCAATCTCTCATAAAAGAAGGCAGACTCAATGCTGAGAAGAATTTTGAATTGGCCGAGGATTTGTATACAAGCATATCACTGTAATATTGCTTGAGTTTCTTCTCGTATTCCGCCCCTTCAAGTATTCCAGAAGAAGTTGTGGTCTTGTTAGTATCCATTTTCCATCACTCCTTATATGTCGAAGTTGGTATTCTTCTTGATGCCTTGTTCTATTTCAATATCGAACTGACCAAGAATACCTCCGTCAGCAATCTTTACAGTAAGTATTCCATCCGCCTTGGACGGAACAAATGTAAAGGAATACAATCCATCAGCCCATTCACATTTATACGAGTTGCCTTTAATTCTCGCGGAGACATTTTGCCTCTTTTTACCGCTGATAGAAAAGAGCACCTTGACTTGCTTTGTTCCGAGAGCGGGTTTGAATTTCGTAGTTTTCGGTTTTACTTCAACAGTCTCTGGTTTTTCTCCTGTATTGCGTTCAACCGTGATAATCGGCACAATCCATTCTTCTAATGATGCTCCACCATGTATCTCGTCTATAGGAGCTCCATTTTGAATAAATCGACTATAGTCAGCGAAAATCAACCGTTCATTATAATTTATCGCAGTTGGATATAGGGGTTCGTCTTCTGTTCCTTCACAAAAACGTCCGTATTTATAAATACCTACATTATCTGGTTTCGGATACGCATTATCGTATTCTGTGTTGCGGACCTTGACTGCCATTCTGCTTGTTCCATGATCTGCTGCAATAATGATGCGGCGAGTGTTTCCAACCAGCAACCCAAGAACTCGATTCTTCAGATTATCGAGGATATGAAATTGCTTCATGAGGCTTTCTGGGTGAGCGTTATTCGCATGCTTAAGCTCATCAAGCTCTCTTACAGGTGGCTCAACAGTATTACGCCCATCCATAAAATCTTTGTTGCTTTCTGTGACTGACGGTAATGTGCAAAAGCCAGCTTCAAAGAATACTGAGTATTGCTGTTCATCAAGGTCGGAGAAGAGATGTGCCAAGTAATCAACATATTCAATACCCATTCCATCCACAAATAGGATAGATGTATGCTCATCATAGTGTTCCGAAACAAAATGATTCCTTGATTGCATCTGGAAGATTGATGCCCCTTTTTCCAGAGAAATACGCTTGACCTTTGAAACAAATTCCCCCGTCAAAGTATCAGTCGCTTTCAGCCACTTGTACTCACTAAAATACCGCTCATGTTCTGTAGACAAGCCAGCGCAATTCGGTTGCTCATCATTCTGCAAGTAGTAGTACAGAGAAGGATAAACACGTTTTAGGGGCGAGAGAACACTTTTTCTTTGCTGGTAACTAAACTCGGCGACTATTTCAAAGATAGCTTTCTGTTCGATGTCTGTTAAACAAGTGAGGCACGAAAGAGCATTAATTCTATTAAGGGAGTTCAACTCATTCCAATAATGTTCTGTAGGAACTGCCTGCATTACTGAAAGAATCTGTTTTCTGTCCTTATAGAACTGATCAAACTTATCGTCTCCGAGATAATCAATAATGCAGCAATAGATATTGTCTAAATACTCAGCAGAAGATTTGCACGCTTTTGCTGCTACAATCTCATAGCTTTTTCCAGATTGTTGTCTGGCCCACAACCAAAGAAGCCATTTCTGGAAAGAATTGTATTTATTCCATCTCTCAAACAGATTTGATGAATATCTATTTATGGAAAGTGTGGATCGGCAGGCATCTTCAAAAGAGCCCTCTTTGATGATTACTCGAACAAGGTTATTCCAATCATTGTCCGTTCCAAATTCCTCCAATACACTTGCTGGCAATCCATATTGATACCTAATCAGATCGTAGGATGTCACAATTACGTGAACATCATCAAAGAAGTGATTCTTCTCAAAGTGGATAGCATTTCCGGTATGAAGAATCAATGGTTTGTCGGGGTTAGCCTCCCAATACTCAAGATAGCTTCTAAACCCGTCGATCTCATTACCTGCCATCTTAACATTTAAGTCTTTTTGAATTATGGTGAGTTTATAGTCGCTTTCTTCATCCGTCTCGAATAGAACAACGCAGTCTTTGGCTCTTGGATCGTCAGAAGGTATAGTACGAAGAAGACTCTTCATTCTGTACATCAAGAAATAAATGCGGAGCCTTCCGTTATCATTGTTTTGATAGTCTGCCTTGATAAACTTCTGAATTACAGGTTCAGCTTGTTCGGGGATTATTCGCAAGTACTCTGACAACGGAGATACGAACTGCGACTTCTTGACTTTCTTCAGAGCTGCACTTACACGTTTGATATTTGGAGTTGTATCTTTCCCTTCACAGAACTTGGAAAGGGGCAGCGTCTCATCAGCCAAAGCAAGCAGAAACTTTTTAACCTCGATCCACATAGCCATAGAATCGACATTTATAAAGCGCACAGGATTTAGCGAGACGCGTTTCGCGTCTTGCATCAAGAATTGTTGTAGGCTTTCCAAATCCTTAAAGGTGGTCATAGTATCCTCCTTTGATTATCCCTTGAGGATATTGATTCCAAGCAGAGGATCTTTATCAATAAGCTCATCAAGGTATTTTTGAGCTTGTTCCGCGGTGAGCTTTCTGACTCGCTCTTTCGCCTGGGAACGATATTTTAACTGATACCGCTCTGTGGCAAACTGGCGAATCCTCAATTTACAGCTATTTGCCTTAGCATACCAGTCATAAACTTTTGTCCCAGCTGCAGTGCGAATCTGATCTCTCAGCTCATCGGCGGAAGTAATGACATATGCATACTCTCCAGCAAAGAAGTCTATAAATTTCTTAACACAGATGTCAGTGTTTTTCAGTATATCAAGCTTCCCACTCTGCAGAAAATCAATAGCATCATCAATATCCTTTTCTGTCGGCAAATATGATGTTCTATTCAAAGCATCGAAAATTTTCTGTGCGGTAAGAATATCCTCAGTGAACAGGCAGAGTACCGGAATGCCGTTTTTCTGAGACCAATCTGCCGGATTGGTGCTGTTCGTAGCCCTCTCCCATGCATCGTACATCTTCCGTGTCTTCTTTGACTTACGGAAGTTGGTTAGTTCATGCTGCATGGTAGTAGTGAACTTATCTGTTGCTTCGTAAAGAGTCCCAGAGGGCACTTTGTTAAACAAATACTCATACTCATCAGCGGAGATAGTTGTGTGCAATGCGCGATCAAGAGCTTTACAGAAGACTTCGTACTGATTATTAAAGAACCCAACAAAATCATCTGCCAAATTAGCGATTGTTGATGCAGTTTCAGATTTGTTAAACTGAGCGTTGTCCTTAATTAAGCTAAACTGATCAACAATTGTTATAAGCTCAGGTCTCAGTTCCTTAAGCAATGCATACGGAACTTTAACAATGTTTAGTTTTTCGATGAGTGCCTTTCTTGCTTCGACATATGTTTTTTGTTTGGTAGTGAGAACTCGGTTAATGTCATAAACAAGCTTCAGATCAATGTACAGATTATCAATCTGGCGGTTAGTATCTCCGAGTTCCCAGAGGTAAGAAGAATCATTCGAGAGCTTAGAATTTAACAACTCCAAATATTCCTTGGCATCAACCTTCAGATTGCTGGCAATTTGAATCAATTCCGGTTTGTACTGAGCAATGTAATAATTCATGCCAGCTCTCATATTCTCGGCGCTAAGAATATCTCTAAACACCTCATCAATGGCGTTGTGCTGCTGATACAACTTATAGATTTCTTCAGCAACCTTTGAGCGCTCGCGGTCAATCTTTGATTCTGGCTTAATGAATTCGCAGAGGAGCGATGAGAGCTGTACCATAGCCTCACAATACTCATGGTCATACAGTTCTTCTTCGATGAAGTAACGTATTGACCACATCGGATATTTGTTATTTGTCAAGTAGATGTTGATATTCTTGGCGATATCATCGACAGAATTGCGTTTTTCTTTCGCAATCTTAAAAATCTCGCCCGTGATTTGACAGAATTTCATCTGCTCGGAGGTTTGCCTAACAATAAATTGTCCCTGTGCTTTGGGAAGATTCTTTATGACGCCGAAGATAAGTTCACTAAGATCAACGTAGTTAAGAGATACCGTATTATTGTTCGTGTCTCTTTTGTAGTAGGTGCTATCAGCATACTCGCCAAGAAGGAAGCCAAGAAGAAACACAGAACCGGTATTCGGAAGGAGGCCAAAAGGAGGTTTTCTGAGTTCTTTCCAAATATCCGTGACACTTACCATCGTACTCTTTTCAAAGCTCTGCTCAATGATTTCATTAATTGCAATTTTCATCTTTGAAACAGGGTGCGACGGTTTAGTTTCCCAATACTTCGGCGTGCTCCAGATTCCGTCCATTTGCAGTTTTGATGAGATGTTTCTGACATACGAATAGTTGTTAGGAACATCAATCTTGCCCATTGCCATTTGAGCAACAGTCTCTTTGAATCCGGTCTCAGCAAAGAGCTTATCATTTTGCGTGATTTCTTCGAGTCCAGCGCCAAAGAATTCACCGTTAAGCTCTTTGAATTCCTTTCTTAAATTGGCTCCACCAGTTTTCTGAACAGACTTATTAGGTGCAGAGTAAACATACAAAGATGTTGTAATCAATTTTCTTGTCCATTCATTAAGGACTTCCTGAGAAGTTTTCTTTGCAAGTTCAAGCTGGGATTTCTGATTGGGGATTGTAGAGAAATATTTTTCTTTTGCTTTGCTCTCAATGAATTTTGTAAACAATGCATCAGTGAACGGCAAAGAGCTAAAGTCAACCACGATACAGCGTTCTCCAACTCTATCGAAGATCGCTGCAATGGTGTCTTTAATCTTACCTTGCTCGGCTTCATTCTTTGCAAACAAGAAAAATGTCGGAATATGATTCTCGGACTTATCAACCTTTTCTGCCTCTTGTTTTGCATTTGCGGGTGACACATTGATAATCCGCATTCTCCACTTTAGGTAATCAGTTGGCATGAATTGTTTAGCGACATCATATGTGGAGTCGGCAATAAGTTTTTCAAAAGTGATCGCTTTACGCGTTTCATCAATGATCTGATTCATGCGCTCGGTATCAATGGCGGCAGAAGTCATGACAAAGAGAACTTCTTTTGCGCTTTCAATCTTACCAACGATACCCTTTGAAGCAAAATAATTCAGATCCTGCTCAACAGTAGATTCCTGCGGCGTCCCGGCAAAGCAGGCTTTGATGTTCACTAAGGTTGGACGCATCAATGATGTTGCACCAGTTCTTGCCTCTGCGCCGTTCTTTGCTTGCAAGGCAGCAAGTAGCAAAGTCACCTTCAACACTCTACGTCTGCGATCACTAAGTTGCTTATTGGTAGGATCGTCGCAAAGCGGTGCAAAGTTGTTGTAGTGACTAATCGTTTGAATAAAAGCTGCATCAAGATCGACGTTGCTGGTTTTGAAGAAGTAATCCCACAGGTAATCTGCCGTCAAATAGTTCCATTTACCATACTCAAACGCAAAGTGTTCAATAAACCACTTGAAGTTGGTTTTGTCCTCATCTCCGGAGTAGTCTCCACTGAGGAACTGGAAAATGGTTCGCTGATTGGAGCTAATGTCCTTTGCAATAAACTTCAACAGATATGCTGCATAAGGATGCATCGGCAGGAGGGCTCTAAAGTCATCGTCTTGAATATTATAATCCTTATTCTTGATGACATCCACGCTGCCACGCTTAACGCCGTCCCATAACTGTTCGCTGGTATGCTTCCACTCATCAGCAAGGTCGACTTCGTGTCTTAATGCTTGTCCAAGAAGTTTGAAGGCAGTGCTCTCTTCCAATTCTATGGTATCGAGCTTAAAACGCGCCTCAATAATAGACTTGGAGCCCTTGTCCTGGATGAGTTGTCCAGCAGAACTGTGAGTAATCAAGAATAGATAACAACTGATGCGCGAAGATGCCTGAGCAATCTCCTGAAGGCCAGTAATGTTGTTCTGGTTATTCTTAAAATACTCTGTGAATTCATCCCAAATAAAGACGATTGAAGAAAGATTGTTGCCTTTGCGCACGTCCTCCAACCAGTCAACAATATCCTCAGAAGACATAGACCAATTGAAACCTTCAAGCGCTGCGACCTCAATGATCGTATCGAGAAGGCTCAGTTTATCTTCAAGATCCAGTTCCTCTAAGTCTTTGACAATGCTATCTACCGAGCTATACTCAGTGAACTTGCCACGGTATTTATTAAATGCTCCCTGGAAATTAAAAGCCGATGTCTCTGGATGCTTCAGAATCGTCAGCACCTTATCAGAAAGGCTTTCTGCTCCAGTGTATGTAAGTCCAGCATCTGACACTGCTCTTCGCACAGATTCTACAATCGCATTAAAGAGTTTATCCTGTGTGTTAATTCCAGCCGACGCACTACGCTGAACAACAAGAATTCTCCCTTTTGCTCTAACCCCCTTAACTCGCGCCAGTAAAGTCTCCATACCATTCTGAATGAAATACGGGGTGATAGAGTCGATGCTATCTTCAAGGATATGTTTTATGACGAATGAAGCATAGGTTTTGCCAGTACCATAGGCACCACTCATCCAAATACTTCGATCCTTTGTTTCATTGCACTTTTCCAGTGTCTCAACAACGTCTTTGAGAATGTTCTTGAAACTGGTGTGAGGATAAAACGACTGCCATTTGTCGGGATAGATCCTATCACTATTCCGGCTAAACACCGGGATGAAATTGGGGTCAACCTTTATGTATTCGTTATACAATCTTACCGCCATTGTCCTATCCTCCTCAAATCAGCGAGAGCACATCAATCGCCTTTTTACCGTTTTTGCCGGCAGGCAAATCAATGTTTTCCATGATGCCTTTATTGAAGTCTACTTGAATAAAGCTGCTGTAGTTATTTGCAAGGCCCTGAAGAATCGGCTTTAGTGTTTCGCGTTCAATACCGAAAATAGCACGAGGGCTCAATCCTGCTCTCTCTTCGTTATCTTCGAGCAGATCAGAAAGAGTAAAGCTGTACATACCTTCCATTCTTTCTGCAAATTTATAAAGGGAATAAAGAATCACAATTGGTTCCGCATCATACCAACTTCCCTTCGTGATTGTTGCTACCGCTTTACCCTTAACTTCGCATTCTCCTTGCAATAAAAGCCAACCTATAGGGGATAGTCTAAGTGTCTCTTTCAAAGAGCTAAGAGCATTCTTCTTTACAGTTGCCGAGTATTCTTCACCGAGTAAGATGGGGAGATCATCCGCAAAATATGTCCTTCCCACTTCAATTTTCTTTGCATACCAATTGATAATTGGAGATTCATAGCAGAGATTTGTGTAAATCACGCCCCAGGTGATTGGCGAGTCACTTCCTAACAATTGTAATTTTTCACCAAGTGGAGTAAGCGCATTATTCTCAGTAATTTCAGCTTCTTTGAGCCATGTTTTGAAGCCAACAATCATATACTTTCCCATTCTCTCATTGGCCCAAAAATCATCCAACAGCTCAAAATATAACTCAAGCCATTCCTGTCTGAACCCAAAGTTCTGATATCTACTGATATTCTTTATGCTCATGTTATTTCCGCCTCCTGTAATGCCAAGTGATCTCGCTGCAATACATCCTTTATTGGAATCTAAACAATGCTCACAATGCCTACAACCATCAATAACTATATCATCATGGGTGATGTTTAGCGCCCCAAACGCACATTCTGCCATACATTCTCCACAGTTTACACAATAGGCAGCTTTATTAAGGGCATTTTTGAACAGATACATAAATCTGACGGATAACGGCGATCTAATCAATGCAGGAAGAGTAAGAATAGTGGCTCTTTTATCGGTTGAAACAGTGAAGTCCATGTTTATATCTTTGTATCTTATGGAATACTTATTATCCCCTATTTGAATGACAGGGCCAACCGTTGCCATCCATTTATCCCATTTATAGTTACCCTCAGTAATAATAAGTTTAACCGAGTCTTTTGCCTTAATCTCAGTAATCTTGTTGCCGCCAAACGAGAGTTCTTTCCCGCCAATTCTGGACTTCCAGCCACCTGACTGAAGATACTTTTTCTTCTCTTCATCCGATGAGAATGATTTTGTGATGCTTGTCGATACAATGTCCAGAAGCGGTTTAACCTCTTCTGGAAAAATATGATTTAGTACACATTCATACCATTCGGAAGCCATCGGACAGAGTTTGCAACCAACTCTGTATGCACCATAGCGATAGAGCTTATTAAACAAAAGTCCATATTTGAAAATGTAAAGGAACAATTCACAAGAGCTCCATTCTAATATGGGGCTACAATTAAACTGAACTGCGTGTTTGTTTCCATCAGAAATCATTGTATAAGTGGAACGCGCATCACTTTCCTCTGCACGAACTCCATCAAATACCATGACCTTAAATGGACGCTGTGCCTCTGGATATTTTTTCTTGTATATTTCTTTAAGTCTTGCAATAGACGGCGCTGTCTTATGCACGCTGCAACACCAGCGAAGCTTTCTTGCCGGGAATCCTATTCTTCTCCATGATTCTTCTGCTTCGAACTCCGCTCTCGCTTCATACCACTCAAGTGAAGGCCAATGAGCCTTGGCCTCAGAAAGCGCCTGATAGGTGGTTTTCAATTCCATAGTCGTATCGCCAAAAACCACTACAAAACCGTCATGAGGAAGCGCTCTTTGCACTATGTCTAACATGACAATCGAATCTTTGCCTCCGCTGTATGCCACATAGAACATACTAACTCTACTCTTATAATCCAAATAGGCTTTGTAAGTTGTTTTTAGTGTTTTTTGAACCAATCCATCCATGACACTCTCATTTTTAGAAAGCATCATTTCTATATCTACTGGTGTAATACGCAAATCTTTGATAACATTTTTTAACGTAGGCATTTCATATAAGCCACCGCCAGATGCCTCACAAACAAGTTCCCCCTTGTAGAAATATCTACGTGCTTCTGCCCACATCAGAGGTCCTTCACAATCAGGAAAGTCCCAACCATAGTCTCGATCAAGCCCAAGAAATCGCAACTCTTCAGAAAAGACAGGTCTGACTTCTTTGGTGACCCCGGTAATTTTAGAAGGCAAAAGAATATATCCACCAGTTTCTATATCCCATTCGTAGTTATACATAATTGTTTCCTCACCTTTAGCGGGCGCAATGAGTTGTCAGCGCCACACCGTTTGTCATGGTTACTCTCCAGTACAATGAACTCCAGTTTCGTTGACATAGAAGTACTTTGCACTTTCGAGAAAGTTGGGAAGTTTAGCCTCAATCATTCCCTCTTCGCGCAGCCAATCTCTCATCTCAACCTTTGAGGTGAATGAGCCTTTATGGACTTCTTCTGTCAGCACCTTAATCAGGAATGAGTCAAACGTATCCTTGCTGAATTCCTCAGCGACATAAATAGCATTCGGATGCCGTAATGGGTCACCAAACATATATACCACATTGATTTTCTTGCTCTGTATAATGAGGTTCTCAAGGAGGAATTCGTTCCAATCAACGTCTATCTGCGGATACCACAAATAATCGTTCACTTTTGAGGCAACAACATAGCCATTCACTTCAAGAAGATCATGTATGATACTATTTGCCTGCTCTATCACTTCATCTGTAATGCCAGTAAGTTCGCGACGCATCAGAGTAGTTCGATTAACTCGAATAAAATCTGGTGCAATCATCTGACATAAATATGCCGGAGCAACATAGTGGATACCGTTCTCGTCGCAAATATCAATTAATTCCTCTATCTCAATGCTGTCATAGTCCTCGATATGCTGCAGGATAACACTTCGATTCGAAATATCGCTGGCTCCAAGTTTCGCAATATAAGGGCGAGAAAAACTAAACTCTTCTCTGAACATATAGTTCAAAGCAGCAAAGAGTTTATTGCGATCCTCAAAGTCATTGCGATACATGAATTCCGGGAATTGTTCAGCAACAGCATCATAAACAGATCTGATATTAACCGGAATTTCTTTACACGCCTCGCTTAAATAGCCACGAAGCATTTCATAATCTTCCGGTTGAATATCAAACTGCTCTGCGTGGATATAATAGCCATTCTCAATATTGAATACATTTGCGCTCCTGGACACGACTTGACCAAGTCCCGCCTCCCCAAGCGATGTAAATTCCGCGAGGATTTCTGACTTATGTACGATACCTCGGTCTGAAACAAATGATTCGAGTTCATCCACAAAAGTTACCGATTTGGTTTTGCGAACAAAATCTCTGCCTGTATTAAATTTACACCCATACTTCTTTAATGCGCCTTGAAGGAGAAATCTGTTCGTAATCTGTGTGCCCTCAAGCTTTTCCCTCAGCGCATCAAAGAGCTCACCATACGGAATAAGTGAACGCGGGGACGCCTCAATATAATCGCTTATAGTATCGATAACGCTTGGGTCCACAACCAAATAATCTGGGTGGATATACTTTCCTCGGTCGCAAAGTACACCAAGTCTACCGACATCAGCATCTATAGCTCTCGCAGTAATAGTTTTTGCACGTGTCCCGAAAAGTTCGACCATGTACTGCCTAAACCGATCTGCTTCAAAGTCATCTGCAATTTTGAAACCTGCCTGAAAGCGGTTTTTCAGAACATACTCACACATAAACACAACCGTAAGACGGCCTTTATGCAGGAAGTTTTCTGTTTGCTGATAAATGCTGTCAAAGACGTCATTCAACGCCTCTTTGGGGATCGAATTTTTTTCTGCCAGTTCTGCAATAGCGCTCTCCTTCTCCGAAGCCAGCATCACATCAGGTAGCGTTGCAAGAAGGGCTTCTATCGTCGAAAGCAGAGCAGACTCGCTCATATTTTTAGCATCATCCGTCTTGACTACGATAGCATCCAAAGTCTTAGAGTAGTAATAATGCTCATGTTCTTGATTATGCTTTATGCAAGCCCAAAGAACATTTGCAAACTCATCTCCTACCGTGTCCTTCAATTCATCAAAATGTAAAACATTATCTCCATTCCGCAATGCATAGACAAGCATAATGAGATCATATTTCTGCTTCGCATATACATCCCAAAAGGTCCTATGGACTTTGTTCTCTATTTGTCGAATGCGTTCGCGTGTTACACCATACAAGGAGCCTACTGCTTCAAGTGTTTCGCCTTTAGACCTAAGCGCAAATACCTTTATTGCTCTCTCGTTTCTTCCGGCAAGAATGCTACGAATGTTCGCCGAGATAGAAGAAATAACCACGAAAACATCAAAGTTGAGCCATCCGAGAAACTTATTCGTATCAGACGTTAGCACAGCCATATTCTCTTCTTTTCTCAATTTCTCATAGAGAAGCGGAATATGCTCAACAGTCGTATCATCTGAACATTCAGACAAAAGATATGACAATTTTTCACCAGCCGTTGCAGAGTAAGCCCTGATAAACGGCATTGCCTTTAGCTGACGCATGGAATCTGGCAAGTGTCCGATTTTTCGGACCGCTTCATTCATAGCATTCCTATACTGAATATATGGTGTAGCAAACTCCATAAAAGCATTGCATATAGTGAGTGCATATTCTGGGTTTAGATATGCCGCAAGGCAAATATCTTCTCCTGCAATTCTTGAAGCATCTTTCAGTTTTTCAAAATTCTCCCTCTGTTTGTCACTGAAACCCTCTGTTGAGTACTCATCACCCATTAGCATAGCTTCAAGTGTGCTTTTAAATGCAGGATCACACTCTATCTGTTCATGTTTTGGAGAAAGATTGGAAGTAGCTGAGATAGTTGTCACATCTAAATTTGCAGGATCAGACACATAATCCTTAACTTTTTGTACTATCTCGTTGACCGACTTCACTCCCATGTTTTTAATAGCTTTTAGCTCGTCGGTGGTTCTGGCCAACACTTCAGCAATCGTCTTAATCTTTGCATTATTTAAGCAGTTTGTCGGACGAACACCTAAATTAAGTGCAATAATGCCTACATCTTCAAACCACGAAGGATTTACATCAAACAAGTATGCAAGGGTATATTCGCTGTCATCAGAAGATCCTGTCGAACTTGAAGCTGTAGTTTCAGTCTCTGTTGATGTAACTACAATTTCTTCTGCCATTCTATCAGCCGTTTCATTCTCGGTATCATTTTTCCTGTCAGAACAGCTGGTCTCATCGAGAGCATCTTCTAAATTTTTTACAGGCTGTTCAATCGGCTGTATCAATGAAGGAGATTCTGTTTTAGATGGTGCTGACTGATCTTCAAGAGCGAAGTATCCACCCGCGTCAAAAGGTTCTCCCTGCAACTCATTTTTTACGCTCTCCGAACTTTTCTGAACAGCGTCAACTTCAGTAGTCGCAACAACAACTGGACTATCCAGCATTGCTCTTATCAATTTTATGTAGTCGCGTGATTGCCCGGAACTCGTTCTAAAAGCGACAAAATCAACATTCGTTAATTCCGAAATAAATATCTTCCCAGACGCGGAACAAAAGGAGAGAAAGTCCGAATATTCAGTTGTAATCACATCGGCTATTCTAACCCGATCCATGTCCATAATAATGCCTCCAATTAGTCTTCTTCGATTACTTCCATTAAATCTCCTATGTCACAGTGAAAGACTTTGCAGAGGTTAATCATTACTTCCATACTGACAGGGCGATCATTATTTAATTTTGTCATCGCATAGGAGCTTATTTCCGCAGCTTTTGATAAATCACTTTTTTTCATTTTGTTGTCCTTCATTAGTCTCCACAGCTTATCATAGCGAACCTTCATGTGATACCTCCATACAGCGCGGATCAGCTCCACTATCTCGTTGGCGCAAAAATACATTATATATAATGCCATATTTCTACACAGTTTTCAATAGGTTTGATTGAATTACAGTCCAAGGTGAGAAAAGGTGCAACAAAATAGTCGCACCTTTTCTCGTTAATAGTGCAGTTGTATGTGAGAAGGGCTTGTGATCTTTTATTCGATAACTATTTAGCAATGTTGATTATCGTTAGCCCATGATCAGAGGCATAATTGATAGTACAAAATGTGCCGCCTGTTTTTCGGTAAGAAAATAAATACATCTCCTGCTATTTGTCTACAAGATGACGATTGCGTTTTTGCATACAGCCCCGAAAATAGGTAAGCCACCTGGCCTTGAACGCCGCCATTGGATCGTACTCGTAGTCCGTCCAGACAAGAACGCCGCAGCGAGAAGTACTTCGACTCGCGGAGATCGTCACGTTGCCAGTGGGAGTCGTATCAGTGGTGATGGTGCGCATATTGCCAGACACGCTGAAACAGAATCCCGTCTCACTGGCGGAGAAGGTAAACTGCGACAGCACACGATTGATATCCGTGAGTTCAGCAATATCCGGCGGCACCTTAAAGACTACGCAGAGCAAGAACCAAACCTAAATCTTTGACAGGGTTTTTTAGATGCACTTGAGACAGAGCAGAGAGAGTTTGCCACTCGTAATGCAAGGAAACCCAAACCGGGCCCGGGCTGCGGGAAGTCCTCGCTTTGAGTGCCAATCGAAAAATACTCATAATAAAATTATGACAAAAGTCAACAGCGGTTTCCTCGCAGGGCGCAGATACTTTCCCTTACTTCGGCACGATTTTCCTTAAAACACCACCTGAATTAAGGGAATGTAATCAGCCATGAGCAAAACGCAAGAAAAGCAGTAATTGCAATGGTTCCCGGCCATGACTGAAACCGGAAATCACTCATATGGTATAGAAAGCGGAGCCCCTTTTTGGCAAAATTGACTTGAGAGAAAACCAACCAGAAAGGGGCTGGCCGCTATCTACCGACA
>ENA-ORUM01001137-ORUM01001137.1-human-gut-metagenome-genome-assembly--contig:-NODE-1137-length-23762-cov-3.062176_pt1 | contig 23762 bp, 25 predicted proteins | sample MGYA00242083_ERZ509217 | MGnify/ENA primary metagenome ERZ509217 (study PRJEB26280, sample SAMEA2338831) | human gut metagenome | biome: human gut; feature: human-associated habitat; material: faeces...
CCCCGCATCCGTTTCCGGAAATCGGTTTTACGGAGCGATGCCGTAAAACCGGTTTTCCGCTATCCGCGCTGCTGGGCGGCGCGGCAAACCGGATTTTGGAAAGGATTGATCTCGGCTATGCAGAATAAATATTACCCCCATTTGGCAAGCCCGCTGACCATCAAGGGGCTGACGTTCAAAAACCGGATCCTGGGCGCGCCGATGTCCAATCCGGAGATGGATCCGGACAGCCATATGCGCAAAGAGGACGTGGCGTTCCATGAAAACCGGGCGCGGGGCGGCCTGGCCAGCGTGGCCATCGGCCTGGGCATTGTGGACGCAGTGGGCCGCACGCACACCAAGGAGGTCGCGCTGTACGACGTAGGCTCGCTCCCTTCGCTCAAGGAGGCGGCCAAGGCTATGCACCGCCATGGCTGCAACGCGGTCATGGAGCTGGCGCACGGCGGCAAGTACGCTAACGCCCGAGGGCATGGGCAGGCAGCCGAGCGGTATGCGCTCGGCCCGAACGATGAAGTCAACCCAGACGGCCTGCCGGTGCGCAGTATGACCGAGGACGAGATCGTCCACACCGCCGAGGCTTTCGGCCGCGCGGCCGCGCTGGTCAAGCAGGCGGGCTTTGACATGGTGCTGATCCACGGCGGCCACGGCTGGCTGCTGGGGCAGTTTATGTCGCCGTCCATGAACCACCGCACCGACCGCTGGGGCGGCAGTCTGGAGAACCGCATGCGTTTCCCCCTGCTCGTGATCGAGAAAGTGCGCGAGGCGGTGGGCGACCAGTTCCCGATCGAATTCCGCATGAGCGGCGCTGAGTTGACCGAGGGCGGATACGGGCTGGACGAGGGCATTGCGATGGCCAAGGCCATCGACGGCAAGGTGGACATCATCCATGTTTCCGCCGGCGTACACGAGGACCCTGACGTGTTCGTACTGACCCATCCCTCAATGTTTGTCGAGCACGGCTGCAACGTCTACCTGGCTGAGGAGATCAAAAAGCATGTCAAAACGCCGGTAGCGACACTGGGCGGGCTGAACGATCCGGATATGATGGAGGAGATCATCGCTTCCGGCAAGGCGGACATCATCGAGATCGCCCGCCAGTCGATCTGCGACCCCTATTTTCCGGAAAAGGCGTTCTCCGGCCGCAAGGACGATATCACCCGCTGCTGCCGCTGCTTCACCTGCTTCTACAATTATCTGACCAACCGCACGTTCTGCTGTGCGTTCAACCCCATCGTCGGCCGCGAGATGGAGAGCTTTTACGGCGCGCCAGCGACAACGCCCAAAAAGGTCGTGGTCGTCGGCGGAGGCCCAGGCGGGATGTACGCCGCCATCACGGCTGCCCAGCGCGGCCACACGGTCACGCTGTATGAGAAAAACAGCCGTCTGGGCGGGCAATTGCTCTCCGAGCAGTACATCCCGTTCAAGCAGGACATGTACCGCTTCGTGCAGGTGCTCGAGGGCCGGCTGCGCGAAGCAGGCGTGGATGTGCGCCTGAACACCGCTCTGACCGCGGAACAGGCCGAGGCGCTGCAGGCCGACGTCATCCTCGCCGCCGTGGGCGCGAAGCCCATCGTGCCGCCCATCCCGGGCATCGACAGTACGAAGGTCGTTACTCTGGACGCGCTGCACCAGAAGGACCCTGCCATCGGTCAAAAGGTGGTCATCCTGGGCGGCGGTCTGGTGGGCAGCGAGTGCGCGATCTATCTGGACGGTCTGGGCAAGGACGTGACCATTGTGGAGATGAAGGACGACTGGGCTGCGGACTCCTACTTCATGCACAAGAACGCTATGAAGATCTATATGCGGAACAGCGGCATCCGCATCCATGTAAACACCACCGCAAAGGCCGTAACCGACGCCGGCCTGCTGTGCGACAGCCCGAACGGCGAAAGGCTGCTGGAAGCGGACACCATTCTGCTCGCCGCGGGCATGAAGGCTGACCGCGTGTGCGCGGAAAGCTTCTACAACGCCGCGCCGCGTGTGTTCGAGATCGGCGACTGCATCAGGGCCGGCCGCGTCGTGGACGCGGTCACGGACGGCTACTACCGCGCGCTCGATATTTGAACCGCCGCGCCTATCCCCGCATCCTTGGTCCGCGCCCCGCGGGCCTTTGGAAATTCCATTTTTATTTTTCATAATGTAATATATACTTGACATTTAGAAAGATATAGTATATAAATAAAGTAAGAGATGAAAATGAAGATACAGGAAGGGGGAACATCCTTGAAAAATCTAAAGCTGAAAGCCGCCCGGGCGGCAAAAGACCTTTCCCAAGAGCAATTGGCACAATTGGTAGGCGTCACCCGGCAGACCATCGGCATGATCGAGGCTGGGAAGTACAACCCTACCCTAAACCTGTGCATTGCCATCTGCAAGGCGCTGGGAAAAACACTGGATGAATTATTCTGGAACGAGGAGGAATGAGGTATGATCAAAGACGAACGTATTGAACAGGCAAGGAACAAAATCTGGGCAGAAATGATGCAGATTCTGTATTTTATTGCGGTATTGTCCTTTGTGGTAAAAATCCTGTTCCTGCACCAGAGTTTGCAGGACTGCACTTTGGAATATGTGATTTTGATTCTAACACCCATTTATCAGATGATTCGTGCCAGACAGATGGGCGTTGTGCTGAATGTGGTGGCAAAGCCCAATCCCAAACGGCTGGTGGCTTCTCTGGTAGGGGGCATGGTTGCGGTAGGCATCTGCTTTGCCATGCAGACAGAGGCAAAACAGCCTGCGGAAATCTTCACCATGCTGGGCACCTTCGTAGTGGTATTTCTGGTGGTGCAGTTCGGCATGTACCGCATGGGCAAACGCAGACAGGAAAAGCTGGAAAAAGAATATGACGATGAGGAATGAAATCACCATAAAAAAGCTGGAATCTCCCAAGATTCCAGCCTTTTTTATGTTTGATGAAACTGCCATTCCTTCAATCCAAATCCCACCGCCTGCAAAGGCGAATGAGGGACAGCACAAAAATCACAAGGGACAATCCCAACAGCACTTTCAGCCAAAAAGTCTGATTTGTCAGAGAAAACGCCAAGCCGGGCACAGTCACCGCAAATCCCAGCACTGCCACGACAATGCCATAGCCCACCAGCAAAAGCCCGAAGGCATGCACAGGAATCCCTTTTCGCTTCATACCCACCAGCACATCCACCACCAGACAGGCGCCAAGGCAAAAAGCGGAATCTCCCAAGTTCAGTCCCCTAAAAGGAAAATCCGGGGCGAAAAGGGTCTGCGCCAGACACAGGGCAATGAAGCCGCTGAACAGGCAGCCGTCTTTCTGGGGACTGCGTTTCCATCGTTTTTCAAATTCCGCTTGCAGGATTTTTTCGTCTTCTGTCATGGAACATCCCCCCTCTGCCTTTACGCTCTTTTCTTTTATGATACAACAGGTCAGACAAAGTTTCCTCGGTCAAATCCACGAAAAACCAGTGTAGACAGCAGACAATCTGCACGATGTATGTCTAGAAATCATGGCGGCTACCGCCATCGCTTCCGATTTCCTCAAAAATATTTATAATCTCCTCTATTTTCTGAAAACATGCCGCATCTGTCAGGCTTTCATCCTCCAAAACAGCCTTAATTTTCCGCAACGCTTCATAACATCGCGTTTCCAACAATTCTTCCACCGAAAAAGATAATTCTGGAAAGCAACTTCCCATTAAGAAAACATTACTTTTCCTTGATTTCTTAATGGGAATTGCGACGGCTATCTTCAGAAGAAAACAAATCCAAATATAATCTCAGTAAAATAAGAAAGCCAAAATTCTCTATATGACAAGGATTTTAGCTTTCTTTTTTTCTTATGAAGATGCCCCTAAAATGTATTTCTATTTTCTGTTTTGCTAAAATTTCCACCAACATTTCCGTATATAAATCCATTTTTTCACCATCCTTCCAATGTGGACTAATTCTAGTCCCATTATACCATAGGGATTTCCTAGAATGAAGCAAAAAAAGAACTTGTTTCAGTCCACAAGGAGGTACCCATGGAACCAAAAATCAAACAATCTCCCACCATCCCCATTGGGGAAAACATCCGCCGCATCCGTCTGGAAAAGGGCATGGGACAGACAGAGCTTGTCCGGCAAATCCAGCTTCTGGGCGTTCCCCTGACCAGAGAATCTCTGGTGAAAATCGAACGGGGCATTCAGCACATCTCCGCCGTCCAGCTTCGTGCCATTCGGGATGTGCTCCAAACCACCTATGACGCCCTTCTTGCGGAAAAATCCTGAAAAAATGCAAATTTTCCGAAAAAAATCCTTGCCTTTTTCTTTTTGGTATGCTATGCTGTTTTGGTATGGGCGCATACGTCCATCTAGAAGTAAATCCTTGCTCTTTCTTCGGGAAAGGGCCATTAGTCCAAAAGGAGGTGTAACCTAACATGAACAAATACGAATTGGCGTTGGTATTGAGTCCCGCACTTGACGATGAAGGCAGAGCGGCTGAAGTTGCCAAAGTACAGGCTGTCCTGGAAAGATTCGGCGCAAAAATCGAAAAAGTTGATGATTGGGGCAAAAGAAAACTCGCTTACGAAATCCAGAAAGTAAACGAAGGTTTCTACAGCTTCACAACTTTCGAAGCACCCGCTTCTGCACCTGCAGAAATCGAAGCTCGTATGCGTATTATGGAAAACGTTCTGCGTTATCTCATCATCCGCAAAGAAGCGTAAGAAAAAGGAGGGTTTTCTATGAACAAAGTGATTTTGATGGGCAGACTGACAAAGGACCCCGAAGTGCGTTATGCGCAGGGCAGTGAACCCCTTGCAGTAGCCAGATACACTTTGGCAGTAAACCGCCGTTTCAAACGACAAGGCGAGCAGGACGCTGACTTTATCGGATGCGTTGCATTCGGCAAAGCTGGCGAGTTTGCAGAAAAATATTTCAAAAAAGGTCAAATGGTCGGCGTTGTCGGCAGATTACAGGTTCGTTCCTGGGACGACAACGAAGGGAAAAGACACTGGACAACAGAAGTTGTCGTAGAAGAACAGCACTTTGCAGAAAGCAGAGCGTCCTTCGAAAACAACAGCAGCCGTGGTGACTATGCCCCTGCTGCTCCCGCACCCGCTGCTCCCAAGCAGACAAGTGGTGGCGCTGACGGTTTCTACCCCATCGACGAAAGCATCGAAGACGACGATTTGCCCTTCTAATTCATCGAAAAGGAGGCTCGGAACATGATTCAGAAAAAACGTGGTCGCAGAAAAAAACGCGTATGCCAGTGCTGTGCAGATAAAGTGACAACAATCGATTACAAAGATGTAAGCAAACTGAGAAGATACGTTTCCGAAAGAGGTAAAATCCTTCCCAGAAGAATCACAGGCAACTGCGCAAAACATCAGAGAGCGCTGACAACAGCAATCAAGAGAGCAAGACACGTATCCCTGATGCCCTACACACAGGACTAAGATACCGCTCGATTTTTTACAAACACAAGATTTCCCTTTGGGGGCATCTTCATAAGAAAACAAGGAAAGCTGAAATTCTTAAAAAAGGATTTCAGCTTTTTTATTTTGACTGAATGAACGATGTATGTTTTCTTATGAAGATAGCTCAGTTTTTTTCTGCTCATTTTTCCTTCCCCTGCCCTGTCCTTTTGGACAAAAACAGGAATAAAACCCAGTTTTTTCGCCTATATTATCTACAAAGGTCGTACCGGCGAAAGGAGGGGTTTTTGGATGCACAAAAGAAAAAAAGCCACCGAGGGCGAAAAAGTTCTGGCTGCCATTTACGCCATCCAGTTAGAGCTGCGGCGGGCACAGGCAGGATTTCAGGATGAAACCGACGAAGCCCTCATTGACAGCTACATTTACGAGATCATCTCTCTGCATAAAAAATACGAATATTACCTGCGGCGGGCAAAGGAATTAGGGCTGGCTGCCGCAGGATGCGCGAAAATCAGCTGATACAAATAAAGGGGGAAGAAATATGAGTTCTACCACCGTTTTATCTGCCATGGTCATCACCTGTCTGGTGATTGTGGTGCTGGTGGCGCTGGCAAAGCCGCTGCAGGGGCTTTTTCGCTTTCTGCTTTCAGGGATTTTGGGCTCTGCCCTGCTCTTTCTTTTGAGCAGGCTGGGCTTTGCCGTAGGCGTCAATGCTGTCACCTTTGTGGTAACAGGGCTGTTGGGAATGCCGGGGGTGGCAGGTCTTGTGGTGCTGAGCCATTTTCTTTGAGAAAATGTAGGTTTTTGTAAACTCCTGTCGAGAAGAAATGGCAGAAAAATCATTGGGGCAAATTGACAGCACGCCATGATTTGTGATATGATATCCACAGATAAGATCAGTATCGGAAACGCTGGTTTTATCGGAAACAAAGTCTTCTTTTATGATAAGAATACCCCCATTTTTCTTATCACTTGCCGAAAAGAACCATCGGGTCCCCCAATCCGATGGCTTTTTTCATTTTTCCCCATTTTTTCTAGAAAGGAGTCTTTCTATGACACCTGAACAACTGGCAACGGATCTGAAAAGCCTGCTTTTACAGAAGGACTTTCGCCTTGTACAGCAGCCCGAGGACACGCCTGCATTTGATCTGTACATACGCATTGAAAACCCTGTCTGCTGTGTGCTGGCAGTACAACCCCATGACACTGCCGAACATCGGGAAGATGTGGCTGCCTTTGTGGAAGGACTGCAAAAACAGCTTCCCCAGATCCAATGTACCCAGCTCATCTGTCTGTATCTGACCATCGGCGCGGAGTCTTTGGCGGAAGTACATCCTCTGGCAGACACAGACCGCATGGGCAATCTGCACCACATCGCTTGGCATTACGCCACGGACACACAAACCTTGCAGACAGCCGACGGCAGTCCGGACAAGCTCATGGGCATTGAAAAACTGCTGCGGATGGCAGCCACCGGCGAAGAACTGCCCAAGGACACCCTGCGGAAAGACACCGCCGGAAAACGCCCCGTGGTAACTTTCACTATTTTTGCCATCTGCGCTGCCCTGCTCCTTTACGGCATGGTAACGGGACAGAACGAATTTCTCTGGGAGCGTTTCAGCGTCAGCAGAGAAACCGTATTGGGACAGGGGCAGTATTACCGCCTCATCACTGCCATGTTCTTCCACGGCAGTATCATGCACCTTGCTGCCAACAGCATTTACCTCTTTTACTTCGGCAGTCGGGCAGAACTGCTGCTGGGCAAAGTTCGCTATGTGATCCTGTATCTCATTTCCGGTATCTGCGGCGGACTATGCAGCATTTTTCTGGGGCATTATGCCTCCATTGGCGCATCTGGTGCCATCTTCGGACTTTTGGGCGCCATGCTCATTCTCACACGGGAGAAAGGTTCCCGTTACACAGGCATGAACTACGCCACCATGATATTGCTGGCATTCACAGCCCTTGCCATGGGCTTTCTGGATGTGGGTGTGGACAACTGGGCACATCTGGGAGGATTCCTCTCCGGCGCGCTGGTGTTCTTCCTCATGTTCCGTGCCAAAGAATGAGCCCTGCGGACGGTTGTTCCCTCTTGACAAGGTGGGAGCGACCGTCTTTTTTTGCACAAAACCGACCACTTTTCCCCACAGGTTTTCCACGTCTTTTTTTGGGGATAACTTGCCATTTATACACAGAATAGGATACAATAAGTGGGAAAAGGTGAAAATGTAACAAAAACCACACCAAATTTTCAATATATTCCACCAAATAAATTTGAAAAAACAAGATATAGTCCACAGGCAACCCATGTTATCCACACTTTTTCTGTGGATAACCCAAAAACCATGTGGATAACCGGAAAGGAAGGATAGAAAAATGGACCATTTGACACAATTATGTGCCAGATTGCAGGAAGCCGCATCCGCTTCCCCCTACGCAGAAAAAAAACTGGTGTTCGGTGACGGCTGCCAGAATCCCCGACTGATGATGATTGGCGAAGCCCCCGGTGGCGATGAAGAAAAGCAGGGTCGTCCCTTTGTGGGCAAAGCAGGGAAAAACCTGTCTGCGTTTCTGGAAACCATCGGCTTGAATCGGGAAGAAATCTACATCTCCAATGTGGTAAAGCTGCGCCCCACCAAGGAAAGCCCCAAAACGGGAAAAGCGGTAAACCGTCCTCCTTCCAAGGATGAAATCGCTTTTTTCCTTCCTTTTTTACAGGAAGAAATCAAAGTGGTGAATCCCCAATGGATTGTCACATTGGGCAATGTGCCGCTGAAAGCCGTCACAGGAGATGCCAAAGCCATCATTGGCGACTGGCACGGCAAGCCTTTCACACTGGAAGACGGCAAAATCCTCTTCCCTCTCTACCACCCCGCAGCCATCATCTACAATCGGGCATTGTCCGAAACTTATCAGCAAGACCTGTTGACACTGAAAGGATTATTGGAAAAATAAGCATACAAAAAGGAACCCTTTCAGAAAACATGTCTGATAAAATCCTATAAAATAAATAAGCTGGAATCCTTTTTTACCGCAAAGATTCCAGCTTTTTGTTTGCTTATAAAGTTTTTTATTCCGCCAGTTTTTTCAGCAGTTTGGCGTAGGTTTCCACGCCCAACGCCAAAATTTCCTCATCAAACTGGAACTGTGCACTATGAAGAGAATGGGTGTAGCCTTTTTCCGCGTTGCCACTGCCTAAGAAAAAGAACATGCCCGGCACTTTTTGCAGATACAGGGAAAAATCCTCCGCCAGCATATAAGGGGGTGTTTCTTCGTAAGCATCCCCTGCTACTTCCTGCAAAAGTTCCACCAATTTCGGGTCATTATCCACCACACGATACATGTGACGGAACACCGCTTCTCCTTTGCAGCCATAACCAGCGGCAATACCAGAAGCCACTTCCTGGACGCGTTTTGTCATGGTTTCGTAGGCTTCATCACTGAATGCACGCATGGTGCCTTCCAGCTTCACTTCCTTGGCAATGATGTTGCAGGCTTCGCCGCCGTGGATGGCACCGAAGGTAAGTACGCCGCTGTCCAAGGGGGATACATTCCGGGAAAGGATGGTATGCAATCCTGTAATGACTGCCCCTGCCGCAAGAACGGCGTCATGTCCTAGCTGGGGCTGTGCGCCGTGGGCACTTTCCCCGTAAATATGCACATCCACTTCCCCGTTTCTTGCCATCATAGCGCCTTTGCGGCAAGCCACTTTCCCCTGAGGCACCTGAGGGAAGATATGACAGCCGATGATGCAGCGAACGGGATGTTTTTCAAAAAGTCCTGCATCCACCAAAAGCTGTGCGCCGCCGGGGCCTTCTTCTGCTGGCTGGAAAATGAGTACCACATCGTTTTCCAGTTCGTCTTTATGTTCCTGCAAATATTTGGCAAAGCCCAGCAATACTGTCACATGTCCATCGTGACCGCAGGCATGCATACAGCCCACATGCTCCGAGGTGAAGTCGCAGCCTGTCTGTTCTGTTACCGGCAGGGCATCCATATCCGCGCGGAATGCCACCGCTTCTTTCTTACCTTTGCCCCGAATCACTGCCACCACGCCTGTTTCCAGCCAAGTTTCCAGCTCTGTGATGCCGAAGCTCGTAAGTTTTTCCCGAATATAGGCGGAGGTTTTGTATTCCTTCAGCCCCAGTTCAGGGATTTTATGCAAATCGCGGCGCATCTGCCGCAGTTCTTCTACCATATTTTGAAAATACGTTTCCATTGGCTTTCCTCCTTTGTTCTGATTGTTCTCATTGTATCACAGACATCTTTCTTTGGAAAGGATACAAATTCTGTGGAAAATCTGCCCAATTTCGTATATAATAAAAGGCAAATACAAAAATCAAAAGATAAAGGAGAGATTTACCCATGGATTATGATATGACCAATCCCTATGAAATTGCGAAATACATCAAGGAAGCCAAAAAGGCAACACCTGTCAAAGTATATGTAAAAGGCGACCTGAGCGGCGCATCCGCAGAAGGCGTGAAAGTATTCGGTCAGGGAGATTTCTGGATCCTCATGGGCGACCACGCTGCCGTACAGGCTCTGCTGGACAGCAAAAAAGACGCTATTGTTGACTGCGCTATGGAATATGACAGAAGAAACTCTGCTGTTCCCATGCTGGACATCACTGGCGTGGAAGCACGCATCGAACCCGGCGCATTCATCCGTGACCGGGTAAGCATCGGCAAAAACGCTGTTGTTATGATGGGCGCTGTGATCAACATCGGCGCTGAAATCGGCGAAGGCTCCATGGTTGACATGAACGCTGTTCTGGGCGCAAGAGCAACTGTAGGCAAAAACGTACACGTTGGCGCAGGCGCAGTGCTGGCAGGCGTTCTGGAACCCCCCAGCGCAACACCCGTTATTGTAGAAGACGGCGTAATGATCGGCGCGAACGCTGTGGTACTGGAAGGCGTACGCATCGGCGCTAACGCTGTTGTTGCAGCAGGCGCAGTGGTAACAGAAGATGTACCCGCAGGCGCTGTTGTAGCTGGCTCCCCTGCCAAAGTCATCAAAATGAAAGATGAAAAGACAGAAGGCAAAACACAGCTTATGGAAGACCTGAGAAAATAATCCTTTCTGGAAAGCAAAACATCCCCTCTCTCAGGGGCATCTTCATAAGAAAACAAAGAAAGCTAAAATCCTTATCACGACAAAGGATTTTAGCTTTCTTATTTTTTTTATTAAGATTTTTGTTATGTTTTCTTATGAAGACAGCCATCGCAATTCCCCTTAAGAAATCAAGGAAAATAAAAATCAATGTTTTCTTAAGGGGAGGTTGCTTTCAGAGGGGATGTTTTTGTTGGGACGGGAAAAAGGCGGCAGTTGCCTGCCGCCGGAAAGAATCTTTATGATGTGTATCATTTACCAGAAATTCCAGAAGGAAGCAGCTGCTGGGGTTTCTGTCTTGGTGCCAGGTTTCATGGCTTTCTGGAATGTGGTAACAGCTGTTTGCAGATTACGGTATGCGGTATCCACAGTATCCTTGTCTGCAGTGGAACTATCATAAACTGTTTTTGCGCTATCCGCAACTGTCTGCAAAGCTTGTTTCTCGGCTACTGTTACCCATTTCTGATCAGAAGAGAACTCACTGCCATCAGCAGAAGTCGGTGTTGCCAACAGAACACCGCTGCCCTGCAGGAGAGCAAACAGTTTTGTCCTATCAACAGACAGAACCGTTACGGTACAGGCTGCAGTTTTCTGACCATCCTCTGTGGTAACGGTGATGGTTGCAGTACCGGGTGCCTGGGCAATCACTTTACCATTTGCATCTACTGTTGCCACTTCTGATGCACTGCTTTTCCATGTTACTTTTGGATTAGTGGCATGTTGCGGTGTGATGGTTACCACTAATTGATTACCTTCCCCTGCGGAAAGTTTCAGATCATTGGTGTTCAGACCTACGCCTGTCACTGCTACGGGTGTTTCTTTGACGGTAACTTCACATGTGGCTGTTTTATTGCCGTCTTTTGTGGTTACTGTGATGGTTGCATTACCGGGTTTCTGTGCAACCACTTTACCGTCCTGATCTACCGTTGCTACTTCCGGGGTGCTGCTAGCCCATGTCACTTCTTTATTTGTGGCTGCTTCCGGTGTCACAGTTGCCACCAGTTTATTTTCTTCCCCTACGGAAAGTTCCACTTTATTGGTGTTCAGTCCTGCACTCTGTACAGGTACAGTTGCTGGCTGTCCATTGACAGTCACTTTGCAGCTTGCGCTCTTGCCATCCGCTGTTGCAGTGATGGTAGCTGTGCCTGCCGCCTTGGCGGTCACATTGCCGTTGCTGTCTACCTCTACGATTTCCGGTTTGTCGCTTTTCCAAGTTACTGTCTTATTGGTAGCGTCATTGGGGTTTACAGTTGCTGTCAGTTTTTCAGTGTCGTTCACATCCAGTGTCAGGTCGGTTTTGTCCAGTGTCACACTGGTTACACCAATCTTCACACCTGGTTCTACCGTTACATTACCGGATTTTTCATCAATGCGTCCATAACCCTTGACGGTTACGTTATTATCCGCCTGCAATTTGCCAATGGTACCGCTCAGGTCAATTCTGCCATATCCTTTGTCAGTCACATAGAGTTCTTTGACGATGGTACTTGCCGTAATCTTCACATCTGCATTGGCTGCAACGATTTCCACGCGGTCTGCCTGCAAATCATCCAGTGTGGTCAGTTTATCTGTATCCACAACGATCTGTTTCAGATACGTGCCATTGTCTTTTTCCAGACCGATGACATCCGCACCGTTTTTACGGATATACAGCGTGCCTTTCAGTGCCTGTGCAGTCTTGTTGTCCAGTTTCAAACCAACAGGCTTATCGCCATATGTTTTTTCTGCATAAATATTGCCGCTGATCTTACAATCTTCAAAAAATACAGAATTTGTGCCGCCGCCCTTCACATAAACATCACCGGAGATGTTCATATTTGTCAGTGTTGCGGTGCCGTTTCCTACTTTTTCATCAATATACAGATGACCCAGTACAGTCATATCTTTCAGACCCACGCCGTTTGCCGCCACTGTCACATTGCGGTATGTGCCGCCGGTACGGTTAGCTGTCACAGTGATGCTTTTCCGTCTGCTGGGTGTCCACCAATCATCATCGTCATCCGTATAATCCGGTTTGCTTGCATTATCCTTTGTTTTCACCGTATCGGGACGGATACTGCTGGTAACGCCGCTGACATAAACGGTCATGGTGTCGATGTCGCCGCTGCCTTTGATGGTAACTTTATCTTTTACGGTCATATCTTCCACTTTCCCCTTGGAAAAGTCGATGGTAGCCTTATCGGCGTTTTTGGTGATTTCCATATTTTTGATTCTGGCGTCAGAACCCAGTTTCAGGTCTGTTTCTGCATCCAGTGTCAGATTACGTACTTTTGCGTCAATGGTGATATAACCAGACAGCTCTTTATCCACAATAACATCTGTATAATCGCCGCCGGTCAGTTTGCCGATTTTCTTAAATGTGGTTTTTTCCACGGTGGTCTTGCCGCTGGCTTTCACTGTGGTATCCTTCTGATCCATCACCATTTCTTTGATGTCACAATCTTTCAGAATGATTTCACCGCCGCCATCTACGATGAGTTTGCCTTTTACCGTCACATCTTCCAGTGTGATGGTCTTTGTGCCAAGACGGTCAGAAATGGTCAGGTCACCAGTGATGGTGGTATCTTCCAGTTTGGTCTGGGTCAGAAGCATATCTTCTTTTTGGGTTTCTTCTTTATCTTCTTCCTTGTCGCCGGGCTTGTAGTTCACGGTCTTATCCAGTGCCAGAACAGCTTCGGCTCTTGTCAGAACACGGTTCGGTCCAAAGGAGCCATCGGGATAGCCTGCCATGATGCCTGCTTCGCTGACAGCGCCCACCACGCCTTTTGCCCAATTGGAAATAGCGTAGGAATCGGTGTAGCGATATGCCCGACTTTCATTCTGTTTCAAATCCAGAATACGGGAAATCATAGCTGCCGCTTCCTGTCTGGTAACAGGGTCATTGGGACGGAAAATGCCGTTGCCGTCACCGGAAATATAGCCTGCTGCCACACCAGTCTGGATGGCATTTTTACCCCAGTAATGGCTGGGTACGTCGGAGAAATAAGCGTAGCCGCTCTTTGTGTAGCCCATGGCGTTATTCACCAGCACCACAAATTCCGCTCTGGTAATCATGTTGTTCGGGCGGAAAGTCCCGTCAGGATAGCCGCTGATGTCTCCTTTATCCACCCATTTGTTGATGGTATTCTGTGCCCAGTGACCCTGAATGTCTGTGGGCGCACCGAAAGCGGTGACGCTCATAGCCATAGAAGCCGCCAGCACAGCTGTAATGGTAATCGCATGTTTCTTCTTCATAAATTACACCCCCATATCAATGAAAAACTTTTCATGGAATTTTTATCCTCTTCTAATGCTACTGTACTCTGTTTTTCCTTAAGAAACAACTGTTTTCCGCCATTCGTAAGAAAGCCTTAAACAAATCGTAATATCCGTAACATAAGGATTTTTCCGCCCTCATTCTCACGCAAAAATCCCCTGCCATATTTTCAATGCCTCCAAACTGTGCTATCATAAAAAATATACAAAATCTTAACACCAAAGAAAAAAGGAGGTGTATCCATGGAAAAAATCAAAAAATATCTGCCCAAATTTCGACCCAACTGGCGGGGCGCACTGCCGGTGGTGCTTTTCTTTGGCGCGGCTTTCCTGATTGTGGCAGTGTTTTTTGACCTGCAATTTGTTATGACAGCCTCTGTCATCACGGTACTGTTCCAGATTCGCCATGCCCGATACAACTCCTGGGGGTATCTGTTCCGTCAGCTGGTCATCTGCGAAGCCCTTGCCCTTTTCGCCATGATTGCCACGTTGGATATGCCCCTTTCTCTGCTCTTGAATTTTACCATTCCCTTTGCGCTGGTTTTCCTGCAATCTTCACAATTCGTGCCAAAAGGATATTTTGCCAGCGCCATGATATTCGTATTCCTGCAATTCATGCCGCCGGAACCAAAGGACTTTGGCGTACAGCTGGAAGTGGTGCTGGTCTGCTGGGTATTCCTTGCCATTGTACTGAAGCTGTATCCCTATTTACAGCGTGGCAAAAAGCAGGCAAAACCTACGGTTCAGACACTGCACACCGGTCTGAAACAGCTTTCTCAAATACTCACCCGCATTGCTGACGGGGAAACAGACGACGATTTTTCCAAAGAACTTTACAAATTAGAGGACACTTACCACCGCATGGCATACCAGATGCAGACGGTGTTCCAAAAAGGCGACCACGGCAAAAAATGCTTTGATATGCTGGCAGTCATGTTCCAGCGAAGTTTTTATCTGGTGCGGGACAAAGCCTGGCAGCAGGACGAAGTTCAGCAAAATGCCCTGCCCCGTTTGACAGAGGTGGCAGCGCTGGCAGAAGAAGCTTCCCAGACCCTCAACGAAACAGACAACGCAGAACTCATTGCCAAAGCCCGTACTCTCTTGGAGCAAAGAGAAATGCCCGAAGGACGGGTGCGCATCTTTTACCGGAGCTGCTTGCACATGCTTATACTGATCTGCCATACTTACCCTGCCACAAAGAAGCAGAATCTCCAGTGGTTCGGCGTGGACTGGCAGGAAACATGGCTGAAATTCCGGCGGCGCATTTCCCGCCATTCCATCGAAACCCGGTTTGCCCTCCGGCTTTCCGTGGTGCTGACCATCAGCTGCGGCGCCATGGCTATCTCCCACGCAAACCATGTATACTGGTTCCCTTTGAATGCCTTTTTGCTGCTCCAGCCTAGCTTTGAGGACAGCGAGCATCGTTTGGTGACTCGTCCCATTGGTACGGCTTTGGGCTGTTTGGTGGTGGCACTGGTTGAGCCTTTCCTGCCCACAGTTCCCATGCAGTTTGCCTTTGCTTTTCTCATGATGTTCTTCATGTACTGCTCTACCCCCGGCACATGGGTACAGCCCATTTTCTCCACCAGTTTTGCCCTGATTCTGGCGTCCATGTCCATGCAGGACAATACATTGATCTGGCTGCGTATTGCCTATGTCATCACGGCTGTGTTGCTGGTTTCCGTCATCAACCTGTTTTTCTTCCCTACCACAAAAGAAAAGCAGTTTGCCCTGAACCTGCGGCGGCTCTTCCAGCTCCACGCCTCCTACTGGGAAATTACCAGACGGAGTTTATCACAAAACGTGGATTTACATGAATACAATGAACTGCTGACGGAGTTCCATATGATTTACGCCCAGTGCAGGGAATACATACAGAAAGAACTGCCGGGAGAAACGGGCACGGTGTATCATGAGCTGCTGGTGACCCTCTGGAAAACATTCTCCGAGCTGGAACAGACGGCATACCTCATGCAGACAGGCTCTGCGGAACGAGAAGAATATCCTGCCCTCATGGATCTGACCATGCAGCTGCAAAGGGAAATCTTCCCGCCCCAGCCCACAACGCCTTCCATTGCCCTTCATCGGGATTTTCATGACAAAGACCTGACTTATGTACTGACCCAGTACATGCGCAACAGTGGACACCTGCGGTCCTTGTACAGTCAGATAGCAAGCAACACCCTGATTTTTAAGAAAAAAGAACTTGCCCGCAAATAAAAACAGAGCATTTCTCAAAAGAAATACTCTGTTTTTTTATTTTCTGCGGAAATTGCGGACTTTGGCGGAAATTTCCCGGAGTTCTTCTTTGGACAGGGTATCCAGATGTTTCCAATTGATCCATGAACAGCACAAGACTTTCGTTATAGCGAATCTTATTGAACTCAATGAAATAATTCACCATGACCCCCGGCACCAATGCCACCACAAAAATGCCGTAAAGCGCCAAAAGTACCGTCAAAATTCTGCCGCCCCATGTCACTGCCACAAAATCTCCAAAGCCAATGGTAGTGGACGCCGCAAAACAGTACCAAAGGCTGTCCGCCAATGTGGTGATGGACGGCTCTGCCAGCCAGACTGCCACTGCCACCAGAAACAACAGCAGTACATAACCAACGGCAAACCGTTCCGCATGGGTGATACGAACCACTTTCCAAAGCAAAGATATCCTGCGCATGTTATCTCCTTCCCCCTCTTATTCCAAAAAAATACCCCGTATTTTTTTGGGAGGGAAATACGGGGATATCAAAAATCGCTATGGGGTTATACTGCACATAACCCCATAGGGTGACGTAAGCTTATTTACCTCTGACGATTCTGGACAGCTGGATCAGGAAGGTAGGCGCGAAAGCCAGACCTACAATCTGACCGATATTTGTCAGTGTCAGAGCGTTGTCGATGTCAAACAATCCATGGAGTGCGGGCACAAACAGTACCAGCATCAGCAGCAGTGTGCCTACGAAGAAAGCACCTACGCTGTAAGGATTGGAAGGCAGACGGAAGATGGAACGGGAGCCGCGGCAGTTGAAGCCGTGGAACAGACGTGCCATACAAAGTGTTGCGAAAGCCATGGTACAAGCCATGCCGTTGTTGATCTGCATACCCAGATAGAAAGCTGCCATGGTTACCACTGCAATGAGGGCACCCTGAATACCCAGTGTCTGCAAGAAGTCTTTTGTCAGAATACCTTCTTTGGGGCTTCTGGGTTTCTGGTTCAGCAGGTCGCCAGTGGGTTTTTCCATGTTCACTGCCAGTGCGGGCAAGCTGTCTGTCAGCAGGTTGATGAACAGAAGCTGTACTGCTGTGAAAGGCAGAGGCAGACCAAAGAGGGATGTGATCATAACCACCAGAATACCAGCCAGGTTACCGGAAAGCAGGAACTTGATGGAGTTCTTGATGTTGGTGTATACGTTTCTGCCGTTGGCTACGGCTTTGACGATGGTCGCGAAGTTATCGTCTGTCAGAATCATGGACGCTGCGTCCTTGGATACTTCTGTACCAGTGATACCCATGGCAATACCGATGTCAGCCTGTTTCAGTGCGGGCGCGTCGTTGACGCCGTCACCTGTCATAGCTGCCACATGACCTCTGTCCTGCCATGCTCTTACGATACGGATTTTATGCTCGGGAGATACACGGGCATAAACGGAAATATGTTCAACTTCGTTGCGAAGTTCTTCATCTGTCATTTTTTCCAACTCGCTGCCTTCTACAGCTCTGTCGCCATCCTGCAGGATACCGATTTCTCTTGCGATGGCAGAAGCAGTGATCTTATGGTCACCGGTGATCATAACAGGACGGATACCGGCTCTGCGGCAGTCCGCAACAGCAGGCGCGGATTCCACACGAGGAGGGTCCATCATGGCAATCAAACCAGTGAAAATCAGGTCGGTTTCGTCCTCCAATGTCAGAGGGCGGTTTTCAGAAAGCACCTTTTTGGCAAATGCCAGTACACGCAGACCCTGAGAGGAGAAATCTCTGTTCTGGTCTACAATGGCGCTGCGGATTTCGTCTGTCAAAGGCAGGACTTCGCCGTTCTGTTCCACAGAAGTACATCTTGCCAGCAGCACGTCCGGCGCGCCTTTGATGAGCATTTCATAACGTTCGTTTCTGAAATGCAGGGTAGACATGAGTTTTCTGTCGGAGTCAAAGGGAATTTCCTGCAAACGAGGGAATTCTTCTCTGACTTTATTTTCATCGCCGCCGATGGTACGGCAGAAGGACAGCAAAGCGGTTTCTGTAGGGTCGCCCACTGCTGTTTCACCGTTGATGGCGCCGTCATTACACAATACACTTTCTGCCACCAGACCGTTCACAGCTTTATCATTGCCTTTGGCTTCTTCAGGTTCCCAAACTTTGCCGTTGGCATAAGCTTTCTTTACAGTCATGCGGTTCTGTGTCAGTGTACCTGTTTTATCGGAACAGATAACGGATACACAGCCCAGACCTTCCACGGCACGGAGGTTTTTGATGATGGCGTTTTCTTTTGCCATTTTCTGAGTACCAATGGCAAGACCGATGGTCACGATGGAGCTGAGGGCTTCGGGAATGGCAGCAACTGCCAGAGCCACAGCAAACATCAGAGATTCTGCCAGACCCATGTTCCGCCATACACCCAGACCAAAGACGATGGCACAGATGACCATGATGATGATGGACAGTTTCTTGGAGAAATCGTCCAGACTGCGCTGGAGGGGTGTTGCCTTTTCCTGTGCGGATTCCATCAGGTCGGCAATCTTACCGATTTCTGTCTGCATCCCTGTACCTGTAACCAGTACCACCGCACGACCGTAGGACACCAGAGAGCTGCTGTATACCATATTCAATCTGTCGCCCAAAGGCAGTTCATCCTGATCAATGGGTGTGTCAATTTTGTTTACGTTTTCAGATTCCCCTGTCAGTGCACTTTCGCTGACCTGCAAGGAGAAGTTCTGCAATACACGACCGTCTGCTGCGGTCACGTCCCCTGCTTCCAAGAGCAGAATGTCGCCGGGCACCAGTTCTGCCGCAGGCACTTCCATTTTCTGACCGTCACGAATGACACGGGCATTGGGTGCTGCCATAGCCTTCAGGCTGTCCAGAGATTTCTGGGCTTTGAAGTGCTGCACCGTACCCAAAATGGCATTGAGGATGAGCACTGCTAGAATAACGATGGTGCCTTCCAGACCGCCTGTCAGAGCGGAAATGATGGCTGCGATAATCAGAATGATTACCAAAAGGTCAGCAAACTGTTCCGCAAATACCTGCAAAACGCCTTTGCGCTTGCCTTCCTGCAATTTGTTGTAGCCGTACTGTTCCAGCCGTTTCTTTGCTTCTTCCGCTGTCAGCCCGTTCATGGAGCTGTTCAGTTCCTGCAGGAGTTCTTCCTGCGATAATTTCCATTGTTTATCCATAGAAATTCCCCTTTCTCTGTGTCCCGTGCAAATAAAAAAGACTTATATTGCACCGAATCCTCTCGTTATGCAATAAAAGTCTTGCTTTTCAAGAAAATGTTCTTTTAGTCGCGCCCGGGTAATAACACCGAGATGACGAACGCTGACGATGCGGCTTGCCGCACAAGCTACTCCCTTTTATTACAATGACTCTACCATACTTTTGCACAAAAGGCAAGAGAAAAATTCATACAAATTGCAATTTTCTTTTTGCCCCTGTTATTTTGCCCCAAAGCCCCTGATTTTTCCCTCTTTTTTCCCAAAAGCGCCCGTTCTGTTTTTTTGGCAGTCTGCATTTGCATTTTCCTGTCATTATGCAAATATAACGAAATTTTGTATGCAAATCCATGCAATTTTTTTCAAAAAAGGGGCTTGTTTTTTTCTTAACATGGGTCTATGATAAATGCGTCAACTACATACGGCAGTATCTTCAGGGCAGGGTGAAATTCCCGATCGGCGGTATAGTCCGCGAGCGCAGCGATGCGCAGGACTTGGCATAGGTTCAAGTCAGGATTTGGTGAGATTCCAAAACCGACAGTATAGTCTGGATGGAAGAAGATCATGACAGTACAAGGCAGATTTTTCTGTTTTTGTTCTGTTCTTTTGTGTATACCAAAAAGGGGTGTGTTTGTGGTACCCTTTGTTTTGGATATGCGTATTTTTTCATGGATTTCAAAGCCCTGAGTGGACGGTTTCCCGTCTGTTCAGGGTTATTTTTTTGCAGAAAAGGAAGTGGCGAAAATGGAAAAACAGGATTTTATGCGGCACGCCATTGCCCTTGCCAAAAACGGCATCGGCGCCGTTGACCCCAACCCACTGGTGGGCGCGGTCATTGTCAAGGACGGCGAGATCATCGGGGAAGGCTGGCACGCACGCTTTGGCGGACTCCACGCGGAGCGCAACGCGCTGGCAAACTGCCGCACCTCACCCAAAGGTGCCACTATCTATGTGACACTGGAGCCCTGCTGTCACTACGGCAAGACACCTCCCTGCACAGAAGCCCTGCTGGAAGCAGGCATTGCCAAAGTGGTCATTGGTTCCCGTGACCCCAATCCCAAGGTGGCAGGCAAAGGAGCAGCCATCCTCCGGGAAGCAGGCGTGGAAGTGGAAGAAGATTTCCTCCGGGAGGAATGTGACGCCCTCAACGGTCCTTTCTTTCACTACATCACCACGAAACGGCCTTATGTGGCAATGAAATACGCCATGACTGCCGACGGAAAAATTGCCACAGTCACCGGCGCATCCCAGTGGATCACCAACGAAGCCAGCCGCTATCATGTCCATGCTCTGCGGCGGCGGTATCCAGCCATTATGGCAGGCATCGGCACCGTTCTTGCAGACGACCCCATGCTGAACTGCCGACTGGGTGATGAGGCACGGAATCCCATCCGCATCATCTGTGACAGCAAACTGCAAATTCCCCTGGAAAGCAAACTGGTGCAGACGGCAAAGGACATTCCCCTCATTGTGGCAACCTGTTCCAAGGACGAAGAAAAACAGGCAACTCTGACAGCAAAAGGCGCAGAAGTGCTGGTATTTGACGGGGAAAAAGTTCCCCTCCCTGCCCTTATGGACAGACTGGGGGAAAAACAGATCAGCGGTATCCTGCTGGAAGGCGGCGCCACACTGAACGCAGCTTTTCTGGCAGAAAACCTGATACAACGGGCGTATGTATACATTGGGGCAAAAGTATTTGGGGGCGCAGCAGCAAAATCACCCATTGCAGGAGGCGGCATATCCCTTCCATCGGAAGCGGCTGACCTGCATCTGGCAGAAGTACAGACCTTCGGAAACGATGTACTCTGCGTTTATGATTTCCCGAAACAGGAGGCGAAGTAAATGTTCACAGGCATCATTGAGGAACTGGGCACCATTCGGGGTGTTTCCCTCACCAAGGACGGCGGCGAGCTGCAAATTGCCGCAACCACCGTACTGGGCGGCACAAAGCTGGGGGACAGCATTGCCGTCAACGGTACCTGTCTGACGGTGACGAAACTGGAAAAAGACGGCTTTACAGCCTTTGTCATGGCGGAAAGCCTGCGCCGCACCAATCTGGGCAGTCTGAAACGGGGCAGCGTGGTACATCTGGAAAGAGCCATGGCAGCAGACGGGCGTTTTGGCGGGCATATGGTCACGGGGCACATTGATGGGCAAGGCACTTTCCTTTCCCAGAAACCGGAGGGGCAGGCTGTTGTCCTCACCATCGGCGCAGACCCGGAAATCCTTTCGGGCATTGTGGAAAAAGGCTCTATTGCCATTGACGGCACCAGCCTGACAGTGATGGATGTGGGCAAAGACAGCTTCCGAGTAGGCATCATCCCCCACACCGGCGGACATACAGCCCTTTTAGACCGTCCCAAAGGCTACGCCTGCAATCTGGAAACAGACGTCATCGGCAAATATATTCAGAAATTTTTAGCAAAGAATACAGAATCCACTCCCAAGAAATCCACATTGACCATGGATTTCCTGCGAGAAAACGGATTTTAAACATAGGAGGATAACGTTATGCGTGAATATAACACCATTGAAGAAGCATTGGAAGAACTGCGTCAGGGTCGTATGATTCTGGTGACTGACGACCCCGACAGAGAAAACGAAGGGGATCTGATCTGTGCGGCAGAATTTGCCACCACAGAAAACGTAAACTTTATGGCAACCCACGGCAAAGGACTCATCTGCATGCCCATGAGCGAAGAACTGGGCAAAAAGCTCATGCTGCCCCAGATGGTTTCTGATAACACAGACAACCACTGCACCGCTTTCACCGTTTCCATTGACCATGTAGACACCACCACAGGCATTTCCGCCGAAGAACGTGGCTACACCGCAAGAAAATGCGTGGAAGACGACGCAAAACCCCAGGATTTCCGTCGTCCCGGTCACATGTTCCCGCTCATTGCCCGCAGAGGCGGCGTGCTCACCAGAGAAGGACACACAGAAGCTACTGTTGACCTGCTGCGTCTGGCTGGGCTGAAACAGTGCGGTCTGTGCTGCGAAATCATGGCAGACGACGGCACCATGATGCGTACCCCTTCCCTGTGGGAACTGGCTGACAAATACAACCTGAAATTCATCACCATCCACGATTTGCAGAACTACTGCCGCCGCAACGAAAAACACGTCATTCGGGAAGCAGAAGCAAAAATGCCCACAAAATACGGCGAATTCCGTATTTTCGGTTATGTGAACGACCTGACTGGCGAACACCACGTTGCACTGGTAAAAGGCGACATCGGCGACGGCAAAAACCTGCTGTGCCGTGTACACTCTGAATGCCTGACTGGTGACGTATTCGGTTCCCGCCGCTGCGACTGCGGACAGCAGCTTGCCGCAGCCATGGCACAGATCGAAAAAGAAGGCAGAGGCATCCTGCTGTATATGCGTCAGGAAGGCAGAGGCATCGGCCTCATCAACAAACTGAAAGCCTACGAACTGCAGGAAAGAGGCAGAGATACCGTAGAAGCCAACCTGGAACTGGGCTTTGCACCCGACCTGCGGGAATACTGGATCGGCGCACAGATTTTGCAGGATTTAGGTGCAAAAGAACTGCGGCTCCTCACAAACAACCCCACAAAGGTTTATGGTCTGGACGGCTTCGGCGTTTCCATTGTGGAACGTGTGCCCATCGAAATCGAACCCCAGGAAGATGATGAATTCTATTTGCAGACAAAACAGCAGAAAATGGGTCACATTTTCTCTCACATTTTATAAAAACAACGTCAGGAGGATACAGCAATGAAAGTTTTAGAAGGATATTTAAACGGCAAGGGTATGAAAATCGGCATTGTTGCCGCAAGATTTAACGAATTTATCGTAAGCAAACTGGTCAGCGGCGCAGAAGACGCTCTGGTGCGTCACGGCGTAGACGGCGACGACATTTCTATTGCATGGGTGCCCGGGGCTTTTGAAATCCCCACCATCGCACAGAAAATGGCAAAAAGCGGCAAATACGACGCCATCCTGTGTCTGGGCGCAGTCATCCGCGGTGCAACCAGCCATTATGACTATGTTTGCAACGAAGTTTCCAAAGGCACAGCACACATCGCTCTGGAAACAGGCGTACCTGTGATGTTCGGCGTACTGACTACAGACACCATTGAACAGGCCATCGAACGTGCCGGCACAAAAGCAGGCAACAAAGGCTATGACGTGGCATGCTCCGCCATCGAAATGGTTGATCTGGCAAGAAAGATGTAATTTTTCTTTTCCACTCCCGCTTTTTTTGGTATACTAATGCCAGAGAAACGAAAGGAGCGAAAGCCATGATTCACGATACTTATACCTTTCAGGATTTAAGCGAGGTGTGCTATCACCTCAGCAAATACAAAAACGTCAAAGAGGAGTGGCGGGCAGATTTCTGCAACATTTACGGAGAACTGGTTGCCAGCTTTGACAGCGACGAGGAAACCGGAGAACGTCTGAAAGACCCCGACGAAACATACGCCATGGTGACAGAACTCATGGACATTGCCATGATGATGGGGAAAACATGGTGATTTCCCTATTCCAAACTCCATAAAAACGGCATAAAAAAGACATTTTCCTTAGGGGCATCTTCATAAGAAAAC
>ENA-ORUM01001154-ORUM01001154.1-human-gut-metagenome-genome-assembly--contig:-NODE-1154-length-23475-cov-9.146243_pt1 | contig 23475 bp, 21 predicted proteins | sample MGYA00242083_ERZ509217 | MGnify/ENA primary metagenome ERZ509217 (study PRJEB26280, sample SAMEA2338831) | human gut metagenome | biome: human gut; feature: human-associated habitat; material: faeces...
TCCTCGATAGTATGAACAACAATCGCATCTTTTACTTTATAATTCTTATTTCCTGTGAGAATGATATTTGTACGGTTTTTCAACGGGAGTCCGTTTGGAAAGCTCTCCAGGGTTTTTCTTCCCATAACCACTACCTTTCCAGTTGTTTCCTGGCGGAACATTTTCATATCTGCCGGAATACTCACCAGAAGACGGTTATCCTTTCCAATCGCCCAATTTTTATCAACTGCTACAATAATATTCATTTTGTGTCTCTCCTTTTATATCTATCCTCTTATATGGCTATTGGGATATTTTTAATCTGAGGCCATGTCTCGTAATTTTCCACAATCAGATCATCTGTTGTAAAATCGTAAAAATTCTTAATCTCCGGATTCAGCTTTACAATCGGTGCCGGATACGGAGTACGGCTTATAAGCTCTTTTACGACCGGAATATGTCTGTCATAAATATGACAGTCTGAAATCACATGAAGCAGTTCTCCTGCCTCCATATCGCACACCTGTGCAAACATCATAAGAAGAATCGAATACTGACATACATTCCAGTTGTTTGCAGCAAGAATATCCTGTGAACGCTGATTTAAAATCGCATTTAAGGTAAGCTTATCTTTTCCCGGCTCTTTTGTCACATTAAAGGTCATGGAATACGCACATGGATAAAGGTTCATTTCATGAAGATCCTGATGCACATAAATGTTTGTCATAATTCTTCTGCTATACGGATTATTCTTCAGATCATAAAGAACCCTGTCCACCTGATCCATCATTCCCTCTTTATAGCTGTGCTTGACGCTCATCTGGTAGCCATATGCTTTTCCAATCGAGCCCTCCTCATCTGCCCAGCTGTCCCAAATATGGCTGTGAAGGTCGTGGATATTGTTTGATTTTTTCTGCCATATCCAGAGAATCTCGTCCATACAGCTTTTAAGAGCCGTCTTTCTAAGAGTAAGAGCCGGAAATTCCTTTCTCAGATCATATCTGTTTACCACTCCGAATTTCTTGATCGTATATGCCGGAGTTCCATCCTCCCACACAGGGCGGACTTTTTCTCCTTCCGTACTTGTCCCGTTTTCCAGGATATCCTGACACATTTTTATAAATACATCATCTGCGTAACTCATTTTTCTTTACACTCCTGTTTTTCTGTTTTTTATATTGTTTCAGGTCTTACTTTAATCCCCTTTCTGCTCATGCAGCAGCCACAGTTTCTTCTCCAGACACCGAAATTCCACTCTCGTCACATCTGCACAGTACTCTCCGTCTGCATGGAGCACCATTGGCTTATCCAGAATCAGGCGAAATCCTTTTTCATTTCTGATAGTAAAACCATTAATATGCTCCTGCTTTGCAGCAACCAGAAACGGAAGCAGGAAAAAAGTCTGCCATTTGGCGATTCCGGATGCACTGCCAAGCGAGAGCAGACCGTCCTGCACCGATGCATGAGGTGCCATAGGAACCCCTCCGCCTTCTGCCGGCAGATTCATAGCTGCCGCAAAGATCATCTTCGGAAGAATATAGCCTCCATGTTCTGTCACCACCTTTGCATTAGCTGTCTCCATGGTAAAAAGAGACTGCACCGTCAATGCAAGATATGTAAGCTTACCCAGATGGAAACGATTTAAAACCTGTTTCAGTCTGGAATGAAGTGCTTTTTTACACACAAGTGCATCCAGTCCCAGGCCGGAACTGATTCCAAAAATCCGCGGCTTCTCACAGCCTTCCCAGCTTACCTGCCCCAGATCTATCCTGTAAAGTGCTTCACCTCTCTGATCCTTTCTGATACAGGCACAGATTTCCCTCAGGCTCTCCTTCGGTGTTTTCGGCAGTTTCAGATTTCTGCCAAAATCATTCCCTGAACCAGTGGGTATCACGCCAAAACGTACCTTATCAAAGTCAGTAATACCATTCAGGACTTCATTGATCGTACCGTCTCCCCCAACCACCAGCAGATAGACAGGCTCTTCACCCTTCACCCGGGAAATCTGCTCAGCCAGTTTCGCGGCATGCCCTTCATATCTGGTCATATGGGCTTCATATTTTATTTTGTATCCCCGAAGCAGACACTGTGTCTCATTCCATACCCTGTGCGCCTGTCCTGTCCCAGCTCCATTATTTACAATAATCTGTATCCTTCTCATTCTTCCTCACTTATACATTATATTTATTTTCTGCCGTTTCTTCTATCTCATTATAAATGCCAATACCTATACTATACAATATTTACCCATCACATACAAGACTTCGAAACTGCGAAATCGTTACTGTTCACTCCGTTCACAGTAACGTAGCCAAAATTCATTCCAGATTGCCTGCGGCAATGGAATTTTGGCTTGTATGTCTCGGGATTTTGGCATATTCATGCCAAAACACCTCGCGGGACAGTGGTGTGTGAACAGTAACCTCCGTTCTCAGCAATACGCTTCACGATATGTCTTACAGGATTGTCAATCGGATATCCGCAATTGAAGCATGGGATTTACTTACAGCAATTCTATATTTTGTCAAAAAGTCAAAATAATACATAAATCCGTCAAAATATTGAAAGCATTTTCTCCATAAAGTATTTATTATATATTTATGCAATACAACTATACACAAATTCTAAAGTAATTCCATAAAATAATGCAATCAAGACAGTTCAGCAGAATGTGAAGGACAAGGAAGATACCTGCCGGCGTGCTGACGCACGGCAAAGATATCTGACGCAGGACTTCACACTATGATGGGCTGGATTGTTTGCAGTAATTTATGAAATTGCTATAAATTATCAGGGGCAAAAGATATTTACAGCAATCCTCGTAAATAATGCGTATTGAGAGGATTGTTATAGTCAGCTCACATAATTCTCACTCAAATCAAACGTACTAAAATATAATATTATCAGGAGGTCTTTACAATGGAAAAAAGATGGTGGAAAGAAAGCGTCGTATATCAGATCTATCCTCGCAGCTTCTGCGACAGCAACGGAGACGGAATCGGTGATCTTAACGGTATCACCGGCAAACTTGACTATTTAAAAGAGCTTGGAATTGACGTAATCTGGCTCTCTCCGGTTTACAAATCACCAAATGATGACAACGGATATGATATCAGTGATTATCAGGCGATCATGGACGAATTCGGAACCATGGAAGACTTCGACCGTATGCTTGCCACAGCTCACGAAAAAGGCATCAAAATCATGATGGACCTGGTTGTAAACCATACCTCTGATGAACACAAATGGTTCATCGAGAGCCGCAAATCCACAGACAATCCTTACAGAGATTACTACATCTGGCGTCCTGCAAAAGAAGACGGAAGCCTTCCGAACAACTGGGGTTCCTGCTTCTCCGGTCCTGCATGGGAATACGACAAGACAACAGATATGTATTTCCTGCACCTGTTCTCCAAAAAACAGCCTGATCTGAACTGGGACAATCCTGCTGTACGTCAGGATGTTTTCGATATGATGAACTGGTGGCTGAAAAAGGGCGTTGACGGATTCCGTATGGATGTTATCAGCCTTATCTCCAAAGAGCCGGGGCTTCCTGACAAAGAACCTGGAATTAACGGCTATGCAACCTTCAATGTATCCGCAAACGGTCCTCATGTACATGAATACCTTCAGGAAATGCGTCAGAAAGCACTGAATAATGCTGACACGATCACTGTAGGCGAATGCTCAGGTGTTACTCTGGAAGAGGCAAAGAAATATGCAAGAAGCGATGAAAAAGAGCTGAACATGGTATTCCAGTTTGAGCATATGGATGTTGACAGTGATGAAAAAGCCGGCAAATGGACAACCAGAAAGATGGATCTGCGCAACCTGAAAAAAATCCTTACACGCTGGCAGAAAGGTCTTCAGGATATTGCATGGAACAGTCTCTACTGGGAAAATCATGACCAGCCAAGAAGCGTTTCCCGTTTCGGCAATGACAGTGACGAATACAGAGAAATCTCTGCAAAAATGCTTGCAACATGTATCCATATGATGCAGGGTACACCTTATGTATATCAGGGTGAGGAACTGGGTATGACAAACTGCCCGTTTAACACTCTTGACAACTTCCGCGACCTTGAAAGTATCAATGCTTTCCACGAATTAACCGAACAGGGTAAGATGACCGAAGAGGACATGATGGCAGCAATCGGTTATAAGGGACGTGACAATGCAAGAACCCCTATGCAGTGGGACGACAGTGCTTACGCAGGTTTCTCCACAGCTAACCCCTGGATTATGGTAAACCCGAACTACACTAAGATCAATGCCAAAGATCAGATTAACCGCGAAGATTCCGTATTCAAATATTATCAGAAACTGATCAAGCTCCGCCATGAAAGTGAACTGATCGTATACGGTACCTATGATCTGATCCTTGATGATGACAAGGATATCTACGCTTATATCCGTACACTTGGCGATGAAAAACTGATCGTATACTGCAATTTCAGCGAGAATACACGTGAAGTAGAGCTTCCTGAAGAATTTACAAACGGAAAAGTTCTTATCTCCAATTACATTGATGCAAAAGTAAACCATAAAATCACTCTCAGACCTTACGAAGCAATCGTAATCCAGAAATAATATTCCGTGCAGGGCTGTTGTCAGATATTTTTTGACGACAGCCTTATATTTTGCATTTTTTAATTATTATCGTTCTCTCCCAAACAACTTATGAGCAACAGTTACAATTTTCTTTTATTTTATTCAAACTTTTTTGTGCAACACTTGCATTTTCATGTCCCAATGTGATAATATATTTATATATTTTTGTATTGAGGTGAATCTCACATGATAACAATTAAAGAAATGGCAGAGATGCTTGGAATCAGTACCACCACAGTATCAAATGTCATTAATGGAAAAACCAGCGAAGTTTCTCAGAAAACTGCTGAGAAAGTTCAGAAACTTCTGGACGAATATGATTACGTCCCAAATATGAATGCAAAAAATCTCGCACAGAACCATTCCAGACTCATCGGAATTGTATTAAAAAGGCGAAAGGATAAATACGAGAATATCTTCACAGATCCATTTCACGGCGAACTGCTGGGAGCTCTGGAATCTGCTATTCGTGAGCAGGGGTATTATATGATGATCTATATTTCTGAAGATATTGAAGAAATTGTGCGCAATATAGTAGGCTGGAACACTGAAGGACTGATTCTCATCGGTATGCTCCACGACGATTATCTCAAAATCAGAAGTAAGTACAAAAAACCTGCTGTCCTTATCGACAGTTACACTCCAAAGAATATTGCCAGATACGTTAATATCGGTCTTGACGATGAAGAGGGCGGATACCTGATGACAAAGTATCTTCTTGACTGCGGTCACAGAAAAATCGCATTTCTTGCCGACAATATGGAAGGTGTAGACTATATCCGATACACCGGGCATCAACGGGCACTTCAGGAATACGGACTGGATATTGATTTGGATAATCTGATCGTGATCCGCCCTTCCAAATATGAACGCCAGGGAAGTATGGAGGAGATTTATGCAGTCGCACACAAGTTCACTGCCTTTATGTGTTGTTCCGATTATTACGCAGTTACCCTGATGAAATATCTTAAAGCCAAAGGGATCCGCTTTCCGGAAGATCTCTCCATCACCGGATTTGATGATAATCTGTATGCGCAGCTTGCTTGTCCTTCACTCACCACTATTCATCAGGATATCTTTTCGCGCGGAACCATTGCCGCAGAATATCTGTTCAAAATGATTGATGGCTGGAATCCAAAAACAACGAATCTTTCTCTTCCGGTCAGACTTGTAGTACGCGACAGCGTAAAGATTCTGAATCCCCCTGAAGATGATTCCTCCGATGACGGTTCAGCTTTATAAGGCACTCAGGGATATCTGTCGCGGGATTTCACGCTCCGATGAGCCGGGAGCAATATGCATTATTTACGAGGATTGCTATGAGAAGATTGCTATAATTCATAGATACAAAAAGAACGAAAATCCAGGTACATATCATACCTGGATTTCCGTTCTTTTTTCTTCTGCTACATCTCAATAACAAGGAACTGATAACCCTGCAGTTCAATCTTATTTCCATCCATAGCTACATTGTCATAGTTATTGATCAGAACCTTCCTGCACTCTCCTGCAAGTTCAATGGTCTGTGGCTCTTTCTGGTAATTACCAACTACAAGAAGAGTCTTATCCCCTTTACGATAGTATGCCATCAGATTATGTACATCTTCCCATACAGGTTCCAGTTCTCCGTAAACAACAGTCTCTTTGTATTCCGGATTCTTACGCAGTGCGATAAGTTTCTTATAGAAACTTCTCACAGATTCCGGATCATTCATCTGGCTCTCTGCATTGATCTTTGTATAATTCGCATTGACCTTCAGCCATGGTTTACCTGTCGTAAATCCTGCATTCTCACCATCTGTCCACTGCATCGGTGTTCTGGCATTATCGCGGCTGAATCTGGAAACAGCTTTCAGTGCTTCCTCAGGTGTACATCCTGCTTCCAAAGCTACCTTATACTCATCCAGACTGGAAATATCATCTACCTGATCAATAGATTCAAACTTCACATTCTCCATACCAAGTTCCTGTCCCTGATAGATAAAAGGAAGTCCGCGAAGCATAAAGTTCAGACCGCCAAGCATCTTCTTACTTGCGTCACAGCAGTCACCTTCCGGGATATATCTGCTGACACCACGAGGCTCATCATGATTTTCAATAATATTGGAAACAAATCCGATATCACCAATTTTTCTCTGTGTTGTAAAGCAACATTTCTTGTAGGCATCCGGAGTAATCTGTTTGCAGTCATACCATCCCTTGTCAGATGCCCCCCAGATAGTCTCTTCGAAGTCAAACATACTGGAGAAATATCCATTATCGCCGATGAAATCCGGAATCTCTTCATCCTTCTCATCGAAAACTTCACCGACAGAGAATGCATCGTATTTCTTAAATGTACGGTCTCTCATCTCGCCAAGGAAGTCGCCGATTCCCTTCGCTTCTTTCAGCATCTTCCTGATACTGCAAAGACCGTCTTCACGATCCGGCTCATAGTCATGCATCGGAAGTGCTTTCTTGATATTGATAATCGCATCAATACGGAATCCACCAAGACCTTTATCCAGCCACCAGTTGATATTCTTATAAACTTCTTCCCTTACTTCCGGGTTCTCCCAGTTCAGATCGGGCTGTTTCTTATGGAAAACATGCAGATACTGTTTATTTGTTCCTGGAAGATCTTCCCATACAGGTCCGCCGAAATAAGAACGCCAGTTAGTTGGAAGTTCTCCTTCTTTCTTGTCACGCAGATAGAAGAAATTACCATATTTACCATCCGGATCCTCACATGCTTTTTTAAACCATTCATGTTCATCAGAACAATGGTTTACAACAAGATCCATCAGAATGTACATATCTCTCTTCTTAGCCTCAGCAATCAGTTCATCCATATCTGCCATGGTTCCGAAGCGAGGATCAATATCATAATAATCTGAAATATCATATCCCTGATCAGCTAACGGAGAGCGGTAGCAGGGGGAAAGCCAGATAATATCAACTCCCAGATCTTTCAGATAGTCAAGCTTCTCAATAACACCTCTCAGATCTCCAATTCCATCTCCATTGGTATCATAAAAACTCTTCGGGTAAATCTGATAAGCAACCTTTTCATTCCACCATTTCTTTACCATTGTAAAAATCCTCCTGTGTTTTTTATTAACCGGCGCTATTGTCTGCTTTGTCCCCGGTATTATACCTCTTACCTTTAGCGCCTAAGGTCTCTTTTTCATTTACGGCAATTATATCAGAATCCAAGGCTTCTGTCTTATCTTTTTTTGATAAAAAAATACAAAATTTTGACTTTTTTATATTACCGATATTCTTATTTACTGTGTTTCTTTTAATGAATGTCTGCGGTACTGCAACGGCGTTGTTGACGTATATTTTCTGAACTCTCTCAGAAAATTTCCCAGATTATTATATCCACATTCCAGACAGATTTCCGTAACTGTAAGATCAGACTCCTTCAGATAATGAATGGCCCTTTTTATCCTGTACTCATTCACATATTCCATAGGCGAACGCCCGATCACCTTCTTGAAAAATCTGCAGAAATACTGCTCATTCATCCCGATCAGTCCTGCAAGGTCACGTATATAGATTTTCTCTTTGTAATTCTCCTGTATGTAAGTCAGTGTTGTCTTGATCGTCTCAATTCTGTGGTCATGATTCTTCTCCGTTACCTCAAACAGATTATTCGCAGACAGAACTGCCAGAATCCGAAGCAGCGCTGATTTGATAAACAACTGTCGGGTGATATCATCCGTAACCGCCTCGCCGTCATAATAATTCTCCCGAAAAGAATCTCCTCCAAATACATTACGGATTTCTTCATAAGATTTTCTTACCGGTTCAAATGCCGGTTCATTCTTTCGCAGACATCTCGGAAACTGGATACTGCCATTTTGTACCGGCTGGATCAGATTCGTCTGAATCTGATCCAAAGCATATGCAGAGCTTAGCATATCCATATGAAAAACCACCGCATTTTCCACACAGCCGCCGTTTTTTTCAACAGAAATACTGTGAAGTTCCCCGGGATTAATAAAATAAAAACATTCCTCTGAAATGTTGAAACGTTCCATATTTACTTCCAGACAGAACTCTCCACCCGAAAAATAAAGCAGTTCTACTTCTTCATGCCAGTGGTGTTTCACCATATTCCCTTTTATCCTTGTTCCTGTCTGGTAAAATGCACAGGGAAAGTCCTGCGTACCATGGACACGTATTTCCTTTAAAGTTGATGGTTGTTGATTCTGCATGAAGCTGCCTCCTGTTGTCATTGTTATTGTTATTATAAATCCGGCATCAAAAATCCGCAACTAAAAAGGACATCCGAAGATGCCTTTTTAATAGTAAGTATTTATACAATTTTGTGCCTGCTCAAAGAAACTGTCCTCTTCACATTGCCCAAGAACATATCCCTGAAACAGTTTTCCCATATCTGAGACAGCACCCATGGAATTTTCACATAACGGACGTGCATTCAATGTATATTCCCGGAGATATTTCCGTATCATATCTATTCCTTCCAGATCAATATCCTCATTTTCGATCACATCCACTCTGGCAGGATAACTTTTCATTATTTTTGCATATTCAGTACTGCCTTCATAACCGGCTGCATACTGAAGAAATCTGACAGCTGCATCTTTATTTTCTGAAGCATTGTTCAAAACATACTGCCAGGTTGCAATATTAGTGGCTTTTTTCTTATGAAGCACGGGAAGCGGTGCCATATGTATTTTATTTTTCCCATATACATCAGCATCAAGAAATGTACCCAGAGCACTCGTATACATAAAAACACATCCATATTTTCCCCTGATAAATTTCTCTTCCATCTGCTCATACTGATCTACAAACTGTGCAGGCGATGTATTTTTCTCATCCAGCATACTTTTCATATATCTGGCTGCATCTTTGGTTTTCGGATCAGTCCAGTCGAAATAATCGCCACCCCAGAAATTCACAAATTGCGAAAGACTGTTATAAACATGTGTATTTTCCCATGCATCTCCATAAGCGTACTGATCCGGATTTTTCAAACTCTTCTGCAGAATATCAAAATCACCGGTATTCTTTATCTCATCGAGTCCTGCCTGTTTCAGCAACTCCTGATTTACCCAGAACATCATAATATCCATCTGAAAAGGGACAGAATATATATGTCCATTCTCTTCACAAATGCTTTCCAGATACTTCTGCGGAAAGCTATCTCTTACTTCTTCTGTCATAACGTTTTTTTCCAGTGGTTCCAGATATCCCTTATGCTTAAACTCAGAAATCATCTCATCATTCACGGAAATCAAATCAATATTTTTGTCCCCCGAAGCCAGGATCGTGGATATTTTTGCCTGCCGATTATCCGCATTGGACGGACATTTTTCCACAGTGATTTCCATATCAAGTTTTTTTTCTGTTTCCTCGATAAAATCCTGAAATCTTTTATTATCTGCATCAATATGCATGATTGTCAGCTTTTGTTTGTCTTCGTGAAACGACGATGAGGGGAGCTTAGATAAGCTCCCCGTATCTCCACATCCTGTAATAAGCAAACATACTGCAGTTATGAAAATTACAACACTTTTTTTCAAGCATTTCACCTCTGTTTTTTATCTTGGCCATCTGTCCTCTTTTGACATCAATGGTGCAAACGGTGCATGTGGGTGTGTCTGATACCAGTAAGCCACGCTTGCCACATCATCCTGACGTTCAAATAATCCTCTGTAACCTACTCCAATCTGCTGAATGGTCACACGCAGATCCTCATCAAAACAAATCGGATCCTGAATATGCCAGCGATAGAAACCTCTCATCGGCGGACAGTCATCATTATGATAGAAATTATGGATCAGCTCATCATGAGCAGAATAGTATGGGTAGCCCAGATATGGTGTATTATAATTTTGTTCCACAGTCTTTCCGTCCACCTGCTTTGCAAAACTCCAGGAGCCTCCAAAATAATCTTCTGTTCCGGTTCCGCAGATTGTGGGATATTCATCATCACCGTCAATATAGAATTTCATTTCACCTTCGCCCCACCAGTAACGTTCCAGTGTGGTAAGTGCAATATAAGTTCCTACATAATGACCTTTTCCTTTTACTCCGTCAAGGATTGTATAATCTTTCTGCTTCTCTGTCAGTCGCTCTCGCCTCCACTGTGCATGGAAATAAGTAATATCATCCGGAAGCTCATCATACAGACAGTAATCTACCTGATAGAAAAATGCCGGAATTTTATTTGCATGCTGATTTTCCAGAGTAATTTTTGCTTTTTTCTTAAACGGCATCGGGAAGTAACAGTTAAATCCTCTGCTTGGCACCACTGCCATTGGGACAGAATTTACAATACACTCTCTTCCAAAACCACAGCAAAAGAAATCTCCGAGAGGACTTTCCACAGATGGTGTTTCCTCATCATCCCAGTACATACGGATGACCAGATCTCTCAATACAAAACAATCTGCATCGGTTGTCTTATTATCCACTGTGATCCAGATATGATTGATCTCACCAGGACCTTCCATCTCTGCAAGAGTTACAGTTGCACCTGGCTCAATATCATTCAGGCAGGGACTTCCTTTTCTGGACGGTCCCAGATGGCTCGCTGCCATTCCACCTTTACCTTTTTCTCCATGTGGATTCTCTGCATTGATTGCACGGCTTCTTCCATGTTTTGCCAGAGCAATTCCACCAAGTCCACCTTTAAATGACTGATACATAATGTTTTCCTCCAATATTCTTAGCATTCAGATAATCAGGCTTTTACTCCTCCTGCCATTATACCATCCATGATCTGTTTTTCAAAGACTGCAACAAAAATAATAATCGGTAAAAGAATAATCCATCCCATTGCACTTACCAGATCCCACGGAACTCCATACATGTTGTCACGCAGTGGAAGCTGTACAATGGAAACGGAAAGAACCTGAATACCATTTGAATAAAACAACGGTGTGAAGAAGTTATTCAGGCAGGTAATAAAGTTGATAATACATACAGTTGCGATTGCAGGTTTCATAAGAGGCAATACGATTGTAAAAAGTCTCTGTGAAAAAGTTGCACCGTCAATCGCTGCTGCCTCTTCCAGTGAAATAGGGATTTCCCCCACAAAGTTTCTCAGAATCAGAACCGTAAATGGGATAACAGTACTGATATAAAGCAAAATCAGTCCGGGATATGTATCATATAATTTTACTTTCTGCATGAACTCATATAATGGTCTTGCTGTAACAACTTCAGGAATTAACATAGTTGCAATAATAAATGCAAAAGCAATATTGATTCCTTTTGTAGTGAAACGTGAGAATCCGTATGCAGCCATTGCACAGAGTACAGTACTGATAACCAGTGTAAGACCTACGATCAATACTGTATTTCCCACTTTTGATAAAAGTCCTACGTTCTCGATCAGAAACTTATAGCTTTCCAGTGTCGGATGATCCGGCAGATAATCAATCGGTGTTTTGAATAATTCTCCGGAAGGTGTAATAGAGGAAATAAAAATCCAGTATACCGGAAACAGGATAATAAATGAGACAATTGCAAACAGTACCCATCTTCCACCTGCCATTACACCATGATATATGTTATATTTTCTTGAATCTTTTTTCATGGTATTTCCTCCTTTAGTTATCAATCTTGTTCATAACACGTATATTCAGCCAGCTGAATACTGCCATTACAACAAACAGTAACATTGCCAGTGCAGATGCATAACCGACATTCAGATTTGTAAACGCCTCTGTCGTGATTCTGTATGCGATCAGTGCCGTATCTTCTCCAGGACCACCTGAAGTCATAGAATATACAATATCAAAGGTTGTCAGTCTCCATAAAGTAAATGGAATAGATAAAGTCAGTACATTTTTCAGTATCAACGGTAATGTAATTCTGAAGAAACACTGGATTCCATTTGCACCGTCTACTTTTGCGGCTTCATAGATATCACCCGAAATAAACTGCAGACCGGATAATACAAGAATCGCAAAGAACGGAAGATCTTTCCACAGATCCACGGCAATTACAGCAGCTCTTGCAGATCCTGTATTGATCAGCCAGCTATTCTGGTATCCATGGACAAACAATCTGATAAAGTCATTGATCAGACCATAATCATTATTAAATGCCCATTTTGCAGCCATACCTACAACAACTGCCGGCATTGCCCAGGGAATCAGTACAATCGTACGAAGAAAGCGGCGTCCCTTAAACTTCATATTTAATATCAGAGCAAGACACACGCCTAATATTACATGTAATATCATAGATACCACTACAAATACTACTGTAAATCGTATGGATGTAAGCACTTTTGGATCTGAAAAAACTTTCAGATAATTTTTGAATCCGCAGAATTCGTCCACTCCTGCCAGAATTCTGATGTCACAAAAACTATTTTTAACAGTCATTAAAATAGGATATAATGTTGTGAATCCACGGATGATAACTACAGGCAAAACCAGCAGCCATGGAATCCATTTCATCGATTTTTTACTGATTGTCACAGGAACTCCCTCCCTCATATCTTTAAGCACAGGTATAAAGCAGATTGTTCTGCTTTATACCTTCATTTATTATGTCAGTTTTTATGTATCAGTATTTCCAAATTCTTTAAACGAGTAATTGTTTTTTACTGATATGTCTCAACTAATTCCTGAGCTTTCTCACAGAACTCATCTACTGTGATCTCATCTTTCATGCAGGACTGGAAGATTGTTCCCATATCACTGATGAATTCCATTGTCTGCGCTACCATCGGACGTCCCTGTACATTGCACTCTTCTGCATACTGGCTGTACATTTCTTTTGCAGGATCAGTATCCGGAACAACTTTTTCTGCAACATCCTTTCTTGCAGGATATCTGTCAAATGCTTTATAGGATGCTTCCATTCCACCTTCATCTGCCATATACTGCAGGAATTTAATTGCTGCATCTTTATTCTTTGAGGCACTGTTAAGTACATAGTTCCAGGAATCTGTAAAGATTGCTCTTTCTCCGTTTCCACTGAAATCAGGTACCATTGCCATATGAATCTTGTCTTCACCAAGCATATCTGCCTTTGCATAATCAGTGCCCAGACCCCACATAAACCAACATCCGTATTTACCATCGTTTATTTTTGGATTCATCTGGTCATATTTGTCTGCAATCTCATCAATTGGTGTTTCATTGTTTGCTACCAAGTCATGCAGAAACTGAATTGCTTCCTTATTTTCCTCTTTCGTCCAGTCAAAGTAATCTCCACCAAACATATTTACAAACTGTGCAATTTCATTAAATGAATAAGTTTTTTCCCAAGAACCACCATATCCGTAACGTCCATCTTTAGAAACCGCTTCCATGTACTTCATAAAGTCTTCTTTTGTATCAATCGATTCAATTCCTACTTCATCCATAATTTCCTGATTTACCCAAAAGGCAAGATATCCGGAATATCCAGGAACACCTACGATGTTTCCGTCTTTATCTGTAATCATGTCCGCAATATAACCCTGAGCAAACTGATCAACGATATCATCTGTCATAACTGTATCGTTGAGTCCATCCAACCATCCGGAGTTCTTGAATGCAGCACTCATTTCATCGTTAATCTCAATAACATCCACGGAAGAATCTCCCGTAGAAAGAATTGTTGTGATCTTCTGCTGACGTGTGTCTGAATCGGTGGGTGCTGCAACAACATTGATATTTAATCCTGTTGCCTCTTCTACATTTGCAAGCCAGTCATCAAAATCCGGGTCTGTAGTATTGACACTATATAAAGTAAGATCATACTTCTCTTCTGCGGATACACTTACAACATTTCCCATCATTCCTGCTACCATTGTTGCAGCTAAAACTGCACTTAACACTTTTTTCCTCATATTCTCTCCTTTTCCGAACAGTTCTCTCGCATCAACTGTTCTGTGTTATTTGGTAATTAAAGAATAACAAAAACACTCTTTTTACTAAATACAATTTCTTTTGATTGATTTATATTATTTTTCGTTCTATTGTTTTTTTCATTCTGATTTTTTATAATACAGATAGCAGATGAACACTGTGTTGCATCTTTACAGAATTGCTGTATAATATGGCAATCTTCAAAAAGATACCTGATAAAATCAAACCTATTCATATAAGGAGTATTATGTGTAATGAAACTCAACTTGAAAAAAATAAATTATCATAAATGGATTCCTTCCAGATTTTCCTCATTTCAGGCAAAACTCCTGATTGCCTTTCTGGTTGCAACCCTGCTTCCTCTGACACTTGTTGCACTGGTCAGTTACCATGTTTCCTATAATCTTGCCAGAGACCGAATCACAAACTCTGCATTGATGTCTGATGAACAGCTTATTTTTCAGCTTAACAGCCGTCTGAACCAGACCGAAAACGTTGCTGACACCATCCAGTATCAGATGTACGCTTTTGAACACTCTTCCCCAGATCAGGTTGGCACCATGCAGGCATTAACATCCATGAGAAGCAATATTTCATTATATAAATCTACATTTGATTTCTTTCATATATGTTTTTTTAAAACCGGAACAAACCGGAGCTGATGAGGGTATATATTTCTTTTCCACAGATAAACTTTTCAATTATGGAATCAGCGAATCTGAATTACATTCCATAGGTTCTTCTTCCCTGTGGCTGTTAAAGAAAAATACCACCTTACCCAGAGTTATATCTGCTTCCAAAAGAAGCGCAAATACACTGCTGTGTTTTCGTGCTCTTCAGGACAAATCCAGCAATGTTCTCGAATATGCTTATTGTATTGCACTTGACTGCGATGAATTTTCCCGGTATCTTCAGACTTCTGCTTCTGATACCGCAATTTCCAGTTACATTCTGACACCACAGGGACAAATTGCAGCTCACAGTGATTCTTCCCGTAATCAGACCTGGATTTCAGATTCAATAAAACAGATGTTTCTGGAAAATACCAATTCCTTCTTTAAAGACAATGACATCTACTATAACTGCCGCACTCTGGATAACGGTTGGCTGCATATTACGGAAATCCCGGAAAACTATATCAAAAGCAATACACAGGTACTGATCAAAACACTGTTGATCACTGTAATTATTTCTCTGCCGCTGACTATTTTTATTGTAATCCTTTTTTCCAGGAAACTGACAAGCAGAATTGCCGCACTGTCCTATGCCATGGAATCCTTTCATCTCGGACATGATCCGGAGCACCTTTCCATCATCACACTCCCGCATCCGGCCGATGCTTCCAATTATGATGAAATAGACAATCTGGGGATTACCTTTGAAGATATGCAGCACACAATTGCCCAGAATCTGAAATCAATTGTCAGTCTCTCCATTAATGAAGAACGGCTGAAATATCAGTTATTACAATCACAGATCAATCCACATTTTCTCTACAATATCCTTGGAACCATCCGAACCTGCCAGGCACTTGGCAAATTGGATATTGCAGATCAGATGCTGACAAATCTGACTGCCTTTTACCGACTGACGCTGAGAAAATCAAAAGAACTGATACCGATCAAAGACGAACTGGAAATTGCCCGCCTGTATCTGGAAATGGAGAAACTCTGCCATAAAGATAATCTTAACTGGGAGATCAATGCCGAAGACGGAATAGAAAATTTCACGATCTGCAAATTTACATTACAGCCATTCCTGGAGAATTCTATCCTGCACGGTCTTTCAGCCGATACACCTGAAGTTTTTATTTCCATTCAGGTACTCTACGGTGATGATACCGTAGTGATATCCATTGAAGACAATGGAGCCGGAATGTCTCCGGAGACACTGGAACAGCTCCGATATGCCATAGACAACAAAGTCATAAATTACGAAAAACATTTTGGAATTTCAAATGTAAGCGCCCGCATTTCCAATCCTTTGTACGGTAACGGCTCTGTGCGTATTGACAGCCATCCCGGAAACGGTACCTATGTCACAATTGAATTTCAACAAATGGAGGATACAGATGAGGAAAATAATGATTGTAGATGACAATTATCTGTCAGCAGAAGGAATTGAAAAGAACATAGACTGGGAAGTTCTGAACGCAGAAATCGTACATATCTGCTACAACGGAACCTCTGCGATAGACGCTATGAAAAAAGAACCTGTAGATTTGATCATCTCAGATATTGAAATGCCGGATCTGGACGGAATTTCAATGAGCAGGCAAGCACTGGATATTAATCCAATGGTAAAAATCATACTGATCAGTGCCTATGATAAATTTGAATATGCAAGACGCGCTCTGCTTCTTGGTGCATTGGATTATATTGAAAAACCTCTGGATTACGCATATCTGATCCAGAAAGTAAAAAATGCTTTTGCCCTGATGGAACGTGAGCAGAAAAATCTGCAGTTGCTTAAACAGAGCAGGCCTTTGCTTATCGAAAAATTTTTCCGTGATATCACTCACCGTTCCAGGCAGGAGGCTTCCTATCGTCTCAAACCTTATCTGAACTACCTGAACCTTAAACTGGATTATGATTTTTATAACGTAGTGATTCTTGAACTGGAAAATGCACAGTCTCTCAGGGATTCCTATGGCATTGAGAAATTTCAGATGGAACTGCTGAATCTTCGTGATCTGATCACAGAACAAACCTCAGAATTAAATTATATTTATCCCCTGCAGGATATTGATGGTTATCTGTGTGTGATCGGACAAAGCGGCTGCCAGTCCGGAAATTTTCGCCAGCTTACCTATAAAATCATTTCTGCACTTGTAGATAACTGCAATTCACAGGGACTGGTTCTGAATGCCGGAATCGGTGCCATTGTACAGGATCTGTGGGATCTGAACCGTTCTTATGAAAGTGCAGTTCATGCACTGGATTATCGTTTCTTTTTCCCACACCAGAACGTATTTGACGGACGTGAGGCTCTTGGACATGACTTATCTGCCACTGATTTCTCCGATTCCAGAGAGGAGGAATTAATCCGCCTTCTGTGTAAAAAGGATGTTTCTGCAATTGACTCCTGGTTTCAGGATTTCTCCAGATGGCTTACTGAGAACTTCCGCACCAAAAGTTTCGCATTTATCCAGATCTACTCTCTGCTTGGAAGGATTCTGAAGTTTTTCTATGAACTAAACCTGGATACCCATGATCTGGAAGCAAAGATCCTGTATGTATACAATCATCTGGAAGAATTTCATACCACAGAAGAACTATGCGGCTGGCTCAACGAACTCTGCCGCCTTCTCTGCCGGAAACTGGATTCTTCTCTGAATGATTATCACCAGAAATTATGCGAATCTGTAACTTCATATATTGACGAAAACTATGCCAGCAATACTCTGTGCCTGAACGATATCGCCAGCGAAGCCAATGTCAGCCCGGCTTATCTGAGTGCCCTCTTTAAAAAGAAACAGGGCGTGAGTATCAGTGACTATATCACTACTCAGCGAATCAACGCCGCCTGCCGTTATCTTACAGCCACAAACATGACTCTGAAGGAAATCAGTATGAAATGCGGTTACGCCAATCAATATTATTTCAGCACAAGCTTCAAGAAAAAAATGAATGTCACTCCATCTGCATACAGAGATACTCAGACGTCAAAATCTTAGCTTTTACTTGTGTTTCCCTATAACTCCCTGTATAATAAAAAACAATGTCTATTATCATGACATCTTTTTTATATGAGTGCGCAGTCAATTACCTTTTACCGCCACTACATCTGTTTTGCGGAAAACCTGTCAGTGGCAGTTGTGGTAAATGCCAATATACTTATTATAAGGAGATTTAAAATGGGGGTAACTGAAAAAACAGCAATTCTTGTTATCAGCTTCGGTACAAGTTATGAAGAAACACGAAAAAAAACAATTGAACAGATTGAATCTGACCTGCATCATGCATTTCCGGAATATCCGTTATACTGCGCATGGACAAGTCCCCGTATCCGCGCCAAACTCCGGAAGCGGGACGGGATCCACATTATGGATATTGATGAGGCAATGACCCAGCTGAAAGCGGACGGAATTCGAAATGTCGTTGTACAGCCAACCTATGTGATCACCGGATTTGAGAGTGATGCTATGAAAGAAAAAGTTCTTGCACATAAAAAGGATTTCGATTCTGTCATTATCTGTGATTCTCTGATGGTTACAAAACAGGACAAAGAAGAGGTCTGTCAGGCTATGGCACAGGAATATCACCCTGATTCTGATGAAATTCTCTTATTTATGGGACATGGAACAGAGCATGTTGCCAATGAACTTTATCCTGAGATGGACGAACTGTTTAAGCATTTCGGCTATTCCAATATGCATATGGGAACGGTTGAAGGGGATTTCTCCATTGAAAGCTTTCTGGATAAATTAAAAAATCTGCATCCGGCTCATGTTCATCTGGCACCTTTTATGATCGTCGCAGGTGATCATGCTACCAATGATATGTCCGGAGAGGACGATGATTCCTGGAAAAGTATTCTGGAAAAAGAGGGATATTCTGTCAAATGTACTCTGAAAGGTCTTGGCGAGATCCAGGCGGTCAGAGATATTTTTATCCGCCATACCAAAGCCGGACTGGACAGACTTTCAGAAATCCAGGCTTAAACGCAGCAGGAAATCAAGTGTACATTCAAGTCAAAAATTACTGTTCACAACAACACGCTTCGCGGGATATTACCAGTGAACAATAACGTCAAAAGGAGCATACCACATTAAGTTCTTATTAATGTGGCAGCTCCTTTTTGTCTTTCCTTTTTTGAATATGTATTTTTCCTGATTATTTAATGACTTCTTTTTTTCTTCTTTTTATTAGGATTATTCAGTACAGACCAGCAGAATGCCTGAACAAGAAGTATTCCGATAAACGCCCCTATACTGTCGATTCCCACATCCTTTACCGCCGGTGTACGGGCATCCACAAAAGACTGATGATACTCATCCAGCCCTGCAAATCCCACACAGACAATTCCCGCAAGAAGCATCAGCCAGATTCCTCTCACACCATAGACATATAAAGGAAAAGAAATAGCGATAGCCAGCAGAAAATACTCTGTCATATGTGCCGCTTTTCTCACATAGTAGTGAATTCCATCTGCCTTATAAGCAATCTCTTCACTGCTCAGATTCTCTGACAAAAGCTCGCTCTTCGTTTCTATGATCTCATAACTTATTTTATAGCTCAGATTACCTGAAACTTCACCCGGCTGGGCTGAGAACGAAAAAATGATATACATCATCAGCAGTGCCGGTAAAAAAGACAACGGTTTCAGCAATGTGATCAATATTTTCATTCTTTCTCGTTTTCCCCGTCTTCCTCTTCATCTTCCAGATTCTTAACCATATTAGCCCTTTCAGCAATGCTCATTGATCTGTTCTGCCCGGATGCATCCTCTTTCTTCAGTTCTCCGCCTGCGGCAGCTTCCATTGCTGCATTCTTCGCTGCTTTTGCTTTCCTGATTTTCTCTTCTGAGAGCATATTTTTAATGCCGAAAAACAGCAGACCAGCACCAATAGCTGCAAATGCAATTCCGGCAAGCATAAATCCCATACTGGTTCCTTCTTCGCCTGTCACATATCCCTTACAGAGACTGTAACTTGTATACAACAGATACACTCCCGCCAGACTCCAGAGTATAAATCTTCCATTGGAGACTTTCTGTTTTTCTGTATCCGACTCTTCTTCCCCGCTCTTTGCAATTTCCTGCGTATCTTCCTGCTGAATCTCTGCCGGGCTTTGTTCCAGCAGTTCTTCGTTTTCGTTTTTCTCCATAAAAACCTCCTCATATTTATAACTGTTCAACACCTTAACAGATGAAACTATCTTATCATTTTTTCTTTCAAACGTAAAGTCTTATACCTTAACAGAATAGAAAGACTGCCGAATTGCTCCGACAGTCTCTCGCTTTTTACAAGTTCTCCCTGCTCTGCTGCCGGTTTTTTCTCCGTACATCCTGCACAGCCAAGGCCGAAAACAAGTATCAGCAACAATATCATTTTGTTTTTTCCCAATATCCGGTTCCCCTCTCTTAAAATGGATTTTAATGGTTCTATAGCAATTCGTAGCCATCAAACAACAAATAGTTACAGATCGTTATAGTTTAACCGGATATCTCTCCATTTTATACATCCGCTCAGAAACCTTTTTTTCTCATATAGACAGCAATATCATGATAAACCTGCTCCCTGCCGATCTCATTAAGGATTTCATGACGCATTCCCGGATACAGTTTCCCCTTTACATCTTTATAACCGGCCCGTCGCATAGCCCGCACTGTCTTTGCAAAATGGCGCACATTGATCAGACAGGGATCCTCAGCCCCGCTTACAAACAATACCGGCATATCTGGATTTGTACAGGAAAAATGCTCCACATCATAGGCACGCTTCATCAGTTCAAATAATGCCAGATACGCATCGTCCGTAAAAGTGAAACCACACAATTCGGATTCCTCATATTCTTTCGCCACATCAGGATCAGAACAGATCCAGGCTGTACAACTCTTATCCTTTCGGAATTTCATCGCACCTGCACCAAATGACATTGTTTCGATAAGTTTACTTCTGTGTCTCGGTCCAAAGACTGCTTTCTCTGTCTTTGCAATGGCAACTCCCAGAGGCATGGCAGTATTGTAGCTTGGAGAACCACACACGATCAGCATATCTACGCAGCTGTCATGTTCTGCCACAAATGCCCTCACTGCCAGCGAGCCCATACTGTGCCCCATCAGGATCAGCGGAAGTTCCGGATAGTATGCATGGATTTTCCTGTTCACTGTTCGGATATCCTGAAGCATCGCCTGTGCTCCCCCACCGTATGTAAAGCCGAGATCATCCTGATGTTTTACACTTTTTCCATGTCCTCTGTGATCATGAATCACCACCACATATCCAAGTTTTGCCAGATACTGCATAAACGGAATATATCTCTCTTTATGCTCACTCATTCCATGAACCAGCTGTACAACTGCACGATAAGGTTTCTTATCCGGTATCAGTGCCATGACCGAAATCTCAAGCCCGTCTGCTTCTGATTTAAAAGAACTCTCATACTTCATAGATCCACGCCTTCTTTCTGTATTTTCGCATATTTTTCTTTATTTTATCCGCTCCGATGTTACTGTTCACTCCGTTCTCAGCAACACTCTGATTACTATAATTTTGATTATAAGTAAGACAATTGCCATTGTCAACGCATTCTGATATAATCAATTATATCGTTACTGTTCACTCTTTTTCTCAGTAACGCAGATATAAAATCGAAACTTTTTAACATAATACGTTTCAGAGCAGTTATGCTCTAGAGTGTGTCTGAAAAAGGCTTTCTGCAAGATGTGACGCACATCTTGCGTAAAGCATTTTTCAAGCATACTCTAAGACAGGAGGCAATATGACAAAAGGTAATAAAAAAGGACATGCCGGGCTGATCATTTTCATTCTGATCCTGATTCTCGCCATTGGAGGAGGTACCGTCTTCTATTTCTATCAGCGACAGCAGCCACGAAAAGCAGTGGAACATTTTCTTGACAGCATGAAGAAAATGGACTTCGACACGATGGAATCCCTGATTCAGAGCAGTGATCTCACCGCACTGGACAATGCTGATATCCGAGATGCCGCATACACAGATTTCTTCTCAGAGATCAACAAAAAAATGACTTATAAAATCACGAAAAACAGATTTGATATTCAGAATGGTACAGCTTCTGTCACAGCACATATCACTTACATTGACGGAACTAATATTTATAAAGCAACTATCACTGAATTTCTCCGTCAGATCGTTTCCAACGCTTATGCCGGAAACCAGCTTACAGAAGAAGAGACACATGCAAAACTTGCTTCCATCCTGAGTGAACAGGCAAAAAAAGTGGAAAAAGATGTATTCTCCGAAACAGATATCACCTATCCGGTGATCAAAACAGATTCCGGATGGAAAATTGTTTCCCTGGATGATGAGACAGTAAAAATCATGTCAGCTAACTTCAAGAGTGTTGAAGAGGAAATAAACAACTCCCTCAACAATATGGACGGTGAAGATCCCTCAGTTTCTTCTTCCAATGCACCGGAAGCATCTGCAGATGATACGCTTAATCTCACAACAGAAAAATTTACGATCAAATATACCAAACATACGATTACCAAAGACTTTGCCGGAAATCCATGTATTATGGTTTATTACGATTACACCAATAATTCTTCCTCTGCATCCAGCGCAATGGTTGATGTCAGCCTAAAAGCCTACCAGCATGGAGAATCCTGCGAGGCAGCGATTCCCGAGAATAATGACGATGCGATCGATCATTTTACAGCTGAGATTCAGCCCGGACAGACCGTTAATGTATGCCAGGCATTTACACTGACAGACGAGAGTGATGTAACGGTTCAGGCACAGGAGGCATTTTCCTTTGATGAGGATGCAACTGCCAGACAGATACTTAAAGTAAAATAATCCGATTGTCAGACAGAGTTCCTCAATTGAGGCAGGGAACTTATTTGATTCTGTTAAAATACGCACAGCGATTCAAAATTAATCTGAACCTGCTGTGCATATTTTTTGTCTTCCATGGAACAATATGAAATGTAATAGCTTTATGATTCCTGTCAGAGCTGTCTGCAGCCACAGGGAGACGAAAGGATGGTGACTTATGGGAAGTAAATGTTTAAGATATACGGCACTGACGATTTCCATCATCGGAGCTGTTAACTGGGGACTGATCGGTTTTTTCAATCTGAATCTGGTTGCTCTCCTTTTCGGAAGCATGAGCTGGATTTCCAGAATCATATATGGTCTGGTAGGAATCTGTGGACTCTGTCTTCTGACCTTCTACGGCGATTCAGACACTGAATCTGAATAAGAAAGAATCCTGCAAGCAGGATTCTCAGCCTGCGGCGGGTCGCTTCAGCGACATAATTCCTCTCCGCCGCAGTGCGATCCTACCCGAAGGGCTTTTTTATGTTATAGGAACATTACGGAGTAATTTCCTATAACATAAAAAA
>ENA-ORUM01001158-ORUM01001158.1-human-gut-metagenome-genome-assembly--contig:-NODE-1158-length-23418-cov-3.105295_pt1 | contig 23418 bp, 18 predicted proteins | sample MGYA00242083_ERZ509217 | MGnify/ENA primary metagenome ERZ509217 (study PRJEB26280, sample SAMEA2338831) | human gut metagenome | biome: human gut; feature: human-associated habitat; material: faeces...
ATTGTTTCGGACCACCCAGCGAGGTTAAGGCCATACGGACAGCCGGGTCCACTGCCGATTATGGTAACTTTGGTTGCCTTATTGATTGAGTGAAAAGCTCTAATTTTATAAGTAGGTTTCTTTGATAGCCTTATGCGCCAGACGCGCAGACTTGTGAAACGGTCAATAAGAGTAGTAAAAGTATAATTGCTATATAGACTCTGACACGCATGATCCAGAAGTTTTATTTAAAAATCTAAGAGAAGATATTGCCTTTTCTGTTACAGCTGAGAATAAAACAGACGAATACATACCGAACGCAGGTTTGTGGCTTAGCGCCCTTATCTGCGTTTTTTCTGTATTAAGAAAGTGTTTTGACAAAGGAACCTGGAAAGAGAGGAAATATGAAAGGGAGTCGTTTTAAATTAAACCAGAATCATGCACCGATCCATGAGGCTCTGGAGACTTTCCGGCGAATGAGAGTTGTGCCATTTGATGTCCCTGGTCATAAACGGGGAAGAGGAAATCCGGAGTTGACAGAATTTCTTGGACAAAAATGTGTAGGCGTCGATGTCAACAGCATGAAACCACTGGACAATCTCTGCCATCCGGTATCTGTAATACGGGAAGCAGAAGAACTGGCAGCAGATGCCTTTGGAGCAGCACATGCATTTTTAATGGTAGGGGGCACGACAAGTTCTGTACAGACAATGGTTCTGACTGCCTGCAAACGTGGAGATGAGATCATATTGCCACGTAATGTTCACAGGAGTGTGTTGAATGCACTTGTTTTATGTGGTGCAATCCCTGTTTATGTAAATCCGGAGGTAGACCAGCGGCTTGGGATTTCCCTGGGAATGCAGAGAGAACAGGTAGCAAAAGCGATAAAAGAACATCCAAAGGCAGTTGCAGTGTTAGTAAATAATCCGACTTACTATGGAATATGCAGTGATCTGCGAGCAATTGTTAAGATGGCACATGAGGCAGGAATGATGTGTCTGGTAGACGAAGCGCATGGAACACATTTTTATTTCGGTGGCGGACTTCCTGTTTCAGCTATGGAGGCAGGTGCAGACATGGCGTCTGTATCCATGCACAAAAGCGGAGGCAGTCTTACACAGTCGAGTCTGCTTCTTACAGGCCCGGACGTACATGCCGGGTATGTGCGGCAGATCATCAATCTGACACAGACAACATCAGGAAGCTATCTTCTGATGTCGAGTCTTGACATTTCAAGAAGGAATCTTGCACAGCGTGGCCGTCAGATTTTCCATCAGGTAGCAGATATGGCAGAATATGCCAGAGAAGAAATCAATGCAATCGGTGGTTATTATGCATTTGGAAAAGAACTGGTAAATGGAAATTCTGTTTTTGATTTTGATATTACAAAATTAAGTGTACATACGTTAGATATCGGGCTCGCAGGAATTGAAGTTTATGATATTCTACGTGATGAATACGACATTCAGATTGAATTTGGAGATATCGGAAATATTCTTGCCTACCTTTCGATCGGAGATCGCGCACAGGAAGTAGAACGGCTTGTGAGTGCACTTGCAGAGATCCGCAGACGTTTTCAGACAGACGGAACAGGACTTCTGAGTCAGGAATATATTGATCCTCAGGTAGTGACCAGCCCACAGGATGCCTTTTATGCAGATAAGTGCAGTCTGCCACTCAGGGAAACAGAAGGTATGGTCTGTAGTGAATTTGTGATGTGTTATCCGCCTGGAATTCCGATCCTTGCGCCTGGGGAACGCATTACAGCAGAAATTCTGGATTATATCGAGTATGCAAAAGCGAAGGGTTGTAATATGACCGGACCGGAAGATCCGGATATTTTGAAACTGAATGTTCTGACAGGGAGGTAATAACAATGGAAATGTGGTTTTCAGAATTCCATACACCGGATGTGAAACACAGTATCCGGGTAAACCGTCAGCTCTTTTCCAGACAGAGTGATTATCAGAGAATTGATATTTTTGAGACACCGGAATTTGGCCGTGTTCTGACTCTGGACGGAAATGTAATGCTGACGGAGCGTGACGAATTTATTTATGATGAGATGATCACGCATGTGCCGATGGCGATCCATAAAGAAGCAAAAGAGATTATGGTGATTGGAGCCGGAGATGGCGGTGTTGTCCGTGAGCTGACCAGATACGACAGGGTCAGGCACATTGATCTGGTAGAAATGGATCCGATGGTTGTCGAGGCATGTCGTGCATACCTTCCGGAAAATGCATGCAGACTGGATGACAGAAGAGTACATCTTCATTACGAAAACGCACTCCGTTTTATCCGAAGATGCGAGGCAAAATATGATCTCATTATCGTGGATTCCTCGGATCCGTTTGGCCCATCGGAAGGATTGTTTACCCGCGAATTCTATGGGAATTGTTACAATGCGTTGAAAGAGGATGGAATTATGGTCAATCAGCAGGGAAGTCCATTCTACGCAGAAGATGCACATGCAATGCAGCGAAGCCATAAAAGAATTGCCAGTACATTTCAGATCAGTCGTGTTTATCAGGCACATATCCCAACCTTTGCCGCAGGTTACTGGTTGTTTGGATTTGCCAGCAAAAAATATCATCCCGTAGATGATCTGGACGCAGAAGCATGGAATGCATTAAATCTTCGTACACGTTACTATACAACAAGACTCCATAAAGGAGCATTTTACCTTCCGGCATTTCTGGAAGATATGCTGAAAGAAGTGGAGGAATAATTCATGATTTTACCGAATATAGAAACTTTTATCGGATGCGAAAGCAGCTTTGAGGAAGCATCGATTGTCCTTTATGGTGCGCCGTTTGATTCGACGACAAGTTTTCGTCCGGGCGCAAGATTCGGTCCGGCAGCTATGCGTCATGAGAGTTTCGGACTTGAAACTTACAGTCCATATCAGGACAGAGACCTTATGGATATCAGTGTATTTGACAGCGGGGATCTGGAACTTTGCTTTGGAAGCAGTGAAATGGCGCTTTCGGATATTCAAAAGAGAGCAGAAGAAATATTGAAATCAGATAAATTTCCATTGCTTCTGGGAGGAGAACATCTGGTGACGCTGGCAGCAGTACGCGCTGTAGCTGCGAAATATCCGGATCTACACATCATCCATTTTGATGCACATGCAGATTTAAGGGATGATTATCTGGGAGCCAGATTGAGTCATGCATGCGTTCTGCGAAGATGCCATGATCTTCTGGGAGACGGACGTATTCATCAGTTCTGTATCCGAAGCGGAGAGAGAGAAGAATTTAGATTTGCCGCGCAGCATACAGATTTCCATCCACTTTCTTTTGACGGACTGGAAGAGACTGTAAGAAAACTGAAAGAGAAAAATGTACCAATTTATTTTACAATTGATCTGGATTGTCTGGATCCGGCAGTATTTCCGGGAACAGGGACTCCGGAGGCGGGGGGAGTAACTTTCTTAGAGCTTCTTGAAGCCATCCGTACAGTTGCGCAGGCAAATGTAGTAGGAGCGGATGTGAATGAACTTGCCCCTATGCTGGATGCAAGTGGTGTCTCAACCGCAACAGCATGTAAGGTTCTTCGTGAACTGCTTCTTGCAATTGCAAAATAAACCGGCAACTTATAAGAGAGCAATTATAAATATACAACTGTTGAAGAAAAGGAGAAGAGTTATGAGCAGAGTACTTGTAATCGGCTGCGGAGGAGTAGCCAGTGTAGCAATTCAGAAATGTTGTCAGGCAGATGAGGTCTTCACAGAACTTTGTATCGCAAGCCGTACAAAGGAAAAATGTGATGCACTTGCAGAAAAGCTAAAAGGAAAGACAAAAACAGTTCTTACGACAGCTAAGGTTGATGCAGACGATGTGGATCAGCTGATCGAACTGATCAATGATTACAAACCGGATCTGGTAATGAACATTGCGCTTCCATATCAGGATCTGACGATTATGGATGCATGTCTGGCATGTGGCGTAAACTATATGGATACAGCAAACTACGAGCCGGAAGATACGGATGATCCGAAGTGGCGTGCAGTTTACGAAAAACGCTGTAAAGAAGAAGGATTTTCAGCATATTTTGATTATTCCTGGCAGTGGGCATACCGCAAAAAATTTGAAGATGCAGGTCTTACAGCACTGCTTGGATGCGGATTTGACCCGGGTGTTACACAGGCATATTGTGCATATGCATTAAAACATGAATTTGATCAGATTGATACCATTGACATTCTGGACTGCAATGGTGGTGATCATGGATATGCATTTGCGACAAACTTTAATCCGGAAATCAATCTTCGTGAAGTAAGTGCACCGGGAAGTTACTGGGAAAATGGACATTGGGTAGAAATCCCACCGATGGATATTAAGAGAGAATACAACTTTGATCAGGTCGGAGACAAGGACATGTATCTGCTTCACCATGAGGAAATAGAGTCTCTTGCAAAAACAATTCCAGGTGTGAAACGTATTCGTTTCTTTATGACTTTTGGACAAAGTTATCTGGATCATATGCGTTGTCTTGAGGATGTGGGAATGCTTTCTACAACACCGATCCAGTACAATGGACAGGAAATCGTTCCGATCCAGTTCCTGAAAGAACTTCTTCCGGATCCGGCAAGTCTTGGTCCACGCACAAAAGGAAAAACAAATATCGGTTGTATTTTTACCGGTGTAAAAGATGGAAAAGAGAAGACTTACTATATCTATAACGTATGCGATCATCAGGAATGCTACCATGAGGTTGGAAGCCAGGCAATCAGTTATACAACAGGTGTTCCGGCAATGTGCGGAGCATTGATGATGCTGACTGGAAAATGGATCAGACCGGGTGTATATACTGTAGAAGAATTTGATCCGGATCCGTTCCTGGATGCACTTGACCGTTATGGTCTGCCACGCAGTGAAAATCATGATCCGAAGTTGGTAGACTGATGAAAAGATTAGATAAAAGAGCACCATTTACAGCCACCGGCGGAATTATTCCGCCGGAATTTCAGAACATCAAAACACCTTGTTATATACTGGATGAAAAAGCACTTACAGAAAACGCAAGACTGCTCGGTGAAGTAGCAGAACGGACAGGATGTAAGATGCTTCTGGCACAGAAAGCATTCAGTAATTATGATTGTTATCCTTTTTTTGAACCGTATCTGGCGGGTACAGAGGCCAGTGGATTGTATGAGGCAAGATTAGGGGCAGAGGAAATGGCGGGAAAAGAAGTTCATGTATTCTGTGTAGGGTATCGGGCTGATGAATTCGAGGAACTTCTTCAGTATGCCGATCATATTGTATTTAATTCTCCGTCCCAGCTTCTTCGCTTTGGAAGAATGGCGAAAGAGGCAGGAAAAAGCGTGGGACTCAGGATCAATCCGGAATGCTCTACCCAGGAGGGACATGAGATTTATGACCCTTGTGCACCGGGAAGCCGCATGGGTACAACAAGAGTACAGTGGGATGAAGCAATTGTGAAGAATCCAGAGTTGATGGAACTTTTGGATGGGGTTCATTTCCATACCCTCTGTGAGCAGGACTCGGATGATCTGGAGACAACCCTTGCTTCCGTAAAGAAACAGTTCGGTGATTTGATTGCCAAAGTGAAATGGATCAATTTTGGCGGTGGTCATCATATTACAAGACCAGGATATGATATTGAGCGACTGGAGCAATGTATTCGAATGGCACAGGAAGAATGGAAGGTTGAGGTTTATCTGGAGCCGGGAGAAGCCTGGGCATTGAATGCAGGATTTCTTCTGACCAGTGTGCTGGATGTTCTGAAAAATGGAGACACACAGATTGCAATCGTAGATGCCAGCGCTGCCTGCCATATGCCGGATGTACTGGAAATGCCTTATCGCCCACCGCTTCTGGGAGCATCGGATGAGACAACAGATAGTGGGATTACAGTCCGGTTAGGAGGTCCAACCTGCCTGTCAGGGGATGTGATCGGAGACTATAAATTCAGCAAATTACCGGAATACGGAGATCTTCTTCTGTTTGGAGATATGGCGATTTATACGACTTGCAAAAACAATACATTTAACGGGATGCCATTACCGGATATCTGGATCAGACATGCTGACAGAACCATGCAGCAGCTAACCGTATTTGATTATACAGATTTTAAAGAAAGATTAGGAAGCCGTGAATAGCGGCTTCCTAATACATTTATCTAACACATTTCTTGTTTCACATCAACGTCCATACCCAATATACAACTCCAAGCGCCCAACTTGTCACAATTCCATACAGGATCACCGGTCCGGCAATTGTGAAGATCTTACAACCAATACCAAAAACCTGTCCCTCCTTCTTATATTCAATCGCAGGTGCAGCAACAGAGTTGGCAAAGCCGGTAATCGGAACAAGTGCACCGGCACCGCCCCATTTGGCAAGCAGTGGATAAATTCCGGTACCGGTGAGAAGGATACTCAGGAGAATGAGCAGAATAGAAGTCCAGCTGCTGCAGTCATCCTGGGAAAGTTTTTTTAATTCACAGAAATGATAAATACATTGTCCGATCAGGCAGATCGTTCCACCAAGGAAGAACGCCTTCATCATGTTGAACCACACATTGTGCTGTGGTGTTTTCTTTTTGACATAGGCTTCATATTGTTTCTGTTGTTTTAATTGTTCTATTTTGTCCATAAATGAAATCCCTTCTTTTTTTGTTTTCAAATTCTACACATAGTTTTTCACAAAATGAAAATAATATCCTTAAAAATAAATAATGAAACATCAGAAATGAGGAAATGATATGAATGATACGGGAAACAAAAACCGGGCAGTTGAATCAGAATGTGGTCCTTTTCATCTGTCCCAGCTTCGTGGAGCACAGAGCATTGTATTCACAAAAGCACCTTATCTTCTAAGCGCAGCATCTGTTGCCGGAAGCAAAGAAGCGCAGGGACCGATTGGAAAATATTTCGATCTGACAAATGAGGATGACCTGTTTGGAGCAGAGACCTGGGAGGAAGCCGAAAGCAACATGCAGAAGGAAGCCTGCGTACTGGCACTTGGAAAGTCGCATGTAGATCCGAAGTCTGTGCGCTATCTCTTTGGTGGAGATCTTCTCAGACAAGGGATTGCAACTTCTATGGGCGTTGAAGATCTGCAGATTCCCATATTCGGCCTTTATGGCGCATGTTCCACATCAGGAGAAGCACTGGCATTAGCGGCAATGAGTGTGGCAGCAGGATACGGAGATTACATGCTGGCAGTAACTTCAAGTCATTTCGGAAGTGCAGAGAAAGAATTTCGATTTCCGTTAGGATATGCGAACCAAAGACCACTTTCCGCACACTGGACCGTGACAGCCAGCGGGGCTTTCCTTGTAGGAAGCCATCTGAATAAAATACATTCCGATAAGCAGCATCAAAGAAAATCCCAGTTCCGGCATATTCGGATTGCAGGAGTCACAATAGGGAAGATCGTGGATTTTGGTCTGAAGGATTCGCAGAACATGGGGGCATGTATGGCTCCGGCTGCAACCGATACCATTTATCGCAATTTTCAGGATCTTGGACGAACCCAGGAAGATTACGATCAGATCATAACAGGTGATCTTGGATATATTGGTCAATCCATACTTTTTGACCTAATGAAAAGCAGAGGATATGATATCAGAAAAAAGCATATGGATTGTGGAATGACTATCTTTGATCAGGAGACACAGGATACACATGCCGGCGGAAGCGGCTGTGGATGCGCAGCGTCAACACTGGCTTCTTATATTCTGCCAAAGATTGAGAACGGAGAATGGAGAAAGATACTCTTCGTGCCGACCGGTGCATTGATGTCAACGGTCAGCTTCAATGAAGGAGCAAGTGTGCCTGGAATTGCTCATGCGATTATGATCGAACACTGTTGAAAAGCCCTATTATAATAGGAAGAAGTAAAAAATGTGCTAAGTGTGTGTTAAAAAAAGAAAAGGAATAGAAAAATGGATTATATAAAAGCATTTTTAATCGGAGGTCTCATCTGCGCTGCGGTGCAGATTCTTTTGGACAGAACAAAGCTTATGCCGGGACGTGTTATGGTATTACTCGTCTGCACAGGCGCAGTGCTTGGATTTATCGGGGCATACGAACCATTTGTGAAATTTGCAGGAGCAGGTGCAAGCGTTCCACTTCTGGGATTCGGAAATGTCCTGTGGAAAGGTGTGAAGGAAGCTGTTGATAAAAATGGATTCCTAGGAATTTTCCTGGGGGGATTCAAGGCAAGTGCCGCAGGAATCAGTGCAGCACTGATTTTCGGATACCTGGCTTCATTGATTTTTGAACCAAAAATGAAGAAATAAACAAATTTTAACCCCAAAAATATAGAGTTTATCAAAATCTAAAAAAAAAGTACTTGACAGTATTAAAAAATGAAATATCCTATTTACCGTGGAAAATGAAAAAGAAATGATGTAAGGGGGCACAATAGAATTATTTATAGTGTCTCTTTTATTTTTTATAAAGGATTGACTAAAGATGATTGATGTACATAGCCATATCTTGCCGGGGGGGGTGATGATGGGGCGGCTTCTATGAAGGAAAGTCTTCAGATGCTCTCCATAGCAAGAAGACAGGGGATTACAGATGTATTTGCTACTTCACATTATTCCAGGGCATTTCCAAATAAAAATCCGGAGAAGCTGAGACAACTCCGGGATGAACTGATGCGTCGTGCCAATCGCCCGGTGAAAGGTCCGGATGGAAAGGTGAAGCATAGACAACAAATTCAGATTTGGACAGGACAGGAGATTTTCTACTCGAATAGTGTGATCCGTCTGCTTGAAGAAGACAAATTGCTTACATTGGCAGACAGCAATTACGTGTTGATCGAGTTTATGCCAGCGGTACCTTATTCCGAGATCTGTACTGCAGTACAGAATTTGTCAAGGACGAGATATGTCCCAGTGATTGCACATGCAGAAAGGTATCGATGTCTCAGAAAAGGAAAAAGATTAGAAGAACTGATCGGGTTAGACGCATTGATTCAGATGAACTACAGATCTGTCGGCGGCAGCTGGCATGATGTAACAGCACGTTGGTGCAGAGATAATCTGAAGAAAGGCAATGTCCATCTGATGGGAACGGATATGCACAATACCGGGAACCGGATGCCGGATACAAAAGAGGCAATGTGTTGGATGCGGACACATTTGGACAGAAAATATCTTAAGAAGATAACAAAAGATAATGCGCTTCGCATTACAGAAAATAAACTAATAAGATAAAGGGGAGCAATGATGGGAAAAACACATGATGATGACGAGGTAGAGATTGACCTCAGAGAACTGTTCTATGCATTGAAGAAGCACATTCTGATTATTCTTGCGGCATTACTGGTCGGAGCAGTGATTGCCGGTGCGGCTACAAAGATCTTTATCACACCAGTTTACAGTGCAACTTCTACAATGCTGGTTCTGACAAAGGAGACAACACTTTCTTCACTGGCAGATCTTCAGATTGGCAGCCAGTTAACAAAAGACTACAATATTCTGATCACAAGCCGTACGGTATTGCAGGATGTTGTAGATGAGCTGAACCTTGATATGGATTACAAAGCTTTGAAAGGATGTATCACAGTAGATAATCCAACGGACACACGAATCCTTTCAATCACAGCAACAAGTACAGACCCGGAGATGGCAAAAAAGATTGCTGATACACTGGCGAAGACATCATCTGACTTTATCGGAGATAAGATGGAAGTGACACCGCCAAAGATTATTGAAGAAGGTGAAGTTCCAACAGTCAAGACAAGTCCAAATACAAAGAAGAATGTGATGGTTGGAGCATTAGCAGGCTTTGTACTTTCAGCAGGTGTTATCATTCTACTCACACTGATGGATGATACAATCAAATCAGAGGATGATATTGAGAAATATCTTGGTCTGACAACACTGGCAACGATCCCAGATAGAAAAGACTTTATCACAGGAAAAGGGCCACGTAATTCCAGAAAATCAGCAAAGAAAAAGAAGAGTAAAAGGAGGAAAAAATAAATGGCAATTCAGAGAGTTCTGATGACAGATTCCAGAAAAGAAGACGTCTTCTATGAAGAGGCTATTAAGACCCTCCGTACAAATATGCAGTTCAGCGGTGTGGAGACGAAGAGTATTGTTATCACAAGCTGTTATCCGAATGAGGGAAAGAGTGATGTGGCATTCCAGCTTGGAATAGAGATTGGCAAGATGGGAAAGAAAGTTCTGGTTCTTGACGCAGATATCCGTAAGTCAAGTTACATCAAGCGTTTCCAGATCAAACAGAAAATCGAGGGACTTTCACAGTACTTAAGTGGAAAGGTGAGTAAAGAGCAGATCATATATTCTACAAACTATCGTAACGTAGATATTATCTTTTCCGGTCCGTATGCACCGAACCCGTCCGAGCTTCTCGAACAGGAGCTTTTCAGCAAGCTGATCGAGGAAGCAAGAAATGCATATGATTATGTTTTAATCGATACACCACCGATCATCAATATGAGTGATGCAGCAATCGTAGCAAAACAGTGTGATGGTGCAATCCTCGTAATCGAGAGCGAAGCAGTAAGCAGAAGAGATGCTATGAAAGCAAAAGATCAGCTTGTGAAGAGTGGATGTAAGCTTCTCGGTGCAGTATTGAATAAAGTGGATATGAAGAAAGAGAAATATTATAGTAAGTATAATTCATACTACTATGGTAAAAGCAAACAGGAATAGCCGGATATGCAGTGGAGAATATCCGCTGCATATTTCATTTTACAGAGAAAAAACAAACAAAACAGTTAAGATGAATAAAATCAGATGTTTTGTTATGCAGTCAGACAGAAGATTATCAGGGGAAAAGGGTGTACGAGGAGAATGTACAGGAAGAACAGTAATAGTTGGTTGAAGCACTGGGATTTCATCATATTAGATCTTGTCGCATTACAGCTGGCTTATGTAAGCAGTTTTGTATTGCGTATGGGAATGGATAATCTGTATCATAACGGATTATATCTGAATATCGGGATTTTCATCGCACTGGTAGACATTTGCACTGCTTTCTTTACAGAACCATATCATGGAATCATGAGAAGAGGATACTTTGTAGAGTTTAAGAATGTATTAAAGCATGTGTTTATCGTGAGTGCGCTTGTAATCGTATATCTCTTTATGAGTAAACAGGGAAGCATGACCTCACGTCTTGTGATTACATCATTTATTCCAATGTCAGTTATTTTGGTTTATGTGGTGCGAATCATATGGAAGAAATATTTACTGAAACATGGCAATATGCTCTATTCAAAAATAAATATGCTCCTTGTTTCGACAAGTGATGAAATAGATTCCATGTTAAGACAGGTGGAACAGAATGTATTTAATGAATTCGATATTGTCGGAATCGTACTTGCAGACCGCGAACCGGAAGAAAATGAATTGATCGAAGGAATTCCGGTTGTAAGTAAGATTGATACAGTAACTGAATACATACAGACAAGATGGGTTGATGCTCTTCTTGTTGGAATTAAGAAGAAAACATTGATACCGGAAGATTTGTTTGAAACATGCGTGAACATGGGAATTACAGTTCACGAATGTCTGGATGACAGAACAGGATGGACAGGAAATCAGTTTATTAACCGTATGGGTGGATATACAGTCCTGACTTCCAGCGTCAGAGTGATTTCCTCACGACAGGCTATGATGAAGAGAACGATGGACATCTGTGGTGGAATCGTTGGAATGATTCTGACAGGTATCATTACAGTATTCCTTGCTCCGGCAATCTATATTGCTTCACCGGGACCAATCTTCTTCTCTCAGATGAGAGTAGGAAAAAACGGAAAATTATTTAAAATCTATAAATTCCGAAGCATGTATATGGATGCAGAGGAACGCAAGAAAGAACTGATGAAACAGAACGAGATGAAGGGGCTCATGTTCAAGATGGAGAATGACCCAAGAATCATCGGAAGCGGAGCGGATGGAAGCAAGCATGGACTTGGCTGGTTTATCCGTAAGACATCTTTGGATGAATTCCCGCAGTTCTGGAATGTGCTCAAAGGAGATATGAGTCTCGTAGGAACTCGTCCACCAACAGTAGATGAGTGGAAACAGTATGAGCCATATCACCGCGGAAGACTTGCCGTGAAGCCGGGACTGACCGGAATGTGGCAGGTGAGCGGAAGAAGTGATATCACTGACTTTGAGGAAGTTGTGAAGCTTGATATGGAATATGTCAAGAACTGGAATATCGGAATGGATATTAAAATTCTGTTCAAGACCGTCGGAGTCGTGCTTAAGGGCAGCGGATCCAAGTGATGGAATGGATGGAAGAGATAAGGAAAATGATATAAGAATGATGATCTGCAGTGGAACCGGGAGGGGAAGCTGCAGGTGTTATTGGTATTGAACGTATAGCTATAGGGAGAAATGAGCGGAGAGGGAAGGCTGGGATGCTTGGGAGAGGAAGGGGGCTTGGTGAGATGATTTTCTTTTTCGGATGATTGAACGTATAGCTACACGAGAAATAAGCAAGAGGAAATTATAGGAATGTCAAATAAGAAAAATCTTCTGATCTACGCTCATTACTATATTCCAGATACTGCGTCAACGGGGCAGATCCTCCGTGAATTGGCGGAGGGTATGCTGGATAAATTCGACATAACAGTCATCTGCGTGGTGCCGAGTTACTTAGGGACGATTGAGGATAAATATAAGACACGGAAATATTACGAAGAAGAAATCAATGGTGTGAAGGTTCTGCGAATCCGAGTGCCGGAGTTCAGCAAGACCAATAAAAAGAGCCGTGTAAGGAATATTGTTTCTTATTTCTTTGGAGCAATGGGTGCAACTTTTAAGGTTGGCAAGATGGACTATATTTTTTCCATCTCACAACCGCCTATTCTTGGAGGACTGCTGGGTGTTTGGGGCAAGTGGGTGAAGCATGCCAAGTATATCTATAACATTCAGGATTTCAACCCGGAGCAGGTGTTGGCTGTTGGTTATACCAAGAGCAAACTGGTGACAGATGCCATGATGTGGTTCGACAAGTTCAGTTGCAAGCGTAGTGACTTGATAATCACGGTTGGTCGTGATCTGGTGGAGACGGTGGAGAACCGCTTCAAGGGTAAGAAAGTCCCAAAGACTGTCATGATCAACAACTGGATCGATGAGAATGAAATCTATCCGCTGAATGAGAGAAATGAAAGAGTTGTTGCTTTCAAGAAGAAGTATGGTCTTGATGGCAAGTTTGTCATTATGTATTCCGGCAATATCGGCCTGTACTATGACCTTGAGAATTTGTTGAAAGTTGTGGAGAGAATAAAGCCGGGTACTAAGACTGCGGATGGTCGAGAGGTCGTGTTCGCTTTTGTTGGCGCGGGCTCTGTGCTGGACAAGTTGGTGCTCTATGTAAAGGAGCATCACATGGACAATGTGGCATTCATTCCATATCAGGATAAGGCTGACCTGATTTATAGCCTGAACGCTGGTGATGTTCACTGGTGTGTGAATGCGAAAGGCATTAAAGGCGTAAGTTGCCCGTCGAAGGCATATGGAATAATGGCTGCGGCTAAGCCAATATTAGGAGTCCTGGAGGCAGGCTCCGAGGTTCGCTGCCTGATTGAAGATACACACGGTGGGCTCTGTTGTGAGCCAGGTGAGTATGACAAGGTTGAGGAAAACATCCGATGGTTCATTGATAACGCTGGAAATAGTGAGTTGAAGTCGATGGGAGCTAGAGGCCGTGAGAATTTGGAAAAGAACCTGACCAGAAATGTGTCGGTGAGAAAGTACGCAGAAGAAATTCTGAAGCTGTAAAGGAGGCAAGAGGTATGAACAGTAACTGGTTTAAGCTGGTTATGAAGATGACGAAAGTTGAATATGGAAAGAACCTCTTGCTGAAGGGTGTGCCAATCATCTTCAACAAAGGTGGTGCCAAGCTAAAGATTGGCGAGAACGTCACAATCAAGAGTAGCTTCCTTAGTAATCTGGTTGGCCTTTATAGCCGGACGATCATTGTCACTCGTGCTCCGGGAGCAGAGATCGAGATTGGCGATAACGTTGGAATAAGTGGAGCAACAATTTACGCTCGAAAGAAGATCACGATTGGCGAGAATACCTGCATCGGCGGCAACTGCAAGATTCTGGACAATGACTTCCATCCAATCGAGGCAGAAGCAAGAAATAAACTGCTACGGGATGAAAATGGCGGTGATAGTGATTTGGTGCCGAGCCGAGAGATTAAGATTGGCAAAAACTGCTTCATCGGGTGCAATTCAATAATACTGAAGGGCACAGTGCTGGGTGATGGCTGCGTTATCGGAGCCGGTGCGGTGGTTGCTGGAAAGTTTGAAGATAACTGTGTGATTGCGGGAAATCCTGCGAAGGTTATTAAGAGGTTGGAGGGCAATAAGTGATGAGTAAAAAGAAAATTTGCTTTATTGCACAGTTTCCACCTCCGATGCACGGATTATCCAAAGCGGTTGAAACACTGTACAATTCAGAACTCAACGTATCTGTGAATCCAAATGGTGAATTTGAATTTGAAAAAGTAGATATTACCAACAATAAGAATTTTGTTAAAAATCTCCTGAAGATAAGTCGTAGTAAGGCTGATTTGTTTTATTTTACAATCAGCCAAACACGTGGCGGAAATCTTCGAGACTTAGTCATTTTTAAGCTGTTAGAATTGCAGCACAAGAAATGTTTGATTCATCTGCATGGTGGATATTACCGCCAGTTAGTAGATAACGATATGGCTGGCTGGCAGCGGAAAGCAAACTATAAGGCAATCAAGAAACTTGCTGGCGCAATTGTTCTGTCAAAGTCTCTCAAGAAAATTTTTAAGGGAATGATAGACGATGACAAAATCTTTGTTGTGGAGAACTGTGTTGATGACCAGTATCTTCTAACCGACCAGGAAATAGAAGAAAAATTGGCAGCTTTAAGAGACAAAAAAGTTCTTCATGTCCTGTGGCTAAGTAATTTTATCAGAAGCAAAGGCTATCCATTTGTTCTTGAAATGGCAAAAGCGGAGAAAGAACGTGTGGATGCAGGAGGAGAAAAACGATTTCATTTTGATTTTGCTGGAAAATTCTTTGAAGACAGCGAGAAAACGTACTTCGAAAGCTATGTAAAGGATAATAGGCTAGAAGAGTATGTTACATATCACGGAATTGTTGGTGGAGAGAAGAAACGAGAAATCTTGAAATTATGTGACATTTTTGCATTGCCAACAAGATATCCAAATGAGGGACAGCCTATCAGTATATTGGAAGCAATGGGAAATGGGATGGTTATCATAACTACAGATCATGCTGGGATACCGGATGTTGTTGCAAATCAATCCAACGGAATAGTTCTAGAGCATAATCAAAGAATATCATTGGATATCATAAATAATATGCCTTTTGATCTGATAGAAAGAGATAATCGAAGGAAGATACAAACGCTTTACACAGAGCATATGTACATCAATAATATGCAGAAATGCTAGGTAGTGTCAAATAAGTTATGAAAAAACAGAGCCAATAAAATAAGGCTCAAATGAACCTTGATAATTGCAGATATTTATTCTAATAAGCTCTCCGAGGGCTTAGGGCGCTGCCCTAAGAACCTGCAAGGGACTTGTCCCTTGACCCGTTATCGGGCTCCGCCCGAACCTGTCCTCGCCGGAAAGCAGGAAAAGGGTGCAGTTGCCCCTTTTCTCTTGGATAGGATTATCCGTGAGCCTTATGTCAATAGACTTTCGCGGCATATCCTCACAGTCGGCGATGCCGCCTGCTCCGGTATTCCACGGTTCTATTGACAACAGCTCCGCTCCGTTGAAGTAGTACCGGTTTTCTGCATGTTCAGGATGGTCTGCTGGCCAAGGAAGATGAGAAGCTGCCATTTACCTGGCATGTTATCAGCACCTTGCAGCATTTCCACTTCGTTGAGGACTTTGTAGTTATTGTGTTTGTGCGGACGAAGGAAGTTATAGTAAGCAACCCAGAGAGCAAGGTCATAGTTGGCACCGTCGATGTTGTCAAAACCGTTCGTATGACGGTAAGAAGCCTTATAGGTGCGGTTCAGTCTCTCAATCATCTGTTTGAAGGGACGGTATTCCGTAGAAACAGCATCGTCGTTGGTAAGTCCAATCACCTGAGTAATCTTGAAGGTAAAGTCTTTCCCAAACTTCTTTACGAATTCCATTGCAGCGAGAGGATAGGCGCTGTAGCCATCAGCGATGAACTTAAAGTTGTCCGGCAGTTTTGTAAGACCCTGAAATGCCATACGCATTGCAAGAATGCAGGGACCCACCCCACGGTTATCCGACACCTGGTATCCGATGATGGCGCGGGTGGCGGCATTCATGATAAGCCAGATATAGGTTTTAACACCGCGGATTTTTATGTAGGTTTCATCAGCTGTGAAGACATCTCCTTTTTCGTAGGGATACTGGTCGACAAAGGGTTTAATGCAGATAGCAGCTGTTTTGCAATAGTTGGCGATCTGCTGATGTGAGATGTTGATGTTATACAGATCTTTGAGAGCCTGAGAAGTTTTGCGCAGGGAAAGGCCGAGATTGACATGAAGAGTCAGACATAAGGACATAACATGAGCATTGTGCTTGCTGAATTTCAGGGAAGAGGCATTCTTTGGCAGTGTGGTTAAGTCCATGCTGAAAAAATCCATCGTGAATTCACGGTAGATATAGTGAAGTTTATACTTGTTTTTGCCATAATCCTCTTTCAGATCTTCCTTATCCACTTTTTTGAGGTTGTGGAGATAATAGGGGCATTTGGGATTGACACACTTATGTACGATAAAGTGCTTGCGGTCTTTCTTTGGGACCAGAGTATTGCCACAGTGCGGGCAGCGCAGTTTCACAGAGGAGAATCGACTTTCATCCGGGGAGAATCTCGCATCACAGACCTTACAGAGGAGCTGTCCCTTGGAACCGTTGTTTTTGTACAAAAAAGGTTTCGGTGCATCACAACGGGGACAGGTGCAGGTGTCCGGGATATCACATTCGGATCGGCGGCTGACAGGACGGATCTTTTTGCCATAGCGTTTTTCGTAGTAAGGGATGAGATCTTTATAAGTCCAGTCCTGACGGAAATCAGTGATCAGAGGAAGCTCATCAATTTTGAACTTTTGGTATTTGGGGGAATGGGAATCATCAAAAGCCCACTGCTTAAGGGGAATATATCTGCAGATAAAGTTGAGAAGCCAGCAGATTTGTTTATGTTGGTATTGAATAAATTGAAGTAAATAAAGTATAATGTCCATGAGCATTGAATATCCTTTCGGTATTTTGGATTTTTGGTCGAAGACATTATACCAAAAAAGGGAGGTCAATGCTCTTTTTATTTGCAAACCTCCGATAAATCAAGGTTTTAAAGGATTTTAGAACAATAAAAACAGGTAGTTTTTGACACTACCATCATCAGAAAGGAGGAATAGCATATGAAGAACGCAAAACGATGCTTGGCAATTCTTTTAGCAGTTACACTTTTATGTTCAAATGGCGTAAGTCAGCTTGGAACGATTGTTAGCGCCAGCGAGTTGGAAACTACAGAAGAAGCGCAGCCAAAGGAAGATGCAGTTGTAGAACAGGCAGAAGAAACGAAGGAAGATACTGGCAAAGCAACTGTAGAAGGAGTAACGCCTGAGGAGGAACGTGGCGAATCGTCTGCACAGGATGCAGAGACAGCCAATGTCCCAAAGGCGGCAGCACAGGAGGGACAGAACGAAGCAAATGTACCGGAAGCGGCTCCGGCAACGGTAGCTCCAACAACGGCAACTCCAACAACGGCAACTCCGGCAACTGTAACTCCGGCAACGGCAGTTCCAGCAGCTGAAGGTGCAGGACAGGCAGAAGAAGCTGCAGCACCAGAGGTGCAGACATATAATGTAAAGATCAACAAATCAGAATTAGACGGAGGTCAGATCAAAGTCTGGGGTTCCGATAATACTCAGGTTGATGTTACAGAGTATGATGGTAACAATCAGTATGTGAAGGAAGTTAAAGAAGGAGAAGAATTCAACTTCCAGATTACATTAAATGACGGTTTCGAGATCGCACAGGTTAAAGTAAACGGTAATGCATTCGACCCGGCAAAAACAGAAGGAAATGTAATCACATATAAGGTAGCCGGAATCAACGAAGAAAAGGTTATCGATGTTACATATAATAAGATAGAAACTCCGGCAGAGGAAAAAGCAGCTGAGGAGCCGAAGACAGAGGACGAGACGAAGGTTGAAGAGCCGGCGGTAGCGGAACCAGAAGATAACAGTATTAGTACAGCAAGTTTGAATGAGAATATCTCGACAGTAGCGGATAGTGAGAAAACAATCAAGGTTGGGGAGACAGCAAGTCTAAAAAGTAGCGATTACAAGAGTCGTAAATATTCTCATATATGGTCGATTACATCAGGAAATGATGTTATTAAACTTACAGGATCAGGATATAAAGTTACTGCAGAGGGATTGAAAGAAGGAACAGCAACAGTTTCTGATTGGATTTACAGATATAGTTTATACCATACAACAATCACTTATACAGTTCGTGTTACTTCTTCAGAAAAAGTAACTGTAAAGCCGGCAATCGTTTATTATCTGAAAGATCCTACAAAAGATGCAAATTCAAACGATACTGGTCATTGGGGAGATGCATACGGAAATGCAACTGTCAATGTAGAAGGTGCCAAATGGGTTAATGATAAAAACTGTTTTAATGGTTTGAGTCAGCGTGTTGTATCATGGCCAAATAACACAAATGTAATTCCTAAAAACAGTACACATTGGAATGCAATATTTAATGAATATAAGGCTTCTATTCAAACACAGTTGGGAGGAGTAAATATTACAGCAGATGATGTAGAGGAAATTACACTTGTTCCGGCGAAAATTTCAAAAAATAACGGAACAGATCCAGATCTGCATCTAGATTGTAATGTTAATATTAAATGTAAGAGTGTTGCATTGGTTAAATATTATTTATTTGATGCCAATGGAACAAACTGGGAGATGTTAGGATCTAAAAACTATATAGTTAAAGATACATCTACAACAAAACCTGGTGATGTCACAAGTAGAACTTTCCCAGAAACCAAGACGGTTAACGGTGTAACCTATAAATTCTCTGAATGGTATACAGATGAAAATTTGACACAGCGTGCACCAGAATTCCCGGCGAAGGTTACAGGTTCTGTTAATTATTACGCAAAATATACTGCAGAATATAAGGTTTCATATAACCTGGCAGGTGGAAAATTTAGTGATGATTCAACTAGTGCAGAAGAAAAACATAATGCAGATACAACCGTTACTGTTAAGGAAGAACCTACACGTGCAGGTTACGAATTTATAGGTTGGACAGTTGAAGGTTTGGGTACAACAACTACTTTAGATAGTGGCGAAACTTTCACAATGCCAAATAGAGATGTAACACTTACTGCAAAATGGGAAGAGCAGAAGATTAAGGAATTTCTTACACTGGTACCAAAGGATGTATCAAAACCATATGATGGAACAGAGCTTCAGGCAGGGACAGCAAAAGTAACTGGTAAAGTTGAGGGCGCTGATACTGCAAGTGTGAAGATTGAGTACAGTCTTAATGGAACGGACTGGACAACAAATCCGTCAGAGGTCACAGCAACAAACGTAAGTGATAGTAAAACAGTACAGGTTCGTGCAACAAGTGAGAAGTATACTGGTGAGTTGACAGGAACAGAAGAGTTGACAATCACACCGAAGCCGGTAACTGTAACAGCAAACAGCTACAACAAGACATACGGTGCTTCTGATCCTGAATTTACAGTAACAGTAGTCGGAACACTTGGAACTGATAAAGTAACGTATAACCTGAGCAGAGAAGCAGGGGAAGATGTAGGCACATATCCAATTACAGCAAGTGGAGATGCTATACAGGGTAACTACAATGTAACTTATCATCCGGGAACACTGACAATCACAGCAGCAACCAGACCGGAAGACAGACAGCTGGGCGTAACTTCTTATGAAGGAGTATACGATGCAAATGATCATACGATCACAGTTGATAATGTATTGGATGGAGATGTTGTAGAATACAGCTATGATGGTGGAGAGACTTGGACAACCAATCTGAATCAGTACAAAGATGTAACAGAAACAACAATCAAAGTCAGAGTAACAAATGCAAACTATGATCCGAGCCCGGTAGAACTGGAAGGAACAGTGAAGATCACACCAGCTACATTAACAGTTTCAACACCAATCGCCACAAAGGTTTATGAAGGAACACCATTAACAGCAGCTGGAACAATCAGCGGATTTGTAAATGATGAAACAGCAACATTTGCAACAACCGGAAGTCAGACAGAAGTTGGAAGCACAGCGAATACATACTCACTAACATGGGATGGAACAGCGAAAGAGTCCAACTACAAAGTAGTTGAAACAATCGGTACATTAACAGTAACAGCACAGAGCATTGATCCTGATAACCCGAACTACAAAGGCATCACAGTCGACGCACCGACAGATGTTGAGTACACCGGAGAGGATCAGACATGGCTGCCAACAGTAACAGATGGAAACGGTAAAGCACTTGTTAAAGATACTGACTACACAGTAACTTACGACAATGAAGACCGCACAAATGTTACAGGCATCATTACAGTAACAATCAATGGCGCAGGCAACTACGCAGGAACAATTACAAGAACATACCAGATCACACCGAAGCCGGTAACAATCACTACAGAGTCTAAAACAAGGGCATTTGACGGAACAGCATTGACAGCAGGTGGTAAAGTTGAAGGCATCGTATCTGGTGAGACCTATGGATTCAAGACAACTGGAAGCCAGACATACGTAGGTAGTTCACAGAACACATACGAGATGGTATGGGCAGACAGTGAGGTAGAAGGAACATCCGGAACATACACAGCTAAGAAGACAAACTATACAGTAACAGAGAGTATAGGAACTCTGGTAGTAACAGCCGGAACACCGGAGAACCCACTTGATCCAACATTAGTTGTTAACAAGACACATGATAAGAGCCAGACATACAAAGCTGGTGACGTTATCACATTTACAATCACTGCAAAGAACATTTATGAGGAAGCTAAGACAATCACTCTGGAAGAGCTTGAAGGCGTAGCACTTGATGCAAACGTATTTGAAAATGTTGCTCCTGGAGCAGAAGTTACAGCAACAGCAACTTATACAGTAACTGAGCAGGATATTGTAAACGGAACATTTACAAACAATGTAACAGTAACATTCAGTGGAGTAGATGATAAGTTCACAGGAACTGATACAGTAGACGAGCTTGAAGATGCGAACCCGCATATGACGATTACAAAGACAACTGTAGGAGCAGAGGAAGGTCATATCTACAAACTTAACGATGTAATCAACTACAAGATCACAGCTACAAACGATGGTAACCTTACACTTACAAATGTAAAAGTTGAAGATGCACTGACAGGTAATGTTGGAGAGAATGCATTTACAATTGATATACTTGCACCGGGTGAGGCACAGACATTTGATGTAAGATATGTAGTAACTGAGAACGACGTGCTGGAAGGAAAAGTTATAAATAACGCAACTGGTACAGCAACAGATCCGACAGATCCAGATGAGCCGAAGACACCGGTAACACCTGGCGAAAAGGAAGATCCGATCGAAACTCCAAATCCAAGCTTAGCAGTAGTTAAGACATCTGATAAGACAGGTGTTGTAAAACTTGGAGAGACAATTACATACACAATTACAGTAACTAATAACGGAAATGTAACAATCAATGACATCGAAGTTACAGACGAGCTGACAGGAAATACTGGAGACAATGCATTTACAATTGACAGACTTGCAGTTGGAGAGACAAAACAGTTCACAGCTACTTATACAGTAACTGAAGACGATATTCTTGAAGGTACAATTGTAAATAGAGCAACAGCAACCGGTAAAGATCCAAGAAACGAAGAGGTAACAGGTGAAGGCGAAGTAAGAGTTGATACAGAAGAAAAAGATGACTCCAAGAAAGATGATTCCAAGAAGAATGATTCTGATAAGAAGCCAGGTGCGGTTAAGACAGGAGATGCAACTGATGTGATTCCATTCTTCGGAATGACAGTACTTGCAGCAGGTGCAGCGATTGTGATTGCATTAAAAAAGAAACGCAGAGCTTAAGAAACAGGATAATCAAAGTTCTTAAAGGGATGCTGAATTAATTAAGGGTCAGTCGTGAGAGACTGACCCTTTTAAAATGAAAACAGGAGTTATGCTACTCCTTTTTTTCGTGTGAATATAATTTACGATATTGTCGCGGTGACATTCCAACCTTCTTGTTAAAGATCTGTGAAAAATAAGACTGAGAAGAAAAACCGGCGCTGGATGCAATCTGTGTCACAGACAGATCGGAGGTTGTTAATAGCTCTTTACATGCACAGTAACTAATAACGGAAATGTAACAATCAACGACATCGAAGTTACAGACGAGCTGACAGGAAATACTGGAGACAATGCATTTACAATTGACAGACTTGCAGTTGGAGAGACAAAACAGTTCACAGCTACTTATACAGTAACTGAAGACGATATTCTTGAAGGTACAATTGTAAATAGAGCAACAGCAATAGGTAAAGATCCAAGAAACGAAGAGGTAACAGGTGATGGCGAAGTAAGAGTTGATACAGAAGAAAAAGATTCACATCTTACAGTATCAAAAGAAACAACAAGCGAGCCGGAAAACGGTGAGAAGTACGCACTTGGCGAGACAATTAACTACTTGATTACAGTTACAAATGATGGTAACCTTACACTTACAAATGTTCCAGGTAGTCGTAAGATTTGCAGCAGTAAATGGTACAGTATCTACTGACCGAGCAGTTGTAACATTGGTTGATAAAAATGGCAAACCGGCGAAAGATGGAGTTGGACATCTCACAAAGAACCAGATCGCAGCAGCAACAGCAAATACTGGATATGATCAGTCAAGCTTAAGCTGGACACCGGGAGAACCGACAATTACTTACGATATTACAGGTGAGATGACATTTACAGCAACATTTACAGCAACACCTGCACCGGCTCCGGCACCAACAGAGCCGACAACACCGCCGGCAAGACCGACTAGACCGACAACTTGTACAACAGCGCCGACAGGTAATGCAACTGTCGAGAATGCCGTTACACCAAGTGAGGAGAAGGTAGAAGAGAAAGCTGCAGAGATTAAGGAAGTGCTTAAATCTGATGATGACAAGGTACCAGTGGCAAATCAGAAGCTGGATGACCTGTATTCAGGAGATGCGAAGAAGGATAATCCGGTGATATAGGGATAAGCGGGAATGAAACACCGTGAAGCGAAAACGAAAGATTAGAAAGAATAGCAGCCAGGGCAGAAATGCTCTGGCTGCTGTTTCTTTATTATGATATACTAGACGTGATGAGTTGGTAGTGAGAGTGGAGCAAGCTGGTCTGCTTTCCATCAGCGATACGATTATATTAAAACAAAGGAGGACT
>ENA-ORUM01001167-ORUM01001167.1-human-gut-metagenome-genome-assembly--contig:-NODE-1167-length-23317-cov-2.958516_pt1 | contig 23317 bp, 42 predicted proteins | sample MGYA00242083_ERZ509217 | MGnify/ENA primary metagenome ERZ509217 (study PRJEB26280, sample SAMEA2338831) | human gut metagenome | biome: human gut; feature: human-associated habitat; material: faeces...
CAGCCGCATTGAAGAAACCTTGAGAAATCAAGGTTTCTTTTTTTTCGTGTTGCATTTTGTGTTGCATCACTGAAAGTGTTCGGAAAAATAGTGGTTGATTGTGCAGGAAATTTCCTGCTCTTTTTGTATAATTATGTGTTGATATACACCTTTAAGCATAGCATTTGTAGCATGCCCCATACGTTTCATAGCATATTTATCTGGAACATTATTTGCGAGGAGCATAGATGCATAATAATGACGTAAATCATGAAAGCGAATATGGGAAATGCCAATCTGCCTTGTAAGGGTAATGAAATTGTTTGTTACCTGAGAAGGAAGAAGATTGACAACGGGTTCAGCGGCTCTTTTGCCAGAAGAAATTTTCTCTAATTCTTTTCTTGTAAATTCTGGTATATCAAGAATACGATTGCCAGAAAATGATTTAGGAGACTTTTCAACCCACTTTTTCTCATCATTCAAAACAACGGATGTTCTGACATGAATTTTATTTTTTGAAAAATCAATGTCACGCCATTTAAGACCACAAATTTCACCACGGCGAAGACCCATTGAAAAGGCAAGAAGAATTGCCAGATACAAGGGAGTATCTTTGGAAAAAGACAAAAGGGACTGCAATTGGATTTCTGTTGGGATCTGCATTTCCTTTTTTTCTTTTTCCGGCAAAGATGTCCGCAAGGTAAATTCAGGCATATAAAACGTCAACGCTGCTGAAAGAAGCCCATGCAGATTTCGGCAGGTTTTTGGGGACAAAGTAGCAGCATACATGTTAAACTCTCTTTGAACCATTTGTCTGGTAAGTTTTTGTAAAGGAATTTTACCGATGTCATGATAATGATTTCTCTGTAAGCTACGATAGCTTTTGATCGTAGATGGAGAAAGTATGTTTGATTTACTGTCAATATAACTTTCAATGGCTTGAGCAACGGTCATGGTTTCCATAGATTTTTTGCGGGATTTATTCATTTGGAATTCTGCTGCCAGATACTCAGCCTCTTTACGGGTGGGAGCGGTGAAACGCTCATACACCCGTTTTTGTTTGCCGTTTACGGTGACGGTGTGGCTATAAGCCTGCACAGACCAGTTACCGGACGGCAGTTTTTTTGCTTTTGCCATAGTTTCGACCTCCTTTGATGGAAGGTCGCCATTTTTGAGTTGAGATTGTCTATTACCCGTGCCAACGATAAGCACGACGAAAGCCTTTTTCTTCAGCTTCTTTTACTGTGAAAGCGAAGAATTCTTCTTTTTTATCTATTTTCACTGTGTCATATTGCTGATCCATAGGAAGATGATAAATTTTAGTCGGACCATCATCACTTTTACCAATATTACATTTAATTCTTGGAAAATCCCCCATTTCAAAATTTTCTTTGTATTTTACAGATAGAAAATCACAAAAAGACTTTGCCATATCAGACAAAGTTATATTTGTAATCAAAATCGGAGTAATGGTATCCATGGGAATATGATTTTCTAAGGAATAACAAACTGCTGTGCCATATAGTTGTGCAATATGCTTTTCATGGATATTTTTTCTTTGGCTCCAATATTTACATTGGATGAGCAGTGTTTTTCCATCTTTTGTAGCAATCAGATCACGCCCTAAATCTTCAAGTCCCATGTAAGAGCCGAAAAAGTCAACATGGAATCCATTCAAAGAATATTTATAGCCGACAAATAATTCATAATCTCTGCCAATTTGCCACTTTGATTTTTTTCTTGATTCGATATATCTATCTAACGCAAGTTGATTTCGTTCTGATTCTGAAAGGGAAGACCATTCCTCTTTTGAAAGATAGTCTCTGGTACGGTCATAATCTTGATTTAATGAAGATGAGGAGATTTGTAAATCATTAAAATCTGTTTCCAAAATTTCATCAATGGATGGAAATAACGCTTTTAGATACTCTAACTGATAAGAGGCAACTTTTGCTTCTTCAATACGTTGTCTTGCATCTGCGCGAATTTCACGAATGGAAGCAACTTTTTTTGAACGTTCCACAGAATGTCCCCAATCCAGTTTTTTTGCCAGTATTTCCATATCATAGGTGATGTAATCTGCAATTACACCAGCAAGAAAAGGAAAGGAAGAAACATTTGATTTCAGAAAGTCTTCTAAGCTTTGTTGGCGCTTTTGAAAATCAGTGGTAATATTTTCTAATGTTTCGTTTTTGGCTCGAAGTTCTGTATATTTTTTCATTAGTAAACTAAAATCCGAATGTAATTTATCTAATTTTTGTGTTGTTATATCTAATTCTTGTAAGAGTTCTTCAGATTTAGATTTTAAGTTCCTATTTTCTAAATTGGTTGTTACAAGTTCATTTTTTGTTTTTTCTAATTCAGATTTAATTTCTTTTACGGAGAGGAAATCAAAGAAGGACATAAGGAAATATCACCTCTATATTTATTTCACATCTGACTGAAAAGCAATGGCTTTACCAAGAATATACACTTGATCCAGCTGATCCTGTGCATAAATCATATCCTGGTATTTGGAATTTTCCGCCTTTAGGATCAGCAGGTTCTGTTCTGGGTAATAGACCACACGTTTCAGTGTTACATCATCACCGATAGCCACAGCTGCGATTTCGCCATTGTCCACCATATCCTGCTTGCGGATGAAAACGATGTCACCATCCAGAATACGGGCATTTATCATGCTGTCACCTTTGGCACGCAGGCAGAAGTCGGCGTGGATGTCAGAGCCGGCTAAAATATAGCTTTCTCTGTCCTCATTAGCAAAGATAGGTTTGCCGCAGGCGATCTCACCCAGCAGCGGGAATTTTTTTAATTTGACGGGATAGATATTGTCAAATTTGGATAAATCCAGAGCAGGAGCAGGGTTGATTTCATCAGACCAGCCCATGAGATAAGCTGGAGAACATTCCAAAACTTCTGCCATTTTTGCAATAACACTACGTTTGATGTTTTCTACACGTCCATTTTCATATTTTGCGATTGCTGATTTTTGCAATCCGAGTTTAAGACCAAGTTCTTCTTGGGTAAGACCTAAATAAAGACGTCTTGATTTGATACGTTCAGACATATCCATATATGTTGCACCTCCTTAGTGTCTAAATTTTACAACAAAAAATAGGGAAATGCAAGAAAAATCAAAAAAAGTGTCTTAAAAATACAAAAAAATCGTTGACAATAAAATTATAAAGTGTTATTTTAGAAGTGTCTAAAACAGACACTTTGAAAGGAGGGATAGAATGAATAAACTGAAATTAGAAGCAATTATGAAGCTGCATGGAGATACTGGAACATCATTGGCAATGTATTTGGGGATTGCAAGAAGTACATTTTCAATGAAAATCAATGAAACAGGTGGGGCAGAATTTACACAGGGAGAAATCGGAAGAATCAGAAATAAGTATGGATTATCGTCAGAAGAAGTGGTGGATATTTTTTTTGACAAAATTGTGTCTTAATTAGACACATAAAAGAAACTAGACGAAAATGGAGAAAACTCCAAAGAAACTTGAAAGGAAAAATGGAAAGTATGTCATTGGAAAACGCTTTGGAACTATTGGGATTTTTACAGGAATGTAAAGAAGGGGAAACGGCGGCTTACCTGACAGCAAACGAGGAAGCGTTTCGGGAAGCGGTAAAAGTGGCGGCTGCCTGTATCGAAAAACAATTACAGATTCAGCGGATCATAAACAATGCCATGCGGCAGTGCATGATTTTGCTTCATGAAGAATGAACGAAGTACATTCTGGCAATGCAGACAAACGGGTGTACCATTTGCAAATTCACATCCGTTAAAAGGTGAATAAATCCAATCTCCATTTGGCGTCTGTACGCCACGCAGCAGGGAACTGCGAAGGATACCGGGAGATTGAGGGCATTTGATCTGAATATCAAAATAACGCATGGGTCCTACCTTTCCGGCAGCCGCCAAGAAAAGGATAAGTCAGAAGGAAGAAGCCTGTCAATCAAAAAGAGGTGATTTTATGAAATCAAATTTTTCCTCTAAGGACAGAGAACTGCTAGGGGAAATCATCAAAAACATGACGCTATACGGCTACAAGCGGGAAGACGTAGCCGTCATGCTGCATATTTCCGCCACCACGTTGGGGAGAAGGCTGCGGGAGCCTTCCACCTTCACAGTGGCAGAAGTCAGAACATTACAAGAGAAATTGAACATCAAAACAGAGAACATCATTTGAAGGTTGCCATGAAAGAGTTGAGGTATGTTTGCTGCAAGATCTGCGGCATGAAATGGAACATAGCAAAGGGACAGGATACCAAAAATGGGTATGTATGCCCACATTGCGTATATGAAAGGAAGAACAGAAATGGATATGAGAGAAAAAGACATGGAAAGAGGGCTGGACGTCGGGAAGAAAATCAAACATATTCGCCGGAAGGTAAACGGTGAGGACAACGACTACATCAGCAAAGGCAAAGTAGAAGGTTTATATCCGCACGTATTTACAGTGCGGATGGAAGCGGGGTATGTGGTGAGCTTCCGATATAACGAGATTTTGGGAAAGGAATCAGAAGGGAGGGTCACGCTTGTTTGATTTGGAAAAAATCATGGTGGTTTGTATGATATTGGTTTTCTTTACGGTGCTTTGCTTTGGGGTATTGGTGGAAGAAAACCGGAGGCTGAGAAGAAAGGTGGAACATTATGAAGTTTACAGAAATTGCCAGAGTGGCGAAAAGAAATAAAGCCTGTTTCATCATGACAGATTTAGACGGTGGGCAATGGATGAGCAACGGGTATGCGGTTTACCGATTGGAAGGGCTGCCTAAAATGACCAGTGACGATTTTCTGAACCTATTGGGGGTTACAGAAACCCAAAAGGAAAAATGGAGCAAAAAGGACATGGTGGATACGGAAGGAGTGACAAAGCAGGACAGAGTGGAGGAAACGGAGCTGACGGCAGATCCGGCAGGGATTTCTGTATTTTATAATGGAATGTTTTTGACGCCATTCTATGCGCCGGACGGAGTGTTGTGGATGGACGAAGACCTGCTGGAACCAGTGCGAAAGATGGACAGCAAGTATTTAGCTTTTTTCCTGCGAGGAGAAAAGGGAAGAAGAATGGTTGCTGTGAAAGATGGATTGATTCTGGTTGCAGTCATTTCGCCGGTGAAAATGTCAGACGATTTTATGGACAAAATAAATATCATGTGGAGAAAGTGCAGACAGGAAAGAGGATGGGAAGGAGTGTATGATGATGAAATCAGTGCAAATGATCTTTATCACGGAGAAGGGGCAGAGAGTAGTGAAGCAGAGCCCGCAGATGCTGGACATGGCGGCGAAGATTGAGGCTGTGGGGGGCGTGGACATCGTTCCCATGAATCCTATCAGCGAGAGAGTGTTTCTGGCGTACGATGTACAGAAGAACCCGGATGGACCTATGTATGACGGATGGGAAGGGGAGAAGAAACTCATTCATGGGAAAGGGCTGCTGTTCCGTATGGTGAGCATGATGATCAAGGACCTGACGGAAGAAGACATGAAACAGATGGAAGGAAAAGTAGAGATCATTGGAAATCAAATGGAATTGGAGGAGTAGGGATGGAATACATCAAAGGGCTGCTGGTACCGGTGAGAGGAGAGATCCGGCGGGTGGCAGTGAAAAACGAACTGAAAGCCTTACAAGAGACAGTGGGCGGATATATCGAAACGCTGACACTTGCAGAAGGTGTGGTGCTGATCTGCAACGAAGAAGGGAAGTTGTTGAAGCTGGAACCGAACACGCATTTTTATACCATCAACGGGGAATTCCTTCTGGTAGGCGTGAATGGGGAAGAATTCGGGGATTTGACGGAAAAGCAGATGGAGCAGCTGGAAGAATTATTTGCATAAAAAAAGAAGGGCGTTCTCAAAAAGAGAGAGCGTCCTTCCCACAGATAATAGAATACGAGATACAGTTTTATGATACCAGAAAAGGGTTGATTTTGCAAGGGACGGGGGTCCCTTTTGACCCTTGATAATGTGATTAACATTAGGGGCATACCCCTATAAACAGATAGGAATAGAGAGATACATAATTATGAGGTGGAAGGATGCCGAGATACTTAAAAAGGATATGGGCGGGGGATGTATACGAAGAAAAGATATATTTCTCACCCAGAGAAAGAGGAATCAGCTGTGAGAGAGCAGCGAGAGAAAATCTGTCAACGGAAAAAATGGAAGAATACAACTGCCTGGAAGCAAAGAGAAGATGTGCCAGAATGGTGAACACAAATTTCAAAGAAGGGGATCTATTCCTGACACTGACCTTTCGGGAGAGAGTGGACATCAAAACAGCCCTGCGGTTATTTCGGAATTTTATAGAACGTCTGAAACGGCTGCGTAAAAGAAAAGGATATGCGGAGCTGAAATATCTATATGTGGTGGAGCGGAAAAATAAGAGAGAACATGTGCATCTGCTCATAAACAAAATGGATTTGACCATGAAGGAATTGAAAGAAGTATGGGGGCTGGGGCGTGTGATGGTTTCCATACTGGAACCGGGAGGGGACTATACAGGGCTTGCTTTTTACATCACCAAAGAAAATTACAAAGAGTATGGCAAGAGGTGGAGCGGCAGCCGGAATCTGGAGAAACCGAAAGAGAAGGTAATGTTGATTTCAAAGGAAAAGGAAGCAAAGCGGACAAGAGTACCAAAGAACTATAAAGTGATCGAGGATATTTCGTATTCTTCAGAATACACAGGAAAGACAAGATATTTGAGAGCGGTGAAGATCGGAGGCGAGGACTATGGCAACGGAAAAGAAGGGCAGCCACACATGGAGCATCCTGACGGGGAAGGATAAGCGTTGCTTTGTAACCGGCAGAGAAAATGGATTGCAGAAGCATCATATTTTCCATGGAAGTGGGAAACGAGAGATTTCAGACAAGAATGGTTTCTGGTGTTATCTGGTGCCGGAAAAACATCTGGCTGGGTTGGGCGGTCTGCATGCCAACCCGGGGAATGGTCTGGATCGGGCGCTGAAGTGTATCTGCCAGCGGGAATACGAGAAAACACATCCCAGAGAAGCCTTTATTGACCTGATTGGGAAAAATTACATATTGCTGGATCTGGAAGAAGCGGAGCAGCGGAAAGCGGAAATGGAAAGCATGGTGGAGGAAAGCGGATTGGAACAGTACAAGATATTCTGCATGTTGAAATATGGGGCATTGCCGTTGAATGACTGTTGGTTATGTGAATACGAAAGTCAGTTTGTGGAGGAAATGGGTAAGTGTATCCATGGAGAGGAGGAAGGATTTTGGCTCATTTGAGAGGGATGATCTGCAGAGGAATCGTGAATGTGGTTTGTTGGTGGAATAAGGGAAGAATGCCGTTTTGAGGTGAGAATATGATTACAATTTTTTTTCTAATAATTTCTGTTTTTTTAACAAAAAGTCAACATTGGAGATATTTCCTATTTTTTTTAATGGGATGTAATTTTGTAATAGTAATTGCAAAAATGAAGGGGATAGTTTAAGAGAGCATTCAGAATGTGAGGAAAGAAGAAGTGGACACAACTGAAAAAATATTAGAACGAGATTGGTCGGAAGAATTTGACAAGTTGGCGAAAAACAGAATGATCGTCAGCCATTATAAATACGGGTGGTGCAGCCAAACATACCCGGAACTGGCGCAGGCGTACAAATGCATCCGGGAGCGGTTAGACCTGTATGAGAAAACAGGAAACATGGAATACCTAGTGGATATTCGGAATTTTGCCATGATTGAATTCATGCATCCAGCCATTGAGGGAGCGTATTTCAAAGCGGAGGATTCGGACAAGTCGCCGGGATTGGCTGGGGGGGATCAGTTATAAAGAGTTGATGGAGGGAAAGTGGTAAGGAAAATGAAGAAATTAACAGAGCTACCAGATAATGAACTGATCATTGTGAAATACAAAGAAGGCATGACAGAAGTCATTGAAGCGGGAGAAATCGCAAACTGTATTGCATATAACGAGGGATATAATCTTGAGTTTTTTACGGCTGTAAAAGATGCCGTAAAGATCGATGCAAAAACATTGATAACCACGCTGACGGAAATGCTTGGGGATGATCAGTACGAAGATTGGGCGGAGGATATGTTTTATGAGTTGATCGATGAAAAAGAGACACAGGCGTTTGTGGAAGTATTCAACAGGGCAGCGGAAAAGAGAGCGACATACTGTATAGGTGAAGCGATTGATTTGGAAAATAGGAGGAGCGGGCATGGAATGGATCAGTGTGAAAGATGATATGCCAAAAGAAGAAGATAGTGTTTTTGCAAGATGTTATGGAACCACAAGATGGACAAAGGGAATGTTTCGGAAAATATCAAAAAAAGTCCTGGTTACTTTTGAGATGGAAGACGGGAACAGGGAAACAATGACTGGAAGAACACAAGATGGAGTATGGAAATTAGATTTTCTTTTGTTAAAAGGAAAGGTGACACACTGGATGCCTTTTCCAGAGCCAGCGAAAGGAGAATAGGTATGAAAGAATTGAAAATCTATTTGGAAATCATGGGGCTTGCGGAGGATGAAAACGGAAATCCAGATGCAGCGGTTTTGAGCATTGGAGGAGGCATGGTGCCAGAGGAAGAGTACGAAGAAAGAATGGAGGAAATCCGACAGAAAGTGACTATCAAAGGTGTTTTGAGAATTGCAGGACTAGAAGGGAACGTGGAGGAAAAAGACTGCCGGTTTATTTCGAAGGAGGAATATGAGGAAAAGTACGGGGAGGATGCATAGAGCATTTTCGTGAGGTCAAGAAAAAGGAAAAAGGTATACGAAAGGAGATAAACATGCAGAAGCCATTATATGCGGATGCCATAGATTATTTTGAAAAGCTGGAAAAGAAACATGACTACCAGGCAAACAAGGCAAAATGGCAGGGGCGCAGTGAGCAGGAGATCGAAAACATCCAGAGGAAAAAGGAATATGCACGAATGGCAGCGGAAGCGTTACGGGAAGTGGGAGGAATTGTATGAATGAGAAAAAGTTTATCACAAAAGAACAGGCAGTATACATACTGCCAGATGGGAATTTGATACATACATTTAATCAGTTGGGCAGTAGTTTGGTCGGAGCGGATTGGAGCAGAGAAGAAATTATAGAAAAAATACAGAAGTCGGACATCTTAGAATTAACAGGAGAGATAGCAAAAGGAATGGGACATGGGCTTGTGGCATACGACAAAGATGCAGAGAGACAAAGTCAAATTCTTTTTATTGAAACAAATGCAGAACGGTTGGAAGAAGTGGAAAATGGGAGAAATAAGGAAATGAATTGTAAAAAGTGTATCCACGATCCAATATGCCAATTATGGAGAGACCAGGAAAAGCAGGACGCATCCTGCTATGTGGAGGAAGCATGCTTCATGGGTGTGAAAGAGGTACTGAACTGGGCAAAGGTCAGCCTTGAGAACAGAAAAAAAGAACTGAATGAAAGAGCAAAAGAACTTTTGAAGGAAAAAGAGGAACTGGAAAGACAAAAAGAGGAGCTGCGAAAGGAAGAACATCCATGGGGAACCCGATGAACGTAAAAAAACACTTGAAACAGCTGGTCTGCCCATGTAAGGACTGCCAGAAGCGGCATGAAAAATGCCATGGCAGCTGTGACCAGTACAAAAACTGGGATGCCGAACAGAAAAAGCTGAAAGAGGAAATGTGGAAGGAAAGGAAATCAGAACATGAAGCGGATGAGCGGAAAAAAGCGGCAGTGAGAAATTACATAAGGAGGAAACATCAATGAACAAAGTGGAACTGTTGGGCAGGCTGACCAAAAATCCAGAGATACGGTATGCCGAAGGAGAAAATCCGGTTGCAGTAGGGCGGTATACGCTGGCAGTCAACCGAAGATGGAAGAAGGAAGGCGAAGCGGAAGCGGATTTTATCCCATGTATTGTGTTTGGAAAGGCTGCCACCTTTGCGGAGAAATATTTTTCTAAAGGACAGATGATTGGAATCGTTGGGAGGATGCAGGTACGGAATTGGACAGACAAGGACGGAAACAAAAGAAGAAACATTGAAGTGGTGGTGGAGGAACAGCATTTTGCGGGAAGCAAGAATGAGAACCAGGAGCCACGGAGAGAACCGACACAGGAGGGATTTTATCCCATAGACGACATTGAGGATGATGAGCTGCCGTTTTGAGGAGTGAAGATATGAAACAAATGAATTTACTGGAAGAATTGATCGTCGATAATTTTGCAGGAGGAGGCGGCGCATCTACTGGCATTGAGCTTGCCACCGGACGCCCGGTAGATATTGGTTTGAAACCATGCAGGAACTGTATGGGGTGATTTAAGGACAGATGCGGTTACAAGGAGGAATGAAACATGGCGTTGGACATAGTCCCGATAACGCTTGCAGAGGCAAACGAGTTTGTCAGACAAAAGCATAGGCACCATGGCAAGGTTGCTGGGCATAAATTCAGCATTGCTGTAGCGGATGTAGAGAAAAGAAAAATCGTAGGAGTTGCGATTGTGGGTAGACCTGTGTCGCGCTTCCTTGATGATGGATGGACGTTAGAGGTCAACCGACTTTGTACAGATGGAACTCACAACGCCTGCTCCATGCTTTATGCGGCAGCGTGGAGAGCGGCAAGGGCTATGGGCTATAAACGGGTTGTTACATACATTCTGGAAACGGAAAATGGAACAAGCCTGCGAGCTGCCGGATGGAAGTGTATCGGGAAAGCGGGTGGTTTACGCTGGACAGGGAAGAGAAGGCCAGAGGTTGACCTATATCCAGCACAAATGAAATTAAGGTACGAGGTCGGTTGTGAGGAGTGAGAACATGACAGAGAAAGAGGCTATAGAATATTTGAAAAGACGTTATTGGGTAGTCGGAAGCCATTGTCCGGGCAAATCTGCCGGAAATGTGCGGGGAGAAAATTGAAAGTATGGGAATGTTGAAGAAAATCATGGTTGGATAAGGAGTCAAATATATGCTAAATCAGAAAGATTTGATAAAAGCACTCAATCGGATGAAAGTAGAAACGGGAAGTTTGGTCTGCCTAGGATGTGCCTATGAGCATAATTGTGGGGTGCATGGCTGCCGGATTTTACGAGAAACGGTAAGTATGTTGGAAGATGTTCGTTTACGTCCGATCGGAGATGAAGAAGCTGTTGATAGAGCAATTCAATATTTTGTGATTGCCGTCCCTGATAGTGAAGAACAGGCTAAAGCATACTTTTTTGCACGAAAAGCGTTGGTTATGCTGCGCGGAAAAGATTCTGGGGAAGAAAAAGAAAGTCAGGAGGTGGAACAAAATGGATGAAATTTTAGAAAAAATGGAAGCTGCGGCGGAAGCGGAATACGAGAAAATCTTAGCAAAGTGGGGAGTGTTCCACAGCGCCCATGAAGGATACAGCGTTTTGCTGGAAGAAGTGGAAGAAGCTCAGGAAGAAATGGAAAGTCTGCGAGAAGACATGAAAGCAATGTGGAGCAAGATTAGAGAAGATGCGGAGGACGAAGCGGCAGGGATCGCAGAAGAAATCTATAACGACGCCATGAAATGTGCTGCGGAGCTGATGCAGGTGGGAGCCGTATGTTTGCGGTTCATCAACAGCAATGGAAAGGAATGGGGAAGATGAAGAAGAAAAAAACGAGGATGTGTACGCTGTTCAACTGCGACCGCCGGCATGGAAATGTATGCTGTGCAGACTGCGGGTTTCGACCAAAATGCAAGAATAGCTGCCAGAATGAGCCGGAGAAATGCGGGTGCGCGAAAGGGGACAAAGACCATGAAGAAAAATGAGGATGAGGTGCTGAAGAAAGGAGAGGAAACGGAATGAACAAAAAGAATACTGATACAAAACAATGGATACAGGAAATACGGGAATTTGTACATGAGCGAGATGCGGCGCTGCGCTCGCTGGACAGAAGACAGCTATTGGCATATTTCCAGAAGTATCAGATACCGGTTCCGGAAAACGAAATGATATTTTGGGCGAGCGTGCATAGAGCAAGATTGGGAATTCGGCATATCACGCAAAAAGAACAGGAAAACAGCGCGTTGTGGCTGATGAAACATGGGTTCAGCCTGCCGCAGGAAACGAATCCGGAGGTATTACAGCATGTAAGAAAGAAGGGTGAAGCATGAGACGATACACATTAGAAGATTTCAAAACATTTGAAAAAGATGAGTACGGAGTTCTGATATGTCCGCAAGGAGATTATACATCTCTCAAGAACATTCCAGCGAGATGCAGCTTCGGCGAGGGATGCAGCTTCGGCGAGTGGTGCAGCTTCGGCGAGGGGATGCAGTTTCGACGAGGATGCGAATGTGAATTTGGAAAGTTTCAAAAAATGTTGTCTGCCGGAGGATTTGGCAGGGAAGGGCGTACGACATATTTTTTCCGGTGCACAGATGGCATCTATGTCCGTTGCGGATGTTTTGCCGGTACATTGGACGAGTGGGCAGAGAGAGTGCAAAAAACACACAGGGATAGTGTGTATGGAAGAGGATATTTGGCTTTGATTCCAGCTGTGAAAATCATGATGGAAGGGGAGAAAGAACATGAAGAAAAAGGAGTATGACGCCGGGAGAGAGGACGGGCTGTATCTGGCGTTAAAGATCGTCAGAGAAGGCGGACTGGAAGCGCTGGAAAAGGAGATCCGGTTTCGGAATATCACAGGGATCAAAACATCCTTTGCCATGAAGGAGATAGAAGGTGCCACACAGGAGATCAAACACAATGTCATTGATACGGTAACTTGCCTTGCGGTACATACCCTCCATGATGAATTTGGTTTCGGGAAAGAGCGGGCGGCAAGATATGTGAACAGATTCAATGAAAAAGTAGAGTGTTTGATGGATCAGCTGGTCTACTGGGAGGATATGATGGAAGAAAACAAAAAGATGGGGATTGAAACAAAAATCAGGATGCTGGAGTGAGGTGGTGAGATGTGCCGAACGGATGCATCATCGTGAAATGCCCGTATTTTGTACGGGAGAATCAAACAACAATCTTTTGTGAAAGCAATATCGGCAGTGGATTTTATGCACAGGTTTTTCGGACAAGTGTGGAAAAATCAAAGTATATGCGGGCGCATTGTGCGAATTTCCCAGACATGAACTGCCCTTATGCGGACTATTTAAACGACGTTTACGGAGGAGAAGAAGAATGACAACTGCGGAAAAACTGAAAAAAGCAGAACAGAAAGTGAAGCGGCTGGAAGCACAGGTGAGAGGGCTGCAGAGATCCGGCGCATATCTGAAAGAATCATATGGAAAGTTGGAAATGATCAGAGGGCGTGAGCGGGAAGCCATGAAGGCGGAAGCGGACCTGCTGCGGACGATCCTGGAATGTGCAGTGGTTAAGATGGGGGGACTGGAACTAGAAACAGAAGGCATGGTGAAGATGCTGGAAGGAAAAGAAATCGAGTACAATGCAGACCCGGAAAAGCATGTGATCCAGATTACTGTGAAAGAGGCATGAGGGGTGGGGGACAGGAAAAAACAGATATGATACAATCAGGATGTACGTTTTTTCTCACCCCTGTATTTTATGGAAAAAGGCATCAGACTTCTGTCTGATGCCTTTTTTTATTTCCAATTATACATTGGTGTCGGCGTTATAATCAAAAATATAAAATTTTTTGTTTTCTTGATATTTGGATATTTTATTGTTCCAGATATTTAATGATTGACTGGCGAAAAAAGTCTGCCATAGATTGTCCTTCGCTTTGCAGTTTTTCTTTGAATTGCTGGACAAGTTCTTTTTCTAGCCGTGCAGAAATTTGGCTGTATGTCTTTTGATTGTATCGGTCTGTAGCTTTTCCCATGGAAACCTCCTTTACAGCTCTACCCAGTCGCCGTAGTATCCAAAGTCACCGAAACAGATGGGGTTTTCTTCGTATGCTTCTTCTTCGTCATAAGCTACGCCGTACCAGTTGCGGATGGCGACAGGTTGTCGGGGTGTTTCATAATAGTCATAATCGATGTCATTGTCAGTTTCAGATTCCACTTCATAGATGTGAATACTTTGTTGTGTATAACAAGCGCCTTCGTCTGCAAGTGCTTTCGCTTCTTCCAGAGTTTCCGCGTATTCATTCCCGGCGCCAGTATTGTAATCGATGTAATATTTTCCCATGTTTATGCCTCCTCTGTGTTCCACTCTTTTTCTCTTTCAATGTCCTCACGTCCTGCTTCTGTGCTTACCACAATAGCGTCAACATATCTTATGGCGCGGGAAACAAATTTCCCTGTTTTTGTTTCCACGACGATAACTTCATCGTATCCGCCATCGATCAGATGTTTTCTGGCGTTTCGGCTATTACTTTCAAATCTGTTCATGCCTTCAAAGATTGTATATCTCATATTGACAGCTCCTTTCTATGTGCCGCCCCTTGGTGGGGATGGCATGCTTTCGTTTAACTTGATTTGATTATAACATAATGCTAGCATTATGTCAAGGGAAAATATAAAATTTAAAACAGAAAAAATGGGCATGGGGGAAAATGGTGCAAGGTTATGTCAAAATGAAAAAACGGGGCAAAGGAGGGGTTTTGGCATGCAGGCGAGGGATTGGACTGCCATAGAAAATGAATACGTTACAGGCAAGATAAGCCTGCAGAAATTAAGCGAAAAATACGAGATACCACTACGAACCATCAAGGACAGGAGCCGAAAAGGCGAGTGGAGCCGGAAGAAGAAAGAATTCTGCGCCAACACTGCCCAAAAGGCAAGACAAAAAATCATGAAAAAAGAAGCTGCCAGACTGGAAAAGCTGAAGGGGGTAGCGGAGGAACTGGCGGACATCATCAGCAGAGATGTGGAACAGCTGAAAGAGCAGCATGGAAAAAGTAAAATGCTGACGGAAAGCGATGTGAAAATGATCAAGGAGTTGACGGTGGCGCTCAAAAACATTGCCGATGTCATGCGGGATGTTTACGGACTGCCAACCATCCGGGAAAAAGTGCTGCTGGAAAAACACAAGGAATGGAGAAAATCCATCAAAGAGGCGGAAAAGGTCACAGGCGGCGTGATTTTCCTGCCGGAGGTAATGGAGGTGGTGGAAGATGCGGACCATTTGGACGCCACAGCCGAAACAGATTGAGTTTTTGCAGCGGGGGGAGTATGAAGCATTTTACGGAGGGGCAGCCGGAGGAGGGAAAAGCGATTCCCTTTTGATGGAGGCATTGCGACAGGTGCATTTGCCAAATTACAGGGCGTTGATTATACGAAAAACATATCCGCAGCTGTCAGAGCTAATCGACAGAAGCGGTGAGTTATATCCACTGGCGTTTCCTGGGGCAAAATTCAACGAGGGGAAATACGTATGGAAGTTTCCCAGTGGAGCAAAAATCTATTTCGGTTCCATGCAGTACGCTAAAGACAAGATCAAGTATCAGGGGAAACGGTACGATTTTATCGGATTTGACGAACTGACACATTTTACATATGACGAATATTCCTATCTGTTTTCCAGAAACAGACCGTCAGGACCGGGAACCAGAGTTTATATGCGTGCCACAGGGAACCCCGGCGGGGTAGGTCATGGATGGGTGAAATCAAGGTTTATCACGGCGGCACCACCCAAAACGACAATATGGGAGAAATACAAAATTGAAACACCGGACGGGAAGCAGCTGGAAATGAAACGGAACCGGATATTCATTCCATCATCGGTATTTGACAATCAGGAACTTTTACGAAACAACCCGGAATACCTGGCATCCCTTGCGATGCTGCCGGAAAGCGAGAAACGGGCGCTTTTATACGGTGACTGGGACAGCTTTAATGGGCAGGTATTCAAAGAATGGAGAGACGACCCGGATGGATATGAAAGCCGGAGATTTTCCCATGTGATCAATCCTTTTGAAATACCAAGTCACTGGCAAGTGGTACGAGGGTTTGACTTCGGGTATGCGAAGCCCTTTTCCGTTGGATGGTATGCCGTAGACGAAAAAGGCGTCATGTATCGGATTGCGGAGTATTACGGCTGTACGGGGACGCCAAACGAGGGGATCAAGATCACACCACAGGAAATTGCGGCGAACATACGAGAAATGGAGCGGACACATCCTTTATTGAAAGACAGGGAGATATACGGCATCGCTGACCCATCTATCTTTGATAAGAGCCGGGGGGAAAGTGTGGCAGGCATGATGGAGCAGCACCCATATTATGTGCTTTGGGAGAAAGGGGACAACACCAGACTGGCGGGGAAGATGCAGTTTCATTACCGGCTGGCTTTTGATCAGGAAGGGAAGTCCATGTTTTATTGTTTCAAAACCTGTAAGCACTTCATACGGACCATACCAAACCTTGTTTATGACGAAAGCAGGGTGGAGGACATCGATACAAACGGTGAGGACCATATTTACGATGAGTGCCGATATGTTTTCATGTCAAAGCCCATCGCAAAGCCACGCCAGATAGAACGGTTCCTGCCGCCGGAAGATCCTCTGGACCTTTACGCAGAGGAAAGAAACAGCGACAAGTACGAATTTTACCGGATTTGAGGAGGGAGAACATGAACGAACAAAGCAAAGTCAGAGAAGGGGAAAGAATGATAGATCAGAACAAAGTCAGAGAAGGCGAAAGCATTTTACAGGAATACAAAAACGGAAAGACAGCACTGGAAAAGCGTGTCATTGCAAACGAACAATGGTACAAGATGCGGCACTGGGAGCAGATTCGCAGAAAGGACAAGGGACCACAGACAGCGTCTGCATGGCTGTTTAACTCACTGGCAAACAAGCACGCCGACGCCATGGACAACTACCCGCAGGCAAACCTTTTGCCACGGGAGGAGCGGGACAAACAGGATGCGGAGCAGTTATCCAAAATCGTGCCGGTGGTCATGGAGCAGAACGGATTTGAACAGACCTACAACGACGAATGGTGGGACAAGCTGAAGAACGGTACCGGGGTTTTCGGTGTGTTCTGGAATGCGGAAAAGGAAAACGGACTGGGGGATATTGAGATCCGTGACGTGGACATGCTGAACATCTTCTGGGAGCCAGGGATTTCGGACATCCAGAACAGCCGAAATGTATTTACCATTGCGCTGGTGGATACGGATATTTTGCAAGAAATATATCCTGATTTGCGGTTTCGAGGCGACGGGGCATTGAACACAGCGGAATATATCCACGACAGCGCCATTGATACGTCCAAAAAATCCATTGTGGTTGACTGGTATTACAAAAAACGTGCAGGAACAAAGCTGGTACTGCATCTGATCAAATTCTGTGAAGGGAATTTGCTGTATGCTTCTGAGAATGAGGAAGGCATGGAAAACGGCATTTACGACCATGGGAAATATCCTTTTGTCTTTGACGTGCTGTTCCCGGAAAAGGACAGCCCGGCAGGCTTTGGGTATGTGGACATCATGAAGGACGCCCAGATCAGCATTGACAACATGTGGATTTCATTTGAGAAGAACGTGAAACAGAGCGCGGAGCCGAGATATTTCCGCAAGCAGGGCATGGGCATCAACGACAAACAGTTTGCGGATTTATCCCATTCCATCATCGACTATACCGGTGACCCTTCGGATATTTTTCCTGTGAAGGTGAATCCAGTCAGCGGTATTGCAACGAATCTATATCAATTGAAGATTGAGGAACTGAAAGAAACATCAGCAAACAGGGACTTTTCTCAGGGGAGTACCGCAAGCGGCGTGACGGCGGCGTCTGCCATTGCTGCGTTGCAGGAAGCGGGGAGCAAGACAAGCAGGGACATGATCAAAGCCAGCTACCGGGCATACGTGGAAGTGGTTTCGCTGGTGGTGGAGCTGATCCGGCAGTTTTACGATCTGCCCAGAGAATTTCGCATCACTGGTGTGGGCGGTGACACCTTTGTTTCCTATGACAACAGCAACATCAAACCACAGCCCATGGAAACGGTCATGGGCGTTGAGGTGGGCGGCAGAAAGCCTATTTTTGACATCAAAATTACAAGCCAGAAAAGCAGCCCATTTTCCAGAATCGCACAAAACGAACTGGCAAAGGAACTGTATGGAGCGGGACTGTTTAACCCGGAACTGGTGGATCAGGCGCTGATCTGTCTGGAAATGATGGACTTTGAGGGGAAAGACGCCATTATGCGGAAGGTGGCGCAGAACGGTACCATGATGCAGCAAATGGCGCAGATGCAGGCGCAGATCGTGCAGATGGCAGGCATAATCGACAAGCTGACAGGAAAAGACCTGACAGGAGCCGTGACACAGGAAACAGTGGGAGCGCCTATGCCAAACAAGGTGGAAGGGACAGACACCAGTGTGAATCCTTTGGGGGATGCACAGAAAACCAGTAAGCAGAACATTACAGACAAGGCGAGAAGAACGACACAGGAAAGAACAGCCGTAAAGTAAAAGGGGGAAAAGGATATGACAGAAATTACATACAGCATGGAAAATGGGCGGTACACTTTGGAAGCCAAAGGGCATGCCGGATACGACAAACATGGGCATGACATCATTTGTGCTGCGGTCAGCGCCCTTTTGCAGATGGGCTGGGCAGGGCTGAAAAATGAATGTTTGGTTGGCGGAACAATGGAGCAGAAAAGCGGATATTTCTTTTTTGACTGCCATGTAGACAAAGACAAACGAAAAGAGGCGGATACACTCATGAAGTCTGTCATTTACGGACTGAAGCTCATTGAGGATGGGGCGCCAAAGTATCTGAAGGTACAGCAAAAGGGGGGTGGGGGAAATCAAAATTGATTTTTCCTATACTGAAAACAGACACGCGGGAAAGACCGCAGAGGGCACGCCGGAAAGACGGCAGAGAGGACACGCGGGAGAGACCGCAGAAAGGGGATACATCATGGAAAAATACAAAATGGACTTACATCTCTTTGATGAAGGCGCGGCAGGCGGCGAAGGAGGCGCTGCGGCTCAGGGACCGGAAGCAGGTGCACAGGCGGAAGGAGGAGCCCCAGAGGGCGGTCGTGACCTGGAAGCAGAGTTTGACAGTCTGATCAAAGGTGATTTCAAGGAAACCTACAACAAGCGGGTGAGCGGCATCGTGAAAGACCGACTGAAAGGCAGCAAACAGACGGAAGCCAGTCTGCGGGAAGCCAGAGAAGTCATGGCGCTCATGGGTGAGCGGTACGGACTGGACGGCACAGACGCAAAAGCCTTGAGAGCGGCACTGGAAAACGACAGGAAGTATCTGGAACAGGAAGCACTGGAAAAGGGGATCAGTGTAGAACAGCTGGCAGAAATAAAGAAAATAGAGCGGGAGAACCGCAGTTTCCGGCAGGCGATGGAGCGGCAGAGGGAACAGGCGGCGTTTGACCAGAAATTCCGTGCATGGAGCGAGGAAGCGGAGGGACTGAAAGAACAGTATCCAACACTGAATCTCATGGAGGAATTCAATGATCCCAACTTCATCCGGCTGCTGGACAGTGGTGTGGGCGTGAAAGCAGCCTATCAGGCCATCCATTTTGATGAGATCATGTCCGGCGCTATGGCACACACAGCGCAGACCGCACAGAAAAAAGTCATGGACAGCGTGAAAGCCAACGGCGCAAGACCACAGGAAAACGCAGCCACAGGGGCAGCGGGTGTATCCGCCTATACAGACGTTAACAAACTGACGAAACAGCAGAGAAAGGAAATCGCAGAGCAGGTCATGAGAGATCCTGACAAGAGAATAACATTCCGATAAGGAGGAAAACACATGGAAAAATACAAAATGGATTTGCAGCTTTTCGCAACGACAATGACAACGGATACCGGAACATTGTCTGCGGAAATGAAAACATACTACGACAGCTGGCTCATCGACAACGCAGAACCCAACCTGGTACACGACCAGCTGGGGCAGAAAAGACCTATCCCCAAAAACGGCGGTAAGAAAATCGAATTCCGCAGATACAAAGCACTGGCAAAAGCCATGACAGCCATCACGGAAGGTGTGACACCTGCGGGAAACAGTCTGACCGTTACAACCAAAGAAGCAACCGTGAAACAGTACGGCGATTTCATCCAGATGTCCGACGTACTGCTGCTGACTGCTATCGACAACAACCTGGTGGAAGCGGTGAAGCTGCTGGGGCATCAGGCAGGCAGAACACTGGACACAGTTACCAGAGAAGTCATCAACGCCGGTACCAACGTACTGTATGCGCCTAAGAGCGACGGCACACCTGTCACACAGAGAACCAATCTGGACGCAACATGTATGGTGACAGTTCCTCTGATCATGAAGGCAGCGGCAACACTGAAAGGGCAGAACGCAACACCTATCCGCGACAATTGCTATGGTTCTATCATTCATCCTTTTGTTGCATATGACCTGATGCAGGACGAAAAATGGGAAGAATGGAACAAGTACACAAACCCTGAACACATGTATAATGGCGAGATCGGCAGAATCGGCGGCGTGATTTTCCTGGAAAGCACAGAAGCGAAAATCTGGGAAGACGCGGCAAGTACTTCCCTGTCTGTATTCTCTACACTGGTGGTTGGTGAAAATGCCTACGGCATAACAGAAGTTACCGGCGGCGGATTGCAGACCATTGTGAAACAGCTGGGCAGCGGCGGTTCTTCTGACCCTCTGGACCAGAGAGCGACCGCAGGCTGGAAGGCGCTGAAAACAGCCTGCATCCTGGCAGACGAATACATGGTAAGAATCGAAAGCACATCCAGCTTTGCAGAAGCGGCAGCCAACTAAAGGAGTGATACGAGATGGCAGAAAATAAAGAAAAAACCATGGAAGAAAAAACAATGGAAGAAAAGATGCTGGAAGCCCTGGAGCAGGTGAAAAATGAACTGGCGGAGGTAAAAGAAGAAAACGCAGCCATGAAAGAAAAGCTGCAGGAAGCGGAGAAAAAAGCCAAAGAAGCGGCAGAAACCGCAAAGGAAGCCAAAGGCGAAAGCAAGATGACAGAAGCCCAGAAGCGGGCGAAGCTGGAAAGAGACATGCACGCAGCCATGCAGAAGGCGAAGGAAGACACCGTCATGGTGAAGATTCCAAAGACGGAAACGGAAAGAGAAGACGTTTTCGTGTGCGTAAACGGATGTTCTTACCTGATCCAGAGGGGACAGGAAGTGGAAGTGCCAAAGTTTGTGGCGGAAGTGCTGAAAAACAGCGAAGAACAGCGGGAAGCGGCTTACGAACTTATGGAAAAAATGGAAGACAAGAATGAATAACAACGGAGGAGGGGGCGAAAGCCCCCTTTTTTCAAAGGTTATTGGAACAATACGCAAAAAAGGAGTGATGTTATGATCTCGATTATCGGAAAACAGATGATCTTTCCAAACGAGGAACAGACATTTGTCATCGGGGATGACGAAACCGTCAGCAGAGAGTTTATCATGAAGCGATATGAAGCGGACAGGATCGACCTTTCGGCGCTGACATTCCGGTTGGATTTGCAGTACAAGAGCGGCGCAAAGAATACTTCTCTTTTGGTCAAGAGCATCCAGGAAGATACCATCACACTGCTTTGGGATGTGGAGAAAGAGGATTTCCCGGAAACGGGGACTGTATTCATTGACATGAGAGCCTTTGACGATACCGGGGCGGTACGGTGGACAACGGTGAAAACACCTATCTTTGTAGAAACTACCATTGACACGCCAGGGGACTACACAGGAGATTTGAGCGAACTGGAACAGATGGAGGCAGCCATTTCCAAAGTGTTGGACAGCGAGGCAGACAGAGTGGCAGCAGAAAATCAGCGGATTTTGAACGAAACCGTCCGAGAGGAAAACGAGCAGGCACGGCAGGAAGCGGAGCTGAAGCGGCAGACAGACACAGACGCAGCCATCAAAGCGGCAGAGAAAGCGGCGGAGAAAGCCAACAACGCCGTTGGTCCACAAGGTCCTATGGGTCCAATGGGTCCCCAGGGGGAAACAGGTCCCGCGGGTCCGCAGGGACCACAAGGGGAAAAGGGCGATACCGGTAGTCAGGGTCCCATGGGGCAGACTGGACCAAGAGGGGAAAAAGGTGATCCCTTCACCTACAACGACTTTACACAGGAACAGCTGGAAGCCCTGACAGGACCCACAGGACCACAAGGAGCAACAGGCGCACAAGGACCTAAAGGAGACAAAGGAGACGCCTTTACATACGAGGATTTCACCACAGAGCAGCTGGAAGGCTTGAGAGGACCACAAGGACCCAAGGGTGACACCGGGGAAACAGGACCCCAGGGACCAAAGGGCGACACCGGGGAAACAGGACCCCAGGGACCCAAAGGGGATACCGGGGAAACAGGACCAGAGGGACCAAAGGGCGACACCGGGGAAACAGGACCTCAAGGACCCAAGGGCGACACCGGGGAAACAGGACCACAAGGACCAAAGGGGGACACCGGGGAAACAGGACCACAAGGACCAAAAGGGGACAAGGGAGACACAGGCAGGGGTTTACAGATTCTGGGGTATTATGCGTCAGAAGAAGTGCTGCGGGAAAAGGTACCAAGTCCAGACGCAGGGGATGCTTACGGAATCGGCACGGCTGACCCTTACGACATTTATGTTTTTGACGGTGTGGAACAGGACTGGAAGAACAATGGGAAGATACAGGGACCACAGGGGGAAACAGGACCAGAGGGACCACAAGGGGAAAAAGGTGACACTGGGGCACAAGGACCACAGGGACCAGCCGGAGAAAAAGGCGATACTGGCGAAAAAGGGGACAAAGGCGATCCATTTACCTATGCGGATTTTACGCCGGAACAGCTGGAAGGCTTGAGAGGACCCCAAGGACCAAAGGGGGAAACAGGGGAACAAGGACCAAAGGGAGATGCCGGAGAACAAGGACCCAAAGGCGATACCGGGGCACAAGGTCCACAAGGGATTCCCGGGGAAAAAGGCGACACAGGAGAACAGGGACCACAAGGGATTCCCGGGGAAAAAGGCGACACAGGAGAAACAGGACCCCAAGGACCGAAAGGTGACACCGGGGAAATGGGTCCTCAAGGTCCCAAAGGAGATGCCGGAGAAACGGGACCACAGGGGCCAGCGGGCGAAAAAGGAGAACAGGGAACCCCAACAACAGTGAATGGAAAGACAGGAGAAAGCATTGAACTGGTGATGGCAGATATTCTCTGCGTAGATGACACCACAGCAGAGAAATACAAATTAGGCGTAGACAATGGCGGATTGTACTACGAAATGATGGAAGGAGGCGAAGCATGATGGGAGAAAAAGTGCAAATCGCAAGACAGGATACTTTAGAAATGGTGAATAGGAAAATGGGAGAGTATGGGGATACTAGTGATAAGGAAACATTGTTTGGACAATTAATAAAAGTCGGGGATGGTATTGGAGATGGTGATGACTTTTACCGTTATTCCAAAACGGAAATCAAAAAACAAATCTTGAACTGGAAACCAAACCTTTCCGGCTCTACCACATTTTATGGAAAACTTACCACTTTTCGCGCAGAAA
>ENA-ORUM01001172-ORUM01001172.1-human-gut-metagenome-genome-assembly--contig:-NODE-1172-length-23237-cov-7.163014_pt1 | contig 23237 bp, 17 predicted proteins | sample MGYA00242083_ERZ509217 | MGnify/ENA primary metagenome ERZ509217 (study PRJEB26280, sample SAMEA2338831) | human gut metagenome | biome: human gut; feature: human-associated habitat; material: faeces...
TTCAGTTCGGATATAAGAAAGTCAGATACAGAGGGCTGGCCAAAAATACGGCGCGCTTAACAATGCTGGCCTCGATTGCCAACATGTTCATCGGAAAGTGCTTCGAAAATCGAACCAAGGTTAGCTTCGCCTAGGATAATTGTATCTATGAGGGAGGAAACTGATTGATTAGGCTCTGATCAATTCCTCCCCGATGGAAAATTCCCGTCAGATTCTTCGGAAATAAAGCCTCCGAAGGGCGATTGGGAAAAATTACGTATTTTGCAGAGCTTCCTTAAGTATCACAAATGGGATAAGAAGTATGAAAGTTTTGTATTCAGCCCAGACTTGCTTCAAGGACCAGTGTCGAAGGAAGTCGTATTCTCCGATTTTTAGTTCCTTCATTAAATTTTCAACATTGCTTAAATCGGGGGCTAACGACCAATACTTTCCATCAGAGGTTTTGGGCATTTCCAGCAGAAATTTGGTGACATCTCTTAGATCTTCGGAGGAAAGATTTTTAGTAGAAGAGATCGTCCAATTGGGATAGAGATCCGTGGAACGCTTACATGCGAAACTGTCTTTCGGCTTTTCTCCGATCACTTTTACGGGATAAGCCTGTCCGCTGAGTTTTTCGAGGTCTTCCAGAAAGCAAGTCTTTACGATACCGACATCGGCTTTGCCAGAAATAACATCATCCACGACGTGGTGCATGGCGACTTTCGAGCTGCTGCCTATGAACTGAATATGGGAAAAGAACTTGTCCGGGTTAAATCCCCTATGGATCAATTCACCCATCCCGGCATGGAACCCGGTAAAGTCATTATCGTCGGTTGCTGCCAGCTTTAAGTTGCGAAGATCTTTTAATTCTGACAAATCTTTTCTGTCATTGCGAACAAAGAACACGGAACCTTGGCCCCTTTGCGGGTTAGGGTGGCGAATACTGACGGCTGTCAAGAGCGGCCTCGTTCCCCATTTTCTCAGTCTTGCGGCTTCTCCGGCCTCAGATAAGATGATGTCAACCTTGCCATCACGAATAGCTTTCTCAAGTTCCTTTCTTTCATAATATTCAAACTTTACCCTTCCGGAGAAATTTTCATTTAACCAAGAAGAAGTTTGACCAATAAAAGGAAGACATGGGTCCGGCTTAGGCATTTCCGTAGCAGCAAACATCAAACTACCGGAAGCGGCGTGGGCCGCAGCTACTCCAATAAGGAAAATGAATAAACCCGTGATAAGTCTTTTCATCACTGACGATTGTGATAACGAACACGAGAATAAAGTCTAGAAGTTAGAAGCTACAAAATAAATTAGGAGAACTCTGAAAAATGTGTTCGAACGGCGGTGGCTGGGAATTGTCCAAGCGACATCCAGCGTTGTCAGTTCCTAGTCATCCCAAATTTCGGCTACTCAATTCTTCGTGGACCTTAAACCTTTGGCCCCCGAAATTCTTCGTGACTTATTCGAAAATAATAAGGCAATTAGAGCAATCTCTTAAAGAATCTTAAGCGTCTGATAAGTCAAAAGTAAATTGGGGTAAATCATTACTTTTAATTTTTCTTATCTTGCAAAACGATACTTACAACTTATTGAATTAAAACGTTTTTCATAATTTAAAAATTGGTTTTTTCGAAAAAATCAATTTTAAGAAGTTTGATAATTATCAAATTCTTTAGGATGGCGGCTTCATATAATTGACCCAACTTCAAGCCCCAAAGAAGCCCCAATATGACAATTAACCAGTTAACGTACCAGCTCTGCAAAATCTTTCTTGCAGTCTTCAAGTTAAGAAATGCAAGTCAGGCTGCAACTGAGCTCGGAATCAGCAATTCTGCGATTAGTCGTGCACTCGCTTCCTTGCGGGAAATGTACGACGATCCGCTGTTTGTTCGCACGCAGAGCGGCTTCTGCCCAACGCAGAAGGCCGTTGAGGTCTCGCAAACGATGGTCGAGATCGTTCAGCTCTTCCGTAAAATGGATAAGCAGCACTCCAAGTTTGATCCGTTTACCTCGGAAGGTGCGTTTGAACTTCGTGTCTATGACGAGTTCTGCTTTCCGACGCTGAAAGTGATCAATGAGAAGCTGCTCCCTAGAGCCCCGAAGATGCGCTTCAATATCCGCATTCTCTCTCACAACTGCATCCCTGAGCTAATCAATGGTGAAGTGGACTTCGCGGTAGTCTATGAAGGTTTCGGTGATCCGCGTCTCAATTACGAATGCTTCGCCGAAACCAGCGACATCTATCTTTTCGGAAGAACCGGCCATCCGCTGTTTACACAGAAGAAATTCTCGATCGATGATATTTCTAATTATCCGCTGTTGGAAATCGACAATTACAGCGATGTGGCCTGTCCTCTGTTGGTGGGCGTATGCGAAGAGAAGGGACTTCAGATGCAGGTCTCGAACTACACCGAAAGTTTGGCAGCCGCATTCCGGCTTCTGATGTCTACAGATTCGGTGGCGGTCGTCTGCAATCAATTTACCCGCCAGTATTCCAAACTGGTTCCGGGCGTCTCCTATATGACGCTGCCGCGGCAGGTCATCAACCGCATTAAGAAAATGCGCAGCGCAGAGCGCCCGATCGGAAATTACATCGTTTACGGCAATACGAATCAGTCTCCTGCCTTCGATTGGGTAAAGCAGGAACTCAAAAAAGGTTTAACTAAAGAGTGGCAGAAAGCCCTCAATGAATAAAGAGCAGTCAACTAGGGCAGGATCCGGAGCTGTCTTGGGAAAAGACGCTATTTAAAACCCCAAATCTAAAGGAGTCATAAACATGATGAAGCTTACGCGAAGATATTTTCTTCAGGGTATCGGCGCATCGGCTGTCCTTGGAACGCTGACAGGACTTGCTCCGACCAAAGCGCTCGCGATGAACAGCTACGGCGCAAATACTTCGCTTCTCGCAAAAAGAGCAGGAACCATTAAATACAGCAGCTGTCTGAGAAACTGCGCAGACAGATGCCTGATGAAGTTCAGCGTTCAGAACGGCCGCATGACTTATGTCAGAGGTGCCGATGAACAGTACAAAACGGGCTCGTGCCCGTGTGTTAAGGGCCTGACATACGTTGAATACACTTATGCGCCCGACCGAATCCTTCATCCGATGGTCAGAGTCGGAGAAAAGGGTTCTCATAAGTGGAGAAGAATTACCTGGGAAGAAGCCTGGGATATATTGATCAAGAAAACCAATGAAGTGATCGAGCAATACGGCTCCGAGGCCATCCTTCCGTATTCCTATTCAGGCAACTACGGTGCTATCGGTATGCGCGGCGCCGACCGTTTCTTCAACCGCATCGGTTCTTCCATTCTGGATCGCCTGGTTTGTACGGAAGCAGGTGTGTGGGGCTACGGCAGCGTGCAGGGCACTACAGACGGTCCTGACCCCGAAACCATCCCCAACTGCGACTGCTATGTTTCCTGGGGTTTCAATGAAACAGTCTCTAATGTTCACGGAATTAAGCTGATTAATGAAGCCAGAGACAAAGGCGCCAAAGTTTTAGCCGTCAATCCGAACCGTACACCGATCTGCTCACAGGCCGATATCTATCTGCAGCCGAAACCTTCTACCGACGCATGGGTCGCAACCGGTGTCATGAAGTATTTGATCGCCCATGACATGATCGATCACGACTTCCTCAAGAACTGCTGCATTGGTGCTGATCAGGCGATCGCTAAAGTCAACTCCGTCGATTGGAAGGACATCGAACGAGTAACCGGTCTCACGCAAAAGCAAATTGAAGAATTTGCCGATGTGTACGGCCGTGCCGAGCGAATCATTATCCGCGCCGGCTACGGTATGCAACGTAATTACAACGGTGCTCGTATGACGCGTGCCATTGCCATCATGCAGGCAATGAGAGGCATGTTCGACAAACCGTCCTGCGGCATTATTTACGATAACGTTCGTCCGATTACCGGCATGAACCTGAATCTCGGCCGCGGCAACTATCTGCGTAAAGGCAAACAGCAGCATGTCAATATGACGGACTTGGATATGGCCCTGAAGGCAGAAAATCCGACCACAGAAAATCGTCCGATCAAGCCGATCCACCTCTTAGTGATCTATAACGGCAACCCGGTGGCAGTCTCTCCGAACGTCAATGCCGTGATCGAAAACCTCAAGCGCAAAGACTTGTTCGTTGTGGGCTTCGACATGGTCATGACCGACTCTCTTGAGTACTGCGACTTGATCCTCCCGGCTTCTACCCAGTTCGAAACCGATGACATTATCGGCGATTACCACTCCTGGTACGTCCAGATCTGCGAGAAAGTGATTGAACCGGTAGGCGAATCCAAACCAAATTGGGATTTCTTCGCAGAGTGGGGCAGAAGAATGGGCTTCAAGGATCAGGCTTTCCGCGACACACCGAAGGACATTATCCGTCAGTTCCTGCAGACAGAAACACCGTGGTATCAGGGCATTACGCTTGAACGTCTAGAAAAAGAAAAGTTCATCCATCTCGATATGCCCGAAAGCGTCCCGGTTCGCTCTGGCGGTAAGGCAGAAACGGAATCCGGCAAGATCGAGCTTTATTCCAACATTATGAAGAAAGCGGGATTTGATCCGGTGATCGATCTGACGCTGTGCGAAGAAGAAATGCCCGAAGAAGAAAAGAACCTGCCGTTCCGTCTTCTTTCTCCCGGAATCCCTCAGCGCGTCAATTCCTCTTTCTATAACGTTAAATACATTCGCGCCTACAACGCCTATGAATGTGAAGTCAATCCGGAAGATGCAAAACGCTTGGGTATTAAGTCCGGTGACAAAGTTCGTCTGAACAATCAAAGAGGCGAAGCATTCTTTGTGGCTCGCGTGACGACGCGTGTCGCTCCGGGTGTGGTCCGCACGGCTAAGTGTAACTGGAGAAGCACCAACCCATACGGTCAAAACACCAATACCAATTCTTTGACAACCGGCAAGCTGACGGACATGGGTGGCTGTTCTGCTTACCACTCAACCAGAGTGAACCTTAGCAAGGCATAGGAGTACGAAATGAGCAACAAATTTCAAAAAGGTTTCATTTTCAGACAGGAAAACTGTGTCGGTTGCGGCGGCTGCTCTGTTGCCTGTCAGATTCATAACGAACTGCCCGAGGATGTCCGCTTCCGCAAAGTGGACCTCTATGAAGTGAGGTCCGCAGACGGCCGCGTCAGAGACGTTTGGTTCTCTCACGCCTGCATGCACTGCTCAAACCCGACTTGTTTGGCGGTCTGCCCGGCAGCAGCCTTTACCAAGCGTCCCGACGGCATCGTCGTTCTGGATAGAAATAAGTGCACGTCCTGCGGTTTGTGCAAGGAAGCCTGCCCGTACGACGCTATTACGATCAGCAAGATCGACGGCAAAGCTGCTAAGTGCAACCTTTGCGTCGAGCTCTTGGATGCCGGTTTGAATCCCGCCTGTGTGGACGGCTGCCCGGTGAAATGCCTGCAGGTCGGCAACGTTACGCAGGTTCTGGCCCAGAAAGCCTCTGCCTCGAAAGAAGGCATCGGCTACACCGACGGTCCGAACAAACCCAACATGATCATCATCCGAGAAAGAAAATGAAATCGAATGGGCAGAGAAAGACGCTTGAGGTGTTCAAAGACCTGTTCTTGAAACCCGGGCTGGCTTCAACCTACCGGAACCTTTCTGATTGGGCTGAACGTTCGGGTTATCCGGCGCTCGCAAAGGAGGCTGCAGATGCTTCTGCCGCTCCGGAAGAAACCGAAGCCGAGTTCAATAGGCTCTGTATCGGACCCTACCGTCTGGTTGTGATCCCCTATGAATCGGCTTGGGTGACAAGTTCCAGGAAGCTCAACGGACCGGTGGCTGCCGATGTGGCGAATTTCTATGCCTCCGCGGGCCTTACCAGCGGCTCGATGTTCAATGAACTGCCGGACTTCTTCGGCAACGAACTGGAATTTCTTTATTTCTTGGAAGCTGTTGCAGAAGAAACCCGCCAAAAGGAACATTCCGAACAGCTTCTGAAAGAAATTGAAGGTTTGTCGAAATCATTTAGGTCCGAGCATTTTGACAAATGGTACGAAGCTTTCTTAAACGCGATCGCAGAAAACACCGACCAAAGTTTTTGGAAAGAGGCCTCTGAAGCGCTTAAAGCAGAGCTCCGCCGTACTCAAGCTGTCTAACTTTTGCCCCCGTTCCAAGGGAAATTATCATGAATAAATTTTTACTCTCACTTGTCTCCGTTATCTCCTCAACGGCGTTTGCCCAAGAGACAGCAGTCAAGCAGCCTGAATTTTGGTCTCCGGTCGTGGAACACCAGATTCAAAGAGATATTCCTCAGTATTTGGGTTATACCGACAACGCAGGTTTGCTCATGTCGACGTATGATCCGAACTCAGTCTCTTCCGGCTATCTCGGCTTCCTGCAGTCTGCGGAGATGATCTCAAACTTAATCTTCGCTTCTATCATCGCCGTCGCTGTTCTTTTTGCGGTGTTCGTCTTGATCAACGGCCGCGCAAAACTTTCCGACGGATTTTCCGGCAAGCTGATTCAACGCTGGTCCGTGGGCGACGTGGTTCTTCACTGGTGTGCAGCCGTCCCGTGCATCATCCTGATTTTGTCCGGTTTTGTGATCGGCGCTGGTAAAGTTTGGCTGGCTCCCATGATGACGCCGGCCCATTTCCACAGCTTGGTTTACGCCAGCGTTTTGTTCCATAACATCTTTGCTATTCCATTCATCATTGCAGCGGTTATCCTCATGGTGAAGTGGAGCAGAAATCAGCTTCCCGAAAGCGGTGACGGCAAATGGTTCCTTGCGCTCGGCGGATACATCAATCTCGGCGGCAAACCCAAGCACCCGGATGCCGGTTTTGCTAACGCCGGTGAGAAAGCCTTCTTCTGGACCTTCACGATCTTCGGTTTGGCTTTGGTGGTGACCGGCTTGCTCCTGCTGTTCCCGGGTCTTTTCGGAACTCTGTCTAAGAACGGTGCACTCCTGGCTCTCATCATTCACATCTGCAGCGCCATCATTCTCGGAGCCTTCTCTGTAGTTCATATCTACATGGGCGCCGTCATGAGCGAAGGCGGCATGGAAAACATGCTGAGCGGCAAGTGTGACGAAAACTGGGCGAAACAAAACCATAACCTCTGGTACGCCAAGATTCAGGGTCAGAACAAGTAGAAAGCCTCTTCGGCTCCGCTCCCCTAAGCGGAGCCGAACTAAAGAATCTCTAGGATTAAAACAATGTTAGACAGAAGAACATTACTAAAACTCATTGCCTCAGGCACGGCTTTCACGGCAGTCTCCCCGCAAGTTGTGCTTGCCAAAACCCCGGGTAAGCATTACGCCATGGTTTTTGACGTCAGAAAGTGTACGGGCTGCTTGTCTTGTACGGTCAACTGCAGCATTGAAAACCAAACAGAACCGGGTCGCGAACGCACGGTCGTGAACCAGCTCTCTTTAAAGAATGACGACGCCGTAGCCATGATCGCGCTGCCGAATCAGTGCAACCACTGTGAGAATCCGACCTGCGTTAAGGCCTGTCCGGTCAAGGCGACCTACAAGCGTCCGGAAGACGGCATCGTGGTAATTGACTACGACAAATGTATTCACTGCATGAACTGCACCAAGGCCTGCGCATATGGGGCCAGAAAGCCGGATCCGGCACACAAGAATCCGCCTGAAAAATGCAACTTCTGCATCCATCGACTGGACGAAGGCCTGCTGCCGGTTTGTGTAGAAAGCTGTATCGGCGGCGCCCGTACTTTCGGCGATTTGAATGACGAAAACAGCGAAGTCTATCAACTGATTAAAAACAATAAGCCTTATGTGCTGCTTGAGTCCGCAGGCACAAAACCGAACATTTTCTACATCGGTTTGCCGGAGAACTTTGAAGATAAGAAGTGGCTGCAGGCTGATTTCAAAAACTGGCAGCGCTAAGGGGAGAGAACGATGACAAAAAATGCAAACCATTTCGGCAACCACGCTGCACCCGAACTGAAAGTCAACCGAGCCGGTGTTGCCCTGCAGCCGAGCGTCAGAGTGGGCTTCACACGCTGCTTTACCTGCAACAATATGTGCGGATTACGTTATCGCGTGGATGAAGCCACCGACAAAATTACCCGACTCGCCGGCAATCCTTATTGCGAAGTTGTGACCGGAGGCGCGCCGCTTCCTCTGAAGACAACGGTTGCGGAAGCCTATCAAGCGCTTTATCTCGGGAAGGACGGCAAAATCTTTAGAGCGACCTCCTGCGGTAAAGGTGCCAGCGGTCTTGATTCCGTCGATGATCCTTACCGTGTTCTAAAAGTCTTAAAACGCGCCGGCAAACGAGGTGAAGATCGCTGGATCACCATTCCTTATGAACAGGCTCTGCAGGAAATCGTTGAAGGCGGAAACCTGTTCGGTGAAGGGCAGGTTCAAGGTCTGCGTGCGATTCGTGACATAAAAACGCCGGTGGTACCCGGAGTTTCTGAGTTCGGAGTTAAAAGCAATCAACTGTTTGCGACCTTTAACGAAGAAGATACGATGCGCGGCAGCCTTTACGGCAGATTTATGCGTCAAGGCTTCGGAACGGTGAATGTGACAACCAAACACGGATACTGCGGTGCTCCTGTCGGCGTCGGTTACGCCATGGGTCTTGCTCCAGAGATCGGAGCAGGGATGTGCGACGTGGACTGGGATAATTTCGAGTATGCGATTTTTATCGGAACAGCGCCCGGCTGCTCCGGCTCCAGTATCAACAGAACAGGTTCGGGCTTAAGCAAAGCGCGAGTAAACCGTAATGCTAAGTACGTCTGCGTAGATCCCATCCTAAGAAGCAACGTGACGAACGGAACCGGTGCTCAGTGGGTACCTATTCGTCCCGGTGAGGATACGGCGTTCCTGCTTGCTTTGATTCAGGTCATTCTGAATTCCGGCAAAGAAAATCAAAAATTCCTGAGCGCGCCGAACGAAACTGCAGCTAAAAAGATCGGCGAAATCAACTGGTCCAATGCTGCCTATCTCATCAATACAGAGACGAATACATTGGCGGATGCTTCTGAATTCGGACTCGGTGAGAAGGGTGACGGCGTGGTTTACTCCGAGGGCGTTCTTCAGGCTGCCTCCAAGAGCGGTCCGGCAGAACTCTATGTGGACAGAGTATTCACAAATGCTGCGCCTAAAAATATTCGCTACAAATCTGCCTTGCAGGTTTTGAAAGAAAACGCGAACGAACATTCTCTGAAATATCTTTCTAATGTTTGCGGCGTTCCGGTCGAAACCATTGAAGCGGTGGCTAAAGAATTTACGTCTCACGGAACAAAAGTGGTTGCAGTATCCAATACCGGCAATAACGGCTGGGATTCCGTGATGAGTTCTTGGCTGATTTGTATTTTGAATACTTTGGCCGGCTCTCATGACAGAAAGGGCGGTGCCGCTTACGGCAACGGAGCCTTCATGGGGTTCAGCGGCAACTATGACCTGGAAAATGTCGAAGGCGGAGTATCTCAAGACGGGGTAGTGAGTGTTTGCAGGAACTATCCTTATGAAAGCTCCACCGAGTATGCCGAGCACGTGAAGAACAAGGAAAATCCGTATCCGGCCAAACATGTCTACCATCCTTTGGCATCCGACTATACCGGTCTCAATGCCGCTGAAGTTCTGCTTACGATTGCTAACGAGGAACCTTATCAGGCCAAGGCTCTGATTAACTGGCGCAGCAATCCCGTTTACAGCGCCAGTTCTCTGCCCTGTGAGGCTGAACAGGCCCTTCGTGACGTCAAGAAACTTCCGCTGTTTGTGGCGATTGATGCTTATGTCAACGAAACCAACAGGAATGCTGACTACATTATTCCGGATCGCGTCATGTTTGAAGAATACGGCTGCGACAGAACATGGGGCAATTTTGACCAGTGTGTCGTAGCCGGAGTCCCAGTTGTCACGCCGAGAACCGCTTTAACTGCAGACGGCCGCCATATCTGCATGGAAGAATTTATTTTTGATGTGGCAAAAAAATTAAATCTTCCGGGATTCGGAGAACAAGCCGTCGCAAGAAAAGACGGGTCAAAGGCTCCGCTGAAACGATTCGACGACTGGTATGCCTATTATTTGAGCAATGTTGCCACCCAGTGCGAACATTTGCCCGAAGTAACGGATTCCGACCGCGAATTAGCGGCTCTGCCGCGGGCAATGAAGCCCTTGGAACCCGTGCTTACAGCGGAACAATGCGCACAAGTTGAAGCGCTGCTTTCCCGCGGCGGCTACTATGAAAAATCGGATAAATACAACGGCGACTTCTTAGCCAACGGCGGCGGAAAATTCCTTCAGATCTTTAATCCTGCTATCGCAGCTCAGAAGCATTGCTTCAGCGGGGAAGCCTATCCCGGTATTCCGGTCTATGAGAAGCCGAAGTTCTTCAACGGCGATCAGTGGGAAAAGCATTGGGACAAAGATCAATATCCGTTGGTCTTATCTACTTATAAACCGATCCTCAGATCTAATTATTCCGGGTTCTTTGACCACTGCAATCAAGTCTCTCCGCAGAACTTCATTTACATGAACAAGAATACGGCCCAGCAGTTTGGCCTCAAAGACAAGGAACGCGTGGTGTTAACAAGTCCGGACGGCGTCACTGCTGAAGGCGTACTGGCTTGCGACGACGGTGTTGCCGAAATGACGGTTTGTGTGCCTCATGCCTACGGTCACTGGGCCGGCGGTGCCGAGGTCAGAGAAGTTGACGGCAAATCACTGCCTGTGGCGAGAAGGAGAGGAGGCGGAACCGCCATTAACCGACTGATTCCTGTGGATCCGACTCGGCCGGGCGCAGTTAAAGCGCTGAATGACTACTATGCCGGCGCATTTTGTCGGTCCGGTATTCCGGTTAAGGTTGAACAGTATCGAGAAATGAAGCCGATCGGATGTCCCGTTATGTAGTTCCTTAGTTATTCAGATCATCTCTTGGCTGAAGAAAAAGACTTTTTGCAGAAGCTGGAAAAAGAAAAGGCCAAGAGAAGATCAAAGTTTCTTCTTGTCTTATTGAAATAGCATTGGGGTGAATTTCATAAAACTAGAGAAGTTTTTAGAGCCTTCGGGCTCCTTTTTTTTTCGAAGATCTTCCTAGCCGCCATGGAGATAGGTCAATAGTCGTTGAAACCAAGACACCAAGTTTAAGCTGCGGTTCTTCCATGTTGAGAATGCATCAAAGTTGATTGCGAAATGGCTTTTGTCTAATTTGTTCGTTGGAAATATAAGGAATTGGAGCATTCAATCATGCTCATAATGCAGGTCTGACCGATATTTTCGCGCCATAAAACACTACTTGCACAACGTCCTTGCATGATCTGCAAAATACAACTATCTCTTTGAATTAAAGAATAATTAATAAAATACATTTTCTAATATTTGTTTGTTTCTGCTTATACAGACTGGATTACACCTCAGCCGGTATAACGACTTTGCATAAAAAGCAAAATAGTCTTTTGAATTTTGCCTGTCGTTTAGAAATGGCCGTCATCAGAATGATCTGAAATCTCAGATGACTAACCAAGGAGAATTCAGATGAAACTTTCTAAAACAACGGCTCTTGTTCTTTGTGCCTTCAGCGGCAGCCTTGCGTTTGCAGCAGAACCAGCTTCAAACGTAGCACTCTACGGTGTATTGGACACAGGTGTCTACGCTCATCATGCTTCTAATGGCAAAACCATTGTTGAAATGGCTTCCGGTATCACTAAGGGTTCTCGCTTCGGCCTTGAAGGTCAGGAAAACCTCGGCAACGGATACAAAGTCTATTTCCGGCTGGAACAAGGTTTTGAAAGTGATAACGGCGACGCAAAAGACGCAGACTCCGCTTTTTATCGTGACAGTTACATGGGTGTAGCCACTCCGTTCGGTGCTTTTGAACTCGGCCGCACAGGTGCTCTGACCGCAGGTACCCACGGCGGTATCGTTGGAGGAATGAGTCCGTTTGGAATCACCTGGAAAGAAGGTGCATTGACCAAAGTCTTTGCCGGTAACGTCGCAGCTCGTGTAAATAACATGGTCAAATACGAGTCGCCTGAACTCAGTGGTTTTAAGCTTTACGCCCAATACTCAAACGGTATCGACGATGACGATGTCGTTTCCTCACAGAAGAATCGTTACATCGCTTTAGGCGCAACTTATCGATACAAGAACTTAAGATTGATCGCCGCATTCGATAACCTGTTCTATAACGACTCTGCCGTCAAAACAGATGCCGGAGTTGCTGCCGGTAAAAATCTGAAGGACCAAAGAACCTACAACATCGGTGGTACCTACGACTTCAGCGATGTACGCATGTATTTAGGATATCAGTTTGGTCAGAACATTAAGACACCTCGTCAGGGTGACGCAGATGCAATTGCTGCTGCGAAATACGACGCCAAAGACAGCAAAGCAGCTGAAGGTTACGACACCAATGCTGTCACACTCGGAACGAAAATCAAATTATTCGGCGGCGAATTGAACGGTACTCTCGGCTATGCACATGCCAAGCGGGATTACCAAGATTCCAAGGCGGATGTCTATCAGGCAATGTTAGGCTACAAATATCCGCTCTCTAAGAGAACCTATGCCTATGGCGCGGTTGGATATATCCACGGCAAATCCCAGAACAAGAGTTTGAATAAGAAGAAGGTCCTGACACACAACGTTGAACGAGTGAACACAAGATCGTTCTTCATGGGTCTGTGCCACGAATTCTAAACACTTACGAATTTAGTAATCGATTTACCTCCTGTATCGACTCCTGAAAAATTGATAGATTTTTAGGGGCCGTTTTTTTGACTTTCTTCTTTTCGTTAACGAACATTGATCCGATGAGTATTTTCACGGCAGAAAAACGATGAATCCAAAGAAAAATTTGCCAACGAATAGGTGAGAAAATTTCAATAGGAAAAACAACAAGCAAACGAACCAAGAGAGAAAAAATATGTCATTCCATTGCACAGTTGGTTCCGAAAAGTGTGTTGGCTGCGGAACCTGTATTCCTGTCTGTCCTAAACGCCTATTAATTCTTGAAGACGGCCGTCCTAGGATGATTGAAGGCCGCGAGCATCTTTGCAACGACTGCGGTCAATGCACGGCTTATTGTCCTGAAGGCGCGATCATTCATAACGGCATTCGAGCAGATGAATTGGAGCGGACGACAATTCCGACTTCTTCCGCATCAAAAACGGTTCTTCAGGCTTTGAAACAAAGGCGATCTTATCGGAATTTTTCAACTCAGCCGGTGAAGCAATCCGATCTCGAAAAGATTCTTGAAGTGGTCGGGTATGCGCCCTCGGGTGGAAATAACCGTTTTTTGCGTTTAATCATCACAAAGCCGGAAACGACTAAAAAATTCTTGGAATTAATCGCACAGTGGTTCGACGGGGACTGTCGAACCGATCCGGTTTACGGCAAACGTTATGCAAGCAAAATCGATTCCATCCTAGAGCGTTATCGCGCAGGACAAGATCCTATTCTCCGCAATGCACCATCGGTTGTTTTCAGTGTCGGACCTAAAACCGCAGTTTGGGGCGGCGTGGAGAGCGGGATTAATCTGACTTACTTCAATCTTGCAGCAGAAACGATGAATATCGGTTGCTGTTTTGCCGGTTATGCAACCGCTGCCGCAAAAAGAAGCAGGGAAGTTCGAGAGCTTTTGGGGATTAAAGAAGACGAGGAATGTTTTAGTGCGATGTGTTTCGGATACAAGACGATCCGGGCTCAGCGAATTCCGACTCGTCGATTAGTGGAATTCAAGACAGTCTGAAGCAGTTAAATATTGTCTGACCTGATTCTTCATTCTTTTATTTTCAGTGAGATTCAATTTTTAACCCCTTGAGAGATAAGTTGTGTTTAGGTCAATTTCTAAACTCTTATTCTTGATTGCCCTTGGCGCAGCTTGTGCGACTTCTGTGTGGTCTAAGACGATCACTATTGGCATCTTAGATACGATTGACCCCTGGTTTTATGTTCAAACCTTCGGGCCAACGATGGAACATTTGAGAAAGGTGATTCCTCAATATGAAATCAAGTCCGTCGAGTTGTCGTTCGAGAACCTGCAAAAGGCGATTAAAGCAGGAGAACTCGATTTCTTTATTGCTCCGAGTGGATTCTTTGCCTATGTGGCAGAATCTGCCGGCGCGCGCCATATTGCAACACGCCATCCGCAAGGAGCCAAAGATCCTTCTAAATCTGTAGGCTCTGTATTTGTGGTTCGTGCGAACGATTCTCGGTTTAATACTCTTTCCGATTTGGTTAGGGTTTCCGTTGCTGCGACGGACTCAAATTCCTTCGATGGCTGGATTATTGCGCTAGGAGAACTGCTTCTTCAAAACTTAGATCCTAAAAGATTGTTTTCAGTTATTACCTATACGGGTTATGGGATACCGGACGTCGCCTCTATGGTGCTCAATAAGCAGGTTGACGTTGGGATACTCAAGACTTGTGATCTGGAGCAATTCGAGAGGGAAGGGACAATAGCAAAAGGAGCCCTAAGAGTACTAAACCCTAAGAATGACTCTTTAATTTCATGCAAAGTGTCCACAGACCTATATCCGGATGTTGTCTTTGCTTCCTTACCTAAGGCAGACTCGAATTTAGTTAAGACAGTGTCAGTGGGACTGCTTACCATGGATCGGACGAGAGGTGGAGACAGTTGGGGCTTTGCCAGCGACTTTACGCCGGTTTCCTCTTTATACCGTTCTCTGGAAATCGGACCCTATGAGTACTTAAAAGAAACCGGATTCATAGGATTTGCAAAACGATACCGTCATTATTTATATGGCTTTGCTGCTCTATTGATCTTAATTCTTCTTTATACGGCTTCCGTGAGAAGAATCGTCAGCATCAGAACCCGAGATCTGACTATTGCACTGAAGGAAAAAGACAAAGCCGAAAAAGAGGCTCGCGAGAGCAGAGAAAATCTCTTCCAGTTAGAAAAAGCCGGCGTTGTGAGTGAACTGTCTGCGATGTTTGCTCACGAAGCCCATCAGCCGATCGCGTCTCTAATTAATTATGCCGACGGCCTAAAGCTTTATTTGAAAGGAAAACGCGAAGATCCATTAGTGCAGGAAGCGCTGTCAGAAATTTCAACGCAGGCAGATCGACTTTCAAAAATCATTCAAAGAGTCAGAACCTACGCAAAACGGCAGCACCACGAAGTTAAGCAAGAAAACTTATCCGAGATAGTAGATCGGGCGTTGGTTTCATTTAGAAGATCGTCTCTATCTTCGGGAGTAGATGTCGAGGTAAAAGCTCCCGGTAAAGCTGATGCTCTTGCCGACGCTCTTGAACTTGAATTGCTGATTGTGAACCTGCTCAAAAATGCCGCTGCAGCCAGCAAGGACAGCCGAGAAAAGTTAATAAGCGTCCAATTGTCGGAAGAAGCAAACGAATGGCTGTTAAGTGTATCTGATCATGGTCAAGTGATTTCAGATAAATTATTAAGTCGGCTTTCGCATCCCGCCAAGAGCTTTTCAGACGGCTTAGGTTTGGGACTTTCAATCTGCCGTCTTATCGCAGAAAACCATGGAGGCAAATTAACCTTTAAGCCGAATAATTCCAAAGGCTTGATCGTGACGCTCCATTTGCCTAAAGCTAATAAGGAGATTTAGAGTGGAAACCCTAGTAAGAATCGTGGATGACGAAGAAACGGTTAGAAACTCAGAGATTTTTATTTTCAAGCTTGCAGGAATTCCGGCTGCTGCCTATTCCTCAGCAGAAGAATTTTTAGCTAAAGATGATTTGACCGTTCCGGGCTGTATCATTCTGGATCTCCGAATGCTGGAAATGAGCGGTCTTCAGCTCCAACGTTGTTTGCAGGAGAAAGGCAGCGATCTGCCGATCATATTTTTAACGGGTCACGGGACGGTGGATGCAGCTGTAATGGCTCTAAAAAACGGCGCAGTAGATTTTCTTCAAAAACCAGCTAAGCCTGAAAAGCTTCTTGAAGTGGTTAAAGTTCATCTGCAACAGAACAAGGAATTACGGTTGTCGAAAGCACTTATTCAAGAAAAAATCAATAAATTTGAACGCCTGACGGATAGAGAAAAAGAGGTGCTTCGGGAAGTCGCTACAGGCAAACTTAATAAACAGATCGCTAATGAGCTAAATATTGCTGAGCAAACCGTCAAAATCCATCGAGGTAATGCGATGCATAAGCTCGGACTTCGCTCAGCCTTGGATGCGAGTGCATTTTTACTCGACATCGGGAGGGTTACTGGAGATGAATAGAAGGAGCTTGTTTTCCGCTTTTCTCTTAACGATCCTTCCCGGACCTTCCTACGCCGGTTTTATTGAAAACATCTTCAATAAAGGTAAATCTTGGGATGTAATCGTTGTCGGAGCAGGTGCAGCCGGATTATCCGCGGCCGTGGAAGCCGCTGATAACGGCGCTTCTGTGCTTCTATTGGAAAGTCAGCCGGAAATCGGAGGAAATACCTTAATCTCTGGCGGCTTTTATGCCTCGGTAGATAAAAAACGCCAAGAAAAACAGGGAATTACAGACTCTGTAGAGTTGCATGTTCAGCAAACTTATGAACTCGGCGGCCGTTTAGGAGATCCTAAGTTGGTGAGAACAATGGTGACAGAGGCGCAGGAGTCGCTCGAATGGCTGGAAAAATTAGGTATGCATTTTCAGCCTCGAGTTTTTGAACTTTATGGCGCCCATTGGCCCAGAGCCCACATTCCAGTCTTGCCCCTCGGACAAGGATACATTCGAACCTTGGCGGATGCTTGTGTAAAGCGGAGAGTCGAACTAAAGGTTAAATGCGAAGTTCGAGAAGTATTGACTAAAGACAATAAAGTCATTGGTGTCGGGGCTTATTGCGGAAATGAATATAAGCAGTTTTATGCGCGCAGAGGAGTGGTGCTTGCGGCCGGAAGCTTTGCAGCTAATCCGGATTTAATACAGAAGATCTCGCCGAAACTCAAAGGGCTGACGACTAACAATGCGCCCGGTTCTAATGGGCTTGCCATGCTGGCAGCAGAAAAAGTCGGAGCAAAACTCGTCAATCTAGAATTTATTCAGTGTTTGCCGGGTTGCCCGCCGGGTAAAAAATATCGTGTCCGTTTTCATAATGACGTCTCTCATTTCATTTTTGTGAATAAAAACGGAGAACGGTTTATCCGTGAAGATAGTCCCAGAGATGAATTCAGAGACGCCGTTCTCTCGCTGCCTGAAAAGTACGGATTCATCATTATCGACGACGAAGGGTTTAGAAGGGCGGGAATCTTAGTGCAGAAAGAAGCGGTAAAGGCAATTGAAGGAGGGGAGGCTTGGAAAGGCGAAACGCTTAGAGAGCTTGCCGACAAAATGAGTGTTCCCGCCGATAATCTGATTCGCACGGTTGAAGACTACAACGAAGGGGTTAGGCTGGGTAAGGATCGTTTAGGCAAGAAAATTCATTCCTTAACGCTTCCGATTGCTCATCCCCCTTTCTGGGCTTGCTATGCAGGGATGACGATCCATTACACTGAAGGCGGTATCGCCATCGATGAAAAAACTCGGGTTTTAAACAAGAACAATCAGCCGGTCGCGGGTTTATATGCAGCCGGAACAATTACAGGAAATGTTCACGGTAAAAATCGTCTTGGAGCAAACGGACTGGCGGATGCCATTGTGTTCGGACGTATTGCCGGACGCCAAGCCGCTAAAAATTAAAGGCGAAGTACCGTGAAGGCACTCCGCCTAGCCTAGCGATCTTTATTCAGCCGTTTATTTACCTGCAGCGGTAAGACCCGCGATTCTGCCGAATGTCAGAGCATCAGGAACCGCATTGCAGCCGACGCGGTTGGTTCCGTGGATACCGCCGGTGATTTCACCTGCAGCAAACAGACCGGGGATGACTTTGCCGCTGTTATTAATAACCTGGGCTTTTTCATTGATTTGAACGCCGCCCATGGTGTGGTGAACAGAGGGAGTCATAAGCGTTGCGTAGTAGGGGCCGCCCTCGTCAAGACGATGGTCATCCATACAGGTTGGACGTCCCATTTCGTCACCGATACCTTTCTTGCAGAATTCATTCCACTTCTTAACAGTCTCGACTAAGTTCTTACCATTGATCCCGGCTTTTTGAGCTAGTTCTTCAAGGGTATCGGCTTTGAAGGATTTCCCCGAAGAAAGAATGTCTTCGACTTTCACACCGTAAGCGTTGCGGCCGTCTTTATCAACGAGAGCACGCTTGGCGGAAGAAATCACGAAGAAGAGCTGATCTTTCTGAGCTAGATTGGCTTTTGCAAGAACGTCGCGGCGTTCGGACTCATTCACGTAGCGTTTGCCGTCACGGTTTACATAAATGCAGGAGTTCTCGCCGAGTTTGAAGCTTGTTGCGCCTGTCTTCGGATCACCGGCAGGGAACAACTGGATCCAGCCCATCTGAGTTAAGTGAGCGCCGGCCTTCTTGGCTAAATTAATGCCGTCGCCGGTAGCAGAGGGAAGGTTGGTTGTCGGAGTATTCTTACCGAGTTTTTTGCCCCAAAGTTCGTCATACTCGTTACGCATCTTAACGTTAGCGCTGAAACCGCCGGTTGTCAGAATGACGCCGTCATTTGCGTTGATGACGTATTTTCTGCCGTTTTTGTTTTGAGCCAGAACACCTATGACTTTGCCGCCTTTAACAATGAGGTCATCAGCCGCTGTGTTGAGCATCAAAGTGACCGGGAGTCCTTTTTCCTTGATGTAGGCTAAGTAGGTGTCAACATAACCGACGCCGGACTTGAAGTTTTCGGCTCGGTTTGATCTCGGCCAAAGAGCGCCGACGAACTGGTTGGCCTTTCCCCGCCAGACAAAGCCCATCTTGGAGAGCTGGTCCATTGTGCCGGAGACGTTCTTGGTTAAGGTGTAGACGAGGTTGAGGTTTGCCTGGTTGTCCCCTGACTTCCATGTCTGCAGAGCGTGCAGTTCTGGAGAATCGAAGAGTTTGTTTGAACCGCTTTCTTTGTATTTAGTCCATTGGTCCTTAACTTTATTAATTAATTCGGCGTGAAGCGGATTCAGTGGTTTTTGGTTGATGATGCCTTCGACAATCTTCTTCTGTCCTTCAGACATCGTCAGATGGTCTTGGTTGCGATTGGCAACGTTGAAGCAGCCGCCGGATACGGAAGTATTTCCGCCGGCAAATCCGTTCTTCTCAAGAAGAATAACTTTCTTGCCGGATTCAGCCGCTGCAACAGCAGCGGAAAGACCAGCACCTCCGGCACCTACAATCACGATATTGGTGTCTTCAGTAACGGTGTCATTGTAATGAGCGGGTTTAGGAGCGGGCTTCTGGAACTGTTTAACATCTAAGCCGGCTTCCTTCAGGCACTTGTTAACTGCTGCCTTAATGGCAAAGCTAGAGAGCGTTGCACCGGAGATGTTGTTGACGTTTGTTGTCTGATATTTGACGATTTCAGGAATCAATTGAGTCTGAGTTAAATCGGCAACGGGATGCGTTTCGGACCAATCCAAAACCTTAACGGATTCGATCTTATTACCCTTTACGATGACCTGTACTTTGACGGCTCCGTTTCTACCTACTTCCTGAGCGGTGTAGGTTCCGTCTTTAGCAAAGGCAGAAGTTGATAAAGCTGCCGCCGCGACTAAAAGTGTAACCGTAGCTAATTTAAAGCTTTTCATATTATCTCCTTGGAAAATAACAGCTACAGTCTATGAAGGCAGTTAAAAAAAGAAAATAATACCTTGGTTCTAGTTTTGGATAATAAGGGGTATTTTTTTTATTGAGATAATAAGTTATTAGATAAGGACTTCTTAATTGGGAGCTCTATTCTCATTAAGTCCTACTCTCACATTAGATTTCCACGCCGACATTTTGCGTAATTAGCAAAATTGTTTTGCCTAGAATGCATTGGATATGTCGATAGTCGGTGAAAAAATGAAATTCTCAAATCCCTCAATCGAGAATGACTATGAAAAAATTCCTTGCTCTCACCGGTTTGATCGTTGCTTGCTCTCTGCCTTTTGCTGCTCAATCTCTGGAGTGCTCTGTAAAGCCTAAGGTTACTTCCATTGAAGCCCCGCACAGCTATATGTTCGTGGGCAATTCCTATACATATTATTCGAGCGGTCTTGCCGGCGCTGTTAACGGTCTGGCAAAAGCTGCCGGAATCAAAGTCAGACGCAACCGTATGGTGACCATCGGTGCGGCTGACCTCGGTTGGTTCAATGTCTGGGAACTGGTGCGTCCTTCCGGAATGGCTTCTACTTATGTCGACCACAGCGACGGCGGCAAAATCAAGAAGTTTGACTTCAGGAAAGAAAAGGTTTTTGACGCTGTCATTCTTCAGGACAACAGCACCGGTCCGATCCATCCGCAGCGCAAAGAAATCTTTGAGAAGTATGCAAAACAGCATGCATACGATCTGCAGTGTTTTGGCATCCAACCTTTGATCATGATGACTTGGGCAAGAAAGAACAAGCCTGAAATGACCCAGCAATTGGCAGATGCCACAACAAAAGTCGGCAACGAAGCCGATGCAATGGTAATTCCGGTTGGTTTGGCTTTTGCCGAAGCGATTAAGCAAGATCCGAAGTTAGAGCTCTACCGTGCGGATAAAACACACCCTTCGCCTGAAGGCACTTACTTAGAGGCCTGCGTTGTCTTTGCGAGCATGTACCATCGTTCGCCTGTCGGACTGAAATACTACGGAATTGAGCAAGTTGAAGAAAAGACGGCACATTTCCTCCAGGAAGTTGCTTGGAATACCGTTTGTGAATACTTCGGCTGGAAGAAATAGTTTCGCTCTGAATCTCTCAACTTAATCATTAGAGCCGGTGAATTGATCTAAAACCAAAGTTTTTGAGATCCACCGGTTCTGTCTTAATGCTCTCGTGCGTCCTCTTGGGACGCACATTTGTCTTTGCTTAATTAGCCTTATTCTTAGCGATAAGTTCCAAGACTTTACGGCCGAGTTCAATTCTAGGTTTGACAGTAGATAGATCTGACCATTCCTTTTCAGGATTGTGCAAATCTCCGCCGATGACACCCATCGCACAAGCAACTGCCGCGCCACCTCCGGAGAAACGGTTGCCGTCGGAAGCACCGCCGACATCCATCCATTTCGGAGCAGGCTGGCCAAGATCTTTGGATGCCTGATCAACCAATTCAATCAGTTTTTGTGATTTTTCTGTATGAGACAGAGCAGAGCTCTTGGCAACATACTTCAGTTCAGAGGTCACATCCGGAGCAAATCCGCGCTTGCAGAGGGCTTCGATTTTGTCTAAGACCGCGTCTCTTGTTTGATCGTTAAAGAAACGGAAATCAAATACAACGGTTGCATCTTCTGCAATAGTGTTCGGTGTCGTTCCGCCTTTGACGACGTCCGCGTTCAAAGTGACATCTTTATATTCAGAAGCAATAGCCTTGATCTCAGGAATGGCTTTTGCCATGGCTTCAATGGCATTTCTTCCATCCTGCGGATTGTTTCCTGCATGGGCAGGTCTGCCATGGAAATTGATGGTTAGGAACATGGAACCTTTGCGAGAACGCACAAAGCCGTTGCCAGGTCTGCCCGGTTCGTAAACCAAGGCTATATCGGTTTTCTTGGCTTGCTCATCCATGAAGGCTCGGGAAGCCGGAGAGCCGGACTCTTCGCCCGGATTGACGATGACAGCGATATTCAGTTTTTTCATTGCTTCCGGAGGAACCTTCTTGCAAATCCACCATACGGCGTTCAAAGAGCTTTTATCGTCGGCGACACCGGCGCCATGTGCAATATTGTCCTTAATCGTCAGAGGATACTTTTGAGCATTACCTACGGGTTGAACGGTATCGGAGTGAACAGAAAGCACGACATCATAATGATTTTGATTCGGTGTATTAGTTGCGATTAATGCCTTTCCTCTTCCGGCACAGTCTCTGGTCGTCACCGTCCAGCCAATCGATTTGAAGCGTTTTTCTAAGATGTCGGCGATTTTGTTAGCGCCTTCTACATGTCCGGATTTTGAGTCGATGGAAACGAGCTCGTTGAGTTCATTGACGTACTGTTTCATGTCGAAATCAGAAGCGGGGTCATTAGTTGAAGCAAAGGCAAATGAAGGTGTCAAGCTTGCGGCTATGCAGCCTGAAACAAATTTGCGACGGGTTGTCATATGAAGTTCTCCTTTTGTGATTGAGGAAATGGCTAGATAAAAGTGGAAAATTTCTCCTAAGTTATGGAGGAAAAGTGTTGCCAATCAATGCATCATCAATAATGATTAACTTGCTATTGAATGTTAATCCTCTGCCTGGAGATTTGGGAGGATTCAATCTCAAAAAATAAATTTCATTCGGCAAGGGTGAGTTTAGGCATCGAGTGAAACCTCATGAGTGCAGTTCGTTAGAATCAAAAATCCAAAAGGATGGTTAATCAAAAAGTGGTCAAACAAATGGACAAAGATTTCGAAGCTCTCATCAAGCACCTCTCTCAGGATAAGATGGAAGAACTCCTTAAGAAGTATGCGCTTGAGGACGAAAATCTTCGAGAAGAAATTTTGTCTAAATCCGTCCTTCAAAAATGCATCCTTTAATAATCTGGCTGTTAGCGAATGGAAACGAAGAATCGATGACGCCATTGAAGAGGATCTTGTCGGCGACGTAGAAGAATAGACCGTTAACTGGGATACAACGATCTCGGTTTTGGCAGATGCCGTCAAGGATCTGCTGAAGCGAGGACAGGCGAAAGATGCTGCAGTGTTGATCGATGAGACAGCGGAAAAAACAATAGACGCTTCCTCGGCAGAATATGAGGAAGGCGGATATGGTGAGATTTACGTCGAATACAACTACTCACCCGAAGATTTTGACAAATTGAGATATCTCGCTCGATCAGAAGACAAGGAAGCAAGGAAAGAATTTTTCGAAGATTGTAGGAAGGCTGCCTCAGAAGGCGATCTGAAAGATGTTTGGCTGAAAAACTACACCTCTCCGGAAGAACGATCTATTCAGCTGAAAACCATTTTTGACTGTATTAAACGGTCCAAATCAAAAAGAAAGCCAATTCCTTATGGATATTTGAGAACTGCATTTGATTTGCTTGTCACTCGCGATAAGCGTCAGGAATTGAAGGAATTTTTCGAAAAGAATTCAACAGATACGGATCTACGCGAGCGTATGGTCAAATGGTGTCTTGAGCACAAGGAAGATGATTACGCACAAAAAATTCTTCTCGAAGACGTAAGAAATGGTGGTTCTATCCAATCCAGTGAGGAACTGCTCAAAATTCTCGGAAGAAAAAATGAGACGGATATTCTTAAAGAAGAGCTCCTCAGACGTATTCAAGATAACTTGAAACCGGTGACCTGAACTGATTTTGGTTGACTCTGTTTTTGCTTAAAACTAATCGTAAGTT
>ENA-ORUM01001188-ORUM01001188.1-human-gut-metagenome-genome-assembly--contig:-NODE-1188-length-23025-cov-4.874706_pt1 | contig 23025 bp, 19 predicted proteins | sample MGYA00242083_ERZ509217 | MGnify/ENA primary metagenome ERZ509217 (study PRJEB26280, sample SAMEA2338831) | human gut metagenome | biome: human gut; feature: human-associated habitat; material: faeces...
GCTTGAAAAGTTTGTGGCGCTTATCCGTTCTTATTTTGACCAGAAGGGAATGCATATGCAGTTTAATGTAGTGGACAGAGATACACTTCTTGATGCACAGAAGTATCCGGAAAAATACAAACACCTTGTAGTCCGTGTGGCTGGATACAGCGCGTTGTTTACCACTCTTTCCCGTTCCCTTCAGGATGATATTATCCGCAGGACGGAGCAGGGCTTCTGAGAAAAGAAGAAAAGAGGAATAAACGATGGACTACCTGGACACAACAGGCCGGATTTTCGACATACAAAGATATTCCATCCATGACGGCAGGGGAATCCGCACCATTGTATTTTTAAAAGGCTGTGTACTTCGGTGCCGGTGGTGCTGCAATCCGGAATCCCAGGAATATGCGGTGCAGACCATGATGGTACAGGGTAAACCGAAAATCATCGGCGAAGATGTAACTGTCCGTCAGGTCATGGAAACCGTGGTAAAGGACCGGCCGTACTACAGACGTTCCGGCGGCGGCCTCACGCTTTCCGGCGGAGAAAGCCTCTGCCAGGCGGAATTTGCAGCAGCGCTGCTTCGGGCGGCCAAGGAAGAGGGAATCAACACAGCGATGGAAAGCATGGCCTGCGCTCCCATGGAAACCATAGAAAAGCTTTTGCCCTGGCTGGATCAGTATCTGATGGATATCAAGCATATCAACAGTGCAAAGCATAAGGAGTTTACCGGCAAGGGGAACGAACTGATGCTGGAAAACGCCAGGAAGGTGGCGCAGAGCGGTAAAACAGAGCTGATTATCCGCGTCCCCGTAATTCCCACCTTTAATGATACGGAGAGGGAAATTGAGGAAATCGCCCGGTTTTCAGATGCGCTTCCCGGCGTGAAGCGCATCCATCTCCTGCCTTACCACAGGCTGGGACAGGATAAATATGACGGACTGAACCGGGAATATCTCATGAAGGATATCCTGCCTCCCACCAATGAGCATATGGCGCAGCTGAAACGCACGGTGGAGCGCGTAAGCAGCCTGGAATGCCATATCGGCGGATGACGGAAGGAAAAATGGAGGCACGCAGCACATGAATTTTCAACAATATGATTCTGAAAAAAAACAGAGAATCGTGCAGGAGCTGGTTCCGGGAAAACAGATAACGCTGGCCCATATCATCGCCAGTCCTGATGGCGAGCTGTATGAGAAACTCGGGCTGGATCCGAGAGTGGAGCTGGACCGGGCGGCTATCGGGATCATGACGGTAATTCCGGCGGAAACGGCCATTATCATGGCGGATATCGCCATCAAATCTTCCGGCGTGGATCTGGGCTTTGTGGACCGCTCCGACCCGGAGCAGATGTTCGAGCCCGAGATCAACTTCGTGGTGGGCAAGAAGCAGCTGGGCAAGATCATCGACCGGTGTATCTCCAAGCACGGCTTCACCGTGTCCGCCGGTATGCTGGACGCCATCAAGGACCTGGGCTACCACTATTCCACCATCGGCTCTCTGACGGTAGCCATCGCCGATATGACGGTGCCCCACAAGAAGTACGAGCTCATCGGCGAGACCGAGAAGGAGATCGTCAAGATCGACCGGCAGTACCGCCGAGGCCTGATTACCAACGACGAGCGCTACCGCCTGTCGGTGGAGGCCTGGGACGACACCACCAAAAAGGTGACCACCGCCCTGCAGGAGTCCATGGACCGCTACAACCCCATCTTCATGATGGCCGACTCCGGCGCCCGTGGCTCCATGGCCCAGATCCGTCAGCTGGCCGGCATGCGCGGCCTGATGGCCGACACCTCCGGCCGCACCATCGAAATCCCCATCAAGTCCAACTTCCGTGAGGGCCTGTCCGTGCTGGAGTACTTCATCTCCTCCCGAGGCGCCCGGAAGGGCATGGCCGATACCGCTCTGCGTACCGCCGACTCGGGTTACCTGACCCGCCGTCTGGTGGACGTGTCCCAGGAGGTCATCATCCGGGAGGACGACTGCGGCACCGACGACGGCATCGAGGTCAGCGAGATCGAGGAGCACGGCCAGGTCATCGAGACCTTCGCCGAGCGTGTCCACGGCCGCTATCCCACCGCCGACATCAAGGACCCGGAGACCGGCGAGGTCCTGTTCACCAAGGACACCATGCTCCGCAAGGACGACGCGGAGACCCTGGAGAAGCACGGCATCCACGCGGTGAAGATCCGCTCCGTGCTCACCTGCCGGGCCCGCAGCGGCGTGTGCGCCAAGTGCTACGGCATCAACCTGGCCATCGGCGAGCCCGTGGGCGCCGGTGAGGCGGTTGGTATCATTGCCGCCCAGTCCATCGGCGAGCCGGGCACCCAGCTGACCATGCGTACCTTCCACACCGGCGGCGTGGCCGGCGGCGACATCACCCAGGGTCTGCCCCGAGTGGAGGAGCTGTTTGAAGCCCGCAAGCCCAAGAAGATGGCCCAGCTGGCCGAGCTCGGCGGCCGGGTGTCCATCGAGGAGACCAAGCGCAACGTCATGTGCAACGTGACCATCACCGCCGACGACGGCGAGGTGGTGACCTATGCCCTGCCCTATGCCTCCGGCATCCGGGTGAAGGAGGGTGACGTGGTGGTCAAGGGCGAGCAGCTCACCGAGGGCGCCCTGTCTCCCCACGAGGTCTTACGCATCCGCGGGCTGTCTGAGTGCCACAACTACCTCATCCGCGAGGTGCAGAAGGTGTACCGTCAGCAGGGCGTTGACACCAACGACAAGCACATCGAGGTTATCATCCGTCAGATGATGCGCAAGGTCCGGGTGGAGGACGCCGGCGACTCCGAGCTGCTGTCCGGCTCCACCATCGACCTCATCGAGTTCCTGGACGCCGAGGCGGAGATCCAGAAGCGGATCGACGCGGGCGAGAAGAACGCCGAGGGCGAGGAGCTGCGCAAGCCCACCTGCACCCGCCTGCTCATGGGTATCACCAAGGCCTCTCTGGCCACTGATTCCTGGATGTCCGCGGCCTCCTTCCAGGAGACCACCAAGGTGCTCACCGAGGCGGCTATCCGCGGCAAGGTGGACCACCTGCGTGGCCTGAAGGAGAACGTCATCATCGGTAAGCTGATCCCCGCCGGTTCCGGCCTGGCTCAGTACCGGAAGTTCGATACCATCGACGACGAGGGCAACCTGGCCGGCAAGAAGTCCGGCTCCATCGTGGCCGACGCCCTGGAGGCGCCCGCTGAGGACGAGGAGGAGAGCCTGGGCCTGGACCTGCTCCTGGACGACGGGGAGGACGGCGAGGAGTCCCTCTTTGAGGAGGGGGCCATCACCCTGGACAGCGACCAGCCCCAGGAGGAGCATCAGGACCCGGTTCTGTAACTCCTTTATAAAGATTTAGAGATCGGCCCGCGGAGTATTCCGCGGGCCGATCTTTGTTTCAAGAGGGAAGAGCCGATCCGGCTTTCAGGGAAATGGAGAGGCCGGAGACCGGTTTTTTACTCCTCAGGCGTGGCCACAATGATCCGGATGCGGCCGCCGGCGGAACAGCCAAAATCGTCGTACCAGCCCTTCAGCGTATAGTTGCTGGAGTCGATCTCAGACAGGGTCGTCAGATAGTAGCCGCGGCTTCCGTTGGTGTCCCGCAGGAGGACCTGCACATCCTCGGCAATATCATAGCTGCGGTTGCCCGAGGTGGCGGTGAGGGAGAGGGCGTCCAGATCCGTAATGGTGATATCCTCCAGCTGGCGGATGTTCTTCAGTTCCTCGTCCTCATAGATGAGAGCGGCGCCGCCGGTCTTGGCGGTATAGATGACGCTGCCGTTTATGGTATACTGTTCGCCGTTTTGGTAGTATTCATAGGAACCGGATACGCTGGTGCCGCTGGAACTGGTCTCCGCCGAGGTCACATAGACGTAGGTATAGGTGTCTCCGGTGGCTTCGCTGAGAATGAGGCAGTCGATCTCGTCGGAGCTGTTCAGGGTGTAGTAAATCACGTCGTCGCTCTGCAGGGTCTCGCCCGCCAGGCGGGAGGGATAGATGCGGGCGTAGCCCCCCTCTCCGTCGGTGTCCAGGATCTCCACATCATCGGCAAAGTCATAGCCGGCAAAGGAGGAGCCGTCGCTGCTGACCTTTCCGGAGAGGGACTTGGACTGCATGGACTTGATGGTGGTGCCGGAGCTGTTCACAGTGACCGTTACCAGCCGTCCCACGGAGTAGGTCCCGGTGCTGGTATAGAAGGTGCGCACCGTGCCGTCGGAGCAGGCCACCTGGGTCTCGGTCTGCACGGAGGAGGAGCTGGAGCTGCTGGTGGAGGAGCTGGAGGCCCCCTTCTGGCTGGAGAGCACGGTCCCGTAATAGACTGTGCTGGACGTGCTGGAGCCGACGCTGCCGGCGGAGAGCAGGTCCACCACCTCACCGTTCATGCCCAGCAGGAGGGTGACCACGTCGCCGGTGGAGAACTCGCCCTGGCTGGAGCACTTGTAGATGGCGGTGGAGGTGCCCAGCTCATACTCCGTGCCGGCCACAGTGATGGAGGTGGGGGCGGCGGAGCTGGGGGAGACGGCGGTGAGGGTTCCGCTGACCTTGTCGCTGTACACCCAGACGGTGCGCAGGTTTTCATTGTAGTAGTACACGTCGTACTCCTGGACCGCCGACAGGCTGGAAAGCGCGCCGTTGCGGTAGATGGTGGCCCCGGAGGTGGAGAAGGGCAGGGACAGGCTCTTGTTGGTGCTGGCCACGTAGGGGCCCTTGGTGTCAGCGGTCACCAGAGTGGAGTAGTCCACCTCGCCGTTGGTGACGGTATAGCCCAGGGTGGTGCCGTATACCGTGCCGCTGCTGTCGTCGCTGACCAGCAGGTTATAAAAGAGCATGACGCAGTCCTGGCGGGTGAGGGCCTCCCCCTGAACGGCGTCCACATCGTCCCGCAGCCCCACGGAGGAGGCCTTGGACAGCTGGGCGGAGGGGTAGGAGCCCGCCAGTGTGGAGGAGTCGTAGCCCAGCATCTTCAGCAGGGCGGTGCAGGCCTCCTCCAGGGTGATCTGGTCGTCCGGCCGGAAGGTGCCGTCCACATAGCCGCTCATCCAGCCCTGCTCCACCGCCAGCTTGATGTACTCGCTGGCCCAGTGGTCGCTCTTGACGTCCTTAAACAGGGAGACGCCGCTGCCCTCCCCGATGCTGTCCTTATAGCTGGAAGCCGCCGTCATCATGGTGACAAACTCCGCCCGGGTCACGGGGGAGGAGAGGTTCAGGTCTCCGGAGCTGTCCCCGGTGATGATCCCCAGGGCCTGGATGGCCTCCACTGCCGTGGAGGAACTCACCGCCCCCGCCGGGACCACCAGGGACAGAGACAGAGCCGCCGCCAGCAGGGCGGAGGTGATCGGTCGTTTCATATACAACACTCCTTATTTGTGGTGATGTCTGGGCCCGGCGCCGCCGGGCCCAGATGGATCAATCGTAGTGCAGCGCGTCGATGGGGTTGAGTTGTGCCGCCTTTTTGGCGGGCAGGTATCCGAAGAAAATCCCAATGCCCACCGAGATACCGAAGGCCAGGGCCACCGCCGCCAGAGTGGGGGAGATGGTGAGACTCTCCTCCATCAGCCGCTCCACTACCTGGGTAGCCAGAATGGACAGGCCGTCGCCCAGGAGAATGCCGATGATCCCGCCCAGGGTGCTGGTGGCTGCCGCCTCGATGACGAACTGCTGCATGATGTACCGCTCCTTGGCCCCCAGGGACTTTCTTATGCCGATCTCCCGGGTGCGCTCGGTGACGGATACCAGCATGATGTTCATAATGCCGATGCCGCCCACCACCAGGGAGATGGCAGCGATGCCCGCCAGCACGCCCACCAGAAGGTTGATCATGCTGGTCATGGTCTCCAGCATCTCCGACATGCTGGTGACGGTGTAGTAGTCGTCGCTGGCGAAGACGGCGTACAGGGCGGCCTCCAGGGCGGCCACGCTCTCGTCGATATAGTTCTCGTCCTTCATGGTGATGGTGTACGTGCTGGTCTCTCCGGTGATGCGCTCCGCGGTGGTGTAGGGCAGGTACAGGCAGTCATCGCTGCCCCCCTCCTCCAGCTCGTCGTCCTGCTGGGCCAGCACGCCCACGATCTCCAGACTCTGGCCCCCCACCCGGAGGGTCTGGCCCACGGCGTTTCCGCCGAAGTAGGCCTGGTTCAGATAGGCCCCGATGACGCACACCTTGGCCCGGGTGGACATGTCGCTGTACTGCAGGTTCCGGCCCTGGGCAATGGTCAGCCGGGCGATGTCCAGATAGTCCTCGCTGACGCCTAGAGAGGTGGTGGTATCCACCGTTTCCGACCCGATCTTCACATAGCCCGCCATCGTTACAGTGGGGGAGCACAGGTCCAGATACTCGCTGTTCTCCTCCACAATGTCGTACATGTCCTCCACATCCAGGGAGCGGGTGGAGCCCCGGGACATGACGGTGACGGTGAGGGTGTTGGTGCCCATGTCGGAGAAGCTCTCGGTGACGTAGCCCTCCAGGCCGTTGCCCAGACCTACAATAACGATGACCGCCGCCACGCCGATGATGATGCCCAGCATGGTCAGAAGGGTGCGCACCTTACTGGAGACGATGTTTTTCAGGGCCAGCTCCAGGGATTCCAAAATGCTCATGCGCTCCTCCCCTCCTCCCCTCCGGCGATCCGGGGGGTGACCACCGCCTCGGGGGCGTCGGAGGGTCCGTCGTAGACCACCTTTCCGTCCTCCAGGCGGATGATCCGCTGGGCCTGGACGGCGATGGAGTTGTCGTGGGTGATGAGAACCACGGTGTTGCCCTGGCGGTGGATGTCCTGGAGCATGGCCAGAACTTCACGGCCGGTGCGGGAGTCCAGGGCTCCGGTGGGCTCGTCGGCCAGGATGACCGACGGACGGCCCACCAGAGCCCGGGCAATGGACACCCGCTGCTGCTGGCCGCCGGAGAGCTCCATAGGCTTGTGCCGCCACTTGTTTCCCAGTCCCACCTGCTCCAGGGCCGCCAGGGCCCGCTCCCGGCGCTCCCCCTTCGGCACGCCGGCGTACATTAGCGGGACCTCCACGTTTTCCACTAAGTTCAGCTTGGGCAGCAGGTTGTACTGCTGGAAGATGAAGCCCAAGAGCTCGTTGCGGATTTCAGCCAGCCGATTTTTGCTCATCTGGCCCACGTCCTGGCCGCTGAGCAGGTAGGTTCCCTCTGAGGGAACGTCCAGACAGCCGATGATATTCATACAGGTGGATTTTCCTGATCCGGAGGAGCCCACAATGGCCACGAACTCCCCCTTATAGATCTGAAAGGAGATGTGGTTGGCCGCTGTGACGGTGGTGTCCCCCATGTAGTAGTATTTGCAGACCTGCTGGAATTCAATGAGTGTGTTCATGGCTGTACCTCCTTAGAAGCCTGGGCCGCCGCCCATGCCGCCTCCGCCGCCGGGCATGCCTCCGCCCATGCCTCCGGGCATTCCGCCCATCATGCCCATCTCACTGCTGGAGGAGCTGGTGGGGATATAGGCCACTGTGTCCCCCTCCTGCAGGCCGGAGACAATCTCGATGTAGTCGTCGCCGCTGACGCCTGTGGTGACCTCCACGGAGTAGTAGTCCTCGCCGTCCTCGGCGGTGGACTCCACCAGGGTCCCGTTGGCGGCGCTGGGGGAGTCGGCGGTGACCAGCACGGTGTCTCCCCGGTTCAGGGCGGCGGAGGGGATGGCCAGCACATCCTCGGCGCTGGCCAGCTCAATGGTGGCGTCCACGCTCATGCCGGGAAGCAGGCCGTCGGTCTCGTCGATGCGGATGGTGACCGGATAGGTGGTGGCGCTGCCGCTGGAGGTGCCGGCCACGCTCACCTTGGTGACGGTGCCGGTGTAGGTGGTGTCCTCCACCGCGTCGGCCACAATGGAGACGCTCTGGCCCACCTCGATGCTGGCGATGTCCAGCTCATCCACGGAGAGGGTCATGGTGAGGTAGCTCAGGTCGTAGATGGTGCACAGAACCTGGTTGGCCTCAGTGGTCTCGCCGGCGTTGTAGTTCTTATCCACGATGGTCCCCTTGATGGGGGAGGTGATGGTGTAGTCGTCCAGGTTTTCGTACTGGTTTTCCAGGGAGATCTCCGCGTTGCGCAGGCTCTCGGAGGCGCTCTGGAGGGAGTCGTCCAGGTCGTCGCTGGTGAGGACAATGAGGGTCTGGCCGCTGGAGACCTGATCCCCCTCGGACACCCGGATGGAGGAGACCTCGCCGGAGACCTGGGCGGTGACCGTCTCCTCTTCCTTATAGGTGAACGTGCCGCTCGCCGTGCTGGTGGCCGTTCCCACCGCCGCGCTGGCAGTCTGCTCGGTGGACAGACCACCGGGGTTTGACACGTCGATGGTCACCGTCCGGACGATCACATTGCCGGTGAGCACCGTGTCGGTGCCGCTGATCTTGGAGATGGTGCCGGTGAGGGTCTCAAAGGTGGAGTCCAGGGTGACGGTGGCGCTCTGGCCCACGTAGAAGGAGGCGGCGTCGTCTGCGGGGAAGGAGACCTCCAGACTCATGGTCTGGGAGTCCCGGATGGTGGCCACCGTCTCCCCGGCGGTCACATCGTCCCCCACCTCCACGTCGATGGAGTATACCTGACCGGATACCGGGGCGGTGATGATCAGATCCTCCTGGCTCTCCAGCTGGTTGTTGTAGCTGCGCTGGGCCTGGTTCAGAGAGATCTCCGCCTGCTCCAGAGAGTTGGAGGCGTCGGAGGAGTCGATGGTGTAGAGAATGGTGCCCTCCTCCACCTCATCCCCCTCCTCAAAGTCGGCGGTGAGGATGCTGCCCTCGATGAGGGTGGTCACCGAGTAGGAGTCGGCCGCCTCCAGGGTGCCGCTGCCGGTGATGGAGGAGGAGACGTCCATGCGGGTGACCTCCGCCGTGGTATAGGAGGTAGCCGACGCCGCGGAGCTCTGACCGGGGCTGAGCATCTGCCAGCCTACGCCGGCCGCCACAACCAGGGCCACGCCGGCCACAGCAAATTTCTTCCAGCGGCGCTTCTTCCCGGGCTTTTTATCTCCCCTCCCAGGCAGCTTGGAGAGCAGCTTGGACGCCGCCCCCGAGGCGGCCAGGCGTTCCTTGATGGCAAGTTTCATATTCGTTTCAACCGTCCTTTCCGCGGAGCTCTTGGTCTGCTTACGGGCCTATTTTAGAGAGCGTTTCTCAACAGAGAGGGGAGGAAATCGAAACTTTTTCGAAACAAACGCCAAATATTTTCTGGAGCCTGTCCACTCTTTGGAGGAATTGAAAAAATGGGCAGGGAAAATCCCTGCCCATTTGAGCAAATTGATTTTATGGAAATTTTATGGACTGGCAGATGCTTTTTCACCAAATTCCTGGGTCCATGCGGTGCAGGCATCGGAAGAGGAGGCTATGATAGTACCATCGGACAGAGAAAATGCAAATTCTCCGCCCCACCAGTCCAGATAAAAGGGAGCAGATAGAAAGGGTCCCTCCCGTTCACGGATGCTTCCGTTCCAGCTTTGATGACTCAAAGAGGTGGCCTTATCCCAGGTAAGAGGAAGAGCCAGATGCAGCTCACGGTCCGGGTCCAGGGGAGTCTGCGCCAGAGGAGTCTGGATCTGCCCTCGAAACTCCCAACGCAAGGGCAGGCGAAACTGAAGCGTTCCAGACCAGCGGACCAAAGTCAGTTCCTGCTGCTGTCCGTCCTGATAGACCCGGGCGAGACAGGTCCGGTTTGCGGGAAGGGAAATCAGGCCGCAAACGGCCAGCCACAGAACCAGAGCGCCCACACCCAGGGCGGCGCAGACAGATTGTCTCCACCGCTCCTGACGTTTCCAGCCCTGGACCTGCTGGATGGAATCCAGGGCAAGCCGTGCGGCACCCTCCGAATCGCAGGGAGCGCTCTGTTCTCCCCGAAGGAGCTCCAGGACGCTCAGGCCCAGTGCTTCGGCCAAAGGTATCAGCATGCTGACATCTGGAAATCCGGCTCCACGCTCCCACTTGCTTACCGCCCGGTCAGAGATATGCAGCTGCTCGGCCAGCTCCCGCTGGGTAAGTCCCCGCTCCTTCCGCATCTGCGCGATCAGCGCGCCGGTTTTTTGCCGGTCCATCCCCATCCCCTCCCAGACAGTATACCATCAGAGGGAGGAGAGGGCAACAAACGCTGCGTAGAGCGGCCCGAATGGCCCGTTTTACCGGTTCAGCCGGTAGCCCGCCCCCCACACCGTTTCAATGATTTTGGGGTGGGCGGGGTCGTCCTCGATCTTGTCCCGAATTCTCCCCACATGGACGGTGACAGTGGCGCTGTCTCCCACATAGTCATAGCCCCAGATGGTCTCAAACAGGCGCTCTTTGGAGAATACGATGTTGGGGTTTTCCGCCAGAAACTTCAGCAGGGCGAACTCACGGTTGGGCATCTTGATCTCCTGCTCCCCTTTAAAGACCTTCCAGCTCTGGGGGAGGATGCGCAGGTCCCCCACCTGGATGGTGCCGTCGTCCTCCCCGCGGCCGCCGGTGAGGCGCTGATACCGGCTCAGGTGGGACTTGACCCGTGCCACCAGCTCCGCCGGGTCGAAGGGTTTTCCGATGTAGTCGTCCGCCCCCAGTCCCAGCCCCCGGATTTTGTCCACCGACTCGGTGCGGGCGGTGACCATTAAAATGGGCACGTCCACCTGATCCCGGATGCGGCGGCACACCTCATAGCCGCTGCGCCCCGGCAGCATCAGGTCCAGCAGGATCAGATCGTAGGCCCCGGTGAGGGCGGCCTCCTCCGCCGCCCCGCCGTCGGAGATTATCTCGGTCTGGAAGCCCTCAATTTCCAGGTAGTCCCGCTCCAGCATGGCGATCTCCTCGTCGTCCTCCACAATCAGGATTTTGGCCATTTATTCCACCTCCGCACAGGGCAGGGCGATCTCAAACACCAGCCCGTGGTCGCTTCTTGCCTGAATCGAGCCCCCGTGGGCCTCGACAATATGCTTGACGATATACAGCCCCAGGCCGCTGCCCTCGCCGCCCCGGCTGCTCCGGGCCTGGTCCCCCCGCCAGAACTGTTCAAACAGGTGGGGAAGCTGGTCCTCCGGCACCCCCTGGCCGTTGTCCGCAAAGCGGATGCACTCCCGGTCCCGCTGCCGCCAGACGGTGAGGGTCAGTACCAGGGGGGAGGCGCCGGAGTACCGCACCGCGTTGTCCTTCAAATTGTTGAGCACCCGCAGCAGCTGCTCCGGGTCGATCCGAACCGGGTGGGGGGCGGGGGCCCCCCGCAGCGCCACCTGGCCCCCGGAGGGGGCCAGCTCCTGCCGGGCCTCCCGGACAAATTGGGCCACAAAGTCCCCCAGATCGGCGTCGCTGAGAAACAGCGGGAGGTTTCCGGTCTCCAGCTTGGAGAAGTAGAACAGCCGCTGAAGCAGGCGCTCCATCTCACAGGACTTCCGGTAGGCCACCTCCAGATACTGTTCCCGCTTCTCCGGGGTGTTGGCCACCCCGTCCCGCATCCCCTTCAGATAGCCCTTCACTGAGGTGAGGGGGGTGCGCAGGTCGTGGGAGATGCCCGACACCAGATCGGTGCGGGCCTGCTCATAGCGGGCGCTTTTCTTCTGTTCTTCCAGCAGATGCCGCCGCATATGCTCAAAGGCGGCGTATACTGAGGAGAACTCGTCCGGCCCCTTGCAGTCCAGGGGGGTGGACAGATCCCCCCGCTCCACCCGTCCGGCCGCCTGAATGATGGCGTTCACCGGCTTGAGAATCCGCCGGACCTGGTACTGGGTAAACAAAAAACTGAGGACGCCGATGATTGCGATGGCCGCCAGGCCGATGACAGAGAAGGAGATGAGAGCCGCCTCATTCTGGGGGCGCTGCTGGCCGAACATCTCAGGGGTCTGGGGCTCCATCATGGCCACCAGGACCGCGTCTCCGCACCGGCGCCCCACGATGAAGACCCCCTGGTCGTGGAGGGACAGGGTGCCGGACTCCGGCCAGGAGGCGTTGGCGAAGATGCGGTTGTAGAGGTCCTCCTGAAACCGGTTGAGAGAGGAGTAGACTACCTGGTGGTTCTGCTCCACCGCCAGGCGGTAGTCCAGCTTTGCCAGGCTCTGGTCCAGCTCCCACCAGTCTCTGGCCTCCTCCGGCCAGCTGGCCAGAGTGCTCTGCACCTGGTCGGAGCGGCTGTCCGCCGCCGGGACCGCCTGGTCCTGATAGGCGCGGAATACCAGATGGAGCACACCGCCGCTTACGGTGAGAAGGGTCAGCAGGGCCAGGATCAGGGTCACCATATGGAAGAAGAAAATCTGCCGTCTCATCTCCACCCTCCGTCCTCCATTTGTCATCCAGCATAAGGGATAATTGTAAATAGGGAAGTGGGAAAATCTAAACTTTTTGCAAATTATCCTGAAAGAGCAGGGCCGGACGCCCGCCGGAGCGGACGCCCGGCCCGTTCAGCGGCCGCGCGGTTATGGGGAGAGGGTCAGGCGGTGAGCTCCTCGCCGCCGAACAGCCGCACATACTGCAGCCGCTGATAGTCCTCGATCTTTCCGGTATAGACGGTGTCCTCCAAATGGCTGTAGGCATTCCCCTGGGTGTCGGTGTAGCCCACAAAGGTGAGGGCGGGGATGGTTTTCTGGAGGCTCCACAGGAACTGGCCGTAGGGATCGGTCTCAATCCCGGCGTACCGGAGCAGGTACTGCCCCAAAAAGTTCAGGCTGGACTCCTCCGGCCCCTCCTCCTCCAGGGGGTAGTTGGCCCAGATGACGAAGGGGGTCCGGTACTTGTCCATGTATTGCTCCATGGTCATATCCGCCTGGGCCACCCCGTAGGCCTTGTCCAGAAACGCCTGCTCCACCGAGGGTTGGTGGTCCCCGAACATGAGGATGATGGTGGGCTCCTCCTGCTGGGAGAAGTAGTCCACCAGCATCTGAAAGGCCTGGTCCGTCTCGTTGGCCAGGGTCAGGTACTGCTCCGCCATGGGGTACTTGCCCGGCTCGTCGGTGAGCTGGACCTGGGCGGGGTAGTCCTCCACGGTGTAGCTGCCGTGGTTCTGGATGGTGACGTTGAACAGGAACAGGGGCTCTCCCGCCTCCTTGTGCTCAAACTCCCAGATGATCTGGGCGAAGTCGGACCGGTCGCTCACGTAGCCGTGCTCCAGGGTCTGCTCCACGTCCATGTCCTCGCCGCACTTGAAGTCATCGAAGCCCAGCCGGGGGTAGGCCTGGTTGCGCTGCCAGGAGGTGCGCTCCCCCGGGTGGAAGGCCAGGGTGCGGTACCCCTCCTCCCGCAGCAGGGAGGCCAGGGAGGGGGAGTCGTCCAGAATGTACTGCTGGTAGGGGATGCTGCCTGAGGGGAGAAAGGCCATGGAGTTCCCTGTCAGAAACTCAAATTCGCTGGCGCTGGTGCCCGCACCGAAGACAGAGGTGTAGGCATGGCCCCAGATCGCGTTGTCCAGGGAGCGGATGTAGTCGGTGACGCTCTCCGAGAGGGAGAGGGTGCCGAACTCCTCAAAGTCCGCCCAGGACTCGTTCATAATGGCGATGATATTGGGGTGGTCGGCGCTCACCGCCGTCTCCTCCGGGCGTTCCACCTGGTCCATGATCCAGCTCAGCCGCTGGGAAGACAGGTCCTCCGGCTCCTCCACCTCCATAAACTCCGTGTTGCGCAGAAAGACGGCCACCGCGCCGCTCTTCTGATAGGCCCCCAGCTGGTCCCACACGTCGGTCTCCACGCCGAACCGGCCCAGGGACTCGGTATGTACCGCCTGGCTCAGGCAGAAGACGCCCAGGACCAGGGAGAGACAGCGGAGGGGGGCGGTGCGCCGGTCAATGAGAAAGCGGCCCTCCCGGAATTTGTGCCGCAGGAGCCAGGCCAGAAGGGCCACCAGGGCGATCCCGGCCAGCATGGGGCCGGTGGGGGAGAAGGAGTAACTCCCCGACACCGCCGCCGCCGTCCCCAGGGCGGTCAGGTCCCAGGGGAGCACCGGCGTCCCCCGGTACAGGGCGACAAAGTAGTTGGACGCTCCCCACACCCCGCACAGGATATGGAGAAGCAGACAGCACACCGCCGGGTAGCCCGTGGCCGCCCACAGCAGAAAATAGACCGCGCCGATGCACAGGCTGTTGGCCAGCACCACACCGGGGGCCAGCTCCCAGGGGAGGACCCCCAGAATAAACTGCATCAAATAAAAACTTGTTAGGGGCGGAAGGAGCAGCAGCGCCGCCTGCTCCAGGCGCTCCCTGGTGAAAAGAGCTCTGAACTTCATAAATTCTCTCCTGTATTTAACATATATTTAACATTTAGAGCTCTATTGTACACACTTTGTCCCGGTTTGTCAAAAGGGAAAGTTCGGTGCGCCGGGCCGGGGAAAAATAAAACGCCTCTCTGACGCGAGCTGCGTAAGAGAGGCGTTGAAATCAAAGGACGGCTCAGCCGGGAGGCCAGGTCATGTCCCGGCCGGACAGCACGTGGAAGTGCAGGTGCGGCACAGACTGCCCCGCCTGCTCGCCGATGTTGGACACCACCCGGTAGCTCTCCAGCCCCAGTTCCTTGGTGACCTTGGAGATGACGGCGAAGATGTGGGCCACCACGGCGGCGTTGTCCTCCGTGACCTCAGCCACCGAGGCGATGTGCATCTTGGGAATCACCAGAAAGTGGGTGGGGGCCTGGGGATCGATGTCGTAGAAGGCGTAGCAGACCTCGTCCTCATAGACCTTGTTGGAGGGGATCTGTCCCTCCGCGATCTTGCAGAACAGACAATCGCTCATAAACGGAAGTCCTCCTTTCCTGGGCGGAGACCGCCCGATTCACTCGCTCTCATTGTAGCACGCTTTTGGGAGAAGCACAACCTCACTGCACGTGGACGTGGTCGTTGATGTGCTTCATGCAGTAGCAGTAGTAGCCGTTGCACTTGGAGCAGTACCGGAACTCCATGTTGGGGTCGTCCGCGTCGGTGATGCCGCACACGGCGCACTTGTGGAGGTAGCCCTTGTGCTCCCGGACCTGCTTCTGGGCCTTTTTGAAGTTGATGGTCTGGGGATTGGCGCGGTAGGCGGCCCGCTGTCCGGTGCGGCGGACCACGCCCATCAGGTCCTCCCAGAAGAAGATGAGGTAGTTGAGGATGGCCACCAGGGGCAGGGCCGCGGTGATCCACTGGCGGGAGAAGATGCTGAAGAAGAAGTCAAAGGCAAACAGCGCCGCGTCGATCCAGGCCAGCCACTTCACCTTCAGGGGCAGGATACCGTACAGCAGCACTTGCAGGTCGGGGTACAGGGTGGCGAAGGCAAAGAACATGGACATGTTGATGTAGTACATGGAGGTGCCGCCCATCAGGAAGCCCACCAGAATATTCAGCACCACGCCCAGACCGTAGAAGACGGTAAAGCGGGGAGTGCCCCACTGCCGCTCCAGGGAGTTGCCAATGTAGTAGTAAAACAGAGTGGTCATGGCAAACCACAGGATGCTGAACATGTCATTGGGGTTGTAGCCACTGGTGGGGACAAAGACAAAGCTGATGAGGCGCCAAATCTGTCCCTGCAGAATCAGCGGGCTGGAGAAGGAGAACAGCCAGGAGACATATCCGCGGGAGAACATATCCAGGAAGTACACCAGCACGTTGCCGATGACGATGAACTTCATCAGATTGGGGATGCCGAAGTTGGGGTGATTATAACAGAAGCGGTCCAGCCAGCGGGAAATGGCCTTCATGGACAGCCCTCCTTTTGTGATGATAATCGGGCATACAAGCAACATTGTATCCGCTTTCCGGGGAAATGTCTATAACCAAAGTGTAAACATTTTCGGCGGGGAACAAACCTGCCCTTCCCCTGGGCGGCAAATCGTGATACAATAGCATCCGCGAAAAACGGGCCGGAACGGCTCAAAAAATAGATTTATTTTTCGAGAAGAGAGAGGAACGGTATCTATGAGCATCGTAAAGGATATGTCCCTGGCCCCCTCCGGCCATCAGAAGATTCAGTGGGTGCGGGACTTCATGCCCGCCCTCAGCGGCATTGAGGAGCGCTTCCGCCGGGAGAAGCCCTTCGAGGGGCTGACCATCGCCGTCTCCGTCCATTTGGAGGCCAAGACCGCCAACCTGGGTCTGGTCCTCCGGGAGGGGGGCGCCAAGGTGTACCTCACCGGCTGCAACCCCCTGTCCACCCAGGACGATGTGGCCGCCGCCATGGCAGACCTGGGGGTGGAGACCTTCGGCGTCCACGGGGTGGACATGCAGGGGTATGAGGACCTGCTGGTGGAGACCCTGAAGTGCCGCCCCCACCTGATTGTGGACGACGGGGGCGACCTGATCTCCCTGATGGGGGGCAAGTGCGCCCAGTACGGGGACCGGCTGCTGGGGGGCTGTGAGGAGACCACCACCGGCATCCACCGCCTGTACGCCCGGGAGCGGGCGGGCATCCTCCCCTGCCCCATGATGGCGGTGAACGACGCCAAAGCCAAGCACTACTATGACAACAAGTACGGCACCGGGCAGTCCTCCTGGGACGCCATCATGCACACCACCAACCTGATGGTGGCGGGCAAGACGGTGGTGGTGGCCGGCTACGGCTGGTGCGGCAAGGGCATCGCCATGCGGGCCAAGGGCATGGGGGCCGACGTGATCGTCACCGAGGTGGACCCCTTCAAGGCCCTGGAGGCCACCATGGAGAATTTCCGGGTCATGCCCATGGATGAGGCGGCCAAGTACGGGGACATCTTTGTCACCGCCACCGGCTGCAAGGACGTGATCGTGGAGCGCCACTTCCAGGTGATGAAGGACAACGCCATCCTGTGCAACTCCGGCCACTTTGACTGCGAGGTGGACGTGAAGCGCCTGGGCGAGCTGGCGGTGGAGCGCTTCTCCCGCCGGGAGAACATCGAGGGCTTCCGCCTGCCCGACGGCCGCACCCTCAACGTGCTGGCCGAGGGCCGCCTGGTCAACCTGGCGGCGGGCAACGGCCACCCGGCGGAGATTATGGACATGTCCTTCGCCGTCCAGGCCCTGTCCCTGGAGTGGATGGCCAAGCACGCCGGACAGCTGGAGAAGAAGGTCTACAACGTCCCCGAGGAGATTGACGACCAGATCGGCCGGGTGAAGCTGGCCGCCATGGGCCTGTCCATCGACACCCTCACCCAGGAGCAGAAGGACTATCTGGCCGGCTGGGAGGCGTGACCGGCCGCCCGGCGGCCGTGTCCGCCGGGCGGGCTGAAATTTTCCCCGGACTATTCTATTCCCGGGGAAGATTTGTTATAATAACGGTACGATCATACTCTGGGGGCGTGCGCCCCCGGTTTTATTTGGAGGTTCTATGGAGCGGTTTGAACAGCTGGCGGCGGCGCTGAGACAGTCCTGCCCCGCCCTGGAATTGAGAGAGCGTGAGCCCATGGCCCGCCACACCACCTTCCGCATCGGCGGCCCGGTGCGGCTGATGGCCCTGCCCCGCAGCGAGGGGGAGGTGCTCGCCTGCCTGAGAGAGGCGGAGCGGGCCCAGGTCCGGCTGGTGGTGCTGGGCAACGGCTCCAATCTGCTGGCGGCGGACGGGGAGATCCCGTGCTTCGCGGTGCTGCTCACCGGCCTGGACGCCCTGGAGCGGACGGGGGAGCGGGAGATCTGGGCCGGGGCGGGGGTGTCTCTGGCCCGGCTGGCCTCATTTGCCGCCCAGGAGGGGCTGGCTGGCCTGGAGTTTGCCCACGGCATCCCTGGGACTCTGGGGGGCGGCGTGCTGATGAACGCCGGCGCCTACGGGGGCGAGATGGTCCAGGTGGTGAAGGAGGTCGCCGCCGCCGGCCGGAGCGGCGTGGAGACGGTTCCGGCGGAGCAGTGCGGGTTCTCCTACCGCCGCAGCGCATTTTCCGACGGGGAGCGGGTCATTCTGGGGGCGAAATTTCACCTTGAGCCGGACGACCCCGCCGCCATCCGCGGCCGCATGGACGAACTGGCCCGGCGGCGGAAGGAGAAGCAGCCCCTGGAGTACCCCAGCGCTGGCTCCATGTTCAAGCGGCCGGCGGGGCACTTCGCCGCCGCCCTCATCGAGCAGTGCGGCTTGAAAGGCCTCACCGTGGGCGGGGCCCAGGTGTCCGAGAAGCACGCGGGCTTTGTTATCAACCGGGGCGGGGCCACCTGCGCCGATGTGCTCGCCCTGGTGGACCAGGTGAAGGAGCGGGTGCTCCAGCAGACCGGCGTGGAGCTGGAGATGGAAGTGCGGGTACTGCGGTAGGGATTATATAGGTGGGATTTTTGGTGGCATGCTGAGTAACAGAGCTTAAGGTTCAACGAATGCGGTGAGAGGCTTTTGTTTTGAACAGAAAGGGAGCGGGTGACTATGCCGGAACCAATGAAAAGAGCTGAAACAGTACCCTCATTTGAATCATCGTCTACTCGTGTTGGCTGGATACTGATTGTTGGCTATTTTCTCTCATTGAGGATTGCCTATTGTTTCCCAACAGGCAGGGAAGTTGTTTTTTATCCGATTTTCCTTCTATTTTTCCTGATGGCTTTTCCGCGCACCTTCCACATTGCGCTGTGCGAACTGGATCTGATCCGTCTGCCCAAAAGCCTTTTTAAGGATTTAGCATTTACATGCTGCATTTTGGCGCTCAATGAGCTGATTGGAACATTGTTCTTCCTGTGTATAGGAAATGCAGGGGGATATGATGCTTCTGCGGAGCCCCCGGTTACCGTTGGCTTGATTTTGAGCGGCTTGGTGCTGGCGCCGATTGTTGAAGAAACGATTTTTAGAGGACTGCTCTGGCGAACACTGGGTCAGTATGGGCAGCTGTTTGCACTCCTTACGACCAGCATATTATTTGTATTGATGCATGGAGCGGGCACGCCGTTTATCATTGTCATGCTGGGAGTATCTGCCGGCCTGGTTATGTCGAGGACAGACAATCTTATCTATCCGATTCTAATGCATATGATTCACAATTCGGGCCTGCTCCTTCCCACCGTGGCGGATGGCGGTAAGGTTGAATTTTTGATTCCAGTGATCGCAAATCTGGGGTTGCTTTTGCTCTCTTTTTGCATTTTAAAAAGGAACTTTACACAGGAGAAACTTGTAAAATCTTTATACGATCCTTCTTTATCGAAAAAGCTTTCACTATTTTTCAAAACCAGTGGTGTATTGCTATATATGCTGATATTTGGAGGACAGCTTATTATGGCTATTATGTCCCCGCAATAAAGCTGCGGGTAGTTGGTAGATCTGTTTTACAAAAGAGGTGAGCGGCATGGAATTTATCATTATCTCCGGTCTGTCCGGGGCGGGCAAGAGCCGGGCGGCCTCCATCATGGAGGACATGGGCTTTTTCTGTGTGGACAATCTGCCCGCCCCCCTGATCCCAAAGTTTGCCGAGCTGGGGATGGGGGGCAACGGGGAGTACGACCGGGTGGCCCTGGTCACGGACGTCCGGGGAGGCACCAACTTTGACGGTCTGTTCCAGGCTCTGGACGGGTTGAAGTCCATGAAGTGCGGCTACCGCATCGTGTTCATGGAGGCCTCCGACCCGGTGATTATCCGCCGGTACAAGGAGACCCGCCGGAATCACCCCCTGGCGGAGGAGTGCGGTTCTCTGGAGGAGGCCATCGCCCTGGAGCGGAACATGCTCGCCCCATTAAAGGAGCGGGCCGACTGGGTGATCGACACCTCCAACCTGTCCACCCGGGCCCTGCGGGGAGAGTTGCTGCGGATGTTTTCCAAAAATGCGGCGGAACGGTCCATGGAGGTGCGGGTGATGTCCTTCGGCTTCAAGCACGGCATCCCCGCCGAGGCCGATCTGGTCTTTGATGTGCGATTCCTGCCCAACCCCTACTACGTGGCCGAACTGAGGCCCCTCACCGGTTTGGACGCGGGGGTGCGGGACTACGCCCTGTCCTCCCCTCAGAGCCAGGAGTTTTTGAAGAAGCTCACCGACTTTGTCACCTACCTGCTGCCCCGGTACCTGGAGGAGGGCAAGGCCGCCCTGGTCATCGCCGTGGGCTGCACCGGGGGACACCACCGGTCGGTGGCGGTGGCCCACGCCCTGGCGGAGACCATCCGCGGATTGAACTACCCGGTGACCGAGAGCCACCGGGACATGGGGCGGACATAGAGCCTTTTGTTTTGAAGCCTGACACAAGCAAGAGAGGAGATCGCTATGCTGGAGATGCTGCCCAACGCCCAGCAGTGGGAGCGCGGTCCCAAGATCACCGCTATCGGCGGCGGGACCGGGCTGTCCACCATGCTCCGGGGTTTGAAAAAATATACCCGAAATCTCACCGCCGTGGTGACGGTGGCCGACGACGGTGGGGGGTCCGGCGTGCTCCGCCGGGACATCGGCATGCCCCCGCCCGGGGACATCCGCCACTGCATGGAGGCCCTGGCCAACGTGGAGCCCATCATGCAGCGGCTGCTCACCTACCGCTTCACCGAGGGGGGGCTGGCCGGCCAGTCCTTCGGCAACCTGATCCTGGCCGCCCTCAACGGCATCTCCGACTCCTTCGACCAGGCGGTGGCCCGCATGAGCGAGGTGCTGGCCATCAGCGGCCGGGTGCTGCCTGTGACCAATGAGAACGTGGCGCTGGAGGCCACCTTCGAGAACGGCACCCGGGTGCTGGGGGAGTCTAAGATCAGCGCCTTCAAGAAGGAGCAGGACTGCCGCATTGAGAGCGTCCGCCTGCTGCCCGAGCACCCAAAGGCCCTGCCGGAGGCGGTGCGGGCCATCGGGGAGGCGGAGCTGATCCTCCTGGGCCCCGGCAGCCTTTACACCAGCGTCATCCCCAACCTGCTGGTGGACGGCATTGCCGACGCGGTGCGTGCCTCCGACGCGCTGAAGATCTACATCTGCAACATCATGACCCAGGACGGGGAGACCGAGGGCATGACCGCCTCTGACCACGTAAAGGCCCTGCTCGACCACTCCGGGCCGGGGCTGGTGGATCTGTGCCTGTGCAACTCCGCGCCGGTGCGCCCCGGCCTGGTGGAGCGGTACAGGGAGGAGGACGCCGCCCCCATCGTGGTGGATCGGGCGGCCATCGAGGCCCTGGGGGTGGAGGCCGTCACCCGGCCCCTGGCCTCCGAGACCCTTAACTACGCCCGCCACTCCTTTGCCCGCCTGGCCGAGGCGGTGATGGAGCTTTACAATGAGCGGGCCGACACCAAGATTTTTTGAGAAAGGGAGGGGGGCACTATGTCGTTTTCCTCTGAGGTCAAGGCGGAGCTGTGCCGGACGGCCCTCTCCCGCCGCTGCTGCGCCCAGGCGGAGGCCTACGGAGTGCTGCTCTACTGCAACCAGTTCACCGCCTCACAGGTGCGCATCAGCACCGAGTCCAACGCCTTTGCCGCCCGGCTGCCCGCCCTGTTCCACAGGGCCTTTCAGCTCTCCTTTGACCGCACGCCGGAGGAGGGGGCGGCCAAGCGGATTTTCTCCATCACAGAGCCGGACAAGCTGTCCGCCCTCTGGTCGGCGTTCGGCCATGAGCCGGCGGGCACCCTGGCCCATCACATTAACTTTGCCGTGCTGGAGGAGGAGCACTGCCGCCTGGCCTTTTTTCGGGGGGCCTTTCTGGCGGGCGGCTCGGTGACCGACCCGGCCAAGCGCTACCACCTAGAGCTGTCCACCCCCCATCTGAGTGTCAGCCGGGAGCTGCGGGCCCTCCTGCTGGAGTGTGGCTTCACCCCCAAGGAGACCACCCGCAAGGCCAACTCCATCACCTACTTCAAGCAGAGCGAGGCCATTGAGGACTTTCTCACCGCCATCGGCGCGCCCCTGGCGGCCATGGAGATCATGAACGCCAAGGCGGAGAAGGACCTCCGGGGGAGCATCAACCGCCGGGTCAACTGCGACGCGGCCAATCTGGACAAGGCGGTGGACGCTGCCCAGGGGCAGATCGAGGCCATCTACAGGCTGGAGGAGCGCGGCATGCTGGAGGAGCTGCCCGACAAGCTCAAGGAGGCGGTGGATCTGCGGGTGGCCCACCCGGAGCTCACCCTGGCCCAGCTTGCGGAGCTGTGCGAACCGCCCGTCTCCAAATCCGCGTTCAACCACCGCCTGCGCAAGCTGATGGAGATGGCCAGGGCGTAGGGCGGGAAAGAAAAGAAAGGGTAGATTGCCATGGAGAAGCAAGTGGTTCAAAAGCGCTGGAAGCTGATTTTCTGGGGCCTTACGGCGGCGGCTGTTGCGCTGCTGGCGCCGGGCCTGGTGCTGACGCTGGAGCCGGCGCTGTTTCTGGGGCTGGGCGTTCTGGCGGCTGTGGTATTCTGCACGGGTCTGTGTATTGCTGTGATCAAGCTCCGGTGTCCTGCCTGCGGCGGCTCGGTGTACCACCAGGCCATGCGGGCGCAGGAGGGCATCCCCTTTGCCTGCCCAAAGTGCGGCCGGAAGCTGGAGATGAAATGAGATGAAAAAGAGAAGAGACGCCCGAAAAACCAGGCAGGTGCTGCTACTGCCTACGGTACTCGCCTTTGCGCCCCGCTGTCCTCTCTGCGGGGCCATACTGAAGATAGGTATTGACCATTGCCACTACTGCGGAGCCATGCTCACCAAATAGAGAAAGAGGAGGTACTCCTAATGTCCTTTGTCCACCTGCATGTCCATACCGAATATTCCCTGCTGGACGGGGCCTGCCGCATTCCCCTGCTGGTCAAGCGGGTGAAGGAGCTGGGCCAGAGCGCCGTGGCCATCACCGACCACGGCGTCATGTACGGCGTGGTGGACTTCTACAAGGCGTGCAAGGCGGAGGGGGTCAAGCCCATCATCGGCTGCGAGGTGTATGTGGCCCCCCGGAAGCGCACCGACAAGGTACACGAGTACGACGCGGCCATGTACCACCTGATTCTGCTGTGCCGCAATGAGGTGGGCTACCGCAACCTGTGCTTCCTGGACTCGGCGGCCTTTACGGAGGGTTTTTATATCAGGCCCCGCATTGACAAGGAACTCTTGCGCCAGCACGCCGAGGGGCTCATCGCCCTGTCGGCCTGCCAGTCCGGCGAGGTGCCCCGCAAGCTGCTGGCCGGGGACTACGAGGGGGCCAAGGCAGCGGCGCTGGAGATGCGTGCGCTGTTCGGGGAGGACGGCTACTATCTGGAGCTCCAGGATCACAAGCTGCCCAACGATCCGGCCATCAACCAGGGGCTCATCCGCATCCACCAGGAG
>ENA-ORUM01001189-ORUM01001189.1-human-gut-metagenome-genome-assembly--contig:-NODE-1189-length-23011-cov-5.648981_pt1 | contig 23011 bp, 19 predicted proteins | sample MGYA00242083_ERZ509217 | MGnify/ENA primary metagenome ERZ509217 (study PRJEB26280, sample SAMEA2338831) | human gut metagenome | biome: human gut; feature: human-associated habitat; material: faeces...
AAGCGGTAGACAAAATACGTTTCATAGATTTCTTTGACCCATCCGAAGAATGCCGCCCTGGCTTCGGCGTCAACAGTAAGCCACGCGCTGCAGGCGATCAGGCAGACAAGGATGATCGATGCGATACGCTGCAGTGAGCGATATACAATAGGATGGTTTGCCTTGCGTTCCAGCTTCTTGATTTTCTTTTCAAACTCCGGTGAGAACTTGTGTTGTGTTTTCGGATCATAGCCGGCTTCAAGCCGGTTCACATAGATTTCGCAGGACTTTTCCGCCGCGCTGCGAAGCATGTCGTCTGTAATCAAAGGGTGCCACCTCCTTCGCGGTAAAGGGCTTCGAGCTTCTTTTTAGCCCGTTGATCAATCTTCTGAGCCCATGAAAGTGAAATTCCAAGTAATTTTGAGATCTCGCGCAGATTATATCCATGCACATACTTCAGCCAAATCACCATTTGCTGCTGCTCAGGCAGTTTTAAAATACACTCGGTCAACAGATTTTCACAATCAGGAGATGCTGTTGAAGGCATGTTCAGAAACTCCTCATCGTATGCAGCGGTGGGGTGTCGGCCTCTGCTGCGAAACACATCGGTCACATGGTTGTTTACCATAGTTACGACGAGCTGCTTGGTTCTTGGACTGACCGGCTCAATGATTTTAATATTTTCTGCAATTTTCATAAAGACGTGGTGCACTACATCCTCTGCATCTTGTTCATGATGCATACGTTCAAAGGCTACGTGGTACATAAGACCTCGATAGGCTTTATATATGGATTCAAACTTCGATTTTTCTTCATCCGTCTCTATAATCTGTAAATAGATGAGCATACTGGAAACACCGTCCTGAAAATAATCCCATTATATGATAAGGTGAAATTTGGAATTAGTCCAGGTGTTTGAAGATTATTTTTAATTTTTGATAACACGGAGTCCAAATTCAGCTGTGGGGGACGCCCCTCGGATAAGATGCTGTATGCATCGGAGAGCCGGATCAGGGAAGCAGATGTGTTTTGAAACGGAGACATTTTAGAACGCAAGAAAGAAATATTGACTTTTGTATGGAAATTATATACTATTTCAGGGAGAATCCTGGCATTCAGCGTCAACAGCGCATGCTGTGTTCTCAGTATATTGAAGGGGGGAGAGTCCAATGACAGCCGAGATTTTGCTTCCGATCCTTCTGAGGCTTGCCCTTGTGGGAATCGGTATTCTGATATTCATTGTTACTTACTTGGGGCTCCATTATTTTGCGCAGACCGGCCAGCCTATTGGAAAGTTTTTATCGAATAGTACAGTGAAGATACTGCTGTCCTGGGTATTTTCTGTTTTCTGTGTCCTGGTCATTGCTAAACTGATGGAGCCGCTCCTTCCATGAAGCTGGCCCAATTTCGTATTCTCTGAAACTGCTAAAACAGGCGCGGACTGCAACCTTGCAGTCCGCGCCTGTTTACTTTGGGTATCTGTTACTGAGCTCCAATTAAAAATCGCCGTATGTCAAGCTGTCGTGAATGGCAAGCGCCGCGGCGCCGTTGGCTCCGCTGTAGTCATTTGGCTCCACAAAGCGGAACTCCGTGCCGGGGTGGAGCGCATTGCAGAGATTTGTGTGGATGACATTCAAGAGCAGCTCCCTGTTTTCCGGCACGCCAAACAGCACGCCGTCGATGAACATGATGCGGGAGCTGGCGAAGTTGACCACGTTGGCCACTGCGAGGCCCAGCATGTTGACCGCGCTCTCCACAATGCGCCGCACGTCCTCGTCGCCCTCCATCTGGGCGGATATGATATTCTGCATGGTAGGCGGCTCCCCCTGGCAGAGACTGCGGAGCAGCTTCGCCTCGCCGTGGTCCATCGCCTCTTTACAGCGGGTGATGACTGCCACGTCGCTGGAGTACGCCTCCAGGCACCCGCGGTTTCCGCAGCTGCAGAGCAGGCCGTTCGGCTGCATGATCATATGGCCGACCTCACCGGCGCCGACAACGGAGCCGACGACATTGCTGGTGTCCAGAAACAGAGGACATGCGATGCCTCGGGAGATGAAGAAGTACGTAAAATTGTGAATGTCCTTCAGAAGCTCCCGCTGGGTCAGCCGGAGCCCGTAGGCCCGGGCACAGGCGTTGTTTTCAATACTGATGGGACCGCTGTAGCCGGTCAGAGCTCTCACATCATCCCGGACGGGCTTATCCCGCCAGCCAAAGCTGGGCAGGGTATCCAGAATCCCGTCCTCGCTGTTGACGACGCCGGGCATACAAAAGCCAATGCCGGAAATGTCGTTCAGGGTGAATCCGCAGGCGTCCAGGGCCTCCTGGAGCATGATGCACCCCAATTTCACATTCTCATCATAGCCGTGGAACAGCCGGTTATCCTGGTTGGCATAGATCGTTTTACCCATCAGGTTGCGGACGCATATGACTCTTTTGTAGCCTCGGATCTCGATGCCCACATAGTGCTTTGCATCCGGGACAATGCTCACTCGCCGCGCTTTTCTTCCCAAGCTGTTGGAATCAAGGATGGGCTTCTCGTCCTCTTTTACCAGACCGGCCGCAATCAGATAATTGACGTTGGTGGTGATCGTGGCCTTGGTCAGTCCAAGCAGATCAGCTATTTCAGAGCGCTTGATAGGGCCGCGGTAATAGATTGTTTTGAGTACTTCGGATGTGCTTGCGGACCATGTTCCCGGCAAGACGCTTCGTTGAATACTTTGCATGAAAACCACCTCTTAATCTAATAAGACGGACCAGTCTGGTTTAAAGCTCAGTTTTGAGGATCAAAGGCGGATACCCTGAAGAAATACGTCGGCGACTTGATTCTGCTCGTCCAATACGACAAGGTCTGCGTCCTTCCCATCTTCGATCGAGCCCTTCCGATCGTACACGCCGATCAGCTTGGCGGGGTTTTCGGTGAGCACTGGGAGGATCTCCTCCAGGGACAGCCCGGTAAAGGAGAGCAGGTTTCTCAGCGCCCGGTCCTGCGTCAGCGTACTGCCGGCGCGCGTCCCGTCGGAGGCCAGCTTGGCGTCCCCCTTCTCCACGACCACCTGATTGACCCCCAGATGGTAGTTTCCATCCGGCAGGCCGGCGGCCATGATGGAGTCGGTAATGGCAACGAGACGCTGCGGTCCCTTGGTCTTCCAGAGCAGGCGGACAATGGCGGGGTGCAGGTGGAGGCCGTCGCAGATCATTTCACAGTAGACGTCCGACTCCAGAGCGGCCCCGATAATGGCGGGGCGGTGCTGATGGAGCGGCGCCATCGCGTTGAAGGTGTGCGTGCAGGCGGCGGTTCCGGCCTGGATGGCAGCCATGGCGGTGTCGTAATCTGCGCCGGAATGCCCCATCGCCACAACAATGCCCAGCTCCCGGAGTCTGGGGATCAGCTCCAGAACGCCCTCAACCTCGGGGGAGACTGTGATATACCGAATGTTCCCGTTGGCCTGGCGCTGGTAGGAGGCAGCCAAGTCCGCGGAGCCTTTTTTCAGCAGATGCTCCGGCATGGCGCCCTTGAACTCAGAGGCGAGGAACGGGCCCTCCAGGTGGATGCCCAGCAGCTGCGCGCCTTTCCCGGCGGAAGCCTGGTATTCGATGCACTGAGAGATCGCGCGGCTTGTCTGCTCCTCGGTATCCGTCAGGATGGACGCCAGCCAGGAGGTGGTTCCGTTTTTCGCAAAGAACTTTCCGATCTTCTCCAGGTCCTCTGCCGACGCGCCGTTGACGTCGACACCCACAGCGCCATGGGTGTGGATGTCGATAAAGCCGGGAACGATCCTGCGGCCGGCGGCGTCGAACACCGTTCCGCTGGTCTGGCAGTCCGCCTCCAGCAGATTGATCGTTCCGTCCTGAATATAAATGGTCTTTTTCTGGAATGTGTGATCAATATAAACTTGACCATTTATGATATATGTACCGTTCATTGGTATCACCTATTTCAGCAGAATCAGTCGGGCAGATTGGCAACAAATTCAGTAAAGCGAAGCAGGGCGTCGGGGTGATTTTGGAGGATGGTGACCGGGAAGTGCGCGGAGACCTCGCCGTAGGCGGCGTGGCGCACCACGCTGCGGTGCCAGTCCCGGAAGCAGCCGAGACGGATCTTGCGGGCGTTGTAGATCTCGTTCATGCCAATGGTAACGCACCAGCGAGGCATGTCGTCCAGAGCGCCGTTGAAGTCGCCGATGGCGTTGGCGGTGCGGGTCTCCGGCGTGATCTTCAGAACGCGGGTGTGCAGCTCCTTGAACTGCTCCGGAGTCAGCTCATCCTGCGCCTCGTTGAAGGCGAGGTGGCCGTTGATGCCGATTCCGCCAAAGCAGATATCCACGCCGCCCAGCTCGGCAATCAGCTGACCCATACGGTCCGGATTCTTCGGGTCCGGGAAGACGCGCTGCTCCTCCGGCATCACCAGCTCGGGCTTGAGCTTGGTGTAGACGGTGCGGTCCATGAAGCCGCGGAAGCTCAGGGGGTGGTCATGGTCGATCCACTCCTGATCGTCCGTCAGATACTCGTCCATATTCAGGAACCAGACGTTTTTCAGGCTGATATTCTCCTGGTTGACCATGTCCACGAAGTAGGGGTACTGGCCGACGGGGCCCACCGGGCAAATGAACACGGTGCGCTCGCCCAGAGCATTCTTTCTCTTGATCTCATCCACCATCTCCTGGGCGATGGCCTTGAATACCGCCTGATTGTCCTCCAGCACCTGGATGGGCAGCTTGGGGGCCTTGAGGAGCTCCTCTTTGGTATAGTAATAATATTCGTGACGCATAACGTACTCCTTTCATTCCTCAGAGAGAGGAAAACCGGTATATTTTCTTGTTACTTCCAAAATGCGGTAGACGTCCAGGTAAGGCTGATACTTCTGTTCATTTTTGCAGATCAGATCCCGCATCTCATACCAGCCGGCAGCCGCCTGCTGAGCATCACCCCCGGCCAGCGCGCCCATGGCGCGGCTCAGCGCCAGGATATACTCCCGATGGTACTGCAGGATCTCCCAGAACAGAGGGGAGCCGTCCTTGGGGACGTCCAGGGAAGCGCTCTGGCAGAGCCGGGATATCTGCTCCATACGCTCTGCAATCGCCGGATCTGTGCGCGCTCCCTTGCCGTTGAGGTAGTCGCAGCTGCTGAGGGTGGACAGCTCATTCAAGTACGACAGGACCTGGTCCGCGCGCTCGCCGTACGCCGCGGAGAAGTATTCCTGAATCAGCGCCTGGGGATCGGCGGACTCGTCGAATAAGGTATAGCCCATAACGTAGTTGGGCAGCGCGTTGGGGAAGACCACGCGGAGCTCCTGGCAGCTGATGTACCCGTCCAGCCCCATCTTATGAAGCTGCTTGATGTCGCTGGAAATCACGCGGGCGATGTGGACGTATCCGAAGTCGCCGTAGTGGGCGCGCCCCAGGGGGTAGTCGTACACGAAGCTGTCCCCGTGGAAGAGCTGCTGCCAGCCGCGGAGGAACGCCAGATTCTCTTGGAGGTTGGTAGGAAGAACAATGTGGTTGCGCTCAAATGCCGGGATGGGAACCTCCGGCCCGCTTAAATCGTAGGAGGCCTCAAAGGTCCGGCTGATGGGTGCGAACATCAGCACGAAGCGGTCGGGATTCTCTAGCTTCTCCTTGGTGGGAGGCCAGAGCAGTTCCTGATAGAGCAGGAAGACGATCCGCGTTGACAGCTTCTCCGCGGTCAGGCGGCGGTCGATCTCATTGAGCAGGGAGACATATTGATCGGAGGGCGTCGTCTGCCGGCACCCGCAGCACTCGCAGACGTTGTTGTATTCGTCGGCCAGCCAGACATGCAGGTAGTCTACGGCCGGATTGCTCTTTGCGTATTGTACCACCAGATCAGCAAAAATGTCTATCGAATCGCCGTTGTGAAAACAAAGATTGGTGTTTGCGGGACTGCCCTGCCACAATTCACGCCTGCCCGCGATTTCAGCCGTCATGGCCTGCTTCTCCGGGGTGAGGGGGCTCCGCTCCTGATCCCAGGAGACGGTCTCATAGCCCAGGACTTCGCCGGTCCATCCGTGCCCGGCCTTGTGGAGCAGAAGCCCCCGCTTTTTCAGCTCTGCCTCCAGAACTGCAGTATCCTTCTGAGCGTCCTCCACGCTGTAGAGCTCGGGCTTCAGGTACGGATTGCCCTGGTGCTGATACCAGCGGGCCAGAAAGGCAAAGGGCACTTTAAACTGTAAGAAGAAGCTGTTGCACCCGATTTTAGGGAGCCAGTCGATGAAGTCCAGAATATTTTCCCGGGAGTCGGCTCCTTCGATACATACGCCCCGATGACGGAAGGAGGCCTGTTTCTGATACTCTGCGGAAAGAGACTGGATGGAGATGGCGGGAACTATTTCGCACTGCTCCCCAGGTCCAAGGAATCTGCAGCCCAAATGATGGAGATAGTCATAGACGCCCAGCAGTACGCTGCGGTCATTGACGCCGCAGATATCCCCGCCGTCAGGGCCCACCCGGATGGAGAACGCGTCCAGCGCCTCCTGACCGGTTACTGCAAGGCGGAAGGTCAGTCCAGAGGTGGAGGGAAGCATTCTCGTCAGATACTTCTCAAGCTGTGAGGCGGCAAACTGCACGGTTGGGGAAGACGCAGCAGGACAGGCTATCTTCATATCGCTGATACCTCCGTCAAAGTAAAATTACAAATAAAGGGGACCCTATGAACCGGACAAATGCCGTTCCATAGGGTCCGTTCCTATGTTTCGTTGATCTGCAGCAAGGCAGAATGAATGCCTTAGATGCCGAGGGCTTCCTTCATAACATCATAGAGGACAACCGTGTTCATATCCACAGCCTCATCCTCGGTAATGGACTCGCCGTCCAGGAAGTCCTGCTGGAGGTGATCGTAATAGCCCTCCATAGTGCCGTCCTGCAGATTGGAAGTCAGAGTGGCAATGTCAAACCAAGTGGCGTCGCCGGTCTGGGCCAGGTTGGCCTCCAGGCTGGTCTTGGTCTGGCCAGCGCACCACTGGGCAACCTCCTCCCAGTTGTCGGGGTTGGAGCCGTAATCCATGCCCTTGTACAGAGCGCGGGAGAACCGGACCAGGATGTCGTGATTTTCCTCGGCGTAGTCAGGCAGGCAGATCCAGCTGGACAGGTTGATGGAGCCGTTGGAGAACTCGATCTCCTTGGAGTCCTCTACCTGGTTGAGGATCTCGGTGGTATAGGGGTTCCAGGCGACGGCCACATCAACGGTGCCGGACACCATGGCGGAGACCATGTAGGACACATCCATGTCGAACAGCTCCACATCGGCCTCGGTCAGGCCGGCCTGGGACAGGGCGCTCTGCAGGGTGGACTCGGAGGAGGAACCGCTGTTGTAGGCGATCCGCTTGCCGGCCAGGTCCTCGATGGACTCGATGCCGCTGTCAGCGGTGACCACAATCTTGTCGCTGGTGTGGACGGAGCTGGGGGCGAAGACCAGAGCGCGGCCCTGGATGCACAGGGTGTGGGCGCCCTTGCCGATGTAGGCCAGGTCAATGCTGCCGCCTTCCATAGCGGCGATCTCAGAAGGACCGTCAGCAAACTCCCACAGCTCAACAGTGATGCCCTCTTCCTCGAAGGCGCCGGTGTTCATGGCGGACAGGACGCCCCACAGAGAGGCATAGTTGGGCATATAGCCGATGCGCAGGGTGATGGGATCGGCGCTGGAGGTGCTGGTGGAGGCGGAAGTGCTGGACGTGGTGGACTGGCTTCCGGTGCTGGTATCAGAGCCGGAGCCGGACCCGCTGTCACTGTTGCCGCACGCAGCCAGAGAAGAGACCATGGCGAGGGCAAGCAGCAGGGATGTGAGCTTCTTTTTCATTTTGATTCCTCCTAAAATTTTTCAATTTATCCATTCAGCCGTCAAAGCGGCGGGATAACCTTACTTCCGGACTTCCAGGTACTCCTGGTAGACCTCATTCCAGACCTCAGCCTTCAATTCCATGAAGCGGGGGTCGCTCTTGGTGCCCTGATCCCGGGGATAGGGAATATCAACGTCCACAATTCTCTTGATGCGGCCGGGACGGGCGGACATGATTACCACCCGCTGGGCCAAAAGGATTGCCTCGTCCACATCGTGGGTAATAAAGAAGCAGGTCTTCTTTTCACCCTCCCAGGTCTTCAGAAGCTCTGTCTGGAGCTGAGCGCGGGTCTGGGCGTCCAGAGCGCCGAAGGGCTCGTCCATCAGCAGAACCTCGGGGTTGTTGGCGTAAGCGCGGGCGATGGCCACACGCTGCTTCATACCGCCGGACAGCTCCTTGGGGAAGGAGTTCTCAAAGTCCTCCAGGCCCACAAGCTTAATGTATTTGCGGGCAATCTCCGTGCACTGCTCCTTGGGCATGCGCTTCATTTCAGGGCCAAACATAACGTTCTGCAGAACGGTCAGCCAGGGGAACAGGGCGTACTGCTGGAACACCACGCCGCGTCTCACATCTGTGCCCACGATCCGCTCTCCATCCAGATAGCACTCGCCGCTGGTGGCCTCGTGCAGGCCGGCCAGGATGTTCAGCAGAGTGGATTTGCCGCAGCCGGAAGGACCAACTACACAGACAAACTCATTCTCCATAATGTCCAGGTTTACGCCGTTCAGCGCCACAGTCGTGCCGTGCTCGCCCTTATACTCTTTTACTACATTCTGAATGCTGAGCTTTACTCTTCGCGTCTCTCCTGCCACGATGTCAGTCTCCTTTCAATGATGTCCACAAACAGGTTTAACAGAAGTCCGATGATGCCGATGATAATAATGTAGGCCAACATCGCGCCGGTCTCGAAGGTGGTCTGCAGGCTCCGAATCCGCATGCCCAGGCCGCCCTGTGCACCAGTGGATTCCGCAGCGAGCAGGGTGGTCAGGCCAGCACTCAGACCCAGCCGTACAGCTGTGATGACGAAGGGCAGAGTCGCGGGCAGAATGATACGGAAGAAGATATCCATATCGTTGGCGCCGAGAACCCGGGCAGCCTTGATCAGAGTGTTGTCAATGCTGCGGATGCCGTGGAAAATCGTGATGGACATGGTCATGAATGTGCAGATCCAAATCAGGATGATCTGGGGGGGCTTGCCGACGCCGGCCGCAATCACGATCAGAGGCGCGTACGCCAGGGCGGGGATGTTGCGGATGAAGTTGATCCAGGGCTCGATGATCTTGCGCACCGGCATATACCAGGCCATGAGGAATGCGGCCGGCACAGCGGTGAGGAAGCCTAAGCCGAAGCCCGCTGCGATGGAGGTCAAGCTGCTGAACAGGTCAGACCAGAACGCACCGCGGTCGATCATGGTCTGGAGTCCCTCAATTACCACAGGGATAAAGGGGAAACTGTTTCCTGTCCGTTTACCCAGAGAAAGTAAGTACCAAACTACCAGCGCTGCGCAGAACGAGAGCAACAGCCAGAGCTTGTCACTTATTCCCTTCTTCTTTGTCTTCCCTTTCATATGACACCTTCCTTTTTGCGCTTTTTTCACATTTTCGCACGGAATCATGCGGCTGCCCCTTCACTCTGCATATATCCGTGTAAAATGTAAGAAAACCAACTAAGTCTAATGGCAGGATTGCCTGCTCAAATGGATACCTCTATCCGCTGCGAGCGGCTGAAAGAAGCACCAGGCGGCAGAAGAATCGCTCCAGGACGCTCTGCAAGCTGATGGCCTGGGCCCGGGTAGCCTGTCCAAGGCTCGATGCAGACCCAGCCGGGGATCTCAGGGAGGCTCCAGAGAAGGACGTAGGGGTAGCCCTTCGTGGCAACTCGCAGATAACGACCGGTATCAATTTCCTCCAACTGAATCCATTCAGACTGCAGATTGGAAAAGCAGATGCTGTCGTTCTCAAAGAGACTTTCGGTAAGAGCAAGCCGGTCGCTTCCGTCAGGGCTCTCCTGCGTTTGGAAACGGATGCAGTAGTCGCGGATGCTCCGCCCGGCTGTGAAAGGGCACCGAAGTCCGGTGTGGAATCCCAGCTGTACGGGCATATCGCTTGCTCCAAGATTATTGATCGTACAAGTGGTGGTTAAAAATCTTCCCTCAAGCACATGGCTGGTCTCGAAGGAAAAGGGCCACGGCCACCGGATGCGGTCGCCGGCCCACTGCAGCCGGAAGCGGAGATGATCCGCTCCCTCCTCTGCAAGGCTGTGCTCCATATCCCGCACAAAACCGTGGGCGCCGGCTTCGTAGCGGACACCGTCCACAGAGAACCAGCCGCCGTCCACCTTCCCGCACCAGGGGAAGCAGACCGGGGCCCGCCGGGGCCAAAACTCCGGGTTTCCATCCCACAGGCAGGAGACGGAGTCCCCGCCCAGCGTGTGAATATCCCAGAGTTCCGCCCCTTTGCTGTTCACGGACACTGAGAGAGATTCATTTTTTATAGAGTAGATCATGTTCCCTCACCATCCGTACAGGCTCTCAGATGAAGCAGTTGACCAGGTTGTAGCAGCTGATTGCGGTAATGACAATAAGCAGCCAGAAGAACAGCCGGTCGACGTCGCTGTTGCTCAGTTTTTTGCTGATGCTGCGCCCCAGATTGCCGCCCAGGATGCCGCCGACTACCATCACAAGCAGGACCGGCCACTCAAATTCCGGGACGGTGCCGCGGGCAACGGTGCTGATAAAGCTGGCGGACTGGGAAAACAGGATCACGTACAGGGAGTTGAGCGCAGCCGTCTTGGTATCCATGGAGAAAAAATAGTACAGCACGGCCAGATTGATAGGGCCACCGCCGATTCCCAAAAAGGCGGATAAAAGGCCCAGTACCAGACCGATGCACACACAGACCACCGGCTGGGTCACATTCCTGGCGGTGATGCGCGGCCGGTTCAGGGTGTACGCCAGAACCCCGAGGGTAAGGGCGATCATCATGACCTGCTGCGCCACGGAGACGGTCATGCCGCCGGCGGCACGGACCAGCTCGAAGAGCTCTTTGCCGACCACGCCGCCGATGGCAGCGCCTATGGCCAGCAGCGTGCCCCTGCGGGGCTCCACCTTCACGTCGCCTCTGCGGCTGCGGATCATCGACGTGATGGTCATGGCCAAAACGGTACAGCCGGACAGGAAGCTGACGGTGGCTACCGGCATGCCGGAGACCGCGTCCAGCACCGGCTTGATGATGACGCCGCCGCCCACTCCGCTGATGCCGCCGATGGTCGTGGCTAAGAGGCAAATCAGGAAGCTGAAGAGGATCTGCATACTCAGCAGTCACTCCTCTCAGCGAAGCTGGGCAAAGCGATTGTCATACGCCCCAAGCAGAGGCAGACAGTAGTCCCGGAACTCCGGACGGATGCTGGCGCCATCCTCGCCGATCCACTCCATGGGGAACTTTTTCTCCGCGTTGGCGACCTGCTCCAAGGGAACGAGGCAGGTCTCGCTGCGGTACTCCGGCTCCCGGGTGGTCTGGAAGCCGACCATGAAGCCGGTCTTGCCCTCCACAGCGGAGCGCACGGCCACAGCACCGGCCTCCTCGGCCTCCCGCTGGTCCACCTCGGACATGAGGGCCACGCTGACCCGGCCCAGCAAACCGGGCTTCTCCGACCGGGACTTCAGGCCGGTCTCCTGCATGATCATGTCGCTGAGAGTCTGGGCGGCGCCGCCGGGGATTTTATGGCCGAAGCCGTCCACAATGCCGGAGTCGGCCACAGGAGAGCCGTCGGCGTAGTGGATTCCCTCGGATACGGTGACCAGAAGGCCGCGGCCCTTGCTCCACTTCTCTTTGACCGCGGACAGGAACTGCTCCTTGTCGAAGTTGGTCTCGGGCAGGTACACCAGATGCTCGCAGGGCATCTGGTCGGCAAACAGGGCGGAGGCGGCGGTGATCCAGCCGGCGTTGCGGCCCATGAGCTCCATCACCACCACATGGATGGGCAGGGCGGAGGCGTCAAAGGCCAGCTCCAGGGCGGACACCGCGGCATATTTGGCCGCACTGCCGAAACCGGGGCAGTGGTCCGTGACGGCCAAGTCATTGTCGATGGTCTTGGGGATTCCGATGACCCGCAGCTCGTAGCCGGACTGGCAGGCCAGCTGATAGACCTTGTGGCAGGTGTCCATGGAATCGTTGCCGCCGTTGTAAAAGAAGTAGCGGATGTTGAACTTCTTGAAGCACTCCAGCACCGCAGGGTAGTCCGCGTCGGTGAGCTTCCGCCGGCAGGAGCCCAGAGCGGAGGCGGGGGTGCGGGCCAGCAGGTCCAGCTGCTCCTGGCTGAACTGACCCAGATCCATCAGGTCCCCGGCCAGAATGCCTTCTGCACCGAACCGGGCGCCGTAGATAGTTTCGATCTCCTCGTGGAGCTTGGCCTCCCGGACAGCTCCCAGCAGGGAGCTGTTGATGACCGGGGTGGGGCCGCCGCCATGGGCGATGAGCATATTTCCTTTCAGCATATGTACTGCGCCTCCCTTACACCGTGGTAAGGGTGTCGTCCTTCATGCATAGGTGGACGGCGCCCACTTTGAAGGTCTTGGGCAGAGCCAGGATGTTGGGGTTGGGACCCACGAACTTCTTCTTGGCGTCCTCCAGAGCCTCCTCGAAGGTGGCCCGGGTCTTCAGGCCCATGCCGCGGGCGATGCCGGGCTCCTGGGCGCCCACGATGTAGATGGCGGAGGTGTTCATCTCAGCGATGTGGCCGCAGCTCATCATGGAGAAGCCGTGGAAGGGATGGAAGGCGTTGCAGTAGCGGTACTTGCGGATGTACTCCTCATTGGTGGCGAAATACTCGCCGTAACGGTTCATATCGGGGAGGATGTTCATGTGGTCGTGCTGGAACATCTCATACAGCTCCCGGAGGTAGGGCCAGCGCTCGTCGTGGAAGTAGCCGTTGCAGATGGAGGAGCAGATGATGACGCAGTTCTCCTTCATAACGCGCTTGTGGCGGATCACCTGGGCGGACAGGGCCTGCATCATCTGGATGGGGTTGGTGCCCATGCCGTCGCCGTAGTGGAAGTCCTGGGGCATGCCGAAGACCATGACGTCGAACTTCTCTTCCGCCCAGGGCACGTAGGTGCGCTTGTTGGCGACCTTCCAGGACTCGGGCTGCATCACCTTGGCGTAGCCGGAGAAAATGGCGATCTGGCGGGAGTAGGTGTCCAGCACGGCGTCGCAGCAGAAGAAGGGGTGGCCCATCTTCTCCTCCATGTGCATGCCGATCTCATCGAACTTGGTGCGCATGAGGGAGTGACCGGACACGGGGGTGAAGTCGGGACGGTGCATGACCTTGGGGACGTGGTGGCTGGCGATGCTCCGCCAGTGGGTGATGCCGGTGGAGCAGTGCTTGTAGCCGCCGGAGTAGCCGCCGTAGGGGTTGCCCTGGGTGTGGCCGATGAGGATGGGGATGTCGCACTCAAAGACGTACTTGTTCATCAGCACCGGGTCGCCCCGCTGGGTGACGCCCAGGTCGACCATGTGCTCGGGGTCCTCGCTGTCGTGGCTGGTGATCTGGTTGGTCCAGTAGAACTCGTTGAACAGGTCCTCGCCCAGGATCTTCTTCATCTCCGGCACGGTGGCGCGGGGGTGCAGGCCGTTGGAGAACAGGAGCAGGATGTCCTTCTTCTCCACACCGGCGGCGTACAGCTCGTCCAGGCAGGCCCGGATGGAGACGCGGCGGTGGGCGGTGGGCTGGGTGCCGCCCTTGACAATGTCAGGGATGACGAAAACCACAGTCTTGCCGGGGCCGGCCAGCTCCTTCAGAGGAGGCATCCCCATGGGGTGGCGGATGGACTCCAGGGTGGCGGCGTACAGGCTGTCCCAGTCCTGAGGCAGGCAGGGGGGATCGGGCACGGTCTCGCCGGGGATAAAGACCTTGGTGTTGTCGGGCAGCTCGGCGCTCATCAGACCGTGGCCGTATTCAAAATCAAGTTTCATGTCTGTCTCTCCTTATTTTCCAAGGTAGGTTTTGATGATCTCCAGATACTCGTCGGGGTAGAAACCGATCTCACCCTGGAAACGGGTCAGGGCAATCAGGCCGCCGTCGATCTCCTCAATGGAGGCAAGCATTTCGGCGTTGTCCACCTTCAGGCCGCCGCCGTACACCACATCCAGGCCGCCGGTGCGCTCCTTGACAAAGCGGGCGATCTTGGTGATGTAGTCCTTGCCGGCCGGGGTCTTGCCCGGGCCAATGGACCAGACGGGCTCATAGCCGATGACTACCTTGGAGGTGTCCACACCGTCCAGGCCCACGCTGAGCTGCTCGCCCAGGACCTCCTGCCAGCGCTCCTGCTCCTCGCTCTTCTCGCCGATGCAGTAGAGCACGGTCAGGCCCTGCTCCACAGCCAGGCGGATCTCCTGGTTCAGGAGGCGGTTGACTGCGGCGGTGTCGGTCACCCCGGCCTCAGCCAGGATGCCGGCCTTGTCGTTGCGCTCCTCGCAGTGGCCGATGATGGTGGACGTGCACCCCATCGCCTTGGCGATAGAGGCGGGACGGTTGGTGGTGAAGGCTCCGAAGTTTCCGCCCACGGCGGTGTTCATCCGGTAGACACCCTGGCAGCCCACCTGAACGGGGCTGTTTTCGCACAGGGCGCTCACAGCGCCCAGGATGTGAGCCTCGGGGAAGTATTGAACAAACTCAACCTGGCTGGGGTCGTACTTCTTCAGACCATCCTGGGTGTGGGAGACAATATAGCTGCCCCAGTCCTTCAGCGGGGCGATCCGGTTGACGCCGCCGTACTCCACGGGAACGTCGAACCGCTTCAGATTCAGATACAGATGCTTCATGGCCGCTCCTCCTTACTTCTTGTAGAAGGCGATCATATCCTCTAGGGACTTCTGCTCCACCAGAGGAGCCTTCCCGTAGGAGCCGAAGTTGACGATCAGGGAGCCGACCGCCTCCTTCACGCCGGCCTCCACCCGGCTCATGAGCAGGGCCACATCCTCGTCAGGCACATTGCCGGTGAGGATGGTGTCCATGATGGGCGGGAAGAACACACGGGGATCGAAAGCGGACTTCTTCTCCTCCAGCAGGGCGTACACACCGCCGATGGAGGCGCTCTTCTGCAGCTCGGGCTGCTGAGCAAACAGCTCCTTCATGTTCCGGGTGACGGCCAGGCGGATGTCGGTGTCCACGTTGATCTTCCGGATGCCGCAGGGAATGGCGGCGATGAGCTCGTCCACATTGATGCCGTAGGCGTTCTGGATGTCGCCGCCCAGGTCGTTGATCTCCTTGACGATGTACTGAGGCACGGTGGAGGAGCCATGGGACACCAGCGCGCAGAAGATGCCCAGCCGGTTGATGCACTCCTTGATGGCGATGGGGATCTCACGGCGCAGCTTGGCGTTCTTGCCCTTGTTGGCGCCGTGCTGGGTGCCGTAGGAGATGGCCAGGGCGTCTACCCCAGTATCCTGGATGAACTTCACCGCGTCCAAGGGGTTGGTGTAGGTGGAGGTGGCGGCGAAGACGTGGTCCTCCTGGCCGCCCAGCACGCCCAGCTCGCCCTCGACGCTGACGCCCCGGGCGTGCGCGTACTTGACCACCTCGCGGGTCAGCTCAATGTTCTGATCCAGCGGCAGGGAGGAGCCGTCGATCATAACGGAGGTGTAGCCGCCGTCAATGGCAGCCACGCAGGAGTCAAAATCCTTGCCATGGTCCAGATGAAGTACGATGGGGATGGGAGAGTTCTCACCGTACTTCTTCACCGCGTTGGCAATGTTCCGGGCACCCTTCTTTTTGTCCTCCAGGGTCCCGTTGGCAAAGTCCACACGGCCGCCCATGAAAGCGTTGGCCAAATCCGCGCCCTGCAGGATAGCGGGAGAGCGGAAGGTTTCGTGCATCTCAATAACAGCTTTGGCCTGTGCCACAGCGTTAACATTGAACGCACCCTGAGCATAATTGTGAGTTTCGGCGGCCTCCATGAGAGGTCTCAGTGGTACCAGTGGCATAATTCATAACCTCCATCATTTAAAGTTAATTATTTTTTTAATTAAATTAACTAATTGAAGTATATACCTTTTGGGGCCATGTTGCAATTCGGAATAGATAACAAAGATTTTACACTTTTTTCTATAAAATACACAAAAGGGCGGATTGAGATTACGGTCGGCACAAATAAATTAACGAATCGTTCTTGTGCACAGGTACTAAAAATGATCTGTCTATTTTGGTAGTTTCAACACTTGTGAATTGTATAAGCCGAGGATACTATTTACTTAAAGTACTGTTCTTCGGGCTCAAACTTTTGGCTTCTGCTGTGAAATGACCGGGTTGGAGCGGACGGATAGGAGGCGATCAATGAACGTGAAAATGTTAGTTCGTACCGCCGGAGCACTTGTTTTTTGTTCTTTGCTTTTTGGGGTTTCCGGGTGCCAGACGAGGGAGCCGCTCCTGTATGTGAACGGAACTGCGGTCACGGAAGAAGAGATGGCGCTGCTCAATGACGGTGCCGATACTGCGGTCCGTATGAAGGTACTGCAGCAGACGGCGGAAGAGTATGGCGTGATCGATGCGTTTTCACTCGAGGAGCTGAAAAGCGATCTGGAGCAGGAGAATCAGCGGCGGGCACAGCAGCTGCAGGATGGAGAAGTGGTCTACGGGATTCAAGAGTACACTCTGGTTCAGTATTACAACATTGTGATGGGGGAATATGAGAGTTCGCTGGAGGACACCCTGGCTGAAGCGGCTTCTGAAGAGAATTTGTTGGAATACTACCACTCGCATCTTGAAGACTACGAGGAGATCGGCGAGACGTCTGCGGATGTCAAGCTCTATTCTGGACGGGAGCTGGTCAACCAATTTTCCATTGAGTTGACCGACAGTACATACCGAAGCATTTCAGAGCAGAACGCAGAATTGGCTGCCAATCTTGAAATCATGGAAGAAGGCGAGACTGAGACTTGGACCGATGAATACGGTTTGGAGTGGCAAGTGACCTGTACGGATAAAACGGATTCCTCCTATGCGGCCTTCGAAGATGTTCGTGGTGCTGTTGCGGAGCAGTATGCTGCAGCTCAGCTGCAAAATATTTTGGATAATAAAATTACAGAAAGCAAAGTCGAAGATCTGCGATAATTTTGGGAGGGAAATTTGTATGACGAGAAAAAAGCAAAAGCTTAGAAAGCGGATCGGAAGCCTTCTCCTGTGCATGTCACTGGTGTCCAGCATCATGGGGATGCCAGCCTATGCAGCGTACACGGAGGATACTGAGGATATGAGTGAAGCGGTCGTATCCGAAGCGCCGGAGGACGTGACACTTCCGACCGACTCGGAGACCGGCGCTGAGGAGACCGACGCGGTCGAAGCAGAGGATGTGGGCACCGCCGAAGCCGAAGAAGAAACCCATGTAGAAGAAATACTTGAGGCGGATGAAAACAATGTGGCAAACGTAAGTGCCTCTCATATTGACACCCTCGACCGTGTCCTTATTGAGGATAATTTTGATCAGGGAAATCAGGGCTATTGGGATGTGCTTAACTCCAACGGCACGGTTTCTTTTACCGGTGGAAAAGCGGTTTTTAATGGCTCGGGTCCATGCAACAGAATTGGATACAACGGTGACATCATTGATGCAGATGACTTTTTGATCCAGCTGAATATGACACTGAATGAGGGCAACACCAATTCCAATGCGAAGATCGCCTTCAAAACTGCCGATCAATACGAAGGGGACCGGCTGCAGGTGCGCTTCAACTTCGTGCAGGGCGGTATTTATGTGGAACGTACGCAAAATAACAGCGTCATCAATTTCACAAAAGTATGGAGTCAGGGCGGAGATTTTACTTGGGAGACCGGAAAGACCTATGCGATCGACGTGCTGGTAGAGGGAGATCAGATCACGGTATATGTTGACGGTACCGAAATCATTTCTGTCACCAACGCAGATATTCAGTCCATGGAGAAGGGATATTTTGCGATTGCTGGCCAGTATCCTGCTCAGAACTTCAGTATTGACGATCTGTGCATCAGTACAGATGAGGAATTGTCCGGAGAGTTGTATACAGTGACGCTTCAGACCGCTACCAACGGTGTTATTGACAGCGTCCCTGGAAGCGGTGGTGGTACCCTGACCGCAGACAAGGATAGCGGATACGATGGAGAAAAAGTCACACTCAGCCCGGTTCCGGCTCATAATTATGTCTTTGATTCCTATGGATTTTTCCTTGAAAACGGCACCTCGGCAGATGGTTTGATCACGGTCATCAACAACACCATCACATTAGACTCCAAATTCGGGAACATCACAGTGGTTGCTTATTTTGTCTCCCGGGAGCCTGGAGCGTATGAGCTCTTCTATGATGACTTTGCGGCATCGGAGATAGACGACGCCTATAAGACGGTTGGAGATCTCAGTTACATCGAACAAAATTCCGGCGAACTTACCATTGACGCCGTTGCCAACGGCAGCAACTATCTGCTGCTGGATCAGTCGGTCTTTGACGAGATGACAGCTGACGGCGATTATCGGATCTCCACGGATGTGAAAAAGGGGAATGCGACCAACGGCACCATGCAGATCATGTTCAAGGGTGAGGACACGTCTATCAATGGCCGCTATGTGCTCGTTCTGAACGGCGGTGCCGCAGTATTTCGCTATATTGATCCCAGCAACAATACCAATATCCAGCTTGCATCCACGAATTTCACGTTCTCTAATGAATATGTGCATGCCGATGTCGAAGTAATCGGCGATACGGTCACATTCTATGCGGATGATCGCGAGATCCTGAGCTATACCACCGATGACAACTGGAAAAACGCAGACAACTGCGTCGGTCTGATCAACATGACCGGTGGAGCCCCGGTGGTATTTGACGAACTCCTGGTGGAGCAGATTCCGTCTGCAGTGGACATTACGCTGACTGTGAAGCTGGAGGAAAACGGCTCCCAGACAGTGGATACAGACTATGTGAGCGGCACGGTTACGGCTGACAAGACCAGCGCCGTCAGTGGTGAGACTGTTACCCTGACCGTGGTTGAAAAGGCCGGTTATCAGCTGAAGTCCATCACGGTGAATGGAGAAGAGATCAGCAACCTGACCTTTACAGTTCCCAGCACTGTTACCGACAGCCTGGATATCGTGGCGGTGTTTGAGCCCGCGCAGCTGAGAACGCCGAGAAATTTCTATATTGATTCCGAGAATGGCGATGACAGCAATTCCGGTACGATCGATGCTCCTTGGAAGACTTTGAGCCAGCTGGAGGAATATTCTCAAACCTACGCCCTGGTGCCTGGAGATCAGGTCCTTCTGAAGCGCGGCAGCGTGTTCGAGAATGAATCTCTCCAGTTCTCCGGCATGGGAACGGAGCAGAATCCCATCGTGATCAGCGCCTACGGCGACGGCGAGGATCTGCCGCGGCTGGATGGCAACGGCGTTGTTGAAAATGTGATCTCCCTGTTCAATCAGGAATACATCACAATTTCCAACTTGGAGATCACCAACACATCTCCTAACTACAACAGCCAGTTCGGCCTGAATACCAGCACGAACACCAGCTTGGCGCTGAGGGCAATCAATGTATCCGCAAAAGATTTTGGCGTCGTATCGGGAATCAAAATCCAGGACTGCTACATTCACGACATCAACGGCAACATCAACTTGAAGTGGAACGGCGGCATCTTCTTTGACGTTCAGGCCGATGTGATCGGTGGCGAATTAAGCGGCATCCCCACCAAATATGACGATGTTCTGATTGAGGGCTGCACGTTTATCAATGTGGACCGTTCGGGCATTAAGCTCGTCAATTCTGCCTGGTGCAACCAGTGGCTCCCCAACAGCCCGGACATCCCGCTCAACTGGTACCCCTCCACGAATGTGGTGGTGCGGAACAACTACATGGAAAAGATCGGCGGTGACGGTATTACAACACGTGACACCGACGGCGCCTTAATCGAGTACAATCTGGCGAAAGACTGCCGCTATCAGAACACCGGCTATAATGTGGGTATTTGGCCCTTTGAAGCTGCCAACACCGTGATTCAGTACAATGAGGCATACAATACACACGGTACTCAGGACGGGCAGGGACTCGATTGCGACCATGCTTCTTCCTACTCCCTGATGCAGTACAATTACAGCCATGATAACGAGGGCGGATTCATGCTGATTATGGGTGGTTATCCTCACACTGCGCCTACCGTGAGATATAATATCAGCCAAAATGACTGTGATAAGACTTTTGAATTTGCCCAGGGAATCCCCAAGGGTACGATGATCTACAACAACACCATTTATTCAGACCAGATTGTCTCCCGTGGCGTGCTGTTCCTGTCCAATACGGCGGCCGGACTTGGTGTAAATGACTTCTACATGTTCAATAATCTGTTCTGCTATCCTGATGGACAGACCTTCTATGGTGGAGGAAACGCTTCCAATATCACTGATCTGACCAACAAGGGAAAACTGTACAACAATGCGTATGTTGGCGGAATCTCCGCGCCAGTCGCGGACACGGGCGCAGTTGTTGTGGCGGATATTGATACGGTTCTGGTCAACGCAGGCAGCGGACCCGACAGCAATCCCTCCACTACGCCCATTACCGGTGCCTCCGGTGAGCTTGATGGATATCAACTGGTGGCAGGTTCGCCGATGATCGACACCGGTGCAACGATGGCAGAGTCGGTCACGCACTTTGGCGGAGCTATGAATGAGATTGTTGACGGTACGGCCCAGTCTCCCAATGAGCTGTATTATCAGGCACAGTCGGCCGACTCCATCGACTACATCATGGGCGAATACTTCCCCGAGATTGCGGGCGTTGACTATGAAGTGGACTTCTTTGGAAACAGCCTCTATGCCGGTAATGGTCCCGACATCGGAGCGGCTGAGTATCTTAACAACAGCCAGTCGTAACTTGCAAGAGCTTTCAACCACTCGCTTTCTTTCAGCTGCTCGGGCAGAGTTTGCAGCAGCCTGAAGGGAAACAAATGCTGAAATGAAGAAAAGACGGCCCACAATGGCTCAAGCTGCCATTGTGGGCCGTCTTTCTGCGTCACCAAAGAGAGGACGGAAAAAGCGGGAAGCTGCGCGGAGCTTCAGTCAGATGAAAATGCGCTGCGGAATGCGCGGTTGCTTCGCAGGCGCTGAGCTGCCCGGGAGATCCATGCACCTACGTGATTAGGCTTGACTCCGTATAGTGCAGCGATCTCCTGACCGGTCATGCCCTTGACCTTCAGATCCATTGCCTCAAGCCCCAGCCGGACTACGCCGCTGGACTGGGCGTGCACCTGATGCAGGGTACGAACAAGGTCCTCGTCGGCAAGCTTGTTCAGGACCTGCTCCTCAAGCGAGGAGGAACTGCGGTCCGCCGGCGGCTCCGGCTCCGGAATGCCGTCCAGGAGGGGCAGGTCCGGGTCCCGGCGGCAGATCTGGCGGCAATAGGAGATCAGGCCGTTGCGCACCACCTTCCGCGCGTAGGCGCCGAAGCCGGCCGGTTCTCCGGTGTAGGCGACAGCAGCCCGACACAAGTGGACGCAGCCCTCCTGATAGACGTCGCTGTAGTCGAGCCCGCAGACCTGGGGGTTGAGCTTGATGTGGTCCCGGATGACCCAATCGACCACGGTGAGGTAATGCTCGACCAGACTGCGCTGGGCCTCTGTCAGAGCCATGGGTTCATTCATAAATGCCGCCTCCTTTCTCACGCGGCCGCGCGCTCTGGCGGACTGGTCTGGGAGCACATGGCGATGAGCCGGTCGCATTGGTAATGGGAGAAGCATGCGATATGTGCCTGATCTTCCGGAAGTCCCAGGGCGCCCTGGAGCCAGCGGTATGCCTGTTTCTTGGTCAGCGGCCCCTCCTTCCAGAGCCGGTCAAATGCGGTGTGAGCCTGGATGCGCTTGCGCCGGAGGGACGGGTCGGCGAGGGACCCCATAGGCAGACCGCTCTTTTTATGGGCGCTGACATAGGCGTCGCACACCGGGTGGCGGGCACAGGCGTAGTAGAGTGCGCTGGGATCGGCAGCCGCATCACCAAACAGGTCCCGGCCGTAGCAGTGGTCTTTTTCACCGTGCGCAGCTGCATTGGTTTGGGCACTCTGGTAAACATGGTCTGCGTGGGGTACATCGCCGATTTCATCTGCTGGCTGGTGCAGGAGGCTCTGACGCTGACCTTGGGAATTCCAGTGCGGATCCTGTTGCTCCCGGCAGCCCTTCTGTTTGCCTCCTCCGGGGTGGCCTTGTACATGAAGGCGGACATGGGCATCGCACCCTATGACAGCGTGGCCGTGGTGATTGAGACGCTGACCCGCGAGAGAATTCCCTTTCACATTGCACGAATCCTGTCCGACGTGACCGTGGTTGTCATTGGGGCGGGATCTTGCCTGATGGCCGGCGAGACCGTCTGGTTGGTGATTGGAGTTGGAACTGTATGCAACGCCTTCCTCAATGGACCGGCAATTCAGCAGTTTCGAAAATGGCTGGACTGTATTTTTGAAAACGATTCCTGAGTCATATTTTAAAGTGGCAGATAAAGGACGAAAAGAAGCTGTGTTCTGCCGTATGTATTGTAAAAAGACAGTGGTTCAAATCCGGATAGCAGCTCCACAAAACGCCCGCTTTTCTCCTGGAAAGCAGGCGTTTTCTTTGCTTTTTGCAACTATTTTTGACGATTTAAATTTCAGCTTTTGCCTTTGACCACAGAACCAGCCACAGACAGGAAAAAGACGGGTCTCCGAGGGCGTTTTGCCCTCAGAGACCCGTTTGTTCAACTTGCCGGTCTTTGCCGCTTCGCCCGCTCTTTTTCGGCGGCGATCTCCGCCTTCATCTCCCGGATCAGTGCGGCCAGTTTTTCCTCACACTCCGATCCTGTTTTGGCGTAGACGTTCCGGGCCATGCGCCTGCCATTGACGATGGGGGAGTAGCGGCCCTCCCACAGATGGTCGCCCAACTGGCTGACGCATCCTGTGCCTGGCTTGCGCCGCTGCCCCTTGCGGGCCTGGAATGCGCTGGGAGGAGGTTTCTGGGGGGCCGCTTCCCGCCTGGGCTTCGGTTCGGCTCTCCCGATCCCCCGGTCGATCTTGTCTGCCGCGTTCTGCCGCATGGCATCGGTGACGTGGGTGTAGGTGTTCAGCGTAGTGGTGCTGGACACATGGCCGATGATGGTGCTCAGCGTCTTGATGTCCATGCCGTGTTCCAGGGAGGCGGTGGCGAAGG